>ENA-UADK01000058-UADK01000058.1-human-gut-metagenome-genome-assembly--contig:-NODE-58-length-29641-cov-6.918475_pt1 | contig 29641 bp, 28 predicted proteins | sample MGYA00244259_ERZ654255 | MGnify/ENA primary metagenome ERZ654255 (study PRJEB26926, sample SAMN06165057) | human gut metagenome | biome: ENVO:00009003; feature: ENVO:2100002; material: ENVO:00002003...
GAGGATTAACAATAAAAAAGAAGAAAAATGAAAACTAATATAGTAGGTATTATCATTGCATTGATATTGACATTTGTAGGTATGCTGAGTGTTTATGCACAAGATACCAAAGTGAGTGAAGTGCGCAAAGTGGATGCCTTTTCGTCCATTGAGATAACGTCTGTGGGAACAATTTATTTTACACAGAGTGACACTTATTCTTTCAAGATTGAAGGTAAGGAGAAGCACGTGAAGAATACAGAAACCACAGTGAAGGACGGCTGTCTGCTGATAGGCTTCAAGGATAGGAAAAACAAGAGCATGAGAAATCAGAAAAATGGCGTGACCATTTGGATTTCGGCTCCTGATTTGAAGAAGGTGGAGTTTACCGGTGTAGGGGAATTCAATTGTGAGAAGCCCTTGAAACTGGATGAAGTGTCATTTGAGGTAAAGGGAGTGGGTGAAGTGAATGTATCCGATTTGACGTGTGACGAGCTGAAAGTTACTTTACGCGGAGTAGGTAGCGCCGATATTCATGTAGTCTGCGATTATTTGACTGCCAGAATGAGTGGTGTGGGTGACGTCACTTTGAGCGGAACTGCCGGGCATGCTGACATTTCTAAAGGAGGCATAGGCGGAGTGAATACATGTAACCTGAAGGTGGGCCGTTGAGTAGCGGTAACACCAATCGTAAATAGTAAATCGTCTAATCGTAAATATCAATATGATAAAGCAATACTTCACACAAGCCTGGGCACAGTTGCGGCAGCAACCGATGATTAGTGCCGTCAGCATAGCCGGTACGGCACTTGCCATCTTCCTCATCATGCTGGTGGTGATGATGCAGCAGGTGAAGGTAGCTCCGTTTGCTCCGGAAAGCAACCGCGACCGCTTTCTACATGTGCATTATATGAGCATCACCAACAAAAGCTGGGGAGAGGGAAACAGTTCCAACGGACCGATGGGGATAAAGACTGCGCTTGAGTGCTTCAAATCGCTGAAGACCCCCGAAGCAGTAACGATTTATACCTGTATGGTCATTTCTACCCCCGTGAATCTGCCGGGACAACCTGCAACGGGTATCGACCTGTTGCAGACAGATGATACTTTCTGGCGTGTGTTTGATTTCTCTTTTGTTGCCGGGAAACCTTATGACCAGGCTACATTCGATGCCGGACTACCCGTAGCGGTAATTACGGAAAGTGTAGCGCGCAGGTTATTCCAGACAACGGAGGCTGTTGGTCGCGAATTCCTTTTGAACCATGCTCCTTATACAGTGTCCGGTGTAGTGAAGGATGTTTCTACTTTGGCCAACACTGCCTATGCGCAGGTATGGGTGCCCTATACTTCTACTGAGGTGACGAAAAACACTTGGAGTGATGAGCATATGGGGATGATGAGCGTTACCATTCTGGCGAAAAGCCGTGATGATTTTCCCGCTATTCGTGAGGAGACGGAACGCCGCCGTCAGGAGTACGACACTGTAATTGGCGAGAATGGTTATTCGTTGATTTACCGTAACCGTCCTTATGACCAGGAGAAAAATGCCGCAGGAATGGCTGCCAACATCGAACCGGACGTAGACCAGGCACGCAGGCAGCGTCTCATTATCTTCATCATCCTACTGATTGTTCCTGCCATCAATCTCAGCTCGATGACGCAGAGCCGTCTGCGCCAGCGTGTGGCGGAGATTGGTGTGCGCCGGGCATTCGGTTCAACGAGACTGGAACTGATGGGGCAAATCATTGCAGAAAATCTGGTGGTGACATTGCTGGCAGGGGTGATGGGATTGTTGCTGAGTGTAGCATTCGCTTATTTGGGAAATACACTGCTGTTTGCGCAGGAATTCAGCCAGACGCTGAGTCCTCCGGCAGTGGATGCAAGCATATTGCTGCATGGCTCCACCTTTGGCTGGGCGTTGTTGTTCTGCTTTGTGCTGAACTTACTAAGTTCCGGTATTCCCGCATGGCGTGCATCAAGAATAGGGATTGTAAATGCATTGGGCGGACGTTTGCATAAATAACTCCATCACAAAACATTAATCATTGAAGAAAATGACTAAGAAACTTCTTACACAGATAAAGAATGAATGGCTCTCAAACCTATGGTTGGTGTTGGAGTTATTGGTAGTGAGTGTAGTGATGTGGTACGTGGTAGACTATCTCTACACGCGCGCCGCCACCTATCTGGAGCCGAGAGGCTTTAATATAGAGCACTGCTACCTTATAGAGTAGGGGGAACTGACACCCAAAAGTCCCGACTACATAGCCGGGCATACCTCTCAGCAGACCCACGATGACATAGCCGAGTTGTTGGAGCGTCTGCGTCGTCGGCCGGAGATAGAAGCGGTCAGCCTTTCGCAGAATTCATATCCTTACAACGGAAGCAATTCAGGCGCTGAAGTAAGCTATGACACTTTGCGTTCTCCCGGTTGGACCATCCGCAGGTTAGTGACACCGGACTTTCCCCGTGTATTCCGCTATCGGGGCACGCGTGGCGAGACACCCGAACAATTGGCTGAAATGTTGGAGCGCGGGGAGTTTATGGCTTCGGATAACCTCTACCGGAAATACGACCGCCGGATGACAGATCTCGTAGGCCAGCGGTTCTATCTTTTTGGTGATACTACGAAGACCTACCGGCTGGGTGCTGCACTGCAAAATGTACGCTATCACGATTATGACCAGGCGCGAAGCTCATATTCCATGATGGTGAAGCAGAGTTTCTACTATATCGGTCTCGAACTTTGTGTCCGCGTCCGTGAAGGGCAGGACAATGACTTCATTGAGAGGCTGAAGGCAGACAGTGAGAGCCAGTTCCGCATAGGCAATATCTTCATTTCGGAGATACGTTCTTTCAAGGATATTCGTCGCAACTACCAGCAGGCATGGACCAATGACATCCGTAACTATGTGATGGGTATGGGATTCCTGCTGCTGAACATTTTCCTCGGCTTGCTCGGAACATTCTGGTTCCGTACGCAGCAACGCCGTTCGGAGATAGCACTGCACAAAGCGCATGGAGCGACAGACCGTGCCATCTTCAGCCGGCTGCTTAGTGAAGGGATATTGTTGTTGGCAATTGTCACCCCCGTTGCATTGCTCATCGATTATAATCTTGCACACCTGGAGTTGAATTCCTGGAGGAACGGTACGACGTTGGAGTGGGACCGCCTGCTGCTCTGTGCTGCCATCAGCTTTGTGCTGATTACCCTAATGATTGTCATCGGTATAGGTATTCCCGCCCGCAAGGCGATGAAGGTGCAGCCTGCCGAAGCATTACATGATGAATAGAAAGTTATGAAACAAATTTTAGCTCTTATCCGCCAGAATCCCTTTTTCAGTGCTGTTTCCGTCATCGGTACGGCAGTGAGCATCACCTTTGTCATGGTCATTTACATGGTGTATGACATCCAGACGGCTGACTTGGCTCCCGAGTCGCACCGCAGTAGTATGGTATATTCTTCTTATGGATATTCTTACCGTAAGTCCGACCGCAGCAATTCCAATACGGGTATGTCTTATCGGGCTGTCAACGCTATTTTTAAGGAGCTTCCGGGAGCAGAACTTGTCACCTATTTGGGACCTACCTATCTTAGATATTGTGGGGAATCGCCCGCGCGGGGAATGCGCCGTACGGTTCGTCAGGTGGATTTGAACTATTGGAGTGTCTACGACATCCCTCTTGTGGCGGGCCGTCTTTTCAGTACCGAAGAGTTCGATGCTTGCCGGGATGTCGTGGTTATAGGTGAACAGCTTGCCCGCGAAGCTTTCGGGTCTGCCGAAGCAGCCATTGGCAAGAATTATTTTGTTAACTTTCGCCCTAAGCGCATTGTCGGGGTCACCAAAGATGTGAGCTCTCTGTTCACATTTGCCTATGGAGAGTTGTGGATGCCTTATTCCACCCGGGATTCCGGTCTGGGCAGTGAAGGGCTACGGGGAGATTTCGAGGCTGTGGCCCTTGTCAAGCCCGGTGTCGGCAGAGAGGAACTCAAGCAGCAGATAGAACAGTCGCTTGCCCGCTTCAACGAGACACTGACCGAATATAAACTGGAACTTCCCGATCTCAGCACTTATACGGAACGGCAGTTCTTCCGTAATGACACGATGAGTCCTGCCGTAACTTGCATAATCCTGGGTCTGATATTGCTGATTGTACCCGCCATCAATGTCAGTGGACTTATATCTTCGCAAATGTCCCGTCGCATGGCTGAGCTTGCGGTAAGGAAAGCATACGGTGCCAGCCGTTCTACCTTGATGGTGCAGTTGCTCCGCGAGAACCTGGCCTTGGCATTTGCCGGCGCATTGCTCGGTTTTCTCTTTTCGTGCATATTCCTATGGCTGGGCAAGGACTGGATGCTTGGCGATGGTGCTCCCGGAACGAATTTTGATGTAAGCGTCTGGCTCTTCCTCCGTCCCGCGGTTTTCGTGGCTGTATTGGTGGTGTGTCTGTTGTTCAACCTGCTTTCTGTGTTTATTCCTGCCTGGCATGCCACCCGCCGCCCCATAGCCGAGGTTCTTGGCGGAGAATGAGCGGATAAACGAATCCCAATTAAAAAACAGTAACGAGTATGATACATTCTATTTTACACCAGATATGGAACCAGCGCCGCAGTAATGGCTGGCTGTTTGCCGAGCTGTTGATTGTATTTACATTGATGTGGTATTGTGTGGATGTACTCTATGGCTTTGCCCATGCAGAACGGCAACCTAAGGGGTATGATTTGGAGCATGTCTATAAGATAAGGATTTCCTGTAATCCCACACAGATAGTGCCGTGCACGTCGGAAGACAGCCTGCAGACCTTCTGGTTCAAACCAATGGAAGAGGTGCTCCGGCGTATCAGGCAATATCCTGCTGTGGAAAGTGCTGCCATGTGGTTGGGTACCGATACTTATACCCGAGGGCGTGTTTATCAGGGTTATACAACGGACAGTGTGCATGTTGTCGAGACTACTGTACGCTATGTGTCTCCCGAATATTTCGATGTCATGCGCATTCCACTGTTGCAGGGGAATATCATGGATTGGAACCCCACTGCCAGCCCTCTGCCTGCCGTGGTGACCCGTGATTTGGCAGACAGCCTTTTCCTGACAAGTGCCGAGGCGGTGGGTCGCGAGTTCCTGGATTATTACAATGGAGGTCTTCGTTACCGTGTTTCCGCAGTCTGTGCTTTGCAGAAGACGGATGATTATGCCCGTTACGGGCCTTTTGTACTGACTCCTTTCCCCGGTTGGTTTTATAAGGACCAGTACCTTCCGTTCATTTCCCTACGGATACGCCCGGAGGCGGATACGGATAATTTTGCAGCCTGTTTTTATCAGGATATGACATCGCAGTTGCAGGTCACTCCATTCTATCTTTTCGACATACAGAGCTACAAAGAACAGAAAATAGAACGGGATGCTGCTGAAGGAATAACTCCATACATTCGCAGTGCAAGGCTCATTGTAGTATTCTTCGTTTTCAATGTATTCATCGGGCTGATGGGAACTTTCTGGTTCCGTACCCGCCACCGTCGCAGCGAGATTGCTTTGCGCATGGCCATGGGCAGCAGCCGCGGAAGAATACGCTGGCAATTGCTGGGTGAAGGGTTGCTGCTGTTGGCACTTGCTTCCATCCCCGCTTTGATGATATGTATCAATATGGTTATGGCAGATGTCACTTTTACGGAAGCCACGGATGCCACTTGGGGGAGATTTGTCATATGCGTTTCTATTGTCTGGATATTGATGGCATTGATGGTGATTGCAGGAATCTGGTATCCGGCTTCACGGGCCATGGAGGTGCAGCCTGCCGAAGCATTGCATGATGAATGAGTTTTTTTTGAGTAATCTGTACTCATTCTCAATATAACTTGTATATTTGCGTGACGAATAAGAGTTTTTGCGTTGAGTATACAAAATCTATATTATGATGAAACGCCTTTTCTTTCCATTGCTTGCAGGCTTGTTGTGGTTGATGTCGGGAACACTTTCGGCTGCGGAACGTACGTACAATGTACTTTTCATACAGTCTTATACAAAAAATACTCCTTGGCACAGCCTCCTGACAGAAAATCTGGAGAACGGACTGGACAAGGGGGGAGTTAAAGCCAATATCACTACTGAATATCTGAATGCCGATTACTGGTCTTTCGCTTCCGAGTGCTTCATCATGCGCCGCATCTGCGAGCGTGCCAGGCAACGGAAAACGGACTTGATTGTGACCTCCAGCGATGAGGCTTTCTTCACATTGACCCATTGCGGTGATTCCCTGCCTTATCAGATACCGGTAGTGGTTTCGGGTATCAAATACCCGGATGAGAGGGTCTTTGAAAGAATGCCCAACGTCTCCGGCTATGTTTCGAAAACGGATTTCGATGTCTTGCTGGATGCGGCTGTCCGCATGTTTCCTTCCCGCAGGGAGTTGGTCTGTCTGTCCGACAGCAGTTTCCTGAGCCTTAAAGGGGTCAGGGCTGTGGAAGACTCTTGGGAACGCATAAAAAGCAACTATCCGGAGCATGAGTTGAAAGTGCTGAACGTGCAGGCCAAGTCCTTGAACTCTATCATCACTTCCATTTGCTATGACTACAATGCCTACAAGCATATTGTTATAGCTCCCAAATGGATTCCTTTTCTTTCCTTGAAGTTGAAGGCTCCCGTGTTTACCAGCCAGAACCTGGCTATGACGAACGGTGTTCTGTGTGTGTATGATGCCGTTCCCGGAGAGGATGCTTTTGCTGCCGGCCGGCAGGCTGCAAGTATTTTGAAGGGCAAGTCACCCGCCTCATTGGAAGTAAAGGACTTTGGGGGCAAGTTGCTGTTCGATTACAAACAGTTGCAGTTTTTCCGTGTGGACACGAACCGTGCGGAGAGCAAGGGCATCATTTTGAATATACCGTTGATGGAGCGTTACCGTGTCTGGTTCATTCTGTTCTATTCGCTGATTGTCGGGGCATTGGTGCTGCTGGTTGCCTGGCTTTTCCGTGCCAACCGCAGGGAGTCGCGTAAGCGCATACATGCCCAGACCCGCTTGTTGATACAGCACCGCCTGGTGGAGCAGCGCGACGAGTTCGACAATATCTTCTGTTCCATTCGCGACGGCTTGATTACGTATGATACCGACCTGCGCATCCATTTTGTCAACCGTCCGTTGTTACAGATGTTGGGACTTTCTTCCGAAACCTATACGTCCCGTTTCTATGAAGGGCAGATGGCCGGCTCCATTTTCAGGATTTACATGAATGGAGAAAACATCTTGCAGGACTTGTTGAAGAAAGTACGTACCGGAAAGAGACCTATTTCTATTCCGGAGAAAGCCTTCATGCAGGAAAACCATCAGGGAACGTATTTCCCCGTTTCCGGCGAGGTAGTACCTATCTTTGCCAATGAAAAGATGACGGGAATGGCGATTGTATGCCGCAATATCTCCGAAGAAGAGATGCAGAGACGCTTCTTCAATATGGCGGTGGAGGAAAGCTCCATTTATCCGTGGCAGTACAACATGCATATGAACCGTTTCCATTTCCCGGGTGGATTGCTGCGCCGTTTCGGGTATACCGGTGATACGGACTTGCTGGCACGTGATGAGATGGACACCCTTATACATCCGGAAGACTTGCTGCATACGCGCAGGAATTTTGATGCCATTCTGTTGGGCAATGAAATCAATTCACGGATGAGTTTCCGGTTGAAGAGTGCGGATGGGAGCTATGAATGGTGGGAGTTCCGCAGTACCGCTTATGACGGACTGACGGTTGATACCCCATACATGGTATTGGGAGTATGCCAGAGCATCCAGCGTTACAAGGATACGGAAGAGGCCTTGATTGCCGCACGTGACCGTGCCTTGCAGGCCGACAAGCTCAAATCTGCGTTCCTTGCCAATATGAGCCATGAGATACGTACCCCTCTGAATGCCATTGTCGGCTTCTCGGATTTATTGAAGGACTTGGACGCTTTTTCTCCGGAAGAGGTAAAGCAGTTCGTCGAAACAATCAACATCAACTGTACATTGCTGTTGGCGTTGATAAACGATATTCTGGACCTCTCGCGCATAGAATCGGGCACGATGGACTTTAAGTTCGGAGCATTCAATCTGGCGTTCATCATGCAGGAAGTCCATGAATCCCAGCGTCTGAGTATGCCTCGGGATGTAGAGCTACGTATAAAGATTCCGGAAGGGGAAGACAAATTGGTCATCACCGATTCCGTCCGCTTGAAGCAGGTCGTGAACAACCTGATAAACAATGCCAAGAAATTCACGGTAACGGGCAGCATCACCTTCGGCTATGTCACGAACCGGGAAGGATATACCACCATCTTTGTCGAAGACACGGGAAGCGGTATCTCTGAAGACGCCCAGAAACATATCTTCGAACGCTTTTACAAAGAAGACAGCTTTACGCAGGGCGCCGGTTTGGGGCTGAGCATTTGCCAGACCATCGTAGACCGCCTGCATGGTTCTATCTCGGTCTCCTCAGAGTTGGGAAAAGGAACGCGTTTCGAGGTGGTGATACCGGATGCGAACGAGTAATCATTCAATCCGTTTGCAGGCATTGGCTTGCAGGAACTCTTCCAATATATCCTCGTAATTGCCATACAGCATGATGTGGTGGTTGCCCAGCGGTGTCTTGAGGAAATAGTCGGCAGGGGAGTTCATTTTTATCCGCACTTGGGTGCGGCACATATTGATGTAGTTTGTATTCTCAACAAGCGTGCCGGTGCTCAGGTAATATTCGTCCAGGCTTTCGCTTCCGCATTTTACGATGGTTACATCTCCCGTCGGCAGGATTCCCTGAATACCGATGCCGCTTTCCGTCTCAAAATGGTTGCGTATGATGAACTGCTCCGTTTGTGCGATGCCGATGGTGCAGTGTGCCAATATGATTTCATTGGTACGGGCATTTATCATGGAAGGATTGGCCATGAAGGAGTTTTTCCCCGTCAGCACTTTTACGGCCAGCATGGTGAAGACGGATTGCAAATCGCCTTCACATCCGGCAATGATTCCTTCGTCGTTCAGCAAGGCAAGGGCAAGGCAGCCGGTGGTTCCCGTTTGGTCTATCAGGCGGAAGCAGCTGAGGGTAATGGCGCTCAGTCGCTCTTCCTCTACAATCCTCTTGATGGCTCGATACAGCCGCATGGCTTTTATCATGTCTTCGGGGCTTGCCTCTCGGCAGGCAAGCGCTTTTCCTGCCAGTCCGGCGCATGCTTCGCCCACCTCGTCGTCCGTTATCTGTCCGTAGTATTCATAAATGCGGTCCAATGAGACGTCTGTGTACTCGATACCCCAGCGGCGTTTGGCAAGCAGATAATCCACATTGCTGGCAACGAGCCAGCTGGACGGAGTGCCCATTACGCCGATGCGCATGCCGAAAAGGCTGCGTTGTGCCACGAAATTGCTGTGCAGGACAAAAATACGCTTGATGGTCTCGGGGAGCTCTCCGTGAAGAATCTCGCTTTTCATTCCCCGGCCGCGCAGCCAGGAAGATATTTCGAGAGCGGCGGCCAGTGAGTTCTGCATGCCGTCTGCCAAGAGGATGGCGGGGCGGGGAAGGGATTCGAAATGCTGGATTACCAGCCGTTCCACACCTCCGGTGGCAATGAATATAATACTGAAGTCATCGGGTGATAACTTGTCTATGTCTTTGTAATCAATGAAGTTGACGGTAAAGTATTTTTCCAATTCAGTCAATATCACTTCGTGGGAGCTACGGACTGATGCTTGTTTATGCAGTATGGAAGCAAAAGTTATAAGGTTGATGACCATGGTGTTATTTACTATTTGACTATTTACTATTTACAATTGATTCTACTTGGCTCGTTTGCTTTTTCAAAGATACAAGTTTCTGTTTACATATCATAGAGTTTTTACGATAGATAAGTTTTTTAAAGTTTTTATGGTCTTGCCTTCCTTTTGGTTTCAAATAATTCGCTACATTTGCAACTTTAATGATAAAGTGATAGCAATATCACTTATAAATAGTCTATTAAATAGTAAATTGTAAATTGTCAAATAGTAAATAACCTCATGCCAACAATATCTATTCGCGGAATGGAGATGCCCGCATCTCCTATCAGAAAACTGGCTCCTTTGGCAGATGCTGCCAAGCAGAGGGGCATACATGTATTCCACCTGAACATCGGACAACCCGACCTGCCTACTCCGGAAGTCGCGATTGAAGCGATACGGAACATCGACCGGAAAGTTCTGGAATACAGTCCCAGTGCGGGGTATCGCAGTTACCGCGAGAAGTTGGTGGGTTACTATGCGAAGTACAATATCAATCTGACTGCAGACGACATCATCATCACTTCCGGTGGCTCGGAGGCGGTGTTGTTCTCTTTCCTGGCTTGCCTCAATCCGGGGGATGAAATCATTGTTCCCGAGCCGGCCTATGCCAATTATATGGCGTTTGCCATCTCTGCCGGAGCCAAGATACGCACCATTGCCACGACCATCGAAGAGGGTTTCTCGTTGCCCAAGGTAGAGAAGTTCGAGGAGTTGATTAACGAGCGCACGCGTGCTATTTTGATTTGCAATCCCAACAATCCTACGGGTTACCTCTATACACGCCGTGAAATGAACCAGATTCGCGACCTTGTGAAGAAGTACGATTTGTTCCTCTTCTCGGACGAGGTGTACCGTGAATTTATTTATACGGGTTCTCCCTATATCTCTGCCTGCCATCTGGAGGGCATTGAGAACAATGTGGTGCTGATTGATTCCGTGTCCAAGCGCTATTCGGAGTGCGGCATCCGCATCGGTGCCCTGATAACGAAGAACAAGGAAATCCGGGATGCTGTCATGAAGTTCTGCCAGGCACGTCTCAGTCCTCCGTTGATTGGCCAGATTGCCGCAGAAGCATCGCTGGATGCCGGTGAGGATTATCTGCGCGACACATACGATGAATATGTAGAACGCCGTAAATGCCTGATTGACGGATTGAACCGTATACCGGGCGTATATTCGCCTATCCCGATGGGAGCATTTTATACGGTGGCAAAGCTTCCGGTAGATGATTCGGACAAGTTCTGTGCCTGGTGTCTGTCGGGGTTCGAATACGAGGGACAGACGGTATTCATGGCGCCTGCGTCCGGATTCTATACTACGCCGGGTTCCGGTCGCAACGAAGTGCGTATCGCATATGTACTGAAGAAAGACGACTTGAACCGCGCCTTGTTTGTATTGCAAAAAGCATTGGAAGCCTATCCGGGAAGAGAAATGAAGGATTAGGGATTAATTTATGAACTTATCTCGCTTTATAGCGTTGCGCATTTATCGCAACTCGGAGCCGGGCAAGCAAGTTTCCCGCCCGGCTGTCCTTATTGCCATGGTGGGCATTGCTCTCGGACTGGCGGTGATGATTATTGCCGTGTCCGTCATTGTCGGCTTCAAGAGCGAGGTAAGGGATAAAATCGTGGGTTTCGGTGCCCATATCCAGATAGGCAACCTGGATGCTGCACGCTCTTATGAGACGCGCCCGGTGGTGGTGGGCGACAGCATGATGGCTGCGCTTTCCGATTATCCCGAAGTGAAGCATGTACAACGCTACTCCACCAAGCCGGGGATGATAAAGACCGCCGATGCCTTTCAGGGAATGGTGCTGAAAGGTGTGGGGCAGGAGTATGACAGCACCTTTTTCCACCGCCATCTGCTGGAGGGGGAGTTTCCGCAATTCAGCGATTCCGCTTCGTCCAACCGCGTAGTCATCTCAAAGTCTCTTGCCAACAAGCTGCAATTGAAACTCGGTGACAAGATAGACACCTACTTCATCCAGGACGATGTGCGTGCTCGCCGCCTGAAGATTGTAGGTATCTACCAAACCAACTTCTCCGAATACGACAACCTATTCCTGCTTACCGACCTCTATCTGGTGAATCGCCTGAACAACTGGGAGCCGGACCAGGTGAGCGGTGTGGAGCTGGAAATACGCGATTATGACAAGCTGGAAGAAACCACCTATGAGATAGCTGCTGATACGGATGAGAATCCCGACCGCTATGGTGCCGAGTATTGCGTCCGCAATGTAGAGCAGCTCAATCCCCAAATCTTTGCCTGGCTGGGCATCTTGGATGTCAACATCTGGGTCATTCTCATTCTGATGATTGGAGTGGCGGGGTTCACCATGGTATCCGGCCTGCTGATTATCATCATAGAGCGTACCTCCATGATAGGCGTGCTGAAGTCTTTGGGAGCCAATAACTTTACCATCCGTAAAGTCTTCCTTTGGTTTTCGGTCTTCCTCATCGGGAAAGGCATGTTCTGGGGGAACATAATCGGCCTTGCATTCTATTTCGTGCAGCGCTGGTCCGGCTTGTTCAAGCTCGACCCTGAAACCTATTACATGGCTACTGTTCCGGTATCTTTCAATATCTGGCTGTTCCTGCTGCTGAATGCCGGCACATTGCTGGCTTCGGTCCTGATGTTGCTGGGCCCTTCATTCCTGATTACACGCATCCATCCGGCAACTTCCATCCGTTACGAATAAGAGAATCACTTTCTCAGAAAACCGCTTTTCTTGCGGAACAGACAGTACCATTTCCAACGTAAAGACTGTATCGGCTGCAATAGGTCGAAAGCCGGTAGTGTGAAGTAATATCTGCGCTGTTCTTCCAGGTCGTGGGCAGTCTTGTTGACAATGACTGCCTGCATGGTGAAACGGAACAGGAACAAAAGAAAAGCGACGCCTGCTGCCAGCCAGTGGAAGTGCAGAATGCCGATGACCATCGCGGCTATCCAGGATGCGTGGAATGCCAGGCGGGTCAGGGTCTCAAAACCGGCCAGCCAGCGTTGCATTCCATGATACAGCCGTGCTGTGGAGGCGTAGCCTATTTTCTCTTCTTTCCAGTCCTTGGTACGCAGAAGCGGCTGCATGCGCACAATGGCATTGGCATCCGTTTCTACCCGCGTGTTCTCCGGGGTAGCCACGTGGTTGATGAACAAATCGTCGTCTCCCCGTTGCAGGTTGAGGTGTGCGGAGAATCCTTTCTGTTGGTAGAAGAGTTCCTTCCGGTAGGCCAGGTTACGCCCGATGCCCATGTAGGGGCTGCCTGCCAGGGCAAATCCCAGATAGCGCATGGAAGTGAACAGATTGTCGAATGCCGCCCGTTTGTGCAGCCAGCCTTTGCCGCGTTCGTAGCCGCTGTATCCCAGCACCACTTGGGTACGTGATGTGAAGTTGCGTGCCATCAGTCGCAGCCATTGGTTGCTTTGGGGCATGCAGTTGGCATTGGTGAACACCAGCCAGTCATATTTGCTGGCCTTGATTCCAAGCGTTACGGCCAGCTTCTTGCGGCTGATGTAACGGGAGGAATCGGGTACGAAGCTGTGGTAGAGATGGGGATATTTCTCCTCGAGGATGGTCAGGTAATCCTCGCTCTCATCGGTGTTGCCGTCGTTAATGACGATGACTTCAAATTGGGGATAGTCCTGCTCCAGCACGGCGCCCAGGTTGCGGCGCAGATTCTCGGATTCCTCACGGGCGCAGATGATGACGGATATGGGGGGCAGTTCCTGGGTGAAGTGCATGTCTCCCTGCTTCACGGCACGGCTGCGCGCATGAATACGGTTGTAGAGACAGAGATAGTAGATAATTTGAATAAGGAACAGAACACCCGCCGCAGCGAGTACAATAATTTCAGTTGAATCTAATGTGAATGCTTCCATGTGCAGTAGGACGTTTATGTGCTGCAAATTTACACAATTTCCGGCACTACCTCAAACTTTGTTCCGGGAAAGTGCTTGGACAAATACTGCTTGATGTATTTCATCGTGTCTTCCTGGATAGTCTTGTCCTCTACCGTGGGATAGAGGTTGTAGAGTACCGTATCGAGTGCGATGCCCCGGTTCTTGATGGCTTCGAAGCTCAGCAGGGTGTGGTTGATGCTGCCCAGCTTTCCGGAGGTGACAAAGATAAGCGGGTACTGCTTCTCCGCAATGTAGTCTATCGTCAGGAAATCTTCGGTAAGGGGAACCATCAGACCGCCGGCGCCTTCTACGAGCACGGTATCATAGCGATGGGAAAGTTCCCTGGTGGCACGCTCTATTTTTCCGAAGTCTATCGGGCGCTTGTCTATGTGGGCGGCGAGGTGGGGAGAGCAGGGATAGGAGAATATCTCGGGCATGGTCAGCCCCTCTTTGTCTTCCGGCAGGTAGCCGGTTCCGGTGAGGCGGCGGTGCAGGTCGATGTCCTCGGAATGACCGGTGTTGCCGGTCTGGATGAATTTTTGGGTGATGACGCGCAGGCCGCGTTGCATAAGCTCACGGGCGTACCAGGCGGTGCAATAGCTTTTTCCGGCATCTGTATCAATGCCGCTGATGAAGTAGATGTTTTTTGTTTCCATTATTTTGTTTTTTTCGTGCGATGATATAAATAGGGTGATAGGTCAGGCTTACGTTGCCTGCGGCATCACTGAACCGGGTTGTGTATTCTTTGCAGAAGGATTGCAGGCGACTACGCGTCCACATCCTTTTTTCCGTACCCGTGACTCCGGTTTGCTTCAGATGCTTCAGCACTGCCTGGGGAGTGGGGAAGGGCAAGGATATCACCTCTTCTTCGGCATGAAGAATATCGAAACCGGGAGACAGCAGGGCTTGCAGCTCCTCAACGGAGAGATAGTCCAGCCCGTGCCCAGTCAGTTGGCGTATTTCGTGCATGTTTGTGGCGCCGAAGGTGCTGAAGGCAAGCAGGCCGTCTGCCACCAGTGCTTGGTGGCAGCGGGTGAAGAAAGCACCTGGGTCGTTGAACCATTGCAGGGTGGAGCACGAGGTTATCAGGTCGGTTTCTCCGGGGAAGTCGATGGCTTCGGCATCACCGGGGACGAACTGCACGGTAGTGCCGTCGCAAAGTTCCTTGACGCACTCCTCCATTTCCCGGCACAAGTCGTTCAGCAGCAGAGCTTCCGGTTGCAAGGTGTGGAGGAGGATACGTGAGTAGCTTCCCGTTCCGCAGCCAAACTCTACGACACGGCGGAAACGTGTGTATGGTTCCTTTATGAGCTGCATCATCTTCTCGGCGACTTGTTGCTGCACGCGGGCCTCCCGGGTATAGGTATTCCGGGCTTTGGCAAAGCGGGCGGCTATCAGTTGTTTGTCCATCGGGTTCAGTGGCTTGTCCATAGGTCTTGCAGGTAATGTCTGAATAACTCTTCCTGGTAGTGGGCATCCTCCGTTTGCAGTACGGGGGTGCCGAGTATTTCCCAGGCTTGCAGCTGGTTGGCTGGTGGAATGATGCGGTCGTTGCCTCCCGTTACTGCCTGCTGCCAATGGAAGGTGGCAGCAGGCAGTGTGTGGTACATCTTCTCAATCTCCGTCAACTCATCTCTCAACTCTTCCAGCGGACGGCGGGGGGTGATTTCCAGGAAAGCTTTGAAGGCTGCTCCGTTGGCGCACATGCGGCGGAGGAATTTGTGCAGTGAAGCCCCGGTCAGTCCGTCCAATGTCCCGTGGTAGATGGCGGGTGGAATGCCCATATGCTGGTCTATGGGGTAGGGCGTTCCGTTGATGGCGATGCTGTTTGCCATATGGATACCTTCGCCGGACGTACCTGGCGATGAGAGCTGTGGCACGGTCTGCGAAGCCGCCCATACCCCCATAGACCAGCCGATGAGGTTGATTTCGCGGTATTCTTCCAGTCCGGAGGCGTCAAAATCCAGTGTGCGGTAGTCATAGCACACCATGAAGTCGCTGGCTACCGGACGATACATTTTGAAAGGCGTCTCATCGGCTCCCCAGCCGGCAAAGAACAGCAATAGCCGGGGATGATGCTCGTGTATAATGTAACTTTGTTTCATCTGTTTTTAGAATCGTATAGCGTTAGTATTCCTCTCTTCCTTTAGGGGAATAAGGGGTATAAGTTCTCCAATCTCATCTTCCCGTATGTCTGCCGTCAGCGAGAAGCGGATGCGTGATGTCCCTTCGGGCACCGTGGGCGGGCGTACCGGCAGTGCATAAAAGCCATGCCTCTGCAGCAGCTCTGCGCACAGCACGGTGTCGGCACTGGGGCCAATAATCAGTGGGACGATATGGCTTGCGCTGGGGCATCCGTACCCCTTGGCTTGTAATGCTTCGCGCAGTGTCCGACTGATTCTTGCCAGATGCTCGCGGTGGTCCTGCATTCCGGCAAGTTTCCGTACGATAAACAGTGTCCAGGCAATACTTGTCGGAGGCAATGCCGTGGTGAAGATAAGGGTTCGCATCCGGTTGACGAGATACTCGCGTATCGTCCGGCAACAGGCGATGTATGCGCCGGCAGATGCCGCTGCCTTGCCGAAGGTGCCCACGAGGAAATCTATATCCCGGATGCATCCGGTTTCTTCGGCGCAGCCCAGGCCGCGCAGCCCCCTTACGCCGAATGCATGGGCTTCGTCCACATAGAGCAGTACGTTGGAGTATCTTTTTTTCAAACGCACCAATGCCGTGAGGTCGGCTTGGTCACCGTCCATGCTGAAGATGCTTTCTGTGACGATAATCAATTGCCGGAATGTTGCATGGTGTTGTTCCAGCAGGCGTTCCAGTTGCACCAGGTCGTTGTGGCGGAAGCGGATGCAGCGTGCGGTGGATAGGCGGATGCCGTCGATGATGCTGGCATGCACCAGCTTGTCTGCCAATATCAGGGTTTGTGCATCGCTCACGGCGGGCAGAATCCCCATATTGGCATGATAGCCGCTATTGAGCACCAGTGCTGTCTCTGTGCCGAAAAGTGTGGCGAGTTCCGTCTCCAGTTCTTCGTAAATCCCGAAGTTCCCCGTCAGCAGGCGGGAGGAGGAGGAAGTCGGCAGGAAGGTGTCCGGTGTCAGTGTCTGCAGGAATTCTTCCTTTAGCTGGCGGTCGGCAGCCAGGCCCAGGTAGTCGTTGGACGAAAGGTTCAGCATATGCCGGCCATCGGCTATAACCGTGCGTCCCTCGTGTGTCAGTTGCGGCAGGCGGCGCAGGTTGCTGTGTTCTTTCAATGTTTGCAGCTCTTGCTGCATATATTCTATTGCATTCATAATTCTTTTAAAATGTGCCAATGTGGTTTTAATGTGCTAATGTGCCAATGTGCTAATATGCCAATGACCTGCGGCGTGATAGCGCAGCGTAAACATTGCGCAGCCAATTGGCACATTAGCATATTAGCACATTCTTATAATTTTCATCAATCCCCCCGTCAGCTTCCTCAGCTGTTCCGGCTCTATAATGAACGGAGGCATCAGGTATACCAATCTTCCGAACGGGCGTACCCAGATTCCCTCCTCAACGAAGCGTTTTTGCATCCACGCCATGTCTACGGGTTCTTTTGTCTCAATCACCCCGATGGCTCCCAGCACACGTACATCCGTCACTTGCGGTAATCGGCGTGCCGGTTCAAGCTCTTCTTGCAGTTGCCGGCTGATGCGAGTCACCTTGCCTTGCCAGTCGTATTCGGGCGAGGTCAGCAGCTTCACCGAAGCGCACGCTACGGCGCATGCCAGTGGGTTTCCCATAAAGGTGGGTCCGTGCATAAACACCTCCGGCGTATGGTTGGAGATGGTATCCGCCACTTCATTCGTCGTCAGTACGGCGGACAGCGTCATGTATCCGCCCGTTATGGCCTTTCCTATGCACATGATGTCCGGTTCTACACCCGCATGCTCCCAGGCAAAGAGTTTTCCCGTCCGTCCGAAGCCCGTGGCTATCTCATCGAATATCAGCAGCAGGCCATGTTCCTTGCATATCTGTGCCGCTTCGCGCAGGTACTGGGGGTGGTAGAACCACATGCCGCCAGCGCCCTGCACCACAGGTTCGAGGATAAGCGCTGCCAGTTCCTCGTGATGCTCCTCTACCAGTTTCCGCAGTTCCACCGTATCCCGTTCATCCCATTCGCCGTGGAAGCGCGAGCGCGGCTGCGGCACGAAATAGCGCATCGGCAATGATGCCCCGAACAGCGAATGCATGCCCGTCACCGGGTCGCAGACAGACATGGCATTCCATGTATCCCCGTGATAGCCCGAACGGATAGTCACAAAATTGTTCTTCTTCGCCTTTCCCTTGCCATACCAGTACTGCACGGCCATTTTCAAGGCTACCTCTACTGCCACCGAGCCCGAGTCGGCATAGAATATCTTCTGCATGGACGGCGGGACGAGCGGTAGCAGCAACTGGCCCAGTTCAATGGCAGGGTCGTGTGTCAGCCCTCCGAACATCACATGCGACATCTTGCCCAGCTGTTCCTCTGCCGCCCGGTTCAGTGTAGGGTGGTTGTACCCGTGGACGGCGCACCACCACGACGACATTCCCTCTACGAGTGTTTCTCCGCTTTCCAGGGTGATGGTGGCGCCTTCGGCATGCTTCACCTTGTACACCGGTAGCGGGTTGGTGGTGGAGGTATAGGGGTGCCATAGGTGCTCTCTGTCGAACTGCGAGCCGCAGAACCGGTATCCGGCATCTTCTATCAGTACCTTGTCTTCCGACACTTTCGAGCCGAGCGTTGTCAGCAGGTCGCCCACGATGGCGGAGTTGATGCCGATGTGCAGCGCTTGCTTCACGGCCTCCTTGCTCAGTTGCGAGCGTCCTCCGGCAAAGCGGAGGAAAGCTGTCGGGTTGATGAAGCGGAAGAGGGCGATGGTGGTCAGTATTTCCTCCTCGCTGAGTGGTGCCTGCCGTTCCAGCGGTGTGCCGGGGATGGGGCTCAGGAGGTTGATGGGGATGGACTGTACTTCCAGCTCGCGCAGTGTGAAGGCGAATTCGATGCGTTGCTCCATGCTCTCGCCCATGCCGATGATGCCGCCGCTGCAGATGTCCATGCCTACGTTGCGGGCGGCTTGCAGGGTGCGCAGCTTCTCTTCCTGCGTGTGCGTGCTGCACAGTTGGGGAAAGTAGGAGGGGGCTGTCTCCAGGTTGCAGTGATAGCGGGTGATGCCTGCGTCGTGCAGTGCCCGCATTTCGTCTTCGTTGAGCAGTCCCAGTGATGCGCACAACTGGATGGACGAGTGCCGGCGCATGTGCCGGGCGGCTTCGCACAGTTTCTCCATGTTTCTGGAGGAGGGCTTCCGTCCACTGGTCACCAGCGAGAAACGTGCCACGCCCTGGGCTTCATTATGCCGGGCATGCCGCAGGCATTCTTCTTTGTCCACCAGGTCGTACACGTCTGCCTGGGTTTTGTAGTGCGACGACTGTGCACACCACTTGCAGTTTTCCGGGCATCGTCCGGACTTGGCATTAATGATGGAGCACATGTCAAACTCCTCCGAGGCCAGGCCCCGGGTTATCTCGTGGGCAGCTTCGTATAGCGCTTCCTTGTCGGGTTGCACAGCCAGCCATTCGGCTTCTTCCTTACTGATGTGGCTGCCGCGCAGCACTTGTTCCTTCAACTTCTGTAGGGTCATATCTTTCTTGGGTTATGTTCATGGATAAAGACAGAGGTACGGATTGCCGGGGCGGTGCAGCTCGTCATTCTGCTGCATGGCTTCCGGTAATCCGTACCTCTTGTTCTCTTTTGTTTCAGGCTATATGTGTCTTGTCCGCCCGTATTCCCGCAGGGGCGGATGACTTGTGTTTCAAAAAGAATGTGCCGGTTCGTTCCCAGCTCCGTGAGGATACTTGTCAGGGCGCTGCTGCTACCCAGCGGAATGCCGGTGTCGGTTTCTCTTCCTTCCGTTTCTCCTTTCCAGGCACTCTCTTCCCCGCATCCGGCATGTCCGGCGGTTCCCGCAGCCTTCTGTTTGGACAGAGAGCTGTCTGCCACGCTTTTGCGCAGGCAACCGATAGTGACACACCGTCCTATGCTGGCAAATGCAGCGTAGGCTTTTCTGCTCCAGCGGCGGAAGCGGATGGTAGGTGCGGCGGGTGATGTATTCCTCATGTTTTTTTCAGCCTGATGCGGTTTTGTTTCCTTTTAGCGGATGCAAATGTAGAAAAAATAATTTCATAACGGTAATGGTCATGCATGAAAAAGCCGCGCAAATGCAACTATTGCGCGGCTCTTCTTTAAGGAATGTCGTAGGATTTCACTCTTTGGACGACTGGTAGTAGAGATACCAGTCATTATTGGTGGCACCATTGGACTCTACCCATTTGGCGAAATCGGGATACTCCAGGTCGATGCGTACGGTTTCCTTTGCCGGAGTGAACCGGATGGGGCCTTCCGTGCCGGTTGTGGCCGGCAGCATGATGGCGAATGGATATTTGCCGTCCTTGTTGATGTAGTAGGCATCGTCTTCGGCTCCGATTTGCTTTGCGTTGGCTTTACCGGTCGCTTTCTTCTTGGGCAGATGCACTTCTGTCCGGTTGTCGGCTCCGGCTGTATACTGGGCAATGATGAACGGGTTCAAGTCGCTCTCCAGATTCTTCTTAGGCAATGTGTTGTCTGCAAATGTACGGGTTACGGTAAATTCGTTGCCCTGCACAGACTTTGCATCGGGGAATAGGATGACAGAAGAGGTCTCTGTTTCATCGACTGCTCCGGCAGGCAGTTCTATGCTGCCTCGCTGGCTGGCCACATATTGCACGGCAAATGCGTTGGAGTATGTGGCGGCACCACTTTGCTGTACGGGTACAAAGGTGTCTTCCACCTTCAGCACATAATTGTTGCTGTTGAATGAAATGGCCCGTTTGTGTTCGATAATCACGTCGTTCAAGTCATAGTCACCGCCATTGGGCCAGATGTCTTCGTAGGCATACGTGCGGTAGGTTGTTTCGGAGCTCGTCACCGTAGGCTCTTCCGGGTCTATGACCGGACGGTCCGGGTCTTGAATGGCTTCATTGGGGTTGGCATCGATACAGAACAGTATGTCTTCGTAGCTGGTATCATCGCCATCTTCTACTCCGTAGACTACCGTGCCGTTGCTGGTGGAGAGGGAGATAAAGCGAGCTTGTTGGCCTGCATATATCTTGTTCCATTCTTTATTGGAATATATATAATTTATAGAGTAGTCGATACCTTTATTGGGGGTATATCCATTGGGGATGATGAAATATCCTATGGTATATCCTGCCGGGAATTTGGTGGAGACATTACCGTTTTCGTCCTGATACAGAAGTTGTATTTTTGTATTCTTCTGTATGGGAGCGTCATATCGGGAATATTTGTTACCACTTCCAGACCATCCGGTATACGGGTCGTCTCCTGCAATGGATGCATTGGGAATGATAATGAATTTGTCTACCTTGTCAGGGCTGTTGGGAATTTCATTGGTCTTGTAGTAATAATAGCCGATGGAAGTCAGGTAACCGGCACGTTCGGTCAGGAAGGTCAGATACAGTTCTGCATCGGTAATCGTTACGTGTTGTCCCTGGTTGTTGATATATGCTTGGGCAATGGTGGTGTTCACATGCTTTGTATCGCTCACCAAAGCTCTGTTGTCCAGATTGCTGGGTTTGCTGTCATAACCTTTCCACAGTGTGTGTTGTAACTGCTTTAAAGTTCCGTCATTGAAATTTCCCGTAGTTACAATGTCATTATTATCAATAATCTCACCGTGAGATTGTCCCCATCCAACGATGGAGTATACCCGTTCCTTCCTATCCTTTAGGTCGATAGTCAGGTTGGATTTTGCACGTGTCATGGCAGTTGAGCGGGTGTTGGCATTATTTTCGGTCATATCTACCACCACTTTGCCATTTTCCACATCTGCTTCCACATACATGGGGGCTCCCCAACTTTGTGAGATGATATATACCTTTTCTGTCGCTTTGGGCAGTTCTACGTTGCCGGTGAAGCGTCCGTCTGCATCTGCAAAGATTTTAAAAACCGCTTCGCCGTTGATGGAGTAGAGGTTGTTTGTCTGATAGGTGATGGGGTCTTCTGTAAACACCTCTATTAATGCGCCTCCTGCGATTTTTCCATAATTCACGTCAAAAGCTACCTGGGCTGTTGTTGCAAAGTCAAAGTATTCGCTCTCCGGCTTTAGTTCTGTTTTTCCACGTTCGGGATTGTATAGGTCTTTTTCGGTACATCCCGTGAATATGCTGCAGGCAATTGCTGAAATGAGGGTTGCAGCACTAACTTTCGTCATAAGTCTAACTTTCATATTTTTATTGTTGTAGATTGCTTGCTTGTTTGTCTTATGAACGCTGTCTATATCACAACCGCCACCTACTTCACAGACGAGTTGTAGATACTACATTTTCTCGAGCGCTTTTTTCATGTTGCAAATATAAACATAGTATTTATAATCTACAACTTTTGGGGTTTAAAAACACTTTTGGTGGGTTAAAAAGTTGTATAAAGTGAATTGATACTAATTGGATGAATCGAATGGTGCGGGCATAAAAAAAAGGCTATCTATCCCAGACAGCCAATCTTTTGTTAACCTTAAATCTAATACTATGAAAAACACATTGCAAAGGTACGTGTTTTCTTATAATCTCCAAATTTGCAGTAGATAATATCATGTTTTATAACAAGACTTAATGGTCATTAAGAACTTTATCTGCAATATTCATCGTACATTTGCTCCTGATATATCATCCGTTTGCCCTTTATGCATTATGCATTCGGTGCAGACGGATGATGTGTTTTCGTGAACTTATATACAGACAAACAACTATAAAACAGACGTTTATAATGAAATCAATCCAGAACAAAGGAATAAACCTCACCGCAGAAGACCTCAAAAACCGAATCGCTGACAGAAAAGAACGATATACCAAGCAGCAGGCACGACGCGAGAAATTGGAACAAACCATGGAGAACACCCGCAATGACATCGAGCAACTGGAGTATACCCTTGCACAGATGGAACGTACCGCCAAGCGCTCCCGTAATGCTGCCGTACAGCCTTCCCGTTTTGTTCCCCGCGAGCATATCGCTAGCTTCTTTGCCCGTGTTTCCCGTTTTTTCGACCACCTTCAGCACCGCTTGCACCGTAGCTTGAACTATACTTGGTTCTGCCTTGTGCTATGCTCCCGATATACTTTTCAGAGCCGCCTGAAAAGCGTAGAACGCTGCTGTCTCACACCGGCCACGGTGCTGGGGTACTTCAAGAGGGAGAGGGAGATGTAACCAGTGACTTCGCTCTTATGGTAGAAGCAGCCTTAGGGATTAGTGCGGAACTCCTCGTTAATAGGCAGGCGAGATATAATATGGCTGTCTCTCTTAAAGAAAAATCGCTGACCGATAAGTTACATGAAATACGCAAAATGTGTGCTTCCCTATTATAGTATGAAAGTGTTGCTTTTATCAATAAGACAGTGAGGGTGTGTCATCAACCGTTTTGACACATTCATTTTTCTTGAGCAAGTTTTCTTATTGCCACTCGAACTTTCCCAGTTTTCCCTCCCATTCTAACTTTGCAACATGTTTTATTAATAAATATATGCAAAATGATAAAAGAACAAAGTTTTGAATGGCTGCTCGAGGGATGCCATCGCATTGCAGATGTGGCAGTGGCCTATTACCCAAACTACGCGTATGCCTGCTCGGCCGTAAAGGCCCTGCGCCGTTCCATTGCGGAACACGCTTGCCTGCTGAAGGATCTGACGGACCAGGGCTATACCGCCAGGACTGCCCACCTCACCCCCGTACAGATAGGCATCCTCCTGAGCTACTGGGGGATGCCCGACCACGTGAAGGATATGACCGTGAAAAATCCGTATCTTCTGGTCTCTAAAAAATATGCGAAATAGAGAATGTATTTCTAATACATTCTGATTATTTTAGTATATTATTATATAGGGTGGTGGAGGATGAGGTGAAACCTTCTCTCGCCACCTTATGTATTTCATTAATTTTTAGCCGATTCTAACTGCTTATTTGTATCCCCCTGGCTGGTCCCTTACCTTTGTCGCATTATCGAATTAAGAATAGACAAAAATGGAAAAAGAAATGAGCCCCATGACAACGGAGATGCTGAAGAAAGGCTATCTCCTCTTCCCCAAAGCCTTGTTTGAGGAACAAATGAATATGAAAACCGGAGAGAAAGCCGCCGATGCCTTCGAAGCCTTTGTCTTTGTGCTGACACACGTCAACTACAGCACGGTGACCTGCAACGTCAGGGGACACCTTTTCGACTGTGTACGTGGCGAGTCCGTACTTTCCCTGGCTCGCTGGATGGAGATATTGGGGTGGCCTCGCAACCGTACGCGCTACTTCTTCAACAAGATGTTCGACGCCGGCATCGTGGAGCGGGTGGCCAACCCCTACGTGATGCACATCCGTATCCCCGATTATGATTTCCTTACTGGCAATGCCCGTCCTAAAGCAGCCCCGCGGAAGAAGAAGGCAGCGCCGGTGGCTGGGGTGGGAGAGGACTTCTGCATCTTCTGGGAAAAGTTTCATGACATCACCGAGCATCCCAAGGTAAACATCGGCCGGGCCCGTCGCGAATGGAAAAAATTGACGGCAGGCGAGAAACAGCGGGCACTGGACAACATCGACGAATATTACGACCATCTGAACAACCAAAAATATTGTAAACAAGCCGCCACCTATCTGGCGGACAAATCTTTTGAAAATGAATATGATGACTGAAACTACTTTTTCCCACGACAGTGACCTCGAAGAAGCTGTCATCGGTGCCTGCATGATAGAGCGCGCTGCCATGCCTCTGGTGGCGGACAAACTTCGTCCTGAGATGTTCTACGAGGAGAAGAATCTGGAAATTTTTGCCGCCCTGCAATCGATGTATCGCAGCGCGAAGTCCATAGATACCATCACGCTGAAGAACGAACTGGCAGCCCGTGGCAAACTCGATGCCGTGGGCGGGCCTTACGAACTGTTACGCATCAGCTCGAAGGTCAGCTCCAGTGCTCATCTGGAGTATCATGCGCTCATCCTTAGGCAATTGCACACGCGGCGTATCATGCGTACGGGATTCCAGCAACTGCTGGCGTTCAGTGCCGACGAGTCGATGGATATTGACGACATTCTGGTGGAAGCCCATCGACTGCTGGAGGGGCTGGAGGACGAGAGCGGCGTAGCCGACCACCTTCGCTCCATAGACCGGCTGATGGACGACACGCTGGCCGAGGTGGAGCAGCGTATGGAGCACGGATGCAACGGTATTACGGGTATCCCTACGGGTTTTGACGCTCTGGACCACGTTACGGCGGGCTGGCAGCGCGGCGACTTGAACATCCTTGCTGCCCGTCCGTCGGTGGGGAAGACCGCCTTTGCCCTCCACCTGGCCCGTGCCGCTGCCATGGCGGGGCGTCATGTGGTGGTCTTCAGCCTCGAAATGCAAGGCGAGCGCCTGGGCGACCGCTGGCTGCTTGCAGCTACGGAGGAGGTAGACCCGCAACACCTGCGCAGCGGCCAGCTCACCCCCGGCGAGGTGAGGCAGGTGCATGAGGCGTCTGCCGAGTTGTCGCGGTTGCCCATACTGATAGACGACCATCCGATGACGAGCATGGACCGCGTGCGTTCTTCCGCCCGCCTGCTGAAGAGCAAGAATCGCTGTGACATGGTGATTGTGGACTATCTGCAACTATGTGACATGAGGAGTGACCAGAAAAACCGTAACCGCGAGCAGGAAGTGGCGCAGGCAAGCCGCAAGGCAAAGCTGCTGGCCAAGGAGCTGGATATCCCCGTACTGCTGCTGAGCCAGCTGAACCGGGCGAGCGACGGTACCATAGACCATCGCCCCACCTTGAGCAACCTGCGCGAGAGCGGCGCCATAGAGCAGGATGCGGATATGGTAATGCTGCTTTGCCGCCCTGCCCTCTACGGCAAGACCGTCGATAAGAAGAGTACTTATCCCACCGATGGCCTGGGCATCGTCATCATAGCCAAGCACCGTAATGGCAAAACCGGTGAAGTCTATTTCCATCATAACCAAAGCATGACAAAACTGGTGGACTACATACCACCATTGGAGTGGCTGACGAGGAATGCAAAGTGATGGATGGAAATTTATAGAATACAGGGACACAAAGACACGGAGATTTTTCTTATTGCTTGAAAAACTCTGTGTCTCCGTGTTTTTTGTAGTAAAAAAAATGGCAAAACACTTGACTTCCGCTTCTTAATGTTGTATCTTTGTAATGTGCTTAAGAAAAGGAATAATCATTGATTCGGGCGCCCTATCCCTTCCCTTACCCACTTCTCTCTTATAACTCATTTTTCTTAACTTAAACCTTAACTTTTCAAATTTATGGATGTAATTGTAGAGCGCTTCCAGCGCCGTAAAATCGTAAGCAACCCGGCTTCGCCCATGTTGTACTATCTCCGTCAGAAACCCAAGACCTGCGGCACCGTGGACATCGATGTCCTTGCCGCCTCCATTCAGAAAAACTGTGCCATGACGAAGGGCGACGTGAAGCACGTCATCAAAGCCCTGGTGGAGGAGATTCAAGGCAACCTTGCCAACGGCGACAAGGTGAAGCTGAACCAGCTGGGCACTTTCCACATGACGTTCCGCTGTCCCGGCATGGAGGCCTCGGACAAATGTACGGTGCGCAATATCTCGAAGGTGAATATCCGCTTTATCCCCGACAAGGAGCTGAAGCTGGTGAACGGCAGTACCGCCGTGACCCGCAGCCCGGCGAATGTGGGCTTTGTGCTCGACAAGCCCGAGGAGGGCGGCTCCGGCGGCGGCAATCAAGGCGGTGGTTCCGGAGGCGGCTCCGGCGACGACGGCGACCAGGGCGAAAATCCGCTGGGATAAAGAAGGAATGATTAAGGGTTAGTGATTAATGGTTAATGAACACAAGCAAATCGCTTATCGCTAATCAATCCCTAATGATTAACCATTAATCATTAGCCCTTAATCCTTAATCACTAATCCTTAACCATTAATTCTTAACCATTAATCCTTAATTTTATGAGTACAAAATCATCTGTTTGGGATAAGATTCTGAAAGTGATAATCGCTGTAGCCTCCGCGCTTATTGGTGCCCTGAGCGCCCATGCCATGACAGTGTAGCGGGTTTCCTTCACTTTTAATTTTTAATTTCTAATTTTTAATTCTCATGAGATTCATCAATCTTATCGTCGTCCATTGTTCCGCCACCCGCTGCGACCGCTGCTATACGGAGCACGACTTGACGACAGACCACCTGCGCCGGGGCTTCTCCGGCGCAGGTTATCATTTTTATATCCGCAAGAACGGTGACATCAAGTCCCTGCGTCCCTTGTCCCTGCCTGGTGCCCATGTCCGGGGTTGGAATGCAGGTAGCATCGGTGTCTGCTACGAAGGCGGTCTTGACGAGTGCGGTCGCCCTGCCGATACACGCACCCTTTTTCAAAAGCACTCCCTGCGTGTGCTTGTGTTGCTGCTGCTGAAGGATTATCCCGGTTCCCGGCTTTGCGGTCACCGCGACCTGAGTAAGGGGGACAGAACGAATTGTGTGTAAATCATAAACAAGGAAAATATGATGAAACTCCGATGAATAAAGGGATTGATACGCATTGACCTCAAATGCCGAATACAAATCGAATTGTTACATTCGGTTACATTAGAGTTACATCTGGCCGACTTTTAAAACCTTCTAAACGGTTATGTGTTACATTGAGGAAATATGAAGGCTGAATTGATGCGTTTAGGGGCACAATTCAGCCTTTTTTGTGCGGGATAGTGTGGGTTACTCCTGAGTGCTACGGATGAGGTGGGACTGCTTGATAATGGCCCTACGGGTTATTTTGACGACACCATCGTATAGACCGGCATGGAGAAGGCTGCTCTGCTTGATACCTATTTGAGTGTCGTTCAAAACGGTATAAATGACACTGATGCTGCCGAAATAATAGTCCTTCTTCTCGAAAATGAGGTGAACGTGGATTACTTTAGTCATATTGTTGCTATTTAGAAGTTTCTTTTGCAAAGATATTCCAAATAATTAATATATAGAAGTATTTGAATTGCAAAGATTTACTGTTTAGAGCGTTTAGACAGACTTCTTATTTGGATGATCCGAAATCAGTGGATAGGGAAATTCTTGTCGGTGACTTATAAAGTGTGGAAGTGTTAAAAAGTGGAATGGACTTACTAATGGACTTACCTGAATGGACTTACGATAATGTATATATCGTTTACTTTTGTATAAAATGGACTTACGATTTCGCATTAAAAAAAGGATGTTTTGGGTATGATGTTTCTTTTGAAGTGGTGTATTATAACGTTTTAATAAATATTTATAGGGGGATAGTATAGTCGTTTTTCAATGTGTTAGCATTGTAAAGCTTGTATAAGTAGTTGATTTGTAGTATTTATTAGCGGAATAAGTGGTACTTTAGTGGCATAAATGTGTGCGCGGCACTAAATATCGCAGGATGGAGCAGTAGGTAGCTCGCATGGTTCATACCCATGAGGTCGCAAGTTCGAGTCTTGCTCCTGCCACAAAATATGTTTGAAGGTGTGACAACCGTTCCCGCTAATCAGTGCTCCGGCTGAGGGAATAAAATGGCGGAGATTTAAGGTAATTGATTGTTGGATAACAAATGCTCCCGGTGATTGTGCCGGGAGCTTCTTAACAGATTGCTGAATATGAAATGTGTGAAATCTTTTAGATGCTTCAAATATGGTGGCTATATTAATGAAATCTCAATTATGCATGGATTGAAAAAATGGCTAAATAGAAGATTGAAAAGAAGAATCATCAATAAACTTCTTTCCAACCCTAATCATCGCCCAAGCTTTGAGACTACTGTGCTCATAGCTGATGACATATTTCGGTATATTAAAAATGATTTTGCCGATGACTCCCAGTAGGAAATACTGTTTTATTTTCACTATCCACTGATGGAAATACAGCTGGGATGGAGAACTTTATGTTAGTTACAGATATGTTTTTTTCCTCCGTGCTCTTATTTCCACCAATAGCAAATGCACCAAATGCTACACCTATTCCCGATTTGTTCCCTTCACCGGTAGTGGCCGTTAAGGCTACTTCAAATTCGACATCTTGTATCGGATATTTCTTGTTTTTAATTACTGCATGATTATATTCTTCTCCAGAAGTGTAACAACTTGGATTGATAACTGCACCATATTCAATAGTCGCTTTTTGTGCTTCCTTTACCCCTTGAGTAATCTGAAGTAGAGTCTCTTTTACAAATTCTTTCAGTTCCATATTCTTGATTTTAAATGGTTCTTAATTACTGTTTGAATGCTCTTTTTTTACTGGGCAGTGGCAGATGTTGCATTGTCGGCATTGGGTGGCGAAGAAGGTTTCTTTGTAGAAGCAGGCTTCGCATGGCCTAAACCCTCAGGATGAGAGGTGGAGGATTCGGGGTATTTGGCTTTGAGGGTGGCGAGTTCCTCGGTCATCACACGGAGTTCGGACTGGAGGTGGTCGATTTGGGCTTCCTTCTTATCGAGCTTATCCATGAGGCGGAGAAGTACGGTGTCAGACGACATAGGGGTATCTATAGATGTGGTATCTGGCAGAGTAGGCACGTCATCAGTGCGAAGCATAGGGCCTTTACCAGATAATAACCACTTTAAATCAATAATATCAGAATATTCTGATATTGAAAAACGTCGAAAGAAGTCGTAACTTGGTGCAGACTTCATATTCATAACATCATAGACTGTCTGGGCGCGTTCATAGCCAAGTTTAACAGCGAAACCATTGCGTGTATCACCAGTATATTGCAAGATTTCTGCTATTCTTGCAGAAATTTCTGCATTTTTATTTTCTTTTCCTTTGCTCATATCAGAATATTCTGTAAGTTTGCAGCGTGTTCAAATGAAACAGCCCCAAAGATAAGAATAATTTTAATCAGTATATAGACTGTCTCTTATACACATCTCCGAGCCCACGAGACATGCGCAGATCTC
>ENA-UADK01000093-UADK01000093.1-human-gut-metagenome-genome-assembly--contig:-NODE-93-length-23147-cov-6.366144_pt1 | contig 23147 bp, 18 predicted proteins | sample MGYA00244259_ERZ654255 | MGnify/ENA primary metagenome ERZ654255 (study PRJEB26926, sample SAMN06165057) | human gut metagenome | biome: ENVO:00009003; feature: ENVO:2100002; material: ENVO:00002003...
CGCATGTCTCGTGGGCTCGGAGATGTGTATAAGAGACAGGTATTATATATGTACAATTTCACATTTAACATTCCAACAAAAATTCATTTCGGAAAGGATACCATTTCGAGCTTATCAGAGCTTAAGGCATATGGCAGCAAGGTGCTTTTAGTGTACGGAGGCGGCTCTATAAAGAAAAACGGTCTCTACGATACCGCAATGAAAATCCTTAAGGATGCGGGGCTGACCGTGTTTGAGCTTAGCGGAGTGGAGCCAAACCCAAAGATTGAGACAGTCAGAAAGGGTGTTGAAATCTGTAAAAATGAGGGTATCGACATGGTGCTTGCAATAGGAGGCGGCAGTACAATTGATTGCTCAAAGGTTGTTGCAGCAGGTGCAAAGTATGACGGTGATGCATGGGATCTGGTGCTTGATGGCTCAAAGGTCAAGGCGGCACTTCCGATATTTGATGTGCTTACTCTTTCAGCAACAGGAACAGAGATGGATCCTTTTGCTGTTATCTCTGATATGTCTAAAAATGAAAAATGGGGAACAGGATCACCGTATATGGTGCCAACCATGTCAATACTAAATCCTGAATATACTTTTTCGGTATCAAAAAAACAGACTGCAGCAGGAACCGCAGATATGATGAGCCATACAATGGAGAATTATTTTTCTATGGAGAATGCTGACTGCCAGAAATTTATGGCGGAGGGATTGTTACGTACAATGATTAAAAATGGACCGGCTGCTCTCGCACAGCCTGATAATTACGAGGCCAGAGCCAACCTGATGTGGGCAGGCACACATGCAATCAACGGCGTTGTGGGCGATGGCTGCTCACCGGCATGGTGCGTACATCCTATGGAGCATGAGCTGAGCGCTTTCTATGATATTACTCACGGAGAGGGACTTGCAATACTCACACCGGCGTGGATGGAGCACATACTAAATGACGACACACTTCCGATGTTTGTGGAGTTTGCAAAAAATGTCTGGGGACTTTCCGGTGATGATGACTATGCACTTGCACACGCAGGCATTGATGCACTGAAGAAATTCTTCTTTGAGACAATGGGCATTCCGGCAAATCTAAGAGCTGTGGGAATCACAGACGACAGGAACTTTGAGGTGATGGCAAAGAAGGCCTGCGAGGGTTCAAAGGGATCGTTTGTACCGCTTAGCAAGGACGATATTGTGGAAATTTACAGAGCAGCATTCTAATAAATCGTTCCTGCAAATAACCGGATTAATACCGTGATTAATAATTTGACTGAAATTCTCTTTGATGTATGAGAACAAAATATATTTATCTTTAATAAGCCATGTTACCACAACAGTGGTGAGAACATGGCTTATTTTTATGTGCTATTATATAGAAAATCGTAACTGTTCAGTATCTTCACAGTTGCGAATTAATGATGAAATGTAACCCCCACCAAACAAAATCCTACATAATATATAGAAGGGAGGTTTGTGGAAAATGTACACACAGGAACAGATACTTGATATGTATTTTGATCGCAACCAGCAGGCTGTCAGTGCGACCTCGCAGATGTACGGAGCGAAGCTTACCCGGTTTGCAGACACGATGATAGCACATGAGGATGCGCTGGAATGCGTAAATGACACATACATAGCAGCATGGAACAAGATACCACCGGAGCGTCCTATGCGTTTCCTTTCCTGGCTTTACAGGGTATGCCGCAATATCGTCTGCGACAGGATTGACTGGAATAATGCTTCAAAGAGAAATTCCAACATGAACTGTATGCTTGATGAGCTTGAGGAGTGCCTTGCAGACAGCAATGCAAAATACGAGGGCGAGCTGTCGGACATTGGAAGGTGTTTATCGGATTTTCTGAACGGACTGGAGACGGAAAAGAGAGTGCTTTTCGTGAGACGCTACTGGTATGGCATGGCGATTGATGAGCTGGCAGATATGAGCGGCAGGAGCAAAAGCAGCGTAAAGACCACACTGTTCAGGATAAGGGCAGAGCTAAAAAAATATCTGGATGAGGAGGGCGTATATCTATGACGAAAAAGGATTTATTTGATGGTTTAAATTACATAGATGACCAAATAATTGAAGAAGCGCAGCCGACCGGAGAATCGGCCGGGTACAGTGATGAAATTTATGTAAAAAATCATGAAACCCATCACGGCGGAAAAGAAGACAAAAACAGGAAAAAGCACAAAAAATTTGCACGGGCAGCAAAAGCGCTTGCCACAGTGGCGGCAGTCCTTGTTGTTGCAGTCTTAGGCACGGAGGTTGTGCGGCTTAATAACCGTATAGATGAGCTGGAAACAAAAACTGCAAATGTGATTTCTCAGAATAATGCACAGAATAATGTCTATGCAGGGATAAAGAGCGGTGCAAAGCTTGGGGATTATGAATCGGCCTCTGATTACGGGAAATTGTATGATGTGGCAAAAAAAGCTGAGGCTTCCATAAGGAATACTGCATCTGGAGACTTGCTGGAGAGTGCGGATGCAACAGGAATTACGTCTGATGCATCGTCTGCAAATAAGCAGGAGGCGGCAGCCAAAACAGAGTATTCAACCACCAACGTGATGACAGAGGGCGTTGATGAGAGTGATGTGGTAAAGACGGACGGAAAGTACATTTACATGGTCGAGGATGGTCAGATATCCATTACGGATATTTCAAATGGAAAGCCGGGGGAAGAGACGCTGTTTCGTCCTGATTTTGAGGTACCGTCAGATACTGTAGAGGAGCTTTATATCAGTGACGGAAAAATGCTTATTATATCAAACCATGCGGGCGATAAGGATGAGACTATATGCTATAGCTATGATATAGCTGACCCGACGAAACCGGTGCTTATAGGTAAAGCGCGTCAGGATGGATTTTACAATACATCGCGCAAAATCGGCAATACGGTATATGTTTTTTCAGACACATATATAAAGACCTCCGATATGAATAAAAATGTGGCGCTGCAGGAGGATAATCTGGAGAAATGGGTGCCTCAGGTAAATGGCAAAGTGATAAGCTATGACTGCTTCTATATAGGAGAGGATACATACTCAGGCACAGTTATTTCGAGCTTTGATGTGGATAAACCTGATAAGACGATAGATGCAAAATGCATTATGAATAATAGCGGCGAGGTGTACGTTTCTGGCAATGCTATGTATCTGTATCATTCTGATTGGAGTGCAAGCCGTGAGCTTACCAAAATCAGCAAAATTTCGTTTGAAGATGGAGTGATGAAGACCGGGGAGACGACTTCAGTGAATGGTTATCTTAACGATAAATTTGCAATAAATGAGCAGGGAGGGTATCTGTATGTGCTTCCAACCTCAAATACCGGCAGTCAGCCTGTCAATTCGCTTCATGTGCTGGATAAGGATATGAATGAGGTCGGTGTGATAAACGAGATTGCACGCGGGGAGAGTATATACGCAGCCCGCTTTGTTGGAAAATACGTATATTTCATCACATACAGGCAGACGGATCCTCTTTTTGTAGCAGACATATCTAATCCGACAGCACCAAAGCTTTTGGGAGAGCTTGAGGTGAGTGGATTTTCTGAATATCTGCATATGTGGGATGATACGCACGTACTTGGAATAGGCTATGGTGATTCGCAGCAGAGTAAGATAAAGCTTACTATGTTTGATGTGAGTGATCCGACAAAGCCGGTTGAGGTGAACCAGAAGCTTATCGACAGTTCTGAGAGCTGGAGTAATGAGTTTGTATACAACTACAAGGCTATTCTTGCTGACCCGGAGAAAAATCTGATAGGATTTACTGCGAATGACTACTATCTGTTTTCGTATGACAGTGAAAACGGCTTTAGTCTTTTGGAGCAGCAGGCACTGACCTATAAAAATACAGAAGGCTACAGAGGCATTTACAAGGATAATGATTTCTATGTGGCAGGAAACGGAGAGATAAAGCATTTTAAGCTGGCAGAATAGCGTAAATAATAGTGTTACGCAATAAGATATAAAGACAGGCGGCGAATACCCAAAGAGGGTGTTTGCTGCCTTTTTTGTATAATTTTATATACAAACGAAATGTAACAGCATATTTAAGTATGCAACTCAAGGCAGTCGGTGATATAATATCTCTGATTTTGTCAAATAAGACGGATTACTAAGGTTACCGGAGACAATGGCAAACGGTAACCTTAAATAGATTTAATAACACGGAGGAACTATTATAATGAATACAGCCTCAAAGACAAGACATGTCTTTATTTTGTTTTTGGCAGATATAGTCTGGGGAATAGCCTTTGTAGCGCAGTCAAAGGGAGGGGATGCAGTTGGAGCATTTTCATTCAACGGCATCCGCTTCCTTATTGGTGCGCTCTGCCTTCTGCCGGTCATAAAAATACTGGATAAGAAAGAGCTGACGGTAAACAGACCTGAAAGCAAAAAGCAAAAGAAAGAGCTTTGGATAGCCGGAAGCTGCTGTGGAATAGCACTTTTCTTTGCGAGCAACCTGCAGCAGCTTGGAATCAGCATGGGCGCAGAATCCGGCAAGGCAGGATTTCTTACAGCTACATATATACTTATGGTGCCGATACTTGGGATTTTCCTTAAAAGAAAATGCGGAGTCAAAATATGGATAGGTGTATTTATTGCACTGATAGGCATGTATTTTCTGTGCATGAATGGGACATTTTCGCTTAGCGGCTCGGATTTGCTCCTGTTGGCAGGGGCATTGTGCTTTGCGATACAGATACTTGTGATTGACCATTTTGTATCACAGGTAGATGCGGTCAGACTTTCATGCATTGAGTTTTTTGTCACCGGACTTGGCTCATGTATAGTGATGATTTTTACTGATATGGGACCGTCTGCCGGCGGTTTAGCACAGTGGGCACAGTCACTTTGCACATGGGATGCATGGATTCCAATTCTCTATGCCGGTATTTTCTCAAGCGGAGTGGGCTATACGCTGCAGATTGTCGGACAAAAGGGCTTAAACCCGGCGGTGGCATCGGTTGCGATGAGTCTTGAGTCGGTGGTTTCTGTGATTGCAGGATGGATTCTGCTGGACCAGATGCTAGGTGGCAGAGAAATTTTTGGATGCGTGCTCATGTTTATTGCGATAATTATTGCACAGCTTCCGGATAGGGAGTATACTTAACAGGTTACAGTATAAAAATGAAATGAGATTATTCAGAATCACTGAGAACAAAAAAGCACAAGTATAGTGCGGTTTTGCGAATGTGCGTGGGGATGAATAGTTACAAAGAAATAGGGATTGGATATGAGAAATAATAGCAGAAAAAATTACAGACGCCGCAGAAGAAATACAGGAGCTTCACAGATTAAGCTTGTAGGAATAGTGGCTGTGATAGTCGTTATAGCGATTATAATAGTTATATCGTGCTTTAATAAAGCAAAGAAAGACAGTAGTAAGGCAAAAGACACAGGAACAGCCACAGAAAATGTGACCGGTGTGACAGAGCAGGTAAGTGAGACAGAGCAGGTAAGTGAGACAGAGGAAGCAAAGGAGCTTTTTGTGCCAAAGGAGTCTGATGCTACAGCAGCGATAGGAGATGAGCTTGAGAGCTCTTATGCCGTAGTGATTGATGAGCAGGACGGCACAGTTGTTGCGGGAAAAAATGCTCATGAGAAAATGTATCCGGCTTCCATGACAAAGGTTATGACAGTGCTTGTAGCAGCAGAGCAGGCTGAGAAAAATGCAATTGCTGCAGCGGAGAATGAAAACACCGAAATAGACAGGCAGGCTGTGATAGAAAACAAGCTCAACGAGGTTGTTACAATTACAAGAGAAGCCACAGATTATTCATATGTGCATGATTGCAGTACAACAGGCTTTTTAGACGGTGAGCAGGTGCCTCTTCGCGATGTGTTTAACGGAACCATCCTGCCATCAGGTGGAGAATCGGCATATCAGCTTGCGGTTTATACAGCAGGCTCCATGGAAGCATTTGTCGATATGATGAACCAGAAGGCAGCAGAGCTTGGTATAGACCAGACCACACATTTTGCAAACCCTGTCGGCATATATGATGAGAACAATTACAGCACAGCCTATGATATGGCGGTCATCATGCAGGCAGCGATGCAGGACGATATTTGTAAAACAGTACTTTCAAATCATACATACAGCACGGCTGCAACACCGCAGCATCCGGAGAACCTGAACATATCAAATCTGTTTCTGCGCCGTATAGAGGACAGGATGACAAGTGGCGAGGTAATCGGTGCAAAGACAGGCTTTGTAAATCAGTCCGGCAACTGTGCGGTCAGCTATGAGAAGGCAGCAAGCGGAAAGACATATATATGTGTGACAGCAGGAGCTTCAAGCGGATGGCACTGTATAGATAATCATGTGTATTTATATAATACATACGGCAAGTAATCAGCATAGCTGATTTTAAGGAGCACAGATATGGCGGGAAATCAAGGCAATTCCAGAAAAAAGACCACGCAAAATGAGAAAAAATACAAAAATGCCACTGAACAGCCGAGGGTGAAGGAGAAAAGCAGCTGGACAAAAAGCGATAACGTATGTCCGTATGCTAAGAAATGTGGCGGCTGCGATTATCAGGGCGTAGAGTATAAGGAACAGCTAAAAACCAAGCAGGCATACATGAAAAAGCTGCTAAAGCCTTTTTGCTTCGTGGAGCCGATTGTCGGCATGAAAAACCCGCTCAATTATCGTCACAAGGTCCATGCAGCCTTTGACTGCACGAGGCGCGGTCAGATTGTGGCGGGAGCCTACAGGAAAAACACACATGATGTGGTGGATATCGAAAGCTGTATGATAGAGGAGCAGGAGTCAGATGAGATAATCAGAGACATAAAGGATATGCTACGCTCATTCAGGATAAAGACCTATGATGAGGACACCGGCTATGGGCTTCTCAGACATGTGCTTGTAAGAAAGGGTTATGCAACAGGGCAGATAATGGTAGTTCTTGTACTGGCATCGCCGATACTTCCGTCGAAGAATAATTTCGTAAAAGCACTCAGGAAAAAGCATCCCAATATCACGACAGTGGTGCTCAATGTGAATGATAAAAAGACGAGCATGGTGCTCGGAGACAGAAATATCACGCTTTATGGCAAGGGCTTCATAGAGGATAAGCTGTGCGGCTGCACCTTCCGCATCTCACCAAGCTCGTTTTATCAGGTGAATCCGGTACAAACGGAGCTTTTATACGAAAAAGCCATTCATGAGGCACACCTCACCGGCAAGGAGCGTGTAATCGATGCATATTGCGGCACCGGAACCATAGGCATCATAGCAGCAAAAAATGCAGGTGAAGTCATCGGAGTCGAGTTGAACCGTGATGCAATCCGCGATGCGGTCACCAATGCAAAGCGAAACGACATCCGAAATATCCGCTTCTACAATGATGATGCCGGAAAATTCATGGTTGAGATGGCACAAAAGGGGGAGAAGGCAGATGTTGTCATAATGGATCCTCCACGAACCGGCAGCGACGAGGCATTTTTATCATCGGTTGTCAAGCTGTCGCCGGAGAGGGTGGTGTATGTGTCATGTGGTCCGGAAACACTGGCGAGGGATTTAAAGTATCTCACAAAGCATGGATATACAGTGAAGCGTGCAACACCATATGACTGCTTCCCATATACAGAGCACATAGAGACAGTGGTGTTACTTTGCAGGTAAAAGGTCAATAATAGTATTCCAATTCGCCGTCAAATGGTGTAGAATAAAAACTACTTTCCATGTATACTAATGAATGATTACAGCCCATACACGGAGGACAAACATGAGAACGCTATATACATTTGACAAACACAATTATTCCGATGATATGGAGGTATTTGAGCGCTTCGCGGTGCGCGCGGTTATTATCAGAGACGGAAAGCTTGCCATGCAGCAGGCCGGTGAGGGCTACTACAAGATACTGGGCGGCGGCATCGATGCAGGCGAGACCAACGAGGTGGCGCTGGCACGGGAGGTGCGAGAGGAGGCGGGGCTTCTTGTTGTGCCGGAAAGCATCAGGGAGTGCGGCAAGGTCATAGAAAAGAGACGCGATATATTTGAGGCTGACAAGATATATTACTGTCACACCTACGTGTATTTTTGTGATGTGAAGGACGAGCATGTGGCAGCACAGATGACAGACAGCGAGATAAGGCTTGAGTATCATCTGTCATGGGCTACGCCGGATGAGATAATAAAGGCCAACAGCGCTTTTCTTGATAAAGAATGGATAGCAAGAGACACTAAGATTGTTGAGTTGATAAAAGAAATGTGTTAAAATAATGCCTGGATGTAAATCCGGGCATTTAATATAAGGAGAAGCAGTATAAATGGATAAAAATAAAATCAAAAATAAATTAAAGAATGATCCGGCCTTCACTCTTGAGGTGCAAAACCCGGAGGTTGAGGCGCTGATGACACAGTATTCAAGCGACAAAAAGGCGGAGACGCTCAATAAGCTCATTGAAAAATGCACTAAGAGCAGATTTTTGGTGCCTGCAAATGTCGGAGAGAACAACAAGCCGATTCCGCTATTTATTAAAAACGGTGAGGGAGAGGCTTTCATGCCGCTTTATACCTCAAAGGCACAGCTTTCTAAGGATCATCCGTCACCATGCATTGTAAATATGCCGTTTCTTGCAGTCAACAACATGGTGGCAAATAAAGAGTCAAAGATTAATGGTATCGCATTCAACCCGTTCACTCACAATCTGATTTTCAAAAAGCCTCTTGTAGAAAAGATTGAGGCAGTGGAAAAGGCCAGAAGAGAGGGACATCCTACATCACCGACAAAGGGCAAGACTGTACAGATGACAGCAGAGCAGTATGTCATCTTTGAGCGTATGCAGTATGAGCATATTTTCCTGCCGGCAAAGATGTTTGAGGGTGGAAAAGAGTTCATGGATCGACTTGCCGATGAGAAGGAAAAGCTAATAGATGAGCTGTACGAGGAGGCATATCAGCAGAAGCGTATGTATCCATATATGGAGGAGGATTTCTCTGTTATGTCTATGCAGATTTCTGATACGCTTAATGTCACCAGAGTTGATTTCCCGACAAGAGATATGGCTCCAAACTGCGCAATCCGTGCTTATCTCGTGTGGGATGATGCTGCGTCACAGGGCAGATATTTTGTGATTGATGCGAAGGGCGATAAAACTACTGAGCTGGTTGAGATTACAGAGGATTACAAGCGTCTTGGATATGGAGCTGCACCGGTTGAGGGGGCTGAGCTTCAGACTGTTCTTGACCTGGTCAAGAACAGTGCAGAGGAACAGAATTAGAAAAGTAATGCATGGCAGGGATATATAAAGGAGGTCGCGTATGAAGGAGTTTTTAGGCAGAATAAAGGCTGATTTTCTACTGTCATCAGTGCTTTGTATAGCGCTGGGACTGGTGTTTATCATATGGAGAGCTTCGGTGCTCACGATTGTGGCCAATGTGCTTGCGGTAGTGCTTATCATCATCGGAGTGGTCTATATGTGCAGCTATTTTTTGAATATAGTCACGAATGGTTTTTCAGCGATGCTGGGGCTTGTGGTTTTGGCAGTGGGTATATGGTTTCTGGTGCAGCCAAAGGTTGTGGTGAGCCTGATACCTATAGTCATTGGTCTGGTGCTCATTTTTCATAGCATCAGGAGCATTATTGAGGCAGTGGATGCCAGAAAATACGGTTACGGAGGTTGGAGTGTCGGCCTGATTTTTTCAATAATCAGTCTGATTTTTGGAATAATTTGTGTGACAAATGCATTTGATGTAATGAAGACAGCCACTGTTGTTGTCGGTATCATACTGATTTTCAACGGAGTATCAAATATCTGGATTACAAGCCGTGCTACAAAGGCGGAGAGCGCCTACAACAAGCAAAAGGAGTTTGAGGCAACGTTTGTTGAGGACAGAAAAGAGGATAATTAAGCAGTAACAGAAAGGCGACAGAATGCGTCGGATGGAGTTTAAGATGGAGAGACCCGGACTTACCAAGGTCGGTGACCATCTGAAGGTAACAGAGAGCAAGCTTCCGACTTCATATTATTATACGATAGAGCATGCAATTGCCATGTCGGGAAACTACGTGGTCAGCGAGAGGCTCAAAAGCCGCGAGGGCGATGTCGTGGATGTGAGGGAGACGGAGAAGGGCTACTTTGTCACGATGGAGTTTGATGAGTAATGACACAGCAAGGTAAGAATGCAATAGATCTGGTGCTCGCTGAGAGCCTTATAGAGCTTTCGGCGAAAAAGCCAATCGATAAGATTACAATTAAAGAGATAACGGACAAGGCCGGAGTTATCCGCCCCACGTTTTACAATCATTTTCAGGACAAGTACGAGCTGATAGAGTGGATTATCAAAACCGAGCTGCTTGAGCCCATCAAGCCGCTGCTCAATGCCGGAATGATTTTTGAAGCGATTGTGCTGATGCTCAATAATATCTCGGCAAACAGTGTTTTTTACAAGAAAGCACTAAAGCTGGAGGGTGCAGTGACGTTTAATCAGATTGCTATGAAGTGCGTCTATGAGATGTTTATGAATATCATAAGCGAAAAGAGCACAGGAAAGAAATCAAAATACCGCTGGCTCACACCTGAGGTGATTTCTACATATTATGCGCAGTCGTTGTGCTTTATCACGGAGGGCTGGATAGCCCAGGGCATGGATGACATTGAGCCGAAGGAGATGGCTGAGGCATACATGTATCTGATTACGCGCTCGATGGATGATATACTAAGTGAGCTGTAGAGGACAATTGCCATGGAAAATGACGGCTTAAGCAAGCTCATAAAGCAGAATCATAAAGAGGCATGTGTTCATATAAATATGAAAATGCTGTGAAAAAGTGTCAGAAATCAAATACAATATCATATATGTGTCATATCGGATATACAAATTGATGGATTTGTATATCTCACATGACAAATCGAAGAGATTGAATATTTATTTATTCGGTCTTTTTTTTTATACTTCAATACGAAAAAAAGAAAGAGTGGTGAATCTAATGATTAAATTTGGAAAAGGAGTCGTAAAATATCGTGTGCTGATACTGATAGTTGCATTTGCATTGCTTATACCGTCGGGCATCAGCTTTATCAACACGAGAATCAACTTTGATATCCTTTCTTATCTGCCAAGCCAGATAGAGACTATGAAGGGTCAGGATATCATGGTAGATGAGTTTGGAACCGGAGCGTTGTCTTTTGTAATCTTGGAGGATATGAAGGATCAGGACATAGAGACTCTGGCTGATGACATTAAGGACCTTAAGGGTGTAAATGATGTCATCTGGTACGGAACAATCGCTGATTCCACATTGCCAAGAGAGGCAATTCCGGATGAGGTGTACGACGCATTTAACAACAAGGATGCAAACAGCCAGCTCATGCTCGTCACCTACAGTGACACAATGGGTTCGGATGAGACAATGGAAGCCGTCAACAAGATGGATAAGATGGTGAAAAACCACTGCTTCGTAGCAGGAATGGCAGCGGTCAACGCAGATACAAAGACACTTGTTATGCAGCAGGCTCCTATATATGTCATCATAGCAGCATTGCTTTCAATGCTTGTCATGGGAATTACAATGGATTCAATAATTGTTCCGATGTTATTCCTTCTAAGCATAGGAATGGCTATTATCTATAACCTGGGAACAAACTTTATACAGGGACAGATTTCATATCTGACACTGGCACTGACAGCAGTATTGCAGCTCGCCGTAACAATGGATTATTCGATTTTCCTGTGGCACAGCTATCAGGAGCAGATAGACAGATATGACGGAGACAAGAAGCGAGCCATGGCACATGCCATTTCCCACACAATTGTTTCAGTAACAGGAAGCTCAATCACAACAATCGCAGGCTTCGTAGCCCTCTGCTTCATGAGCTTTACACTTGGACTTGACCTGGGAATCGTAATGGCAAAGGGTGTTGTATTCGGAGTTATCGGATGTGTAACAATTCTCCCTGCATTGATTCTTGCATGTGATAAGGTAATCGAGAAGACAAAGCACAAGATTCTCATGCCTGATGTTTCCAGGATTGCAAGCTGGGTAACAAATCATTATAAGATACTTGCAGTGATTTTCATCGTAGTGCTCATCCCGGCAATATACGGATACACTCATGATCAGGTCTACTATGACCTTGCAGGAACCATGCCTGACAGTGCATACAGTAAGCAGGCCAATGAAAGACTCGACAAGGAGTATGCTATGGGTGCCACACATATCATCATCGCGCCGAGCGATATGTCAAAGGCAGACAGCATAAGCATGATAAATGATATCAAGAAGGTCGATGGAGTAAAGCTTGCAGTATCACTTGACTCAATACTTGGACCTACAATACCGGATGATATGGTGCCGGATGATGCAAAGGAGATATTTAAAAACGGTGATTACCAGATGATGCTTGTTTCATCAAAATATGAGACAGCATCTGATGAGGTAAACAACCAGATAACAGAGATTAAAAAGATAGTAAAGAATTACAGCGAGGACGCAATGCTTATCGGTGAGGCACCTTGTACAAAGGATCTTATCACTATCACAGATACAGACTTTAAGCGTGTAAGTGCAGTATCAATCGTATTGATATTCCTTATCATCCTCGTAGTATTCAAATCAGTATCGCTTCCAATCATACTTGTAGCGGTCATCGAGTTTGCAATCTTTGTAAACATGGGAATTCCGGGATTTACAGGAACAAAGCTTCCGTTTATCGCGAGCATCGTAATCGGAACCATACAGCTTGGTGCAACGGTTGACTATGCGATACTTATGACCACAAAGTACAGAAAGAACAGATACACCGGAATGGACAAAAAGCCGGCAATCATAAAGGCACTTGCAGATTCGACAAACTCAGTTATCGTCAGTGCACTCTGTTTCTTCGCCGCAACCTTTGGTGTAGGACTTTATTCAAACATTGATATGATCAGTTCTATCTGTATACTGCTTGCACGAGGCGCAATTATCAGTATGTTTGTAGTAGTATTTATACTTCCGTCAATGTTTATGATTTTTGACAAAGTAATATGTGCTACAAGCGCAGGCTTTAAAAACAAGAACCTGACAGCTTAGTAATCTGATTAATCATAAATGAGGGATAAAATACTTTTTGACCCTCATAACATAAAAATATGACCTCAAAAACAAAATCAGGAGGAATAAGACATGAAATTACCAGAATTGAAAGAAAAGTTAAAAAGTAAATATATTGTCCGTGTTGTAGCCGGAGTCCTCACAATAGCACTTGTAGGTACAGGAATCGGAGCAACAGCAGTTTTTGCAGAGAAGAACAGCACCGTAGTCACAGCCGAGGCAGACAGCACAACAGGAAGCAGCAAGGATGCTGATGACATAGCAGATAAGCTCATGGACAGCGTATCATTAAAGGATAACGATGCAGACAAGGACGAGAGTGTATACCTCATCTCAGATGCAAACGGCAACGTAAACAAAACAATCGTAGTAGATCACCTTAAAAATAAAGACAAAAAGGATACCTTGGAGGATGCTTCAAACCTTTCAGATATCGAGAACGTAAAGGGCAAGGAAAAATTCACACAAAGCGGTGATAAGCTCACCTGGCAGGCCGGTGGCAAGGACATTTACTATCAGGGCACAGCAACAGAGGAGCCACCTGTAACACAGAAGGTTACATACTACCTCGATGGAAAAGAAATCTCACCTGAGGACCTTGCGGGAAAATCAGGAAAGGTCAAAATCCGTTTTGACTACACAAACACCACATCATATACAGAGACAGTAAACGGTGAGAAGCAGACAGTTTCCGTACCATTTGCAGCAATAACAGGACTTGTACTCGGTGATGGCTTCGAGAATATCGAAGTGACAAACGGCAAGGCTGAGGTAAGCGACTCATCAAGCGTAGTGCTCGGCTATGCACTTCCGGGCTTAAAGGACAGCCTCGGAATCAAGGACGGAGATCTTGATGGCGATGTAAATATCCCTGAATACATGGAAATGACAGCAGATGTGGAGAATTTCTCAATGCCTGCAGCCATGACCTTCGTGGTAAACGCATCTGATTATGTAAGCACAGACGGAATTGACACATCAGACCTCGATGACATGATAAATGACTTAAAGGATGCCTCAACACAGCTTCAGGATGGTTCAAAGACACTGGCAGAGGGTACTGACACACTTGCTGACGGACTTTCAACATTGCAGAGCAAGCTCGGCACATTCGCATCAGGAGTTGGCACACTGCAGAGTGGACTTAAGACATATACTGATGGTGTTAGTACATTAAGTGGTGGACTGAATACACTTGGAAACAGCACAGGAGCCCTTGTGTCAGGAGCAGATAAGCTTAATAGTGGAGCAGGACAGCTTGCAAGCGGAAGTGCAACACTTAAGGATGGACTTAAGGCGTATACAGATGGAGCCAGCACACTCAATGGTGGACTGAATACACTTGGAAACAGTACAGGTGCATTAGTTGATGGAGCAGATAAGCTTAATAGCGGAGCAGGACAACTGGCAAGTGGAAGTGCAACACTTAAGGATGGCTTGAAATCATATACGGATGGAGCAAGTCAGTTAAATACAGGCTTGAACCAGCTTAATGACAACACAGGAAGTCTTGCAACAGGTGTGACCAGCCTTAATGATGGGGCAAAAACGCTTTCGGATGGTATTAATGCTGCAAACAAGGGCGCAGCAGGAGTATCTGCAGGTGCAGCACAGCTAAAGACAAGTATTGATACGGCAAAAACAGGAGCTGATTCTCTTGCAGCAGGAGCAAAGCAGGTTGATGAAGGAGTTGGTCAGTTGACACAATCTTTATCAGATATGCCTGAAACAATCAAAACCAATATAAATAAATCTCTGGAACCACTGAATGAATTAAATGTCGGAACATTATTTAAAACTCTTGGATATATTGATACAGATAAGATTACAGCAGACAATGTATCAGCAGCAGCGGATGCAGCAGTAAACAATGCAGGAGATATAATAGATGCTTTGACTAATATGCAGAATCAGAATCCATCTGCAACTTATAATCAGATACTTGTTGGTCTATCTCAGGGAAAAGGTGCTGTATCAGTATATTCTGCCGTGAACCAAAGTGTAACAGACAGTGCTTCCACAGTGCAAGCTTTAAAGGATGGCTCAGCAAAGGTATCAGATGGTGCGTCATCATTAGATGCTGGTTTAGGACGGTTGTCAGATGGAGCATCTGAGTTGTCAAGCGGAGCTTCTGATTTAGCAAAAGGAACTACACAGCTTGCAACAGGAGCTACAGAGCTTCAGACAGGCACACAAAGTCTTGCAGATAAATTACCAGAGCTGACAAAAGGAATCACCAGTCTTGTAAATGGTTCAAACGAGTTAGTTAAAAACAATGATACACTTAATGTCGGAGCAACAGCACTCAATGATGGAGCAAGCCAGCTTTCAGCCGGAACACAATCACTCATGAACTCAGTACCGACGCTTACAAGTGGAATCAAGCAGCTTGTGGATGGCTCAAATACATTAGTTGCAAACAACGATACATTAAATGCCGGAGCAACAGCACTCAATGCCGGAGCAAGCCAGCTTTCAGCCGGAACACAGTCACTCATGAACTCAGTACCAACTCTCACAAGTGGAATCAAGCAGCTTGTAGACGGCTCAAACACACTTGTAGCAAACAATGCACAGCTCAACAGCGGAGCCTCACAGCTTGCAGATGGAACAAATCAGATAGTTTCAGGTGTTGACCAGCTCACAACAGGTTCTAAGACACTTTCAGAGGGTGCACACACACTTGCAGACGGTATGGTACAGTTCAATGAGGAGGGAATCAACAAGATTCTCGACGCATACAACGGTGACTTAAAGCCATTCACCGACAAGCTTCAGGCAGTAATTGACGCAGGTGAGGAATATCAGACATACTCAGCAATCGCTGATGGACAGACGGGCAGCGTTAAGTTCATATATAAATTAGCTTCAATAGATGCTAAGGCAGATAGCGACAAATAATTAATTATTAAAGGATGTTTGTAACTATTCAGTACAGAAATATGCGGTACCGCATATTTCGTAAGAAAACATAGATTATGTAGGAGCAAGCGCCCATCAGCGCAGCTGATTCTCATGCGCTTGCGGTCCGCAACTGTGAAGGTACTGAACAGTTAAGGATGTTTGTAGATTAGGGGGAGGCAAAAATGGGCTGGATAGAATATCTGTTAATCGTGGCGGGAAGCTCACTGGAGATTTTCGTTGCGATGGAATGTCAGGGATCCCTGATCCAGAAAGTAAATAAGAAACAGCTTACAGCCATTTGCTTCATAGTTGCAGTTTGCCAGTTGTTAGCAATGTACATCGGGTATTTCCTGTCAAGCTTTCTTAATGGGAAATACTCGGTGAAGGATGAAGCACTTTTAGGAGAGATAATTTCTATCGGAATACTGATAGGACTGGGGATCAGGCTTATAGGAAAGGCTATAAGAAATGAAAGGATTGAGGAGCACTGTCAGGCACAGCTTGACATGAAAAGAGTGTTAAGGATAGCAGGAATCACCGCATTTTATACGGTTCTTGCAGGAATAGCATTCGGCTTCCTCGGTACCGGACTTTTCACCATTATGATAATGGTGGCGCTGCTAACTATCATCTGTATAGTGGCAGGCATTTACACAGGATATCACTTCGGTTTTGAGCAGAAGACAAAGGTATATATCGTGGGGGCGATACTCTTTTGGGCAGCTGGAATTGATGTGATAGTAAGGCTTGTAAGTGCAACATAATGAATAGGGCTCTGTTCGTAAGGACAGGGCTTTTTTGCTGCCCATTGCAGTATGAAATACTTCGCTTGCAATGTCAAAGTAAATGCTATAGAATATTTTCATACTTAATAACACGCAAATGAGGAGATTTAAAGTTATGAAACAGAAATTGAGAAATCTTTCGGCACCGGCAAATATAATATTTGCCATTCTTGCAGTTTTTATTTTCATTGCACTCTTGCAGTGGAGCGGAAAAGTTCTGGGACTGATTCCGGGCATGGAAAAGGCGGATGACTATCTGCTGCAGGCTATTGTGGAGACAGTTGTTTTAGTTATTTTTCTTGGCATCACATATTTATTTGGGCTGTGGGATATCTTTAAGGAAAATGTAGCAGGATGGACCAGAAGCTTATACACAGGCGGTTTTTTCATAGTGTATTGTCTGTATGCTGTTGTTTCAGGCATATATTTGTGCTTTTTGAGCGAGCATGGTGATGTGAAGGCATTTTACAACATCATCTTTTTCTTTATTGCGGTCTGCCTTGTAGGGCTCGTTGAGGAGCTGGTGTTCAGAGGCGTGGTGTTCAATCTGCTGCTGAGAGCTTTTCCAAAGACGAAAGGTGGAATCACAGGAGCCGTAGTTTTGGGAGGCGTACTGTTTGGATTGATGCATTTTTCCAATATGGGCGCAGGGGTTAAGTTTAGCAGTTGTCTGATACAGGTTATTTCAGCAGGTCTCATGGGTGTGCTGTTTTGCATGATATACGCGTCTACATGTAATTTCTGGATGCTTGCCATTTTCCATACTGTTGTAGATATGGGAGGACTTTTATCATCGGGAATATTTGAGGGAGGAGGAGTGGCCGACAGGATTAATGAGTTTTCGGCAATGAACTGTGTCGCTTTTATCGTGCTCGGTATTCCTATGCTTGTTATGCTGCGTAAATCAAGGCGTATCCGTCTTGAGATGCTCTACAATAATGAGACTATCATAGATGACGAGAGGGAGGGCGCTAAGCTTGCAGTTGTTTCACTGGTGCTTGGTATTTGCAGTATTATTTTCTCGTTTTTTGGATATCTGATGGGACTTGGAATTGTCGGCATGCTTGCTTCCAAAATGTCAAAAAAGGCAAAGCAGTATAACAATGCAATAGCAACTGCCGGTATGATTACATCGATAATAGGATTTGTGCTGTCGGTCATCTGCACGATTGGCATGGTGGTGCTGTTTGCAAGCGGTATGTACGACAGGCTTGTTAATATGTCGATGTAAATTAAAGTAACTGATTTAACAATATGGTAAAAATACCATATAATATTTTGTGAGAACAATGGAGAAGAGTTATTGGATTTTTGAAATAGGGCTACCGCAATCCCACTGGCTTTAGACGATGGGGTAAGGTAGCCGGAAGCGGAGAGGTTTGTGCTATACTTGCGTTATGGGAACGTGGAAATCAAAAAACAGACACAAATATTTGTTACAGTATCATATTATATTCGTATGCAAGTATAGAAAGAAATTGCTGATGTCAAAACAAATATCAGATGATATAAAGCAGTTTTCTTATGAGATATGTCAAAAGCATAAAGTCATTATCAGATATATGGAGACAGATAAAGATCATATTTATTACATGATAGAAACAGAACCAACAATGTCTATCAGTAAAATAGTAAATCTGATGAAGAGTTATACAACATATCATATTTGGAAAAAATATTCGCATTATCTACGAAAACATTTTTGGAAAGAACATACTTTTTGGACGACGGATATTTTGTCCGCAGTGTAGGAAGTGTTTCAGAAGAGATGTTGAGAAAATATATAGAAAATCAAGGGTAGGAAGGTGGCGACAGTAGGTGTTAAAAGCATATAAATACAGGATATATCCTAATAGCGAACAGAGAATTCAGATTGCAAAAACATTTGGCTGTTGCCGTTTTGTTTACAATCAGACATTGGCATATCGGAAAGAAATATACGAGAAAGAGAAAAAGTCAGTTAGTAAAACGGATTGTAATAATTACTGTAACAGAGAATTAAAGAAAGACTATGAATGGTTAAAAGAAATAGATAAATTTGCTATGACCAACGCAATCTATAACATGGACGCTGCATATCAAAAATTCTTTAAGGAGCATGCAGGATATCCGAAATTCAAGAGTAAACACGATAATCATAAATCATACACAACAAACTTCACAAATGGAAATATTGCGGTAGATTTTGAGACAGGGAAGATAAAATTGCCAAAATTAAAAGCGGTAAAAGCAAGGTTACACAGGGAATATAGTGGGCAGATTAAGTCAGCGACCATTTCGCAGGTTTCCAGTGGAAAATACTATGTGTCCATACTTGTAGAAACGGAGCATAAGGAACTGGCACATACAAATCATAACATAGGAATCGATTTAGGAATTAAAGATTTATGTATTACTTCCGATGGGAAGGTATATGAGAATCTAAAAATTATAAAAAAATACGAGAAACAGCTTGTAAAGCTGCAAAGGCAACTGTCACATAAAGGAAAGAGAAGTAAGAACTATTATAAAACAAAGAAAAAGATAGCATTATGCCATGAGAAAATAAGGAACATAAGAAAAGATTATCTACATAAAGTTTCACATGAGATTATCAGCGAAAACCAAGTGATAGTTTCAGAGAATTTACAGATAAAAAACATGGTAAAAAATCATCATCTGGCAAAAGCCATAAGTGATGTATCATGGTATGAGCTGACAAGACAGTTAGAGTATAAGGCAAAATGGAATGGCAGGAAATACATCAAAATAGATACATTTTATGCTAGTAGTCAATTATGTTCTGTTTGCGGGTATCAGAATCCAGATACAAAAGATTTGTCAGTGAGGACATGGATATGTCCGAAATGTGGAGCAGGACATGACAGGGATATCAATGCCGCAAAAAATATACTGACAGAAGGATTAAGACAAATAGCATAAAGAAATATATAGGGCAGGGACTGCCCAAATTAACGCCTGTGGAGATAGTAGGTTACGAGGTCGTTGAAGCAGGAAGCCCATTGGCTTAAGACAATGGGTAGTTCACTGTGGCATAAAGTCTACATTCAAGGGTCATTTTTTAAGGAGAAACCATGAATATTTTATTGACAGCAATCAATGCAAAATACATACATTCAAACCTCGCAGTTTACTCACTGCGCGCCTGTGCCGGGGAGTACAGGGATGCTGTGGAGCTTGCGGAATACACGATAAACAATCAAAAGGATTACATTCTTGAGGAGCTTTACAAGAGAAAGCCCGACGTACTTTGTTTTTCGTGCTATATATGGAATATTGATTATGTGACTGATATTGCACGCGAGTATAAAAAGCTTTGTCCGTCAGTGCCGATATGGGTTGGAGGCCCTGAGGTGTCCTACGAGGTGGAGGCATTTCTGCGGGAAAATCCATACATAGACGGTGTGATGATAGGCGAGGGAGAGGATACCTTTAGAGAGCTGTGCGGTTACTATGCGCATAAAAGAAATCTGAGTGATATTGCAGGCATTGCTTTCAGAAAAAACAGCACAGGTAATAGTACAAGTGTGAACAACATGGGAGACAATAAAGCCGGTGAAATAGTATTCACAAGTCCACGCCCAATTAAAAACATGAGTGAAATTCCATTCTGCTATGATACTCTCGATGATTTTTCAAACCGTATCATCTACTACGAGAGCAGCAGAGGATGCCCGTTTTCGTGCAGCTACTGTCTGTCATCGGTGGATAAGACACTGCGTTTCAGGGATACTGAGATTGTCAAAAGAGAGCTTAAGTTTTTTATAGACCAGAAGGTGCCGCAGATTAAGTTTGTGGACAGAACCTTCAACTGCAATCATGCTCATGCCATGGAGCTGTGGCGCTTTATAAAGGCGAATGACAATGGTGTGACAAACTTTCACTTTGAGATATCAGCGGATCTGCTGAATCAGGAGGAGCTTGAGCTGATTTCTGATATGAGGCCGGGGCTGATACAGCTTGAAATCGGTGTGCAGTCCACCAATGAGGTCACGATTAAGGAGATTCACAGGACTATGAAGCTTGAGAGGCTTAAGGAGGTTGTGAGGCTCATTCAAAGCGGCAACAATATCCATGAGCATCTGGATCTGATTGCAGGGCTGCCATACGAGGACTATGACAGCTTTGGGCGTTCCTTTGATGAGATTTATGAGCTTAAGCCAAACCAGCTGCAGCTTGGATTTTTAAAGGTGCTCAAGGGCTCGTACATGTTTGAGCATGCCGCGGAATATGGTATTGTGTACCATGACAAGCCGCCGTATGAGGTAATGTCCACAAAATGGCTTTCGTTTGATGATGTGATAAAGATTAAGCGCGTCGAGGATATGCTTGAGGTGTATTACAACAGCGGACAGTTTGAGATTACGATGAAGCTCATGGAGTGTATCTTTGACAGTGCGTTTGAGTTTTTTCAGGAGCTTGGAGATTTTTATGAGGCAAACGGCTATTTTGGAATGAGCCATTCGCGCATCAGAAGGTGTGAGATACTGCTTGAGTTTCTGGCTTTATACCTGCATGGCTGTGACAGCGATGCTATGACTTCTGTGGGATTATTCGAAAATCACGGAGATAGAGATAATACTGATTTTGACGAAAATGCGCAGATTTACAGCATGATTCAGGAGTCACTCATCTTTGATTTGTACTATCGTGAGAACTGCAAGAGCCGCCCGAGGTGGGCCACAGATATAGGAAGCTTCAAGCACATGACACATGCATACTGTAAGAATGGAAAGCTGTCGCATGTGGAGCCGTTCCACTATATTTTTCCTTACAAGCACATGCGCAAGCTGGATGAACTGCCAAAGTATCATAAGGAGCCGGTGTGGGCGCTTTTCCACTACGACATGAGAGACCCGCTTGACCACCAGGCGCTGGTGGAGTATGTAGAATAACAGTAAAGCGATATGGCTATAGCGCAGTATATAAAATAGCAGTAAAGCGATATGGCTATAGCGGAGTATATAAAAGAGCAGTAACGTGAAATGACTATAGTGTTAAAAGCCGGAAAGGTTTACGGACTAAAAAAATGAGCAACATAGACAATATAAAAAATTACACGGTGATTGACTTGGAAATGACAGGTCTTTCAGCTAAAAATGACAAGATAATAGAGATAGGTGCAGCACGTGTGAGGGGCGGCGAGATAGTGGATACGATATCCACACTGGTAAATCCAAAGCAGCATATTCCACAGCGTGTGCAGGAATTAACGGGAATTACCGACAGTGATGTGGAAAACGCGGCAGATATGGACGCGGCCGTGGATAACCTGCTTGATTTTATCGGAGATGATATCATACTCGGGCAGAATGTGACCTTTGATTACAGCTTTTTAAAGCAGTGGGCGGTAAATCACAAGCGAACCCTCTCGCTGAATGCATATGATACGCTGAAAATAGCCAGAAAATGTCTGCCTGCTGAGCAGTCGAAGAAGCTGGAGGATTTGTGTGAGTATTTTGGTGTGAGCAGGGAAAATGCCCACAGGGCGCTCGATGATGCGATAGAGACAAAGCAGATATTTGAAAAGCTGCTTGCACTGATGGATGAAAAAGGTGAGCCGGTGGAGTCAAAGCCACTTGTATACAAGGCAAAAAAACAGACACCCGCCACAGCACATCAGGTCAGACAGCTAAAGGAGCTGATGACTGAGTATGGGATAGCAGATGTCATATCGTGGGACAACCTGACCAGAAGTCAGGCCTCAAGGCTGTACGATGAATATCGCAGTAAGTACATTAATAGGTGTGAGTAATTACCGGCCGAGGCGGCATCAGCCTGTAAGCTCTCAAGCATTGAAACAAATTTCGTGAAATTATCATCATATTCAGACAGCTTTTTAAAATTGAGAATGCCATATTTAAGCTTTAAATCAGTGTTTGTCATTCCGGTGAGATTGACAAGGGTTTTATCCCTTAAATCATTTATTTTATCATTATTTAATGGAAAAAACTTTTCCGGTATGGTAATATAACACAGGTCAGTGGTATCTCCGCGGAGGGTTGAGTTGGCCTTACGCTCCTTTTCCCAGAACTCCTCGGTGACATTTGCCTGGGCAGAATCAGCCCTCTTTATGGCAAAAGTGATCACTGCAATAAATAAAATGAACAAAATTAGACAAATTGGAATCATATGTTGGAAAATCTTTTCTCATATATGAAAATAGTATAACTCATTTTTGAACAGAGGTGAATAGTATGTACGATTTTAATAAAAAAAGAAATCAGAAGGTGGTTGCTATAGTGATAATAGTGGTTATAGCAGCGATGCTTGTGACAACATTTGTGTCAAGTCTTGTATAGCTTTTCTTGAAATATGGAAAAAATATGATAATATGATTAAAGGGTCAAAAGGTATCATCGATGCATGCTTGCATGCAATTCGATGTATACCTTAGTGACCCGCACTA
>ENA-UADK01000141-UADK01000141.1-human-gut-metagenome-genome-assembly--contig:-NODE-141-length-19669-cov-4.540022_pt1 | contig 19669 bp, 10 predicted proteins | sample MGYA00244259_ERZ654255 | MGnify/ENA primary metagenome ERZ654255 (study PRJEB26926, sample SAMN06165057) | human gut metagenome | biome: ENVO:00009003; feature: ENVO:2100002; material: ENVO:00002003...
GTCTCGTGGGCTCGGAGATGTGTATAAGAGACAGGCTTATTCCAGTTCCCAGTCGCTGCCGTCCTTGCGGTCTTTGACACGGATACCGGCTGCGGCCAGCCCGTCGCGGATGCGGTCGGAAGCCGCCCAGTCCTTTGCGGCACGGGCTTTCAGGCGCTCGTCGAGCAGCATCTCGACCAGCGGGGTCACATAATCGCGCCCCGAAGCCGCACCTGCGGCCTTCTCGTCGCGCAGGCCGAGGATATCGAACGTGTAACGGTAAACCGTGGCTTTCAACTCTTCGAGGTCGGCGGCCGTGATGCTTTGCTGCCCGTCGACCAGCTGGTTGATGATGCGCACCCAGTCGAACAGCGCCGAAATGGCCATCGGCGAGTTCAGGTCATCGTCCATCGCCGCGCGGCAACGGTTTTCCAGCTCGGAAGGATCGATAGTCGACGTTTCGGCGGGCTTGACCTTCCCGAGCGCTTCGACGCCCTTCATCAGGCGGTCGAGCCCCTTCTCGGCAGCCTGCAGGGCCTCGTTCGAAAAATCGAGCGTCGAGCGGTACTGCGCCTGCAACACGAAGAAGCGGATGGTCATCGGCGAATAGGCCTGCGCCAGCAATTTATGGCTGCCGGTGAAGAGCTCCTCGAGGGTGATGAAGTTGCCCAGCGACTTGCCCATCTTCTGGCCGTTGATCGTGATCATGTTGTTGTGCACCCAGTAACGTGCCGAATCGTGCCCCAGCGCGGCGGTCGACTGCGCGATCTCGCACTCGTGGTGCGGGAACATCAGATCCATGCCGCCGCCGTGGATGTCGAAGCGTTCGCCCAGGTAGCGGGTACTCATCGCCGAGCACTCCATATGCCAGCCGGGGAACCCCTCTCCCCACGGCGAAGGCCAGCGCATGATATGCTCGGGCGACGCCTTCTTCCACAGCGCGAAGTCATAGGAGTGGCGCTTGTCGCCCTGCCCGTCCAGCTCGCGCGTGTTGGCGATGATGTCGTCGAGGTTACGACCCGAAAGCCTGCCGTAATTATATTTGGCGTTGTATTTCTCCACGTCGAAATAGACCGAGCCGTTCGACTCGTAGGCGAAGCCGTCGGCGAGGATCTTCTTGACGAACTCGATCTGCTCGATGATATGCCCCGAGGCATAGGGTTCGATCGACGGCGTCTCGACGTTGAGCGCATCCATCGCACGGTGGTAACGCTCCGTATAGTAGTGCGCCACCTCCATCGGCTCCAGCTGCTCGAGGCGCGCCTTCTTGGCGATCTTGTCCTCCCCCTCGTCGGCGTCGTGCTCCAGGTGCCCCACATCCGTTATGTTGCGCACGTAACGCACCTTGTAGCCGCAGGACTTCAGGTAGCGGAACATGAGGTCGAACGTCACCGCCGGCCGGGCGTGCCCCAGGTGCGGGTCGCCGTAGACCGTGGGGCCGCAGACATACATGCCCACGCGGCCGGGAGTCAGCGGTTCGAACACCTCCTTGCGGCGGGTGAGCGTATTGTAAAGTACGAGTTTCGATTCCATAAATTGCAAAAAATTATGGTGCAAAAATAAGAAATTTAATCGAGATGCACCAGAATCGCGGAATTAATCGTACCTTTGTGCCAATAATAGTGCGCGTTGGTCTGACGCTTCCCGTTTTTCCCTCCGTATATTATCAACACCGAATTATCCGGCGCACGACGCCGGGACAAAACCGATATGCAATGACATTCCAGGAACTGAACCTGATAGAACCACTCAAGCGTGCCGTGGCCGAAAAAGGCTACACGACCCCCACTCCGATCCAGCAGCAGGCCATCCCGCCCGCACTCGAAGGCCGCGACCTGCTGGGCTGCGCCCAGACCGGGACGGGCAAGACGGCGGCCTTCACGCTGCCGATCCTCCAGCTGCTCTCGGCCGAGCCGCGCACCAAAGGGCGGCGCACGATCAAGGCGCTGGTGCTCACGCCGACGCGCGAACTGGCGATCCAGATCGACGAATGCTGCCGCGACTATGCCCGCTACACGGACATCCGCCACTGCGTGATCTTCGGCGGCGTCAACCAGCGGCCGCAGGTCGATGCGCTGCAACGCGGCATCGACCTGCTGGTAGCCACGCCGGGACGCCTGCTCGACCTGATCGGCCAGGGTTACGTCTCGCTGTCCGACATCCGCTTTTTCGTCCTCGACGAAGCCGACCGAATGCTCGACATGGGTTTCATCCACGACATCCGGCGAATCCTCCCGCTGCTGCCCGAAAAGCGGCAGACGCTCTTCTTCTCGGCGACGATGCCCGACGACATCGTAAAACTGGCCAATACGATGCTCCGCAACCCGGCGCACGTCACCGTAACGCCCCCGGCCTCGGTGGTCGAGACCATCCGCCAGAGCGTCCTGTTCGCCGAAAAGGCCGAAAAACGGACGCTGCTGGCCTCCCTGCTGCGCGAACGCCCCGAGAGCTCGGTGCTGGTATTCTCGCGCACCAAGCACGGCGCCGACCGCATCGCCCGTATCCTCACCAAAGCGGGCATTGAAGGCCGCGCCATTCACGGAGACAAGTCGCAGGGCGCCCGCGAACGCGCCATGAATGACTTTCGCTCGGGGGCCTGCCGGGTGCTGATCGCCACCGACATCGCCGCGCGGGGAATCGACATCAGCGAACTGCCGCTGGTAATCAACTACGACCTGCCGGAAGTGCCCGAGACCTATGTCCACCGCATCGGCCGCACGGGACGCGCCGGGCGCGACGGACAGGCCATCGCCTTCTGCTCGGAGGAGGAACGCCCGCTGCTGAAAGACATCCTCAAACTGACCGGGCTGGAACTCGACCCGGATTCCGGGGAACTGGCTCCCGCACAAAACAGCCGGAAAAAGCCCGCCGGGAAAAAACCGGATACAGCACAAACCGGAGGGCAGAAGCAAGCGGAGGAAAAGCGAGCCGCACAAAAACAACCCGCACAAAGTCAGGCCGGACAGAGGCCGGGCAGGCGCAAACCGCAGGGGCAGGCTCCCGGCGACCCGAAACCGCAGGGGCAACGAACCGGCGGCAAGCAGACCCCGGACGGGCAACAGCCGCAGGACAAGGACGCCGCGGCACGCCCGGCACGCCCGGCACGCCGCCGCAACCGCAACCGCAACCGGGGCGGGCAAAAGCCGGACGGGCAAAACGCAGCGGCCGCAAACACGGGACGGGGACAGGATGGGCGCAAACCCGGAAGCCCTAAACCCGCCCGGGACAAACGGGAAACGGGAAGCCCCGAGGCTCCCCGAAAAGCCCAGACGCCGGAGAAAAAAAAGTCCGGCATGGGCAACTGGCTGTCCGGCATCCTCAGGCCGGGCCGCAAGTAACCACCGGGCAACGTGCCCGCCATGCCACACCACATGGAAAAGCCGGAGCAATGCTCCGGCTTTTCACATTTTCGCACCGCGCGGCTCACCGCCCTCTCCCTATCTCGACCGCTTTACGACCACAGGCGGATGCAAGGGAACGAAATTCCGGGGCTTCCGCATCGGCGTACGCAGCATGATCGGCGCATTCCCGGTACGGTTCACGGCATCCCAGGCGACAAACGTTTCGTAATCATAGGCCCATGCGTCTCCATAAGCCAACTTGTTGATCCGGTAATAAATCGCCTCGCGGCTCGGAGCGTTGAACCCTCCCGTATTATAGCGCATAATGCTGTTGTAGGTCGGACGCCAAACCCCGCTCCAATAGGTATCAGCCCCTTCGTAAGCCCCCAATACCTCGGCGGCATAGCGCGGATCGGTGATAAACCGGCTCCATTTAACTTGCGAGACATCCCCCGTGAAGTCGATATTTCTCCACCATCCATAGGGTTCCAGTTGCTTTGCAGACTGCACCTCGTTCCAGGGAATCTGCCCGTATTCCTCGTAGGCGTACTCATCCGCCAATTTCGGGAATCCGTGTCCTCCCGCCTCGTGGTGCAGCAACTGTCCGAACATCCCGTCATCGGTACCCAAGGAAAAATATGCGATGGACAACCCCTGTCCGTAATCGCCCGAAGAGGGGTAATACATATAACATGTCCCGGCATAATACGTGCGGTTCATCATCACGATAATCAGCGCATCATCGATATTGTCATAGGTTATTCCCGGAACTTTCATAGCGTATTGCCTACATTTGTCATCGTTGCCGCCGACATGGGTTCCGTCGCCAAAAAATCCGTCCAACGCAGTCTGCGCACCGGAACCGTATACTTCGTTTTTCGAAACGACATTCACCGCATAGACATTGAAAAGGTCGCGGAACGACTTGTAAGGCTCTTCGGAGAAGAAATGTTCCATCGCCTTGCGCATAGTCCCGTCGTAGGTGCCGTCGGCGACCAGGCGGTCGCTGAACGCATCGCCCAACAGTACGATATTGATGCCGTTCCCCCGTGTCGCCGTCTGGAGCGCCGTCACTTCGCCGTCTTTCGAATAATCCGACGATTCGTACACACCCGACCCGCCCGTATGATCGGCTAAGAATGCGGATAACCCGGTCAGGCCGCTTAGGCTGAAATCATGGAAAACGATTTTTCCGCCCGAATCTACAACCGTATATGCCGGATAGGAATGGTAAGGATAATAGGGGCCGAAGCCGCTATCCTGATGATATTGTTCATTTTCCTGCCCGATGATCGAGTTCGTTTCCGTCCATAAAATATTCCGCCATGGAATCTTGTTATCCGCCACATATTTTTTCATAGACGCAAGGTCTGCCGAAGCTCCCGGGTGTCCGCTCGAATAGCCTATTACATCGACGCCTTTCCCTTTATACTTGTCGTATATGTCCTCGATAAAGGATTTCATATCGGTGAAATCCCCAAAATAGGGTGAAAACTGGAACAGGATCGTATATTTATTTTTGGCGTATTCCTCTTTCGAATCAATCGTGTTGCCGTCGATATCCGTTACCGAGAAGTTTACCGCATCGATAGTGATACCGTCCATGTTAAAGTTGTTATTCTCCGTAATCAGCGCCCACTCGACATCCCAAAGTCTGTGGTTGAGGATCGAAGCCGGAATGTTTCCGCTCAAATTGTTATTGAATGCAATAAAATGCCGAAGTTCGGGGAGATTGCCCAAACCTTCGGGTATAGAGCCCGTCAACTTGTTTTCTTGTAAGAATATATTTTCCAATCGACTGCAATTGCATATTTCGTCCGGGATAGGCCCTGTTAAATTATTATTATTCAACTCCAATCTTTTCAGTTGTGTTAGCAGTCCTAATTTCGGAGAGATGGATCCGCTTAGACCATAATTCGAATATATACGCAAATACTCTAAATTCGTACAATTAAATAATTCTTCGGGAATCGAACCGGACAAGCCAGAACAAGCTATCACGAGATATTTCAAGTTAACAAGGTTTCCGATTTCTTTCGGAATTACACCTGCCACGTCGTTTCCGTATAATTGCAAATCGGTTAAACTGGATAAATTCCCAATTTCAGCAGGTATATTTCCTCCCGACGGAGAAATATATAAACTCTGAAGACTTTGCAACCCGAATATGGCAGAAAAATCTGAAAAACTATTATCTTCAAGCCACAATACCCTTAACTTGGACAGGTTGCCGAACCCGGCGGGGATCACACCCGACAAATGGTTGCCCAAAAGATTTATTTCTTGTATATTCGATAATTCACAAAATTCAGCCGGTATAGATCCGGTCAAATTATTATTCTCCAACACTAATGTTAAAACCCGCCCCTGTTCGTCGACTGTCACGCCGTACCACTCGCTTACCGGCCTGTCCGAGCACCAATTGGCCTTATTCGCCCAATTATCGCCGCCGGTGGCATTGTACAGCGCAACCAATGCCGCGCGTTCCTTTTCGAGCACCTCTTTCAAGCTGCCCTGCGCGACCGTCACCGTCTGTGTCACACCGCCGCCGCTAATACTGATCGTACCGGTACGCTCGGTTTCCTGCGAACAGGCCGCAATGTCGAAATGCAGCGTTTTTTGCTCCAGCCCGCGGGTCGTGACCTGCGTTATCCAGCTTTTCGCATCGTCCGATACCGCAACCGTCAAATCGACATTGGTCAGGACATCGAAATCCAGTTTGCCTCCGTCCGTACCGAATTCGTATCGGGATTCCGCCAGCACGACGGCATTTTTCTGCACTTGCGTGACCGTAACCGTTTCCGAGAGGTTATTGGCCTTGTCGGTAAAGACGATTTCAGCCGTACGGCCGTCATACTCGTCGTTGGCAGCGACGACGAAATAGTGCGTATGCGTCGACATGGCGCGTGCGGCCGGTTCGGTTATCCATTCCGCTTCGGGCATCTGCACCGTATAATCGACATTGCTGTTCAATTCGACTTTGATCGTTTCGCCGGCGGCAGGCACGGTATACGACTTTTGGGTCAGCACCAGTGCGGGATCGGCTCCCTGCTGGTAAATCTTCACCTGTTCGTCCCCGAGGCTGCTGCGCAGGAGGATACTCCCCTCGCGCACCGACAACTCCTCATTGGCTGCGACGCGGAATACGAGCCGCGAGGTCTTCAGGGCGCGGGTACCGACATACGAAACCCATTCGGCACACTCCTCACCGATTTTATAGTCGAAATCTATATTCGCCTTCAGTTCGACCACGATCTCGCCGGTGCCGGCCCCCACCTCGAACTTCGATGAGGTGACGGTCAGGGCGTCCTGCTGCTTCTGTGTTACGGACAGCGTCTTCGTGGTTGTGCCCGCTTTGAGGAAGATCGTCGCGTTCCGTTCATCGGGTGTATCATTGGGCAACGTCGTGACCGTGAGCGTAACGGCGCCGGCAGCACCCGACTCGGGCGCAACGGAACACCAGTTGGATGCCCGCGTCGCATCGACGCTCGCACGCCACGCCTCATGCGCCGTAAACGTCAGCGACATATTGCCGCCCTGCTCGTCGAAAACGGGCGGGGTCACAGAAGCCGGTATCTCAATATTTTCCGCGGGTTTGGGAGCGGGGTTTTCAGCCCCGTCCTTATTGCAAGCCCATGCAAGGCCCGCCGCAGCGAGTAGAAGCAGGAAACGTTTCATTCTATCGGAATTTTAAGGGTTTCTACAATTTTCAACGGCCGACGCACGGACACATCAAACAAATATACAAAAACAGTTTGAAAACATTCTGTTTCAAGACGTAAAAATAGCAACTTTCCGCCTTCGGCAGGTAATATTGATTGGATTTCGCCGTTAAATGATTACTTTTGCAGGACATAAAGCGAAACATACCGAAAAAATATGACATCCTTCAAACGCTGGAACAACATCGTCGGCTGGGCGGTCTTTGCCATCGCCGCACTGGTATACCTGATGACGATGGAACCGGTTTCGAGCCTCTGGGACTGCTCGGAATTCATTGCAACCTCCTATAAACTCGAAGTCGGGCACCCTCCCGGAGCCCCGCTGTTCATGATGCTGGCGCGCCTGGCGACGCTCTTCGCCGCCGGCAACCCGGACTTTGTGGGCATGGCGGTGAACGGCATGAACTCCATCGCCAGCGCATTCTGCATCCTGTTCCTGTTCTGGACGATCACACACCTGGCGCGGCGCCTCGTGACCCGCGACGGCAGCCAGCTCACCCGAGCCAACGTGTGGGCCATCCTGGGTGCAGGCATCGTGGGTGCCCTGGCCTACACCTTCACCGATACGTTCTGGTTCTCGGCCATCGAGGGTGAGGTCTACGCCCTCTCGTCGATGTTCACGGCGCTGGTCGTATGGCTGATGCTCAAATGGGAGGAGGAGGCCGACCAGCCCCACTCGTCGCGCTGGATCGTACTGATCGCCTACATGATGGGACTGTCGATCGGCGTGCACATCCTCAACCTGCTGACCATCCCGGCGCTGGTGTTCATCTACTATTTCCGCACGACGGAGAAGGTGACCTTCAAGGGCATCGTCTACGCCACGCTGATCGCGGGCGCCATCCTGATCTTCGTCAACAACATCATCATCCCCTACACGGTCTACGTCGGGGCGATGCTCGACCTTTTCTTCGTCAACACGCTGGGGCTGCCCGTCAACTCGGGCATGGTGCTCTTCGCACTGGCGCTGATCGGCGGCATGGGCTGGGCTTCGTGGTACACACACCGCAAAGGCAAGGTCGTGTGGAACATCGTCCTGCTCTCGACGACCATGATCCTCATCGGGTTCTCGTCCTACGCTTCGGTGACGATCCGTGCCGCCGCCAACCCGCCGATGAACAGCAACAACCCCAACAACCCCCACGCACTGATGTCGGTGCTCAACCGCGACCAGTACGGCGACCGGCCGCTGCTGTTCGGCGCTTACTACTCGGCCCCGCCCGAAGGGTACAAGGAAAAGCATTTCTACTACCTCGACGAGGACGGCAAGTACAAGCCCGCATCGGTCATCACGGGATATACCCACGCCCCGGAATTCATCCACTTCTTCCCCCGCATGTGGGATGCGCGCAAAGGAGAGAAGGAGTACAAGCAATGGGCCGCCTACCGCACCAAAACCGAGATCATGCGCGACGAAAAGGGCGAAATCGTCCGCGACTCGCAGGGACGCCCCATGCAGGGCGAAGTGCTCGACTTCGGCACCAAGAAGGTATACGACGACGGGTACGAACCGCGCACGATCGTCGAGCCGACGTTCCTCGAGAACCTCAACTATTTCTTCAACTACCAGCTCTCGTACATGTACTGGCGCTATTTCCTGTGGAATTTCGTAGGGCGCCAGAGCGACATACAGCCGACCCGCGTGACGATCACCGACGGCAACTGGCTGTCGGGCATCAAGTGGATCGACGAGAAATACCTCGGGCCGCAGGACGATCTGCCGCGGGAGATCGCCGACAACAAAGGCCGCAACACCTACTATTTCCTGCCGTTCCTGCTGGGGCTGATCGGACTGATCTACCAGCTCAACCGCGACCAGCGGAATTTCTCGATCGTCATGTGGCTCTTCATCATGACGGGTATCGCGCTGGTTTTCTATTTCAACACTTCGCCGGGCGAACCGCGTGAACGCGACTACGTCTACGCAGGGTCGTTCTACGCATTCTGCATATGGATCGGGTTCGGCGTACTGGCCATCCGCGACCTGGTCGCATGGCTCACCAGGCGCAACAACGTCACGGCCGCCGTGGCGGCGACGGTAGTCTGCATGGGCGTGCCGACGATCCTCGCGGCGCAGAACTGGGACGACCACGACCGTTCGCACCGTTACATGGCGCGCGATATCGGCTGGAACTACCTGATGTCGACGCTGCCCAACTCGATCATCCTCAACTACGGCGACAACGATACGTTCCCGCTCTGGAACAACCAGGAGATCTACGGCGTACGCCCCGACGTGCGTATCATGAACACCTCCTACCTGGGCGGCGAATGGTACATCGACGAGATGAAAACCAAGGCCAACGACGCCCCGGGCGTACCTTTCTCACTGCCCAAGAGCAAGTACACCTTCACCAACGACTGGGTGCCGGTGGACAACCGCTTCGACCGCGCGGTGGACATCAAGGACGTGATCGAATTCGTGCGCAGCGAAGACCCGCGCAGCAAGATCAAGCTCTCGGACGGGACGATGACCGACTACATCCCGACCAAACGCATCGCACTGCCGGTGAACAAGGAGAACGCCATCGCCTCGGGCATCGTCGCCGAGAAAGACCGCGCCCAGATGGTCGACACGGTCTACATCAACCTGCGGAAGAACTCGATCGACAAGACGCAGCTCATGATCCTCGACATGCTGGCCAACTTCGACTGGAAGCGCCCGCTCTACATGACGCAGGTCTACATATTGCAGGATTTCGGACTGATGGATTACCTCCAGTTCGACGGCTACGCCTACCGTTTCGTGCCGATCCTCACTCCCGTGCAAAACCCCTGGGAAATCGGGCGCATCGACGCGGATTATGCGGCGCCGCTGCTCAGGGAGACATTCCGCTACGGGAATCTCGCCGACCCGAGGGTATATGCCGATTATTTCATCCAATACAACCTGAGCGCCTCGCACGCCCGCGATGCCTTTGCCCGCGTGGCAAAGGAGCTGCTGCGGCAGGATCGCGCGCAGGAAGCCGTCGAGCTGCTCGACATGGGGCTTGCGAAGCTGCCCCCGTCGCAGATACGCTTCACGGATTCCAACACCTATCCGTTCCTCGAAGCGTACTACGCCGCTTCGGCGATGGGCGTGGAGGATGCGGCCGACAAGGGCGACGCCCTGCTGCGCGAATACGCCAGGACGCTGATCGAGTACATCGAATATTACCTGCGTTTCGACGGCGTGCAGGGTGACATGGTGTCGCCGATCATCGACGAGAAACTCGACCAGCTGGGCGACGTCTACTACCTTGCCGTATATGCCGGGCGCAAGGAAGTCATCGGCGAGATCAACGCCTATTACCGTTCGCTCGGAGTCGAAGAGGAGAACCTCGTGGATGTGGGCGACAAGCCCCACCAGGTCGATACGACCCTTATCCCGCGCAAAGACACAGCGCAATAGTCCCCACCGGGGACCAAAGACGAAAGCCCCTCCTTTGCGGAGGGGCTTTTCACATATTACGGGTCGGGACTTCCGGCCGGGAACAGCCGCTCCCATCCCCGTTCCCGGGCACCCGCCGTAAAAAGACAGGGAACCCCCGCCTCGGTGGGTTCCCTGCGGTCAAAACGGTATCGGCAGCAACGGGTACACATTTTCAGTGACGCCTCATCCCGCACAGTGAGTTGCCAAGCCGTTTTGGCCCGTTTCCTGTATGATGGCAAAGATAGGCAAATTTCCCGACAATGATGTATAAATCATTACCAAATATTGGGGAGGTTTGTTTCTTTGTTAACATGAAACAACCTTGGCGGGACATAACATTACTGAAGGAGATCGCAGACCGGCTCAGGGAACTGCGTACGGCAAAGGGTGTTTCCCAGGAGACCGTCTACGAGGACACGGGCATCCATATCGGCAAGATCGAGACCGAGAAATACAACATCACGGTAAGCACCCTCGCCCGGCTCTGCCGCTACTACGGCATATCGCTCGGCGCATTTTTCGACCTGATAGAGCGGGAATGAGCAACGCCCCTCCGGAGAGGGGCGTTGTTTTGTCATTTGGTTTCAGGTTCTCCGTCAGGCTGTTCCCGCTGCTGTTTGTCGTCGTCCTTTTTCCTGTTATACAGAAACCGTTTGATCTTGTGCGTCGGAGTCTTTGCAAAATCATCCTTTTCCTCGACCACCTCCGAAATCCGCGAGAAGCGGTTGACCTTGGCGTTCACGAAATCCATGATCTCCTTCTTGAGCTGCTCGGTCTTTGCCTCCCAGGCCTCCTTCTGGGTTTCCCACTCCTCACGCCAGTTGTCGACCATGGCCTCGATCTCGTCGCGGTTGAAATGCACCAGTGCCACGAGGCGCCCCTCCTGTTCGGTGACGATCGAATCGGCGATATATACGTGCGAATTGAGTACGGTTTCGATATCCTCAGGATAGATGTTCTCACCGCCGGGGCCTACGATCATGTTCTTCAGGCGGCCCTTGATATAAAGCCAGCCGTCCTTGTCGAATTCGCCCAGGTCGCCCGTGCGGAACCAGCCGTCGTCGGTAAAGACCTCCTTCGTCGCCTCGGGGTTCTTGAAATACCCGAGCATGACGCTGGGCGTCAGCGCCACGACCTCGCCCTGCCGGGTGTCGGGGTTGATATTCTCCAGGCGCAACTGTACGCCCGGCGCCTGGGGCCCGGTCGAGCCGAGGCGCACCTGCGAAGGTGCGGCGCCCGCCAGCAGCGGCGCGGTCTCGGTAAGCCCGTAGCCGATGGCATAAGGGACTTTCGCCTCCAGCAGGAACTTTTCGGCACCGCCGTCGAGTTTGGCACCCCCGATGCCGAGGAACCGCAGACGCCCGCCGAAGAGCTTGAGCAGTTTCTTGCCCGCGACGCGGTGGAGGTAGCGGCGCAAGAATCCCACCTTATAGAGCGTACGCCAGAAACCGTTGGAATTGAATTTGGCCAGCACCTGGTGGCGGTAGATCTTCTCGATGATGAGCGGCACGATCAGCATGACCGAGGGACGCACGGCACGCAGCGCCGGCATCAGCGCCGAGGCCGTGGGCGGACGGTCGAGGTAAACCACCCTGGCGCCCATCGAGAAGGGATAGATCATGCCTATGGAACATTCGTAGGTGTGCGAAAGCGGCAGCACCGAGAGGAATACGTCGTCGGGCAGTACGGGAAAGATGCTCGACGAGATCCCGACCTGGGCGCAGAGTGCCGCGTGGGTCAGCATCACCCCCTTGGGTTTCGAGGTCGTACCCGACGTATAGATGATCACGGCCAGGTCATCGGGCTTCGGTACGGCCATGGAGCCCTCCCCCTTGACACGCTGAGCGATGACGCCCAGGTTCTTGGTGCGCACCACGACGTTCAGCCGTTCGATGGTCTGTTTCGAGAGTTTGGTAAAGAGCCGGTCGGAAACGAGCAGGGCCTTGGCTTCGGAATGCGCGATGATCATGTCGAGCTCCTCGCCCGAAAAATCGGGCAGGATCGGCACGGCGACCATGCCGGCCGAAGTGACGGCGAAATAGCATACACCCCAGTTGGGCATGTTGCTGCTGAGCAAGGCGACCTTGTCCCCGGCATGGAGCCCCGCACAGGTAAGTATCTCCTGCACTTTTTCGATACGCCGGCCCACCTCGGCATAAGTCACGTCGTCGCCTTCGAACATCGAAAATGCGACTTTCGACGCGAACTTCTCCACGCTGTTGCGGGCCAGTTCGTAAAGTGTATTGATGGTCATAATACGTTTCGTTTTAACTACGTTTCAATAACGCGAAAGTTTGGGGCGAAATTACTAATTTCCGGTTAAAAATCACTATTTTTGAACCAAAATAATAAAATGCTCGACCATCAGTACATCAAAAAACTTGCCGCCGATGCGGGGTTCGATCTATGCGGCCTGGCCCCGTGCCGGCACCTGGTCGAGAACGAGTCGATGCTGCGGGCATGGCTCGGCAAGGGCTACCAGTCGTCGCTGGCCTACATGGAGCGCAATGTCGAGAAGCGCGCCGACCCGCGCAAACTGGTTGAGGGCGCACGTACGGCCGTGGTCTGCGCCGTGAGTTACAAAAACCGCGCAGGCGAGGGCTACCCTCCCGGACACCGCACGAAAGTAGCTTCCTATGCCTGTGCGGCCGACTACCACACGACGATCAAGGGAATGCTCGGCCGGATGCTCGATGCACTCCGCGCCTCCCGCCCCGATCTGTCGGGGCGGGCGTTCGTCGACACGGCGCCGTTGCTCGAAAAACAGCTGGCCGTCGAGGCCGGGCTGGGCTGGATAGGCCGCCAGTCGCTGCTGGTGACACCCCGTTTCGGCACCTATGTCCTGCTGGGCGAATTGTTGCTCACGGACGATGCCGACGTCTACGACCCGCCGTTCGAAGGGTCGCGCTGCGGACGCTGCCACAATTGCATCGAAAGCTGCCCGACGGGCGCCATCGTCGCCCCGAAGGTGATCGACACGGGACGCTGTATCTCCTGTCACACGATCGAGAAAGAGCCCACCGAAGGAATCGGCCTCGACGGCTGGATCTTCGGCTGCGACCGCTGCCAGAGTTGTTGCCCCCACAACCAGAAGGCCCCGATGCACACCAACCCGGCCTTCGACCCCGTGTTCGACCCGCTGGCGATGGACGCCGAGGCGTGGCTGGCGATGGACGAAGCGGAATTCGAAGCCCGTATGGGCACGACACCGCTGACCCGCAGCGGACTGGCACGCATCCGAAGCAACATCGCCGGCACCCCCGGCCCCGAATAACCCGTCCCCGCATACGCAGGGCAGACGCCCCGCGCTTCCGCCGCAGCAACAACCCGGGCATTCGGCACGACTCCCACATCCACCTTAGGGCAAACCCACGCCCCGGCCGGAAATGCAAAACCCGGCCCGGAACAAACGCCGGACACCGCGGTTTCCTGCCCGCCCGCAATAAAAAGCCGATTCCGCGAAGGGGGGGGGCATATTCCGCACAAAAAAAGCGGGTTCTCACGAACCCGCTTCATATCGGCACTTACCCCGTTTACTTGGAAAGTTCGGCCAGGGCAGCCTTGGCATTCTCGGCAGCCGGGCCGTCGGTCACCTGCTTGAAGGCGGCGATTGCCTGCGGCTTCATCTCCTTGGCATTGTAAGCGGCGCCCAGCAGGTAGTACATCAGGCTCTTGTCGGCCGGATCGGTCTGAGCATCGGCAGCAGCCTGTCCCAGTTCGATAACCTTGGCATAGTCCTTCTTGTTGGCATAAGCCTGCAGACGGACATTCTGCGCCAGTGCGCTCTGGGGATTCTTGGCCAGCAGGTCGTCGGCCATCTTGATGATCCCGTCGAAATCGTTGGCAGCCTGCATCTTGGCAACCATATTATTGGTATAGAGCGCCATATCCTCCTTGGCCTTGGCAGCATCTTCGGCATATTTGGGGTGCGTCTTGGCAGCAACGGCCTCGTAGATTTCCATACCCTTTTCGTACTGCGACATATCGCCGCTGCTCATGGCCATTTCGCAATAGCTCATCGCCAGGTTGAGCGCCATGCCCGTGTTGTCGGGGTCGGCGGCATAGCCCTTGGCGAAGATTTCCGACGCGGTGGCATAGTCTTTATTGTTGAAAGCGTCGCCGCCCTGTATCTGGTAAATCTTGGCAACCCAGCCGTTCGACTTGGCCATCTGGTTCATGTCGCCGTAAAGTTCGGCCAGCTCGGCCGATTTCTCGAAGTTCTTCAGCGCCTCGTCGTAATTCTTGGTCTTCAACGCACCGCCGCCCAGCATGAAATAGCATTTGGGCAGCGTCGATTTTGCCGTAGCCACCATCGAAGCGGCACTCTCGTTGTCCATGCCCTGGTCGATGACCTGTTCGAACTTGGTAGCTGCCTCGGTGAAATTCTTTGCTCCGAAAGCGGCCGCCGCCTCATTGTAAATTGCCGTAACATCCTGCGCCGAGAGCGATACGGCCCCGAACAGCGCAATTACCGATACTAATAATTTTTTCATTCTCCTATTCGTTTTTTAAGTTTTTCAGTTCATACATCCCGGTTTGCGGGTACGTTGGATGCAAAAGTATATTTTTTTTCCTTTTTTTCAAAATCTAAATGCGGCCTAATCGCGTAACCCGGCGAAAAAAGAGGTCATCAATGCCTCGCATTCCCCGCCGAGGATGCCGCGCACGACCGTCGTTTTCGGATGGAAGACCGCCTCGGAATAACGTCTGTAACCCTTCTTGGGATCGTCGGCACCCCACACCACACGCCCTACCTGTGCCCAGCCGATGGCTCCGGCGCACATGATGCACGGCTCGACGGTGACATATAACGTACACCCTTGCAGGTATTTGCCGCCGAGGGTCGACGCCGCGGCCGTGAGGGCCTGCATCTCGGCATGGGCCGTAGGATCGGAGAGCGTTTCGACAAGGTTGTGGCCACGGCCCACCACCGCACCGTCGGCTACGACTACCGCACCGATCGGCACCTCTTGTTCATTTAACGCTTTGCGGGCCTCGTTTAGTGCGAGGCGCATGAATTTTTCGTCGGTTTTCCGCTGTTCTTCCATTTCGGGTATTTTCCGCAAAAATAGACAAACTTTTACAAACGGCCTCGTCGGGCGGCGGATTATCCCGCGCAGGAGCCGCCGCGGCACGCCCCGCGCCAAATAAAAATCCCGGCCCGCGTTCCGTATTTCGCTTCTTTTATTTAACTTTGCGGGTTGCAAGGACAAAACAAACAAAAAATACAAACCCCTATGTACAGAACCCATACGTGCGGCTGCCTGAGAGCCGAAAACGTAAACCAGACCGTCACCCTCGCCGGATGGGTGCAGAAAGTGAGGAACCTCGGCGCCATGACCTTCATCGACCTGCGCGACCGCTACGGCATCACTCAGGTCGTCATCGAGGAGCACTCGCCCGCCGAAGCCCGCCAAACGGCATGTTGCGTGGGCCGCGAATGGGTCATCCAGGTGGTCGGTAAAGTCATCGAACGGCAATCGAAAAATCCCAGGATGGCGACGGGCGACATCGAGGTCGCCGCCCAGAAGGTGACCATACTCCACGAGGCCGAAGTTCCCCCGTTCACGATCGAAGAGGTTTCGGACGGCGGCGACGACCTGCGCATGAAATACCGCTACCTCGACCTGCGCCGCCCGCCGTTGCAGCGCAACATGATCCTGCGGCACAAGATGGCGCAGGAAATCCGTCGCTTCCTCGACGCGGAAGGCTTCCTCGAGATCGAAACCCCCTATCTGGTCAACTCGACGCCCGAAGGCGCCCGCGACTTCGTCGTCCCCAGCCGCATGAACCCCAACCAGTTCTACGCCCTGCCCCAGTCGCCGCAGACCCTCAAACAGCTGCTGATGGTCGCCGGCTACGACAAGTATTTCCAGATCGTGCGCTGCTTCCGCGACGAAGACCTGCGCGCCGACCGTCAGCCCGAGTTCACACAGATCGACTGCGAAATGTCGTTCGTCGAGCAGGAAGACGTGCTGGAGATTTTCGAGCGCTGGGCCAAGCATATGTTCAGGGAGGTAATGGGCATCGAACTGGCTGAGCCGCTGCGCCGTATGCCGTGGATCGAGGCGATGGAGAAATACGGTTCGGACAAACCCGACCTGCGCTTCGGCATGGAGTTCGCCGACCTCACCGACCTTGCGAAAGGCCACGGCTTCCAGGTCTTCGACGACGCAGAATACGTCACGGGATTCGCCGCCACGGGGTGCGCCGCCTACACGCGCAAGCAGATCGACGCCCTCACGGAGTTCGTCAAGCGCCAGCAGATCGGCGCCAAGGGGCTGATCTGGATCCGCGTCGAACAGGAGGGCGTAAAATCGTCGGTCGACAAGTTCTACACGCCCGACGAGATCCGGGAGATGGCCGGCCGCTGCGGCGCCAAGGCCGGGGACATGGTCTTCATCCTCTGCGGCAAGAAGTTCAAAACGCTGACGCAGCTCTGCGCCCTGCGTCTGGAAGTGGCCCAGCAGTTGGGACTGCGCGACCCGAAGAAGTTCGCGCCGCTCTGGATCGTGGACTTCCCGCTCTTCGAGTGGGACGACGAAACGCAGCGCTACTACGCCATGCACCACCCGTTCACCTCGCCCAAGCCGGAGGACGTACAGTATATCGACAGCGACCCCGGCCGCGTACGTGCCAACGCCTACGACTTCGTGTGCAACGGCACCGAAATCGGCGGCGGTTCGATCCGTATCCACGACTCGAAGCTGCAGGCCAAGATGTTCGAGGTACTGGGCTTCACGGCCGAACAGGCCCAGCTGCGCTTCGGGTTCCTGATGGACGCCTTCAAATACGGCGCACCGCCCCACGGGGGCCTTGCGTTCGGCTTCGACCGCCTGTGCTCGCTCTTCGGCGGCTCGGACTCGATCCGCGATTACATCGCCTTCCCGAAGAACAATGCGGGCCGCGATGTGATGCTCGACGCCCCGGGCTGCATCGACCAGGCGCAGCTCGACGAGCTGTGCCTCTCGCTGGTAAAGCCGGAAGAGTAACGCCCGGCCGGGTTCCATGCGATACAGGGTGCCGCCTGACGGCGGCACTTTTTTTGCCTGCATCCACGGCACCGCATTTGCCTGTTCCGGGAAAAATACCTATTTTTGGATCATAAAACGACACGGATCATGTCAGCTCCATTAGCCGAACGACTGCGCCCCCGCACGATAGACGAATATATCGGGCAGGAGCACCTCGTGGGTAAGAACGGCGTGTTCCGCAAGTTCTTCGAAACGGGCAACGTGCCGTCGTTCATCCTTTGGGGCCCGCCGGGCGTGGGTAAAACCACGCTGGCGAAAATCGTCGCCACGCAGCTCGACCGTCCGTTCTTCACGCTCTCGGCCGTCACGTCAGGCGTCAAGGACGTACGCGAGGTGATCGAGTCGGCCCGCAAACAGCGCTTTTTCGACGCCAAGCCGCCCTTCCTGTTCATCGACGAAATCCACCGTTTCAACAAAAGCCAGCAGGATTCGCTGCTGGGAGCCGTCGAGCAGGGCGTCGTGACGCTCATAGGCGCCACGACCGAAAACCCTTCGTTCGAGGTGATCTCGCCGCTCCTGAGCCGCTGTCAGGTCTACATTCTCAAATCGCTGGAGGACAAAGACCTGCAAACGCTGCTCGACCGGGCACTGACGACCGACACGGAACTCAAAGCACGCCAGGTCGAAGTGAAGCAGACGGGGGCATTGTTCAAATTCTCGGGCGGCGACGCCCGCAAGCTGCTCAATATCCTCGACATACTGGCCGGGGCGACGGAGGGCAAACTAACGATCACCGACCAGTACGTCACCGACTGCCTGCAACAGAACATCGCCCTCTACGACAAGAACGGCGAGCAGCACTACGACGTCATCTCGGCCTTCATCAAATCGGTGCGGGGCAGCGACCCCAACGCCGCAATCTACTACCTGGCACGTATGCTGGCCGGGGGCGAGGAGCCGCGCTTCCTCGCACGGCGGCTGGTGATCCTCGCCTCGGAGGACATCGGGCTGGCGAACCCCAACGCGCTGCTGCTGGCCAATGCCTGTTTCGACACGGTACACAAGATCGGCATGCCCGAAGCGCGGATCACGCTGGCCGAAACGACGATCTACCTGGCCACCAGCCCCAAGAGCAACTCGGCCTATACGGCCATCAACAAGGCGATGTCGCTGGTCGAGCACGACACCACGAACCGCCCCGTGCCGCTGCACCTGCGCAACGCCCCGACCAAGCTGATGGACAAGGCAGGCTACGGCAAAGGGTATAAATATGCACACGACTACGCGGGCAATTTCGCCGAGCAGGAGTTCCTGCCCGAAAGCCTCGCAGGGACGAAATTCTACGAACCCAACACCGGGAATGCCACCGAGGCGAAGATCGCCCAGCGCATGCAGGAGTTGTGGAAGGACAAGTATAAATAATACATCGAAGATTTCCGGCGGCACGCGCGGCATACGCACGATTCCCGGCACGGCAACCCGCATCACGACCATAAAATGAAACGCATCGGCATCATATCCGACACCCACGGGACATTCGACGACACGCTGTGCGAATTCCTCAAGGACGTGGACGAAATCTGGCATGCGGGCGACATCGGCTCGCTCGAACTGGCCGACACGATCGCGTCGTTCAAACCCCTGCGCGCCGTCTCGGGCAACATCGACGGAGGGCTCACACGCCGCGTCTACCCTGATTTCCTCGCATTCGAATGCGAGGGCGTGCGGGTGCTGATGACCCATATCGGCGGCTACCCGCGCCATTACGACCCGCGCGCAGCGGCAAAGATACAGGCGCTGCATCCCAAACTCTTCATCGCCGGGCATTCGCATATCCTCAAGGTGGTCTACGACCCGGTTTACGACCTGCTGCATGTCAACCCGGGCGCAGCCGGCGAATACGGTTTCCACAAAGTCCGCACTGCCGTGCGGCTGGTGATCGACGGCGCCGACATGCGCGACATGGAGGTCGGGGAGTGGCCGCGGAAATAATCCGCACCGGGAGATAAACCGACAACCAAGTTCATTCCGGAAGCCCTCCCGGGAACAAGGGAATCCCGATCCGCTGTCGGGCACGCCCCCGAATGACGGCGGCCCGGCACCCGGACTCCCTGTACGCAATGGCACCCACGGGTTTGGCGGAATAAGTCCGCAGGGAATCCGCCACGAAGCCGTACCGAAGACGCCCGCCCGAAAATACGCCGGAAAATCCACGCCGGGGCTTCATCCAAATAAGGCAGG
>ENA-UADK01000169-UADK01000169.1-human-gut-metagenome-genome-assembly--contig:-NODE-169-length-18017-cov-7.481127_pt1 | contig 18017 bp, 17 predicted proteins | sample MGYA00244259_ERZ654255 | MGnify/ENA primary metagenome ERZ654255 (study PRJEB26926, sample SAMN06165057) | human gut metagenome | biome: ENVO:00009003; feature: ENVO:2100002; material: ENVO:00002003...
CACAAGGCTATTCGTCGGCAGCGTCAGATGTGTATAAGAGACAGGAATGAATATATATATATCATTAAAACGAATGAAAAAGAATTTGGTAGTAGTATGAATATCAAAAGAATGGCAATCTTGAGGGGTTATTAGAAACATATGTCCCTCATGATAATCAAATTTATTATTATTGATGCATTGTAAACCTGTTCCGGAAAGGATATAAACCAATTCAAAAAATGTATGTTCATGCTCTTTAAGAGGAGATTCTTCGAGCTCTTTTACGCTGATTTCAAAAAAAGTATTTGCAACCAGTTATTACTCAATATTTTGTGAGTTATAAGTCAGAAATATGGGCATAACCTTTAGGGGTACATTCTAAAAGGTGAAGATTTAACCTTTTTATTATTTCTTAACACTCAAAGAGCGGTGGTAGAGGGTATTTTCCCTCTTTTCGGTACTTTATTGATGGTTCGATGTTCCCATCTTTCCACATTGCTTGGCTCGTTCGCACAAGCCACTACAAAGGTACTACAATTTCCAATAAAGGCAAGAGGACAGCAATTCAATATTATTGATTTTGTATAAATTACAACACTCTGATAATCAATAGTGATATATAGGTAAATAATTTATGCGTAACAAATTCGCAACAAACAAATGGAGAAATATTGTTCTTACGGTAAAACATAGGAATTAACAACATGGAAGTTCATTACCATTATGAATAAAGAGGCGACAAGTCTCTACTTCCCTAAATCTTTGATTTAGGTATGGTATTTCGTTTCTTTCCACGGAACAACAACCCAGAAGTTGTGCAATTTCGAATATTTGTGCTACCTTTGCAACTGAATTAAGCAATGTAATCGTTTCAATGAATACAGTGACAGACAAAATGCCTCGCGTGGGTTTGGAGACCGAATCGCAGACAGTCAAATCAGGACAGGATAAAAGGGACTGGGCGCAATGCTCACGGACTATTGCCGTCCTTATGTCAAAGCGAATGTCGGAACTCGGCTTGTCGCAACGGATGCTTGCCGAAAAAATGAATTGCACCCAGCAATATATCTCCAAGATGCTGAAAGGGCAAAAGAACATGTCACTGGAAACCATTTGCAAAATAGAAAACACATTGGGTATCGAAATTATCAAAGGTCTGGACGAAAGCGAACAATAAAGCAGAACTATGGCGAAAGAAAGGGAAAATATAAACGGCATGGCAAAAGAGCCGGTCGCAAATTGCGACCAGTTGCCCGAAGTAATTAACATCCAGCCGATGATTCGGATTATAAGAGAGCGACAGGTCATGCTTGACAGTGATTTGTCCGCATTGTACGGTGTGGAAACACGAAGGCTGAACGAACAGGTGAAGCGTAATATGGAACGCTTTCCTGATGATTTCATGTTCCAGCTTAGCAAAGACGAGCTTGATAACTTGATGTCGCAAAATGCGACATCAAGTTGGGGCGGAACCCGAAAACTGCCTTACGCGTTCACTGAACAAGGAATAGCCATGCTCAGTTCGGTATTGAAATCAAAGACGGCTGTCGAGGTGAACATCCGCATAATGAGGGCTTTCATATCCATGCGCCGCTTTATTGCGACCAATGCCCAATTATTCCAACGGCTTGAGACTATAGAGTATCACCAACTGGAAATGAAACAGCATCAGGACGTGACCGACAGACGCATCGACGAGGTTTTCAAGCGTTTGGATGCCGACGTTCCTCCTGTGCAGGGCATCTTCTATGACGGGCAGGTGTTTGACGCTTACCGTTTCGTTTCTGATTTAATCCGGAAGGCTGAACAGTCCGTTGTACTGATTGACAATTACGCGGATGACACCGTGCTGACTTTGCTTGATAAAAGAAAGGAAGGGGTATCAGCCACTATCTACACGCAGCGTGTCAGCAACCAGTTCCAACTTGATGTTGACCGCCACAACGCCCAATATCCGCTTATCGAGGTAAAGCGATTCAACAAGGCACACGACCGGTTTCTGCTCATTGATGATAAAGTGTATCACATTGGAGCATCAATCAAGGATTTGGGCAAAAAATGGTTCGGTTTCACCTTTATGCGTGACATTACGGCAATAGAACTCATTAACAGGATTCAGCTTTAGTCCGGTTTGGCTTCAAAAGAACGTATCAGCATAGTGTGAACTTAATCCGTCTTTTTCATTTGTCGCACCAGTTCCTTATGCTGTTCGTGCAGTTCGGGGAAATGTCTTCTGATGAACTGGCCGAAGGAGCAGTCGTTGAATCCGAACCGCCGCGCCAATGACTTTATGCTTTCGGTTGTCGTAGAGTACAGTTGTAGGGCTTCGGCATATTTCCCCATGCTGTGCGGTGCCATTATTCCACCGTTTTCCGTTTTTTTCATTCCCAAACTTGCGTGCAGTTCCGGCTCATGCTCTTTCAGGTACATCCTGAAACAGTCGGGGTGCAGGCCAAATTCCTCCGCCACCTTTGTCATGGTCATTCCACCCTCTTTCAGTCGGGCTATGGCGTCAGCGTATTTGGCGGCAGTGGCAGGGTTATATTTCCGAACGGACGACCAGTCCACGGGCTTGCCTTCCTCGTAGGGGATGCCTTTCCGTTGGCAGACCAAGTCCTTGTGCCAGGTTTGCAGGTATTCGTAGAAGCCTTTTATCGGCACATCTGTCTGTTTGGCTATCTTGCGGGCGGACATGGGTGTGGTACGGTACAGGTGCAGGGCTTCCGCATACTTCTTCGTTATCTCGGCGGTGGGGGCATGAAGCGTTCCGCGCCCCGTTATCTCTCCCTTGCGCTGCCGCCTCACAGCCTGTTTGCGTACCTTGATGCGATTGTCAACCAGCTTCTTGTGGTAGAATATCAGGTGTTGCTCCAGCCCGGAATAGGATACGTCGCACCGCTCGGCGGCTTCCTGTACCGTGATATAGCGGTCGGCACGCAAAAGCTCGATCGCCTCGGCATATTGCTCCTTGCACCACGGGCGTGTGCCGCGTGGCAGACCGTCATCCAGACCCAGGCGTTGCCGTGCCCGTTCCCGAAACTCCAGCACTTCGGGATAATGTGTCCGCAACTGGCGGCCGAGATTCGTACCGCTCAATCCGAACTCACGGGCGATTTCCGATACGTTGCACTCGATATATTCCATGCTGTCGCACGCTGCGATAGCCTCCTTGTATTTGGCATGGGTCGCAGGCAGTTGTCCCCGCCGCTGGTTCAGATTGATGCTTTTTGCTTCTTCAGGGCTGCATTTGATACCGTTGCGTTCCAGCATCAGATGGCGATGGTAGGTACCTACATAACGGGAAAATCCGTTGACGGAAACCCCACACCGTCGGCATATCTCTACATTGGAGAGGTCGGTGGATGCGTACAACTCCAGAGCCGGGCGGTATTTCGCTTCCGTCTCCAGTCGAATTCCCCGGGAACGGTTGCATGGACTATCTTTGTTATCGAGAATGTTCACAGCAATATCTTGTTTTATGTAATGAGCTACTAAACGAAACAAGCCAGCTCTCCTGTTTTTAATCGAAAGCTGGCTTGTTTGTGTATAATATTTTTTTGTTATGAATCTTATTGTTTCATACGGACGGCACGTATCTTTTTGTTAATCATTCTGTCTATCGTTGTTGTATTCGACGTGGCATCGTATGTAATAGCATTTATATTGTCATTTGCCGCTGTTGAGCTCCAATAAATACCGCTTAACGGATATTCCACATCTGATAAGGATAATTGTTCAGATGATGCAGGAAGATACCAATTTATATCCTGCTCTGTTATGACTGGGACATAATAAGTCAGAGTTTCTCCATTGTTAGTTTCTGTTCTTTCCTCTTTTGAAAACTTATTCTTCATTACGGCCATTTTTACAGCAAAATTTTGGACAGATTGGTAGTCTCCACCATTTATAGTCTTACTATCCCACGTTCCTGATCTGATAGTTATCGCATCAAGATTTGTTTCCATTTCACTTACAGCCCCAATACCCTTAAAAAAGTACAGGTTTCTGGTATTAGATAAGCCATTTCCGGTATCCATTCCAACATTCAGACTATTGCCGATTGTCGTGTAATCTATGGTTACAGTTGTCAAGGATTTCGGTGGAATAATAGATGTAATTTGCCATGTAGTAGTCAAATAGGACTCTGTTTCAGTATTTTTATAAGCATCTGCAGCCCATTTAAACAGGAATGCCCAAAATCCTTCATAACTATACACTATCTTTCTATCCCATTTAAAACCGAACGGATAGTTTCCACCGTTATTTTCCTCGATACGTTCATAACCTACGCCCTGTGCATTCCAACTCGGACAGAGTTGTTGAACGGTGGCTGTGATTGGAGTAGCACCGTTGACAGCAGGGGTGATTTGGAATTGGAGGTCACGGGCGGCATCACCAATGTTTTCGGTCACATACACGTGGTATGTGAAATTACCGCTGCCTGTACCGGATATTGTATTTGTCCCTTTGTCATCATCAATCCAATAACCTTGTTCTTGCAACTCTGTCTTGGTCTGGGTGAAGAATACATCGTTCGTAAGGTTGGAAGTCAATGTCCATGCGCCATCGTAGTCTTTCACGTTTACGGTAATCGGAAATGTGATATAATGAGCATCCTGTGCCTCAGTCGGGACTTCAATATTCATTTCATATTCCGGCGTAATAGACAGCTTGTAAGTCACGGTTGTTCCCATCGTCCATACCGTATTTCTGATAGAGGCGGTGAGTGTGCGGTCAACACCGGAAGCATTGGTGAACACCACTTTTATCGTTGCCCCTGCAGGCAATGTCTGCGGCAGCATCATAAAGGTGCCTTCCGAACTGGTAATTTCCGCACCGGCGGTTTCGTTTCCGGTCATTGATTTGTTCAAATCATCTTGCGAGAAATCCGTGGTCGTCTCAGCAAGAGCCCATGTACCGGTAGCCATATCGTAAGTACCGGCTTTTTTGACACCTTCCAAAGCCACGCTCTTGATAAAGCCGGGCTGCATCTGGCTGCCCACGGCAAAGCGGACGGCGGTGCAGATGTGTTTGAAGGAGAGAGGCACAGCCGCATTGTTGTTGCCCGGTATTTCATTGGTGGTAGCCACCACAATGTCTTTCTGGTCGGCAGCGGCGTCGGGAACGGTATATGCAAGAGACTTATCTTGGGGAGAGGACGGAGTGGTCAAGCCACCGGCATCCGTTGGCGCCCAGGCATAGAATTGGAACGAATGATCCGCTCCCGGCCAATAGTATATTTGTTCCGTGCTCCATATAGCACCTGTTCCGACGGAAGCACCCACATTGGAAGCATTCGTGTTCATGTAGAACTGATCCACGGGCGTACCATTCTTACGCCAGTATGCCAGCACATGGAACTTGGTATAGAAATTGTCTTTGCCAACAGGCGTTCCACGTGTCAAGGCCTGTTCGCCCTCGAAGCCGGACACGTTGATACCGTCCGAAACAATGGCACGGACACAAAGCGTGTCTGCCGAGTCGTCCGACCGCAACACGAAACGGTTTGCGGTATATCCTTCGTCATCACTACCGGCATATCCCCTTGTCTGCACGTTCTTATCGGACGATATGCCAAAACAAATGTTGTCACAGGCTTTCTCCGGATTCCCGCTTTCGAGAAAGTCCTCGTTATTGCACGAGAAAAGTAGCGTGCACAGCAACATCGTCGCCATGCCGCCCGCCATCCAACTCGGATTTTTCTTATGTACCTTCATTTCTTCTGTTTTATATTTGTTTGCCTGAAGCAATACGCCCCGGCTGTTAGTGAGTGTAAGTGGACATTCAACCCCTTACACCCTGTAGGTAAATCGTCTATTCCATGGATGATAATTCCAGAATACACGATGCTAAACCGGTCTTATAAAAGATGTTGGATTAGTTGCCGCTCTGGGTTGTGGGAACTTCCAAATCTTGGTTAATTTCATCCTCGTTCCAGTCTGTGATACCGTCAACCGTAAATTCGATAGGCTTCAACGGATTCTCCGGATCCACGATGTTCTCATGTGTCAAAGTAGCCTTGAAATCATAGCAGTAACCGAGTTTGAACTCAACATTCTCGATTTTTACATTGTGGTCGTAAGAGCCCAACAGTACGTCACCATGATACAATTCTGCCGTGAAAGTTACAGTATATGTAGCGGTAGAAGCCATCGGAATCATCAGCTTTTCGTTATAGCTTTCAAGAGTTGCAGCGTTGGCAATGAAGGCAGCTTCATCAGCGGTAGCATCGTCGGCTGTTACATTACCGAAGTCCAATTCAAGTGCGTTGTTTGTCTGATTACTCCAAGTGTTACCGGCAGCGGCTACTGTCAGGGTACCGCTTGTGTAAGCATCCGTGATTTTCACATTGCTTACTTTTACGTTGTAACCCTCACCCACTGCATTCTCGAACGAGAATTTCACTTTTGAAAGCTGGTGGAAGAATGTCATGCTTACTTTGGGAATATTGGGTTGTGCCAAGAATGCATCATCACAATTGATGGCTTTAGGAGCTGCGTGAAGAAGGTCTGTTGCACCATCGTTGGTGAATGTGACCTCCATGCCGACCTTTCCGTCAGCCAAAGCTACCTTTGATACATTCGCGCTTTGGGCGGCAGGAGCAACGGCACCAAATGTGTAGGTGTTGCCGGCTACCCAATACTGCAGCGGAGAGTAAGTCCAACCCGGCGCTGAAACTTTTGTACCATCGAAGATTTGACCGTTCTGTGTGAAACCATATACGGCAAAGTCTTCCAAAGAAGTTGTTTTGAAACTCGGGTCCACGATACTGCGTGTTCCGTTGTTCACGAACGCGTTGCTGAAACCGATGGCCTTTGTGTTCTGTGCCATTTCCACTGTCTCGTCGTTGCTGCAGCTTGCCAACATGGCTGTTGCTGCCAATCCAATCAAAAAGATTTTTTTCATTTGATTAAAAATTAAATTGTGAATAAAAATGTTTTGATAACTCTCTATGCAAATCAAAGAGGAAGTTCTATGTCCTCGTAATCTCCCCAGTCATCCACGTCCACGTCGAAGCCGGAGCCGCCTTCCGTACCCTCTTCATCGGATATCTCGATGCCCTTCACCACAATGACACCTCCCTGCGGTTGCGCCGCCACCTGGTCGGTCACGTCGAAATCGAACGACTTGATTTTTCCGTTCTTCAAGCGTACTTCCAGATTCAGCCCGTACTTACGTCCGGCCCTTGTCCCGTAGTGTTCGTTAGGGAAATCAGGTATTCCGAAAGAACGCACCAAAGCCTGTGTGCCGAAATCTTCCACCGTACAATCGTACAGTACGGTTGCGGCTTCATCTGACGTGCGCCCGCTGTTCAACCATACCGCCTGCGCCATGCCCGCCAAGGCACCGCGTGCCAGCGACACGTATTCCACCCCGTGGCTGAACTCGTAACGCACCAGATAGGTGAACACCAGCGGGTGCATGGTGACAGGTATCACATCGGTCTCGGTCGAGCGTTCCGCCACGTATGACTCCATGTAACTGCCGTAAAGCATATCGGGCTGGTTCACCGTGTTCTCGTTTTTCGTGTCCATGTAAGAATTACCGAGATAAGAGGAACGGGTACGGGTTCGTGTGGTGGCCTTTGCCGAAGCGAACGACTGCATCTCGTCGAACACGATGTATTCCGTGTCGTTGTTGTAGAACAGCAGGGAGTGTTCCCCCGGCCGCATATACACGACCTCCCCCTCGGGGGCGATGTTGACGATCTCATCCGAGCCGTCCGCGTTGTACACCTGCATACGCAAGCCATCCGGTATTCCGGGACGCAACGCGTCGTATTCCATACCGAACGATTCCTGCCAAGTGGGGAAGTTTTTCCAATCCGTACTGCCTTCATAGGTATATTGCCACTCCTTTTCGTATTCTGCTTCTATGCGCACCTCCGATTTCGGGGCATGCGGGTCATGGTCAAAGCACAAGTCCTTGTGCTCGCAAGATGAAAGCAGCATGAGCATTCCCGCGAACAAGGGGACATATTCCGTTATAATGTGTATCTTTCTCATTTCACGCCTCCTTTCTTATTGTTGCTGTTGCCTCTTCCGAGAAGCCATACCAGAGAGATTTCCGCCTTCGTGGGACCGAACCAGTGCCGGTTTTTAGTGGCCTGCCATACATAGTGGCCGTCCAAGGGGGTGTACGTGTAGTATTTTCCTCCCCAGTAGCCCACGCCAAGCGTGAAGTCGATGTTCAGGCGGTTTGCGACGGGCAGCGAGTAACCGTATTCCACGCCTGCCGCGTAATTCGTCTTGTCCCAAAGCGTTCCGCCGGGTTCACCGCCCATGTAACCTTTGCCTCCCCACTCGAAGTCGTAAGTGAACGCCTGCCCGTAAACACCCACGTGATGTCCCGTGAGCGGCTTTTCACTGGCCTTCTTCCCGAACCAGTAGCGCACGGCGATGTCACCTCCGTATATGCGCCAGTAACGGTGGCTGCTGTTCTTTTTCCACCAGCCGTACATCCAGTTGCCACTGATTGACCAGTTCTTGCCCAAGTAAAATTCCACCCCGATGTTGGGAACGGCCAGCACGTCGTAGAGCATGTTGGTCTTGAGGGCCATGTAGAAAGGTTTTGAGGTTTCAGGGGAAACCGCCACGACCGTGTCCGTTTTCTCCACAACGGATGTCGTGTCTGTAGGAACCGGCACGACCGGCTCTTCCTTGACAACCGTTTTTTCCTCGATTACCGGTTTTTGACGGACTGTCACGAGAATGACACTGGCATTGCGGATTTGATCAAAGAAATGCTTGTGCATGTAATGCCAGGTACGGCCATATTGCAACTCCATCAGGTGTTTCTTGCGGCTGTCAACCAGTACACCTTTATTATCATAGGTGAATTCAGGCACGTTGCGCAGCACGTCCACCGCCTCTTCCTTGTGGGGCATGTCAGACACCTCGACCAACTCCGCGAGGCGTTCCCACGCGATAAATCCTTCGGGGCGTGAAATGATGCCGTCCGGAAGCGATACGCGTTCACGTACATAACGCTCAAGGGAATTGCGGCGTTTTTCCGCCAATCCCCTGTTTATGGCAAAGCCGCCCTCGGGTGAGGCGGAACCGCAGAAAGACACCTCGACCAGTTCGAGCGTGCTGTCTTTTTTCACACTTTCCAGAAACGACACCACTTCGGACAGGCGCATGGCGTTGTCACCATAAGCCGTGTCCAGTGTCGAGTTGCCGACCGGAAATCCGATGCAGACCTCCTTCCGGCTCTCTTGCCCGAACATCTGGATGCATCCGAGCAACATGAACGCTGATACTATTAAACCTCTCATGTGCATATTATCTTTACTTTAAGTCCGTTTCTTCCTAAGAAACGGATGTAAAATATAATTGCGTAGTAATCAGGTTTATAAGCAATCTGCTTACTCTTGGTTTGTTTTACGGAATATTATTTTTTATGTGTAATTCATTAAATATTTTCATTCCAATCGTTTGAGATTCAGGATTTTTATGCACTTTTGTACCCGACATCCGTTTCTTAGGAAGAGACGGATGTTTTTGTCTTACAGCTTATCCTGCTATAATTCACTCACTACCAGTTCATTGGTATTATCTATGACAGACGAGTCTATCGACGCGAGATAGATTTGCGTGGTAGAGACCGAATCATGTCCGAGCGCGTCGGAAATGACATTGACAGGGATGTTCTTCGACTTGGCGACGGTCGCCCAGGTATGACGGGTGACGTATGTCGTGAGTGTAACCGGCAGTTTTGCCATTTCCGCGATGATTTTAAGGGACTTGTTTACACGATGCAACGCGGATTCGTACTGTTTGCGCTCGTCCTTGCCGGGAACGGTTATAATCGGGAGCAGGTACGGCTGCCCGCCGTTCGGATAGCGCGCGAGCAGTTCTTCGATTTGCCTTATGACCTTGACATGGAGCTGCTGGCCGGTCTTATGGCGCCGGTAGGAAATCACCCCGTTCTGAACATCCGACTTTTTCAGGAAAGCGGCGTCTATGAATGACATCCCCCTGCAAAGGAAAAGGAAGAGGAACACGTCACGGGCAAATTCAAGCCCCGGCCTGTGCGAGAGGTCGAGGCCTTTGATCCGCCTGATGTCGCTGATTGAAACAGCCCGTTTGAGCGTCTTCTCCGTTCCGGTGAACACGGTCCGGAAAGGTTTGCGGTCGACGGTCAGTTCCTGCCCGACCGCCCGGTTATAGACCGCCCGAAGGATACGCATGTAAAAGGATGTGGAATTGGGCGCGAGCCCGGCAGCGTTCAGGTACGCCTGATAGTCCTCCATGACGGCAGGGTCTATTGCCCCGATTGGAATATCCTCCTGGGCACGGAACCGCTTGAAACTCCCCAATGCCGCGCGGTAATTGTTGGCGGTGCCGGTGTGCCCCAGTTGCCTTAACCTGACAATGACATTCTCCATAAAGACAAAGAAGGTATTCCCCTTGCCGGTACGCTGGAACTCCGCGACAATGTCGTCTGCCGAATAGGCGCGCTGCCGGCTGTCGAACCTTTCGATGATTCCACGCAGCCTCTCCAAGTCCCAGGACAGCCTTTGCGCCGTCGAATTGACGGCGGCCATGCGGTCACTCCTGGCAGTGGGGACAAGCCGGGACTGCTTTTCGTCCCATTCACAGGGAAACACTTTGTAACCGGTCGTGATTTGCCTCGCTACACGGTGACGGGTTACGTTGATGACGATGCTGCCCGGACGGTCTGCGACTGTTGACGGGCGGAATTTTACTTTTACTGTTGCCATATCTATTATTGTTTAATGTGAGTACTTGTAAAAGATAAGGGCGACAACAACGAGGGTGGCGGTAATCAATACAGAGAATATGGCAATCATTCCGGTCAGCGTCCCGGAATGGAGCAGTTTCACGTTGGCGAATACGATGACGGCAAAGAATGATGCAAGGTTCAGCAACAATGCAATCATGCACCAGAATGTCACCTGTGTCATGGATATGCGGTTCTCGTTACGGCGGATGTCCTTGTCCGCCTTTTCACGCTCCCTGCGGATACATGATATGGCATTGTCGGCAATGGCATTGATTTCATCCAGCAATGCCTGTATGTCGTCTTTCGTAAGCCTTATCGGAAATGAAGTCTTAAGCAGGTCATGGAGATTTATCATTGTACCTGCGTATGCACCGATTCCTTCAATGAGCTTGTTCAACAGTCTGTATGCCTCCGCAATCTCCGGCTTGAGCCTGCGGAACTCGTCGGCAAGCGCGTCATTCCGCTGCTCAAGTCTTTGCCGCCGTGCTTCTTCCGCCTTGATGTGACTGACAGAGCATTGGTTTACCTTTTCCAGTTCTTCCTTTACCGTATTGATTTCCTTGAGCAAGTTGCGTATGGCAAGGATTTGGTCGCTCACTTCTTGAAGCAGTCCTTCAAGTTCCTGCTTATCCTCGTTCAGTTCCTGTCCGGGTGTATAATTGTTAAGCCGCTCCCGCAGGGCTGATGTATCGGGTTGTCTCATTGTCACTGATTTTTTTAGGTTTGTCATTTACGTTTCATTCCTGATTTCTTTTGCAGGCCGAGCCTGTGCGAAGCCTCCAGCGCACAACGACGCATGAACTCTATCTCGTCCTCTTCCGGGTCGCGCCCCCATTTGAGGTCGGACTGCGAGCCGCCTCCACCACCGCCGGTGACCTCCCCGTAAGGAGAAGCGACCAGCGTAAAAAAGGCAATAGCCAGATTCTGCAAAGGCTGCCAGTTGGCCACTTCCCGGTGGTCGAACTCGTCATTCAGACAGTCAAGCACCTTTCCGGGGATATAGCGGTCGTAGTTCTTTCCGTTATGTTCAAACTCAGTGCGTAGGCGGTCGGGCTGCCATGCGGTGTAGTCCTCGTAAATCGGATTATTCCGTCCGGCATTGGTCTGTGTCTTTTGTCCGGCTTCATTATGAACAGGCGGCTTCACTGTCGTTACAACAGGCTGCTTCGGTGTCGGGCTTTCCTGTTTGGTCTGTTCAGGATGCAGCTTTTCCCAAGTCCGCTCGATACGGGATGCGGTCAGGTTGCGTCCCTTTCCAAGTTCCGAACCCTTGAACCTTGAACTGCCCTTGTGAAGCACATATCCCCGTATCACCTTCTCTTCATCCTTGCGCAGATGCAGTTTGTAGCCTTTGGCGGCAAGTTTCTCCGCGTAGCCCTCCCAAGACCACGCGTCCAGTTCACGCAAAGCCTCCATGCAGTCCTCGCTGACTTGCGGAATACGGCTTTCGTGTATGTGTTTGGCTGTTATCCAGCCCCTTTGCAGGGCAACCTGTTCCGCCGCCCGATGTGCGCGGATGTGGATGGCATGGTCGTTGTTGATGTTCCCGTTCTCGTCAATCCTGCACACGACGGCATGGAGGTGAGGTATGCCGCTGTCGGATTCCCTGTGCAGCCACACGCTGGACTTGCTGCCCGATATATTGGTCGGCACGGAAATGACCTCGCCGTCCTCATTCAGGATTTCCTGATTGTCGAAAGCCGCCGCGAAGTCGTTCCATAGCTGCTGCCAGTCCTTGACCGTGAAATCTTCGGTATGTTCCATTGCCGGGCTTATCTCCAAGCGTATGACATTGTTCTTGATGTCGGGGCGGTCCATCGTGGCGAACTTCATTTCCGTCCAGATGCCCGAAGCGTCCATGCCCTGCGGCATGAAGTTGTCGCAGATGCGCGTTATCTTTTCGGGGTGTTTCTTGTTTCTCGACTCTCCCGACACGTACAGCGTCGCCCGAATGCCGTGACTGATGGATTTTGCCTTGGCTATCATACGGCATCCTCCTTACTATCTTCGTCCGTTGTCCCTGCCGGGTAACTGTTCGCCTTCTGCGCGGACTGCAGGAAGTCGGTAACGTGGTCTGTCACCCGCGCCACTTTCTCGTACCATTCAAGCATGGTGGGCTGATGGTGGAAAAGACGTACTTTCTCGTCATCGTTCAGCCCGTGCAGGGCGTTGGCGAAGTTCACCATGTCCGTCCTGCACGCCGCAAGCTGCCGCAGACCGTCCACCTCCGCAACCGAAAGCTGCTGTCTGGGTCTGTAATTGAGTGCCCTTGCCCGGATGAAGTCGCTGCGTGTCATGCCGCACTGCCCGGCGGTGCTTTTAATCTGTGAAAGTTCCTGCTCCGTGACCTTGGTGACTACCACCTTGTCACGCCTTATAACGGGCTTTTCCTGCCCGGATTCCTGATTCTCCTGTATTAAAGTATCTTCGTGTTCCATATATAAAATAATCGTGAAACTGTGTCTAAAAAAGGGAAGGTGCGAGCCTGCGAGCGGCTGGGACAACGACCTTTCGGGAAGTTGCGAGAGCGTCGTGGTAATACCGTCCGAAGGCGGTGATACCTCGGCATATCTCGTAACTCAACGCTATCGCTCCATGCCACTCCACCCGTCCGTCTGCCACTTCCTGCACGGGACGGATGCCGCTTATTGCCGCACTGCGGAACAACAGGAAGGGCGTTGTTTGCCCTGCCATTGTCGGCTCGGCTCTTATTCTTCCCTCTGTTCATGGAAAAATGTATTGTCTGTGTGGCTGCCATCCGCTGTTTTCCACCCACGGACGCACGGGAAGGTCATCACGGATGCCACCCTTGAACGGTGGGTGTCGATAAGTCCCATGCCCGTTAGTGCGTCCAGCAGGTTGCGTATGCGCTTCCTGCCCATGTTCCATTGCGTGGAAAGCTGTTCTTCGGAATACTGAGCCTGACCTGCGGAAAGCGTGAGCGGTCTGCGGAAGCCCTTGCCCTCTCCGGCAGTAAGTGCCATTCTCGCCAACAGGTCGCCAAACAATATGAAGTTTACTGTTTCCCTGCCGTCATCATCTGTCGTTGTCCCGTACAGCCATTGTAATGCCTTACCAGAAAAAACAAATGATAGGGATGCAATACTTGCCGGGTACATGAATCTGTATGTTTCCTTGTCCATAGAATCTTGTCTTTATAGATGTAAGTTACTTTTGCTTGAAGAAGAATAGAACCGTGCAGGAACCAGTATAGAAATACCATTCTGTTTTTTGTTGTACCCTGCACGGCTCCATTTTTCCATAATCGTGTGTCAGATGAAAAAGGGCAACGGCTGCTCATGCGATACTCTGAATGGTTCCAATCTTGAAAGAAGGGAAGAAAAAAGAGACTGTATGAACGCAGGTCAAATGCCTTTCCACCTTTTGCATATGGTTACTTGCCTGCTCCGTTATTTCCTGTGTTTGCCTGTGTCGGTTGTACGGATGCCGGACGTTTGTCAAGGCTTGACACGGCACGGTTGATGTCCTCCGCGTTTACCGCAATGGAAAGCAATGCCCTGTTTACCGTCACCAGTTGCTGCTTGTCGCAGAACTCCGACACACGTTCCAGTAACCCGAATGCACGGTTCAGCCGATGTCCCTGTACGTTGTCTGCCGTCAGGCGGTCGTTGTCCGTACTGCTGTTGAGATAGCGGTTGAGCGCGAGGCGGTCATCCGCTGAAATGTTGTCTGCCGACACCTTGCCGTCGGCGATGGCGATGCTCACGCGCAAGGCGTCCGCCTCGTAGATGCCTACGCTCTCCAAGAATGCGCGGATGATTTGTGCGTCCTTGCCGCTCACCTCACGTTTACGGTTCTCGTTTTTCTTCTCTGTCGGAACGGCTGCGGCTGTGCCGCCCTGTTCCATGTTCCTGTTCTGTTCCATACTACATTTTTTTTGATGTGAATAAAAAGGTTGCTTACTTCCGTCCTGCCAGATAGCGTCCGGCTTCCTCCGCGATTTCTTCCTGTGAGGAGATACGGACACCCGTAAGGAAAGCGTCCAGATCCTCCTTCTTGAAGAAGCACAGTTTGCCTGTCGGCTTGTACATCGGGATAGCCCGGCGCATCATCAGCTTGCGGAAATAGGAGAGCTTGAAGCCGCAATACTCGGCCGCCTCCTTAGTGCTTAAAAGTTTTCTTTGCTCTGTCATGTGCGTATATTTTAGTGAATAATCTGCTTCGCCTTTGTCGTGGCGACAGTGCAAATGTATGGCGGATTTTTCTCGAAGCAATCAATATAAACGACACAAACAGAGAACTTTGCGAATTATAAATGCAACTATAAACGGAGCTAAAACGAAGTATAAGGGAACTATAAACCCTCTATAATCCCGGATAATCCGCACATGGTAACTTATAAGTGCGGAAAGAAACAGGCCAGTTCGCGGACGGACATAAAAAATCCCGCCATCGGGTTACGGTGACGGGAACAAGGAAGAGAATTGTATAATGATTATATATAGAAAGTGGAGGTCAGACCTTCTTGAACTCTTCGAGGTCGTAGGTGTCGAGCTTCGGACGAAGGCGGGTCGCCTTGCGCAGCAGTTTGGCGATATGCCGCTGGTGTTCGGACGGGTTGTCCCTGTAGGCGGTCTTGAAGTTGCTTGCCAGTTGTGCGCCATTGTTGAGCGGCCAGAACTTCTCGAAGATGACCCATTTGCCTTTCCTGATTTTGAGGGCGGCGCAAAGGGCACTGGCGATATAGGCATAGAGCGTTTGGTTGATTTCGTCATCCTCCTTTTTCATCAGCGGCCGGAAGTCCGTGCCAAGATAACCGTCTTCCCGGAACAGCACCAACAGGAACAGAGCATCGTTGGTCTGCAATGTTTCGGGCAGTCTCCTTATAAGTTCCGGCTGCACCTTTGAGACAAGGCTGTCGTAGTGCCTGATTTCATCCTCCTGCTTCATCATGGAAGATGGCGTGGATGCTGAAAGCAAGGCTTCGATTTGCTTTTCTCCTGCTTCGTCCGTGTACTGCCGCTTCTTTGGAACAAGGCTGTTCCACCGTTGTAGCAGCCATGATTTTATCTGTTTGCCGTATGCCATCCCGATGATGCAGGGCAAAAGGAAAAGCACGGCGAAGAGCGAGACCATGACGATGCACGTGCTCCAGTCCATGCGCTTGTCCGGTGTAAAGATGAAAGCGAGCAACAGCGAAAGCACGAACCATGAGGCTGTCAGGACGGAGCGGTCTTTAGAAAGCCACTTGTCTATGATGATGTCGTACAAGAGGAAAAACTCGGCAACCAGTCCTATCCATCCGATAATGGACAGGGTGGCAAACACAAATCCTGCCGTGGCCGCTCCCATGCGGAAAGCGACGGCGGCAACCAGACTGAATGCGGTTGCGGCTACCACAGTAAGCGGCAAAAGCATCGTAAGGAAATTATCGGAGATTCGTTTCATAAAAGGGTCTTATCGAATTTAAAATATGCCATTCAGTTTATTTACGGCGGCTATCTTGTCTTCCATCAGCACCTCCGCATAAATCTGTGTCGTTGCGACAGAGGTGTGCCCAAGCAGTCGGCTTACCGTAGCTATGTCATTCGTGGCGGCAAGGGTCAGCGTCGCGAAGCTGTGCCTCCCGGTATGGAAGGAGACCCGTTTGTTGATTCCGGCTCTTTTCGCCATATTCTTCAGGACGGCGTTGCAACCTCCGCATGTGCCTAAATCAAAGACAAAATCGTCAAGTGTCTTGTCGCCACGCTCAGGCAACCATGCCATCGCGTTCGTGCCCAAAGGGACGGTCACGGGTTTTTCCGTCTTTTTCATCGCCTCTATCCTTATCACCATTCCGGACTGTGACTTCTCGATGTTGCCCCACTTCAATTGCTTCAGGTCGCTGTAGCGCAAACCTGTGAAACAGCTGAACAGGAATGCCATCTTGGTTGTGGTGCTTCGTGTCTCCACCTCCATCAGCCTGTGCAGTTCCTCACGGGTCAGGAAATCACGTTGGTCAGTCGGCTTCTTTATCCGCTCGTCCCTTGACAGCAGGTGATAAGGATTGCACTTGATGACACCCTCCCTTGCCGCCTGGTTGAGCATCGTGTTCATCTTCAACTGGAACAAGTGCATGGTCGATTTTGCCAGCCGCCTTGTCCCGCCGTCAGAAGTCCGGCACTTATAGACATCGGCCATGTAGTGCAGGAATCCCCTGTAGAACTCCCGGCCTATGCAGTCCATCGTGAGACGCGGGCTTTTGATGTGTGCGAGATAGTCGTTCACCATGCGGATAAGGGTGTCGAAGTGTTTTAGATAGGTAAGGGAAAGTCCTGCGTTCGCGTGCATGGCTTTGGCGTAGTCGTCCATCCATGCGCTCACAAGAATCTTGTCGGCCTCCTTCAACGGGCTGCCGTCCTCTTCCGGTGTCTCGCCGAGCAGTCGTCTGGCTCTGATGGCAATTGCCTTGTCCATCGCATTTTTATTCAAATCCTTTGCATGTGGAGCGGAATCAGGGACAAGGTACAGTTTGGGATATTCATACCACCTCTTGCCCTTGTCATAATAATCAAGGTATATTGTCCTGTTGCCGTTCTTCAGCTCGCGTGTCCTTATTTCTATTTTCATGCCTGCCTGTCTTTGCCGAAGAACCTGTCCATCATGTTGACGGCATCAATCTTCTTCTGGTCGATTATTTTCGCGTATATCTGTGTGGTCGCCACGTTTTTGTGGCCGAGCAGCTTGCTCACCGTGTAGATGTCAACTCCTATGGTCAGCATCATCGTCGCGTAGCTGTGGCGGCTGACGTGAAAGGTCACGTGCTTCTCTATCCCGGCTTTCTTCGCCCATTCCGCCAGCCTTTGCTCTATGACGGAAGCCGCGCTTGACAGGCGGAAGATTGGCTCGTCCCCGTCTTCCGTCTCACGGAGATAGCCGAGGGCATCCTTTGAAAGCGGCACATTGACGACCTGTTGCGTCTTGAGCATCCTGACCCTTATATAACGGGTGGAATCGTTTGGCGTTGTAAGCACCTTGTTCCATGTGAACGTGCGGATGTCGCTGAGACGCAGACCTGTAAAACAGGCGAACAGGAATGCCTTTTTCAGTTCCCCGTCATCGCAGGGAGTGGCCATCATTCTTTTCAATTCATCAATGGTGAGATAGACCCTCGTGCTTTCCTGCTGGTGGAAGCGTTCCTTGGATGTCAGCAAGGTCATAGGGTTGCGTTCGATGATACCGTCACGTAGTGCCGTGTTCAATGCGGCTGTAAACACGGCCTGTGTCTGTAGTCCCGTACAGTTGCTTATCGTCCTTTCTTCGCTTTTCAACCGCCTGTTCTTCGC
>ENA-UADK01000211-UADK01000211.1-human-gut-metagenome-genome-assembly--contig:-NODE-211-length-15798-cov-4.817062_pt1 | contig 15798 bp, 10 predicted proteins | sample MGYA00244259_ERZ654255 | MGnify/ENA primary metagenome ERZ654255 (study PRJEB26926, sample SAMN06165057) | human gut metagenome | biome: ENVO:00009003; feature: ENVO:2100002; material: ENVO:00002003...
TTTTTTCAAGCAGAAGACGGCATACGAGATCTGCGCATGTCTCGTGGTCTCGGAGATGTGTATAAGAGACAGATGTTCAGTGGCGGCGCTTCGGGTAGGAACCCGGAGCGCCTTTTCTTCCTTCGACCTTTGCGTTTCACACCACTGAACAATCCACATCATGCCGAACGATCATCATAACGCCCCGCACACGGGGTTATCTTATTACGGCCTTTCGCTGCTCTCTTATCTGCGGGAGAGCCATCCCGACCTGGCGGACGATGCCGACTTCATCCGCACGCGGGCGCAGGCTGCGGCCGAAGCGTACAGCCGCATCATCCGCAGCGGAGGCTCCCGCATCGAAGCGGCCGAGGAGGCCGACGCCGTACTCTACCGGGGGCTTCATTTCTCGCTATACAGTACGCTCGCAAACATTATCCGCAGCGAGTTCGCGGAGGACATTCCCGAAGAGGATGCCCGCGAGGCCGCCCTCATTCTCCTGCCGCAGGCCAAAGAGGTCGCCCGAAGCTACGAGCTTACGGACGACTTCGCCGCTACGCCGCAGTACGAGCGGCTCTACACCGAACTTACGGGAACCGTTCAAATCCTGCTCGACAATGGCATACAATAAGACCGAACACCTGCGCCGCAATATCGAAGCGATCCGCACGGCCTTCGCGCTGGAGAGGGAACAGCGGGCGGCTACGCCCGAAGAGCGGGATGTGCTGCGTGCGTACAGCGGCTTCGGAGCGATCAAGGAGGTATTGGAGCCGCTGCCGCACAAAAAGGAAACGGCGCTCACGCCCCTGATCGAAGAGCTGCACGCCGTGCTGAAAGAGAACACCGGCGGCGAGCGCGAGTACAAACGCTATCTGGACGGCCTCAAAGCTTCGGTGCTGACGGCCTTCTACACACCGGAACCCGTGACGGACGCCATTATGCGGATGCTCTATAATGCGGGCGTCGTTCCGGTGCGTGCACTCGAACCGAGCGCCGGGACGGGGGCTTTCGCGGAGTACCTGCGCCGTTATAACGAAGAGGCCGAGATCACCTGCTTCGAGAAAGACCCGCTGACAGGACTTATCCTGCACCGCCTGCATCCCGACGATACGGTGCGGGTGCAGGGCTTCGAAACCATAGAACCCGCCTACGAGGGGCACTTCGACCTGATTACGAGCAATATCCCCTTCGGGGACGTTTCGTTGTTCGATCCGGCGTTCTCCTCTTCGCGCGATCCGGTGCGCCGGCAAGGCGCATGGGCGATACACAACTACTTCTTTATGAAGTCGGTCGATCTGGTGCGCGCCGGGGGCCTCATCGCCTTCATCACTTCGCAGGGTATGGCCGATGCGGAGCGCAATCGACCCGTGCGGGAGTGGCTGATGGAGCGGTGCGATCTGGTCGCGGCCGTGCGGCTGCCGAACAACCTCTTTACAGACCATGCCGGAACGGAGGTGGGCAGCGACCTTATCGTCCTGCAAAAGAACTCGGCCGCCCGACCCCTCTCCGAGCGGCAGCGGGACTTTATCGAAACGCGCACGCTCTCGAACGGCATTACGGTAAACAACAGCTTCCGATCGCTCGACCGCGTGGTGCAGACCTCGGCCAAAGTGGGCACGAACCCCTACGGGAAACCGGCGATGGAGTTCACCCACGCCGGAGGCGTGGAAGGCATCGCCCGTGCGCTGGCGGATATGCTCGCGGAGGATATGGAGCGGCATTTCAACCGGGAGCTGTACGAAAGCCATGCCCCGAAGACCGCTCCGCGTCAGTACAGGGAACGGCAGACGGAGACGGTAAGTCCGCGACAGGCGCACGACGACATCGGGCAGGCACGGAATACGGAGCTGTCCGGGCAAACGGCATTACGGCAACACGGGAACCGAGAGATCGCACGGGAAATTCCTGCGACGGAGCGTAACAGCATCGGGCAGGAGCAAGAAATAGAATTATCCGGCCAGACAGTCCGGCAGCAGACGCGGCAGGCAGCACCGTCCGCGGCGCAGGCTCCGGAAACTACGGCCGGTATATTCGACGACGAGCCGCCGTACCCTCCCGATCTCGATCCGTTCTGGCAGGCCATAGAAGACCATTGGTTTCCGGACGAGGCCGAGGCGAGAATCCGGACGGAAGAGGCCCTCCGCGCCGAAAGGCGGCAGGCGGAACCTTCATCCGCGCAAACGACGCTCTTCCCGGACGCTCCGGCTTCGCCGCATCCTTCCCGGCAAACCGCCGGATTCCGGCAGCCGGCGACCTCCGTCCCTCTTCCCGAAACAACTCGCGGCGGCGGCCCGCGCCGAGCCGGAGAAGTACTGCAAGAAGTACTTTCCGATCTGCGGCAGAAAGCGGAACGGTATCAGGGCGGCCGGATGCAGGAACCCGCACCTTTCGATGAGCAGCCGGGGCCGTTCTGGCACCCTACCGAAGAGGAGTGGCGCGACCTTAACCGCTGGATGGAAGAACGGTATGCCGTTACGCAGGCCGCCTCCGACGGCTACCGACTCGACCCCGAAACGGGAGAGATGATCCCTATTGAGGATGCCGAAGCGGAGGAAATACGGGACGAAGCGACCGTGCAGGCCGAGGGCGCCGCCATGCCGAACGAATCCCTGCCCCCTCTGCCTACGCAGGAAGCATGGCAGCCTGCCGGGCAGGATTGGGCGGAGTTCGGCGCGTGGCAGGAGGAGCGGGAGAGGCGGTTTATGGAAGAGTACCCGCCCTCGCCGGAAATGTACGGATATGCCGAACCCGCCGTGCAAACGGTCGCGGCAGCAGCCCCGGAGAAGGAGCAGGCAGATACATCGGAGATGCGTCGGGAACCCGTCGTACAGGGTGTTCGGCCGGAAATATCCGAACCTGCGGTTATGGAACCCGCTGCACGGCGGACAGCAGCACACGCCCCTGCCTCGGCGCAAGAGCCGCAGTCCGTGCAGGAAGCGGAACGGTGTGCCGGCAGCACGGTACGCCCGGCCGACGACGGGCGGGAAGAGGCGGCTGCGGAACCCGCTGCAACGGCAGCGCAGGCACGAGCGGCCGGACAACCCACGCAGGATGGGTTCGCAGGATCGCTGTTCAATGCTTTCGATACGCAGACCGAACCGGAGCCGGTGCTGAACGTACAGCAGGAACCGGTGCTTACGCTCTACGACCTGTTCGGGTTCTCAGCCGAAGAACGCAGTCAGGTGAACCGTCCCAAGAAGCGCGGCCCGAAACCTAAAGGCAAACGACAGGCAGCGGGGATGCCGCAGGTACGACACCGGCCTGCACAACAGGACTCGGCGACTTCTTCTCAGAAGGCGTCCAAGCCCGTACAAGAGGAGGAGCGTCCTCTGGACTGGCGGGAGAGGCTGATGCAAAACCGGCCGCATCAAGAGGAACGACAGCCGGCAGAGGTATCGACCGCCGTAACGGCGGAGCGCTCCGCAGGTACGTCCGCAGAAAATCAACCGAGAACGATAACCGGAAACAGGCAGGATGCGGCGAAGCCTGCGGCAGGGCGATCCGGCGTAGCCGGGCAGCCGCAGGCCGCGACCCGAACGGAATACGGAAGGGAGCGGCCGGAACCGGCACGCAAGGTTCCCGACAGTGCTGCGGACGGCAAATCCGGAGACAGGGCGCAGCTATCGGACGCATTGTCGCCACAGGCCGCTACGCCGCGCAATACGGCACACGGCGACGAAGCGGCCGAAGACCCGCTCGCACCCCGGCCTTTCAAGGGAGAACGGCCGGAACATTACCGCGACGGGACGCTCATCGTGGATAAAGAGAGCCGTGTAGGATACCTGAGCGACCTGAAAACCCTACGCCCGATGTTCCATCCGCTCGACCTGCCCGAAGAACAGCGGGTGAAAATGTCGCTCTATATCGAGGTGCGGGACACCTATTATCACCTCTACAACGTGGAGGCCGATACACTGGCCCCGCACCCCGCGCTGCGCGTAATGCTGAACAGCCTTTACGACAACTTCGTGGAGCGGTTCGGCCGGCTGAACGAACCGCAGAATATCGACCGGATACGGATGGATCCGGGAGCCGACGAGATACTCTCGCTGGAACGCTACACCGACGGTATCGTGAACAAGGCCGACATCTTCGACCATCCCGTCGCCTTCAATCCGGCGGAGATCGAAAAGACGGACGACGTGCATACGGCACTGGCGGCCAGCATGAACCGTTATGCGGACATCGATATCGAGTATATATCGGAACTTACAGGGACGAGCGAAGCGGAGGTGCTGGAACAGCTCAAAGGGCGTATCTACTTCAACCCCGACAGCGGGAAATACGAGATCGCCGAACGTGTCATCGCGGGCAACGTCATAGAGAAGGCCGACCGCGTCGAGCGCTTCCTCGACGAGAATCCGGATCACGAGGGCGCACGGGAGACCCTCGCGGCGCTGCGTGAGGCCACACCCAAACCGATCGCGTTCGAGGATCTGGACTTCAACTTCGGCGAGCGGTGGATACCTACGGGTATCTACGACAGTTACGCCTCGTGGCTCTTCGAAACGGAGGTTAAGATCGGTTACATCGCCGATCTGGACGAGTTCGGCATTACGGCCAAAGACGAGTACAATATCAAGATACAGAACCAGTATGCCGTTCAGGGAGAGTTCCGCCGTTATACCGGGCTGCACCTGATGAAACACGCCCTGCACAACACGATTCCGGACATCACCAAAAAAGCCCGCAAACTGATCGACGGCGAGTGGAAAGAGGTAAAGGTACGCGACGGGGAGAAGATACAGCAGGCCAACATCAAGATCGACGAGATCCGCAGCGGTTTCACGGACTGGCTGTGCGACCAGTCCGCCGACTTCAAGGAGCGTCTGGCCGACATGTATAACCGCAAGTTCAACTGTTTCGTGCGCCCGAAGTACGACGGTTCGCACCTGACCTTTCCCGGCCTCGACCGCAAGGCGCTGGGCATCGAAGACCTCTATCCGAGCCAGAAGGACGCTATTTGGATGGATATTCTGCTGGGCGGCGGTATCGTGGACCACGAGGTCGGCGGCGGCAAGACGCTTATCATGTGCTGCGGAACCTACGAGAAAAAACGCATCGGACTGGTGAACAAACCGATGATTACGGGACTGAAAGCCAATATCCATGAGATCGCCAAGACGTTCTGCACAGCGTATCCGATGGCCCGCGTGCTCTATCCGGGCCGCGAGGATTTCACGCCGAAGAAGCGCGAGCAGATATTCCGGCAGATCAAGAACAACGACTGGGATGCGGTGATCCTCTCGCACGAGCAGTTCGGCATGATCCCGCAGTCGCCCGAAATCCAGCAGGAGATCTTGCGGGCGGAACTCGACAGCGTAGAACAGAACCTTATGCTGCTCAAGGCGCAAGGCAAGAGCGTATCGAAACGTATGCTGACCGGCTACCTCAAGCGCCAGCACAATCTGGAGGCCAAACTGCAAAAGATTCAGTACGCCCTCGACCACCGCAAGGACGATGCGGTGGACTTCCGCCGTATGGGTATCGACCACCTCTGCGTGGACGAGAGCCACAAATTCAAAAATCTGATGTTCAACACGCGGCACGACCGCGTGGCGGGCCTCGGCAACCCCGACGGAAGCCAGCGGGCACTCAACATGCTCTTTGCCCTCAGAACCATACAGGAGCGCACGGGGCGCGATCTGGGGGCGACATTTCTGTCGGGGACGACCATTTCCAACTCCCTCACGGAGTTGTATCTGCTGTTCAAATACCTGCGTCCGAAGGCGCTCGACCGGCAGAACATCCGCACCTTCGACGCATGGGCCGCCGTATTCGCCAAAAAGAGCGTCGATTACGAGTTCTCGGTCACCAACCAGATCGTGCAGAAGGAACGGTTCCGCTATTTCATCAAGGTTCCGGAGCTGGCGGCTTTTTATTCGGAAATTACGGATTTCCGCACGGCCGAGGACATCGGTATCGACCGCCCGCGCAAGAACGAGATACTGCACAACATCCCGCCCACGCCCGACCAGCAGGCGTTTATCGACAAGCTGGTGCATTTCGCCAAGACGGGCGATGCCACCGTGCTGGGACGGGCACCCCTCACGGAAAGCGAGGAGAAGGCCAAAATGCTGATCGCTACGGACTACGCCCGTAAAATGTCGCTCGATATGCGTATGATCGACCCGGAGCTGTACGGCGATCATGTGGACAACAAGGCGAGCCACTGTGCCGCGCAGATCGCGCACTATTACCGTAAGTATGACCAGCATAAGGGTACGCAGTTCGTCTTCTCCGATCTGGGGACATGGAAGCCGGGAGACGAGTGGAACGTGTACGCCGAGATTCGGCGCAAGCTGGTCGAAGACCACGGCATTCCGGCTTCCGAGGTTCGTTTCATACAAGAGGCAGCCGGCAGCGAGGGCAAACGCAAGAAGATGATCGAAGAGATGAACACCGGACGCATCCGCATATTGTTCGGCTCGACCGATATGCTGGGTACGGGCGTGAACGCCCAGAGGCGGTGCGTGGCGATCCACCACCTCGACAGTCCGTGGCGGCCCTCGGACTTGGAGCAGCGCGAAGGACGCGGCATCCGCAAAGGCAACGAAGTGGCCAAGCTCTACGCCGACAATCAGGTGGACGTAATCATCTATGCCGTCGAAAAGTCGCTCGACGCCTACAAGTTCGGGCTGCTGCACAACAAGCAGCTCTTCATCCGCCAGCTCAAACACAATAATCTGGGAGTGCGTACCATCGACGAGGGCGGTATGGACGAAGGCAGCGGCATGAACTTCTCGGAATATGTGGCCGTGCTGTCGGGCAACACCGACCTGCTGGAAAAGGCGCGCCTCGAAAAGAAGATCGCGGGGCTGGAGAGCGAGCGTCAGGCGTTCGTGCGCGGCAAGTCGTCGAGCCGCAGCCAGTTGGAACATACGCTCGGGGAGATCGAAAAACTCGACGACAAGATCGGGCGCATCGAAAAAGACCTCGAAGCCTTCAGAAGCCGTGCGGAACTCAACGAGGACGGTTCGTACCGCAACCGTATCACGCTGGACGGGGTGGAGAGCAACGACCCGCAGTTCATCGGCAAACAACTGAACCATATCGCAAAAACCGTCGATACGGGAAGCGGGGAGAAGCGTATAGGCTCCATCTACGGGTTCGAGATCATCGTCAAGAGCGAAAAGAGCATGAAGGAGGATTTCGAGTCCATTCGCAACCGCTTTTATGTGCGGGGAGAAGGAGAATACCTCTACCAGTACAACTACGGCAATCTGGCCGGAGACCCGCGCACGGCGGCGCTCAACCCTCTGCACGCGCTGGGTACGATCGAACCGACGCTGGAGAAATTCCGCAAGGAGCGCGCCTCGCTGGAAAAGGACGTGCCCCAGCTCCGGCAGATCATCGAGGGTACATGGCGCAAAGAAGCCGACCTCGCGGCTTTGAAAAAAGAGATGGAACGACTCGACCGGCAGATACAACTCGCGCTCAAACCCGTAGGCAGCGACCGTGACGGCGAAGAGGCTGGAGAGCAGCAGGAACAGCGTCAGGAGAAGGACGCGCGACGGGAAGCACCTGCCGCCGATGACCTACAACGGCATATTCCCGCACGCCTGCGGCAGATCGCCGATGCCTCCGGCGGACGTATCGTCATCGGGGGCGTGCCGCCCCGCACGGACGATGATTTTTCATCCAAAAAAATCAAACTATAAACGGGAAAGCCTTGCATTTTATCTTTGCAAGGCTTTCCCGTTTCATCGGTTATCGGGGGCCCGATCAGGCTGTTTATTCCTTATCCGAACCAAGCGGCGGCAGTCCGATCGTGTCCTCGATCAGTCCATCGGGATTCTTGTCCAGAAAATTCTGGCCCGATACGACACTGTGCCCCAACTCCCGTTCCGTCTCCTTGCGGGCCACTCCGGCGACGTTGCCGCCGCGCCGGGCGACCCGTTTGCTTTCGGCGAACGTATCGGGTTTCTCCTGCTGTGAGATTTCGGTCGTCACCCGTTCGCCCAGCATCGTGAAGATCAGCTCCAAATCGGTCATGTGGTCACGCAGGTTTTGGCCCTTTTTCGTCAGCCCCTTGATCGCCCTGTGTTCCGAAGGCGTCACGCCAAATGTCGCACGCGCGATCTCCGCCGTCAGGATAGCGAAATCCCTCTCTTCCCGAATGCCGCGCTCTTTCCATTCATCCGTCAGGTTCTGCCGTATGGCGATGCCCCGCAGCCGTTTGTCGATCCAATCCTTCGGATAACCTTTGGCCTCGTAAACGGCCTTCATGCGTTCCTGCGCCAGCTCAGGGTTCTCGATCTCCTGCACACGCTCATATCCGACCTGTGCCAGCCATTGCTTGAATGGCTCGGCCTTCGGAGAGGGGATCGACTGGATGATACGAAACAACCCTTTAACATCGGCAGCCTGAACAGACCTCCGGCGACCATCGGCGGCGATCATCGCAACTGGGGTACAAATTGTACCCCAGTTGCGATTAAGCAAGGGATCGCGTTGCCGCATACGCTTGATATACTGTTTGACATCTACGCTGTCCGTCAAAAATTCAACGACATCGGCAATGGAAAAATACCATTGCTCATTCATCCATGCGCGGCGGATCTGCTTGTCCTGAAAAACGACGATCTTACTGTCTGCCATAACGAATTTATTTTATTTTTCCGAACCGCTGCACACGACCGACTGTCGGAGCGGACGGAATGCGAACTATTTCACTTTGGCAGCAAAGGCTTTCGAGGGCTTAAAGGCCGGGATCGTATGGGCAGGAACGATCATCGTCGTATTCTTGGAGATGTTACGCGCCGTTTTGGCCGCCCGATGTTTCAGCAGGAACGTGCCGAAACCGCGTAGGTAAACATTCTCACCGCCGATCAGGGAGTCCCGGAGCTGCTCCATGAATCCTTCCACTACACTCGTTACGATTCCTTTCTCAATGCCGGTCTGCTCCGCGATCCGGCTTACGATGTCAGCCTTTGTCATATCCTTATCGTTTATAGGTTCATTATGATTTATTCCGGTTGCGCTTCGGGCAGGAACGCCGCGAAGATTCTGCGCAGTTCCTTTTCCGATAACCGGTTGCTGCGGATCGTTACCACGCCCTCTGCCGCCTCGGCTGTCAGACGGCCTCCCGTTACGGCACGGCCATCCGCCCCGACATAGAAAGCCGAAGGGTCTGCCTCGACCGCCCGCCGCAATATCCGGTCGCATTGTCTTGTTTCGATCGTCAACTTCGCCATAATTCCAATCAGCAGTGCAAAGATACTCTTTTTTCCGCCAGTTCGCAGCGTCATGTCCGTTCTCTGTGCCAACGGCTGCCATGCCGACGCCAACGGCTGCCACGGCGGCACCGCACCGCCGTCCGCAATCCGCATCGTCTTAAATTAGCGTAGAACCATTTAATAACGAGTCGATTATGTCGCAGGAAGACGATCTGAGAGGTTTGGCCAAGGTCATGGATTTCATGCGGGCCCTGAGTATTTTATTCGTGGTAATCCACATCTACTGGTACTGCTACGGGCAGATTCTGGCGTGGAACGTCGATATAGGCGTGATAGACAGGATTCTGCTCGGCTTCGACCGCACGGCGGGACTGTTCGGCAGCATACTCTACACCAAATTTTTCGCCGTGCTCTTTCTCAGCCTCTCGTGCCTCGGCACCAAAGGGGTCAGGGAGGAGGAGATCACATGGCGCCGGATCATCGCGGCACTCGCAGCCGGCTTCGTACTCTTCTTTTTCAACTGGTGGCTGCTCGACCTACCGCTACCGCTGTCCGCCGTCACGGGGTTCTACATCCTGACGCTATCGGCCGGATATATCTGCCTGCTGATGGGCGGCGTGTGGATGAGCCGGCTGTTGAAGAACAACATGATGGACGATCCTTTCAACAACGAGAACGAATCGTTCATGCAGGAGACGCGCCTCATCGAGAACGAATACTCGGTGAGCCTGCCGACGCGGTTCTACTATAACAAACGGTGGCACAACGGCTTCGCCAACGTCGTAGTGCCGCAGAGAGCCTGTATCTGCGTCGGCGTTCCGGGGTCGGGCAAGAGCCACGCCGTCGTCAATCAATTCATCAAGCAGCAGATCGAAAAGGGGTACACGATGTACGTTTACGATTTCAAGTTTCCCGACCTCGCGGAGATCGCCTACAACCACCTGCTGATGCACCAAGAAGGCTACAAGAAGGTACCGAGCTTCTACGTCATCAATTTCGACGACCCGCGTCGCTCGCACCGCTGCAACCCGATCAACCCCTCCTTTATGAACGACATCTCGGACGCCTACGAGAGCGCCTATACCATCATGCTGAACCTGAACAAGACATGGGTGCATAAGCAGGGCGATTTCTTCGTCGAAAGCCCGATCATCCTCTTCGCCGCCGTGATCTGGTTCCTGCGCATCTACGACGGGGGACGGTACTGTACCTTTCCGCACGCCATCGAGTTCCTGAACAAACGCTACGAGGATATCTTCCCGATTCTGACGAGCTATCCGGAGTTGGAAAATTATTTAAGTCCGTTCATGGATGCGTGGCTCGGCGGGGCACAAGACCAATTGCAGGGCCAGATAGCCTCGGCCAAAATTCCGCTCTCGCGCATGATCTCCCCGCAGCTCTACTGGGTCATGTCGGGCGACGACTTCACGCTCGACATCAACAATCCGGACGATCCGAAGGTGCTGGCGGTGGGCAACAACCCCGACCGGCAGAACATCTACGGCGCGGCCCTCGGGCTGTACAACAGCCGTATCGTGAAGCTCATCAACAAGAAGGGGCAGCTCAAATCGTCGGTCATCATCGACGAGCTGCCGACGATCTACTTCAAGGGCCTCGACAACCTGATCGCCACGGCCCGGAGCAACAAGGTGGCCGTGCTGCTCGGATTCCAAGATTTCAGCCAGCTCAAGCGCGACTACGGCGACAAGGAGGCCGCCGTGGTGATGAACACCGTCGGCAACATCTTCTCCGGGCAGGTGGTGGGCGAAACGGCCAAGATGCTTTCGGAGCGGTTCGGCAAGGTGCTGCAAAAGCGGCAGAGCATGACCCTGAGCCGCAACGACAAATCGACCTCCATATCGACGCAGATGGACAGCCTGATCCCGGCCTCGAAAATCTCGACGCTCACGCAGGGGATGTTCGTCGGGGCCGTGGCCGACAGCTTCGAGCAGCCTATCGAGCAGAAGATATTCCACGCCGAAATCGTCGTGGACAGCGCGAAGGTCAAGGCCGAGACGGCCCGCTACGAGAAGATACCCATAATCACCGATTTCACGGACGAGAACGGCACGGATCGCATGCAGGAAACGATCAAGGAGAACTACGACCGCATCAAGGCCGAAGCCGCGGAGATCGTCGATAAGGAACTCGACCGCCTGCGCAAAGACCCCGTGCTGTGCAAGCTGCTCCCGCCGGAGCAAGGAGCATAAAAAGACGGAATTGTGTCAAAACGCAGATTTTTGATACATCCCTATCTCGGTCAGGGTTTAGTAAGATAACGAGAGTGCAGAAAAAGAGCAAGTATTTTATTTACAGTATATTAGTTCTCTGTTTTGCATATGCTTGGAGTAATAGAAGCAGCAAAATCGGGCAGGTTTAACGGTAAGTTCAGCTACTTATCCGTTACTTGTCCGAAATGCTTTGTTTTTTGCAAAATATTATTTTTCAACATTTTACATCGAACTTCCGCATAACAAATAACTTGACTTAACGTTTGACAAACCCTCAATGTTCGAGTTATCATGCAACGCAGCGCTTTCCAAGTCTTTTTCTACGTAAGAAGGCTGTCGGAAAAATACGGTCAGGTCCCCATTATGGTTCGGTATCACGATCAATGGCACGATGTCGCGGTTTGGCTGCAAACTCTCCGTTCGCGCCTCACTCTGGGATGCCAAGGCTAACCAAAGCGGCAGGCAAAAGCCTCGAAGCCCAGCACATCAACGAAAAGCTGGAAAATATCAAGACCAATATATCGGTAAACGGGATCAACGCCTCTGCGATCGGAATTCGTATGTCACGGCCGAAAAGATCCGCAACGCCAGCCTCGGTATGGGCGATGATTGCCGCCTGCTGCTGCAGACCGACAACTACAAACGTCTGTGGGCCGAGGATGCCGAGAAGATCCGAAGACTCGGTGTGAAGATCAAAAACCTCGAAGCCGCGGCACGCCACGAAGTCGAGATTGCCGGGCCGATAGATGCGGCGGTGCGCGATACGGTGGTCATACGGGATACCGTACCGATATTACGGCAGAAAGTGGAGATGATAACACCCCATATCCGGCTGACCGGGCTTATCGAGAACGAACGTCTGAAAGGCGAAATCCGTGTGCCCGTAACGCTGCGGCAGGCTGTGTGGGTCGAATACAAGGGCTGGTGGTTCTGGAAACGGGCAAAAGCCGTACACCAGACCATAGTCGGGGATAACCCCTATGTCGATATCCGATACTCGGAATATATCCGAATCGAGTGATTTTCCAAAATTCTTTACTACCTTTGTTTCACTAAATAATTATACAAGAACCGGAAAGACGAAAGAATTGACATAAGATAGCTTTTTGCTGTTTATTCCAGATCTGAAAATCGCCAACTTCAACTTACGGGAATAGACAAGCGGGGCTCGTGTATTGCACTATTATTGTGCGGCACGAGCTCGACTTGTTCCGTAAGTGGGTGTTTGGCGATACCTCGGATCTGAACAATGTTGGGTTCGTGCTTTCTTATTTTTTAATTCGTTGTTCTGTAACATATGCCGGCAAAATCCAATAGCACTCCCGCGGAGCGATTGAAAATAGTCATAGAAAATGCAGGGATGAGTACATACGCACTATCCCGTCATATAGGGTTTCAACGTCCGGAAAATCTCTATCAGATCTTGCGCGGAAAATGCGGGATCAGCAAGAATATGGCAAATGTCATTCATCAGAAATTTCCGCAATATTCTATCGACTGGCTCATTCATGGCGATAACGATTCTCTAGAAACCCTTCATGATAACATTGTCCGCATTCCGCTGTATAACAATTATGAAACGATGCAATTCCCGCCGGTTCTTCCAGCGGACGAAATACTGATTTTTTCTTCGACTCTTGCCGCAAATGCGCAATTAGCCATCACATATACTGATGACAGATTCTACCCGGATTCACACAATTCAGTATTATTATTACGAAAGAAAGCTGTGGCAGAGGAAATTTGTTATGGGAATATGTACTTTATCGTTACTGATCATCTGCGTCTTGTGCGTCGTGTATACAAATCTCCCGAAAATTCGAAGCAACTCCGATTAGCCACCTCGCCAGAAACCGCCGATGACGATAGGACGATCGAGCGAATACAAATTCGTTCGATGTGGATTGTTTGTACGGTTATCAGTCGTATGCTCTGAAAGTTGAATGCTTTCCTCCCGATATCTCACGGAAAACTTCAATGGCATATGAAGGAGACAATCAAAGGGAAGCATCTGCTACTAAAGTATCAAAGCATATTTGATTTATTGTAAAAACAGAACATGCAAGAGCGCTTCTCCGATATGTTATCAGCTATCGAATTCATTGAGGCCAACCCCTAAATATTGGCAAGCCTTTTTCTTGCTGATTCCATCTTTGATCATACGTTCGTAACTCTCCCGCTTTTGGTTGTGCCCCTCGATTCGGTCGAACAACATCCCGACCAATATATCCACAGCTTCCGAAAAGGCCGCTTCACCTTCGGGCGTGTTAAAATCTATTTTACAAAAAGGAGCCCGCTCTTTATGCAAGATCAAATAATAGACACCCGAAATCAGGAGGGCAATAACGCCACGGATATTGATACGGGCAGACTTGAACAGCACATCGTAATACTCGACCAAATTCAAGTTCATCAAGTCTCTTATCTGAGCCGTTCTTCGGGTCGTATCATTATCCGCAGACATCTCCCAAAGCAACAACTTCTGCATGACGACATTATTGCTTAGTTCTTTGTATAGCGTCTTCAGTGTTTTCGCAAAAAATAACTTGGGCCCCAAATCGCTTAACTTCGACATCTTAATCGTGTCGTTGATCCAAAAGTCGTATCTCTTTGCTAACTTATCATAAAGACTATCGATAGAGCCATAGCGTCTATAAAAGACGGGGGGCTCCAACTTGGCATTGGCCATCAATTCCGTTACAAGCACCTTTTCAAACCCGTTTCGGATGACCAATTTCTCAAGTTCGGTCATGACGGCATTATCTATTTCAGCATTCGTGCGTCTCACTCTCCCTGCCATTTTGTATAATCTGAGTTATAGTTATAGTGAATGTCTGTAAAATTTCGATTCAAAAATAGTGAAAAATAGATGTATGACAAGAATTTATTTTTGTTTGCGGTTAATTACAATCAAGACCGCATCGAACATTCTTGCTCTTCCTACAGTTTAGATCAATGATAAGGATGTAACAAAAGAGAGACGGGAATTCAGTTCTCGTTCTCTCTTTTATTCGTCGTTATATCATGGCTGCTTCGATGGTGGGTAGTCGAGTTTAGATAATCCCGTATTTTTTACCTGTTTCGTAAAAGACATCGAGCAAGCGATCGCAATCTTCTTGAGTGTGGCATGACATCACGCCGATTCGGATACGACACATCTTGGGCGGAACGACCGGCGGGAAGATCGCATTTACAAATATTCCCCGGTCGTAAATATCTTTTATCAGATTAGTCAGCACATACTCATCGCCTATGATTACGGGAATGATGGGTGTAACAGAATGTAATGTATTGAATCCCATCTCATTCAATCTTGAACGTACATAATTGTGATTTCTGTTGAGCGCTTCTCTTTGTTCCGGATGTTTCTTGAAGTCCTGCAACACTTCATAGGCGGCAGCGCATACGCTTTGAGGAAGGGCCGTCGAGTACATATTGCTCCGCGCATAGACTCTTAGGTAATCGATGATTTTCCGACTTGCCGTGATGAACCCGCCGACTGTTCCGATCGCCTTGCTCAAGGTACCGGTCACGATGATGTTATCGCGCTCTGTGATGCCGAAATGACTCAAGGTACCGGCGCCTCCGTCCCCGATAATACCTGTCGCATGTGCATCGTCGATCAATAAGAGCGCATTGTATTTCTTTGCAAGGCGCAGCAATTCGGGCAGATTCGCAAGGTCCCCGTCCATACTGAATACGCCATCGGTAACAACCATGATTCCGTATGGATATTGTTCTGCATTCTGCGAAAGAATCTTCTCCAGAGAACGCATGTCACTATGAAGATACCGTGTCATTTTTGCTCCCGACATCAAAGCTCCGTCGATGAGGCTCGCGTGGTTCAGTTTATCGAATACCAATAAATTATTCGAACCGACTAAACCTACCAAGTCCGATATTGGCCGTGAAGCCGGAGGAAAACAAGATCGTATCGTCAAATCCGAGCAGTTGCGAAATTTCTTTCTCCAATTTATTCTGGTAATCCGATGTTCCGCTCAACAAAGGTACTCCGCCCGTACCTATACCGCATTGCTGGATTACTTCGACAGCTTTCTTAACCGCCGCCGGGCAAATCGTCGCATTCAGATAGCTGTTAGATCCGAACATCAGCATCTTGTTTACCTGACCGGTATGTCTGTCCAAAACTTCGACCTCTCGATCACATGCAGAAATCATGGGAGAGCAGGCATATATATTCAGCCCCATTCTTTCATGTTCTTTGAAATGCGATTGAAAATTTTCAATCTTAGCCATAATGTTACCGTCCGGGCTCGTTTTGCACGCTGCGTAGTCGATTTTGAAGCTCTTCATATGAATATTGATGATGGATTAAACCCCTATATTGATATTCGTATTATGCATAACGTTATTTTGCTGTCTCTTATACACATCTCCGAGCCCACGAG
>ENA-UADK01000236-UADK01000236.1-human-gut-metagenome-genome-assembly--contig:-NODE-236-length-14797-cov-5.788088_pt1 | contig 14797 bp, 15 predicted proteins | sample MGYA00244259_ERZ654255 | MGnify/ENA primary metagenome ERZ654255 (study PRJEB26926, sample SAMN06165057) | human gut metagenome | biome: ENVO:00009003; feature: ENVO:2100002; material: ENVO:00002003...
TACGAGATCTGCGCATGTCTCGTGGGCTCGGAGATGTGTATAAGAGACAGCGAGATACCATACCACTATTTTACTCCCCCTCATGGTAACTTTAAGAAAAAAGAATACTTTAAAAACTTTCTTTGGTGGCTGACTGAAAAAAGAATGCTTATTAATAAGAGAACTGGCACGATGCACTATTACCATAGTTAATGGAATAATTTACTAAACTCCTCACTTCAAATAAAGTCTTTTTAGGGAAAAGCACAAGAATAGCCTAAGATACAAACGAAGAAATTCATTTGTGTTTTAGGCTCGTTCTTGTTTAATCAATTCAATCAATAATCATTTAATTCAATTACATTATGGGAAATTTAGTAATTATGCCAGCTATGGTACAGAACCAATCGAGATTTAATTTAGGTGAATATGCGGAAGAAGCTACTATTATCCACGACGAGCTGACCGTACAGCCGAGCGTGAACTTTTTGGAAGCTAATACCGATGCAATCACTATGGACGAACTTGTAAACAAATGTGTCGTTCCAACTTGGGCTAACCAAGAATTGACTATCGCACATCAAGACTTTATTTCATGTGTGCATGATGCGGCTTGCTCATTTTATGCAGGTGAAAGGGTAAACACACCCGAAATCAGAGTTTCACATATTGTACGCGGTAGAACACCACAAAGTTTGGGCAAAAAAGCATCAGAATTGTTAGAATGTGAGAAAACACAATTCTACCAACGTCTTGCATTTGCTTTTACTATCCCAACCATTATTGAAACGATAAGAGGGCAAAGGCTTGAATTGTGCATTGGTGGAGTAAGGAATTATTCAGACCTTAACCTTTATCGGGCATCCAAAGGGTTGGAAAAATTTTCTTGTTTCTGTGGCTGGAGAGTGAAAATTTGCTCTAATCAAGTTCTCACTGGAGAGGGTGTCAAGTTCAATATGGAAGTAACTAATATCAGTGAACTCTACCAAAACGTACTTGAATTGTTCCACAGCTTCAATCCTGCAAAGGAAATCCACTTGATGCAGACACTATCGGATACTTATCTATCAGAAACACAGTTCGCACAAGTGGTAGGCAGAATGAGAATGTTTCAAGCATTGTCACCTGCAAGGCAGAAAGCTATTCCAAGGCTTCTAATTACGGATAGTCAGATTAATTCAGTTTGTCGTGACTACTATCACAACGAAGTGTTCGGAGTGAAGGATAATGCTATATCAATGTTCGATTTCCACAACCTTTTGACACAGGCTAATAAGGGAAGCTACATTGACACATATCTACAACGAGCTGTAAACGCTACAGAAGTCAGCGTAGGAATTAACAACGTTTTGAAAGGACTTGATAACAAATACGCTTGGTTCTTGAGCTGAGTGAATTATTGATTGAAAGAGAAAAGGGCATTCTTAATGAGTGTCCTTTTCTTAAATATCAAATAATTAACCGTTTATATTTGTAAGTACGCAAATAAGTACATATCTTTGCACTATAACAAAGGAGGATTTATGAGAACAGCCAATTACACAGATTTAAGAGCCAATTTGAAAAGCTACATTGATGCGGTCATTGACGATTATGATACCGTAGTTGTCAATCGTGGCAATGGCAAAGGAGTAGTAATGATTTCTTTGGATGAATATAACTCTCTAAAGGAAACAGAATACATCATGTCCTCACCCGATACAATGGAAGCAATTCATAAAGGTGAAGAGGATATTAAAAATGGTAACTTTATATCCCAGAATGAAGGTGAAAGCATAGAGGACTTCTTAAAACGGGTAGCATGTACAGAATAACATTATCAGAACAGGCACGAAAAGAATACCTATACTTTACCCAAAGCGGAAACAAGGCTATCTTAAACAAAATCAAAACTTTATTGGAAGATATTGCCGCACACCCATACACAGGAATAGGAAAACCCGAACCGCTTAAATATGAACTGGCAGGGAAATGGTCAAGAAGAATCAATGCAGAGCATAGAATTGTTTACTCCGTGCATGATGATATAATAGAGGTTTATATATTCTCTATGAGATACCATTATTCCAAGAAATAACACACATATTACTAATATTGAAGAAAGGACAGCTATTAAGTTAGTTGTCCTTTTTTATTTCTGCCAACATCTAAAATTTACAATCATGGATAAACAGATAGATAAACTTATAAACCATATCAGAGATTTAGAAAAACGTTTAAGTGAAGTGGATAACAACCTTAGATATATAAAGGCAGTACAGGCATTGAAACATTCCTTAGATAAATTGGATAATATGCTTAGAAATAACATCAAATTGCAGCGTGAATACCAAGCAACCTATCATAAATATTTCTATACAGGCTGCGGATTCTCTTTTTATGATAGAATCTGTAATTCTATACTGGATTATAAATATGGAAACAAACCTTTTTAAAATTGACATTATGAATATAGATTATAAAGTAGGAGAAGTGAAGCTTTCCTACAAACCCAAATTCAAGAATCAGCAAAAAGTAACCTGTTCAGAGGATGCTTATAGATATATGCTTTCTACATATAAGAAAGGAACTATATGCTACAAGGAATATTTCAAAGTCTTGTTCCTAAATCAAGCCAACCAGATTTTAGGATATACTCTAATTTCAGAGGGAGGACTAACAGAAACGATTGCAGATATAAGACTTATTTTTCAAGCTGCACTACTTACTAATTCTGTAGCTCTGATTCTGGCACATAATCATCCAAGTGGAAACTTAAAGCCAAGCCCAGAGGATATAAGGCTTACTAAACAGGTAAGGGAAGCATCAAATTTTATGAGGATAAAAATCTTAGACCATATCATCCTTTCAGATACAGAATACTACAGTTTTGCAGATGAAGGAATGCTGTAGCATAAACAAGGGCACTCAATATTTTAGTTGGGTGTCCTTACTTTATAATATTCACTTCTACTATTAGTGAATGTTTTCTTATAAATCAAGGAGTTAGTAAATCCAACTAAAAATTAATATTCACTCTTATTCATTTATTTATAAAACAGAACATTATGTCACTTAAATATTCAAGCACGACAGCAGACTATCTTATTTGGTCAGATGCAATGAACCTTATTAGAAAACTGGCAAAAGATGATAATTATAAAATATCACTTCTTATAGCTTTAGGGTGTTTTACAGGATTGAGAATTTCAGATATTCTATCTTTAAGATGGAAGCAGATATTAGATACAGACGAATTTACTGTAATTGAGAAAAAGACAGGAAAGCAAAGAACAATAAGACTGAATCCCCAATTACAGGAACATATCAGAGAATGTTACGAACATATAAAACCAGTTGGAATAAATGCACCAATCTTAATAAGTCAGAAAGGTACAGTCTTTTCAGTTCAGAGAATAAATATCATTCTTAAAGAAGTGAAGAAGAAATACAAGCTAAAGATTAAAAACTTTTCCTGCCATTCACTTAGAAAGACTTTTGGTAGACAGGTCTACAATATGAACAGTGAAAATTCAGAGCTGGCATTAGTAAAACTGATGGAACTTTTCAATCATAGTTCTGTTGCCATTACTAAAAGATACTTAGGATTAAGACAGGAAGAAATATTGCAGACTTATGAATCATTAAGTTTCTAAACAACAGGTAGGACAAATCAAGAACAAGGTTAGCTTTATATACCCTAATCTGAGTTTGTCCTACCTAAATTTTAAACTCCAGATATGCCTAAAGCCTGATTATTTGTGTTTGGCATTTCAGCCTTATGGTAACAGGTCAAATCCATAAGTTTTTAGACTTTAGAATCACCTTAACTCTTATAATCCATACTGGAGATAACTGTTTGTAAATAGCCAAAGATATGTTGGGATAAAGACGAATAATGTTTGATAGCAGAAGATTTACTATTTATCACTACATCATATAGACTTATTTAAAACCTTTCGCTAAATTTGCAACAATTTCAGTAAGTTATAGTGTTAGCAAGCTGAAAGGACATAATTAACGACAAGGTGTTATTGAAATTATCTTCTATTCTCAAATTCTCGCAAAATTTGAAATGGCATGAAGATGATAGCAATAGCACCCACACTTGATATATACCTACCTTATGTTTGTAAGGTTTCTATATACCGTTTGGTGTGGGGCTATTGTTTTATCCATGCCAAGGCAATGCGAGAAGCCAGAGAATAGGGTAAAGCAAATAGTGTTCCCACACCTTTTTTATTTATTGCTTATTCAAGGGAACAGATGGGCATATTATTTTAGATACAATGAAAAAATCTGTTCTGATTACAATTGGCTGCCTATTTTCCATTGCAGCCCATTCACAGTTTGTGACCTACGAAGCTGTGCCGCGTCCAAATATATCTATACCAGAATCTAATTTCAACTTTTATTTTCCACAGCCTACAATACCCAATATTAGTGTAGTTAATAGTGAGATTGTTACAACGGAAGCACTTTGTGTACAAACAGAGGAAGAAAGTTTTACCATTGGCACTAAAGTGATTATAAGAACATTATCTAATGGAACTACAACGTTAGGATTGATAGGAATCAAGCAAGGACAAAAGTGGAATAGCTTAGATGAAATTGGTCTTATATCTATATCCAAATCACTAGCACAAGCCAAAACTAAAGAAGAGAAAGATTACCTATTAATGTTGTCCGATTTTTCATATATGGCAGCATTAGGAGAAAATAGTCTATTATTGTTTAAATAAAGATACTGATTATGAGAAAGATTCTATTATTAGGCATTATGTTTGTTCTTTGCAGTGTGATGCGTGCTACTGTTTATACCTTTGTTACAAGTGGAGGTACATTTAAGTTACACAAAGAACTTAAAACTCTTTCATTTAGAGGTACGACCTATAACATTATAGAAGATAAAGGCAATTCCGAAGCCAATTATATAGTATGTGAATCCAAGGACATTGTTAAACTAATTGTGCTTGACTTTTCTAATGACAATATTATAGAATATGATTACATAGAAACATTTGAATGGAAAGATGTAGCACTCTATAATAAGGCAAATCTTGTTGCAGGTCTATATCGCAATATTGATACTTACATTTATAATAATAATCTTAAAGGAGACCAAGCCGTAATGTTTAGGAAATATGCAGGCATAATGATTAAAGGCATTCAAGATGGAACTATCACCATGAATAATGATGGCACATTTACAGATTCAACTGGACAATTATCTAGCGATGGCACATTTGATAAAACATGGACTGGCAAAAAGAAAAATACACTGAATAATACTCTAAACCTCGTAGCAGATTATATCATTGATTATCTTCCACAGATGCCTATTCTTGATAGCTGTTGGCAACAGGTAGGCAAACCTTATCTAATTCTTAAAGCTAATAAATCAGAATAATCACAATTGACTTTCAAAAAATATTATGAAAAAGCTTATATTCTTGATTTGTGCCACATTGCTTCATTTAAATACAATATCTGCACAGAAACAGAAAGAGATTGCAAGATTTTATGTAACTCATGCAAATTATAATGGAAATGATATAACAGAGTGGGCAGTTAATAGAAAGGTGTTCACAGTTTTTTATACCATTAATGACGAGCTATATATGGCGAATGTGTCAGATACTGACGATGACCAAAGTTGGGGAAAAATTTGGGGATTCCAGAACGAGACAAGAGAAGAAACCACTAAGGATTACAAAGTTGATATATTCTACTTCAATTGGAATTATTCAAATAGTTATGATTCTAAAAAAGGTACTTGCAAAGTACAATTCCTCAAAATTTATAAACCACAAGGCATAGTTTCGAAATTGAAATTAATCACAGAAACTCTCGATGTAACTGAATTCATAGGATATATGGAAGGCTCTATTGACTTTTCTAACTACTGAATGTTCTTGACACGAAAGCATAACTTAAGATATGCTTATATTCTATCTTAAAAAACAGTATTTGAGCCTAAAAAAATCTTATGCTGTTTTTCTTTTATAGGCTACTACATTTTAAGGAAATATCCAGATTATAAGTCCCAATAAATAAAATGTCGTACCAATCATGGAAGTTAAAAAAGGAATAACTATCTTTGTTTTGAACTCAGAAACATAAGATTCGTGGAATATATTAACGAATTTCACAAAGAATGGATAGAGCGTACTCGCAAGTCAATAGAAGAATGGAAGAAACATCCCCCTACAAGGGAAGAAGTGCTTGAACAACAGAAACGCTTAGACCATCAGAGAGCTATAAGAGAGAATAAACAACAGAATAATAAAGGTCAGTAGTTAGTCATTTGTGACTTATTCACGACCATTTAATAATATAACAGTAACTAATAAACTGGAGAGTTCTTTAATATACTTGAATATCTAACTGTAACACAACTATCTATAACAGATTAGTAAATGTTTACAGGGATGCTCGGTCGCTGCTTCTTACGGTATGACCGACACTATGGGCCGTATGCACTCAGACGCTCAGTTCGCTGGTTCTTCATCAGTTCCTGCTCACGTAGAAATGATGGGATTCCTCGGTATCGGTAACAACCCGATGGTAGGATGTACAGTGGCTTGTGCGGTTGACGTGGCTCAAGCTTTGAGCAAGTAAGTAGCAAGTAAATAATTAGATAGAAAAAGAGGATAGCCTTCGGGGCTATCCTCTTTTTCTATCTACCCACAATCGCCACCTTTATCACCCCCTCCAGCCTATTCTCAAAAATACGGTAGGCTTCGTCAATTTCCTCCAACGAGAAACGATGTGTGATAAGCGGTGTGGTATCTATCTGTCCCGCCGCTATCAGGCGCAGTATCTCGGCACAATCGCACCCATCCACACCACCGGTCTTGAAGACAAGATTCTTGCCATACATCTCCGGCAAGGGCAATAACTGAGGCTGGTCATAAAGCGCCACAATGGTGACAATGGCATTGGGACGGGCACACTCCCATGCCAAGCGGAAAGTATCTTCCGTGCCGGCAACTTCAAGTACGACATCTGCCCCACCATGGTCGCTATGCTTCCTCACAAAGTCTTTGCAGTTTTCCGGCCCAATGACCAGCACCTCCGGATAATGCTCGCGGACAAAACGGATTCTTTCGACCGACTGCTCGCAGACAATAATGCGACGGGGCTTCTTCAGCATGGAACAAAGCAGGGTACAAATACCCGTCGGCCCGGCACCGATGATGAGTACAGTGTCTTCCTCGGTTATTTCGGAGATACGGGCAGCCCAGAAGCCGGTGGCCAACACATCGCCTACCAAGAGCGCCTGCTCGTCGCTTACCGTATCGGGAATACGGTTCAGTCCCTGGTCGGCATAAGGCACACGTACATATTCCGCCTGGCCGCCATCGATACGGCACCCCAAAGCCCAACCGCCATTGGTGTCGGTACAGTTGTTCACATATCCGTGACGACAAAAGAAACATTTACCACAAAAAGTCTCCACATTCACAGTCACACGGTCGCCGGGCTTTACCGACTCAACTTCGGCACCCACCTGCTCTACGATGCCCACCATTTCGTGTCCTACCGTAATTCCGGGTACGGCGCGCGGTACACTTCCATGCTTTATATGCAAGTCACTGGTGCATATGCTACCCAGTGTCACCCGCACAATAGCATCACGTGCATCTTCCAATACCGGTATCGGTTTCTCAAGCAATCCGAACTTTCCGTGTTCAATATAAGTATATGCCAACATAATATATGCTTTTTTGAGTTATCACTTCTAAACGCGAAGTTGCCAGAAAGCAACAGCCGCTGCGGCCGCCACGTTCAGCGAATCTACACCGTGCGCCATGGGGATACGAACCACATAGTCGGCTCCCGCAATCGCTTCGTGCGAAAGACCATCTCCCTCAGTACCCATCACAATAGCCAACCGGGGCTCGGTCTTCAAAACGGGATTGTCTATGGAAATGGAATTGTCCGTAAGCGCCATGGCCGCCGTGCGGAAACCCAACTCACCGAGCGTATCCAGAGGACCGTCCATCCACGTCCACGGCACAAGAAAAACCGTTCCCATTGAAACCCGGACCGCACGACGGTTCAGAGGGTCGCAGGAATTACGCGTCAACAGCACAGCATCCATGCCAAGAGCTGCCGCCGAACGGAAGATGGCCCCAATATTGGTGGTATCCACCACCCCGTCGATAACCACAATACGCCGGGCTCCCCGGCAGACGTCCTCCATACTCTTCGGAACCGGGCGGCGCATGGCACAAAGAACGCCACGCGTCAAAACGTAGCTGGTCAGCTCGGCAAGCAATTCCCTACCGCTTGTGTAGACGGGTATATCGCCACAACGCTCAATGATTTCAGCAGCATCCCCATAGATGTGCTTGTGCTCACACAAAAGGGCCAAAGACTCGTAGCCGGCATCCAGAGCCACCTTGATAACCTTAGGACTCTCAGCTATAAACAGCCCTTTGTCCGGCTCAAGGCGATTGCGTAACTGGGCTTCGGTAAGGGTACTGAATATCTCCACACCGGGATGGGTCAAAGATGATATTTCGATAACAGGCATCGGATGATTTACTATTTGACGATTACTATTTACAATTCATGGCAGAAAGCCCTATAACCCCTTTATTGTCTTCATCAGTTGTTCTCCCAGTCCGATGGTATATCCTTGCGATACAAAGACCACCCGATTGAAAGTATCGGCTATGATGAATATCGGCAGGCTCTCTTTGTGCTTCAACTTCATACTTTCTGCAATCTGCGCAGCGATACCGTCCGTATCTATACCATAAATAATGGTAGAGGGCAAATCGGGGAATGACTCGCGGGCGAACTTGCCGGCTTTGGCCTCATCAGGGAACAGCAACACCATCTTACGCCCCCACTTCTCCAAATCAGCCTTGAATGAAGCAATGTCGCGCAACGCATGATTGGTAGGTTCTTGATTGACACCCAGAACACCTACGACAAAGTAACCGCGCCCACAAGCCTGCAGCAGACTCTGCCGGGCTGCGGAGCCGGCGTCCGGCAGCGGAGTGAAGAGAGACTCCGAATTAAAGTTCCCGATAACCTGCACCTCATCCTCGCTCTCGCGCATCACCAATTCAATTTCCGTTGTCTTCTCCGGCAGAATATTGAAAAAGGTGGTTTTAGAAAGTACCGCACCGCTGGCAAGGCGTGTACCGGTCACCAAAACATAATCTCCGGCCTCCAGAGCTGTTCCTTCCTTCAGCAGATTGCTCCATGTAGTACCGCCGCCCATATCTGCATCGCCTTCGTCATAGGAAAGCAATTGCAAACTGCCCTGCGGGGTCTGTTTGGAAAGAGTGAAATGAGAATAGTATTTCGGGTTATCCAACGAACGGATAGGCTTATAGGAAGTCACCAACTTTCCCTTCGAAGCAATTCCTTCTGCCATAAAGACCGGCTCTTCCGAATGATGGTTCAAGTCCACATCCATCGCACCATCATCCCCTATCAACTGTACTTTGCCGGTCACTCCGTTGATACGGGCAGGGATTGCCATGCTGCGTGCCATGGAGACGAAGAAAATGTCACGGCTATGGGCATCAGCCACACGGGCCTTCCAGACCCCTTCCGGAGAAATGGGAGCCCCTCCCAAATTACAGTCATTGTCTACCCGGATATTTTGGGCCACCCATGCCACCAGTTTCATCGGTTCTGCCTTGTATGCCTCAGCATCTTCCTTTGAGACGGCTTTCTTGAAAAATCCTTTATAGGGGGTCAGCATCTCGTTGCTTACGCGTGGATTGCGCACATATCTGCGGAAATGGTCGGCATTCTTGCACATACGGGATTGCATGTGGTCCATCAGAACTTCCAGTGTAACGTCGCGGAGGTCTTTTGCCGAAATCCGTTGGAGCAGGTCCAGACCTCCTCTTTTGGACTTTTCAGAGCGCAACCGTGCCATGAAGTCGGCAATGACCCGATGGTTTCCTCTGGAAGCGACCAGTATCCGTGAAACGGCATCTTCGTCGAGCTTGTACCGCCGGGCAAAATAACGCGCCGTCTCATCCGTCATGAACATAGACACATAAGCGTTGCGGATGGAATCTTCATGGACCATGCGGCGGTCATTCGCCGCACGCTGTTCGGGCGTAACCGCCGGCAACTCCGCATTTTCGGGGGGAGGCACAAGTTCAAAATCTACCGCATGGCCGTCGCCGGCAGTCTTATCCATCTTCACAACCAGTTCATGGTCCTTACCGAAAGACAGTTTGGCATAGCCGAATTTTCCGTCTTTGGAAGCCCATACCAGCATGTCACCCTTACCGGCCGTCAAAAAAGCCTTTCCCTCTGCATCGGTCTGCTTCCGGGCTACAGTATAGAACTCCGCATAATTATAGAGCTTGAACTCCACACAAGCATCAGACACCGGATTTCCATGTCCGTCCATGACCGTAACTGTGGCCTTAGCCGTCGGTGCATAGTTACCGATTACATTGATTTCCGTATAAGTAGGAGTGACAGACATCACTTCCTCCGCTCCTTCATAACGTCCGAAGACCTTGGTATGCATCAGCATACCGCGACTGGCCGGAGCATTGAACCAACCAAGGTTGAGTACCGGTTCGGGTTCGCAGGCTCCAAGAAAATACCATTTCCCGTCTGCCCATGCTTCTACCCACGCATGATTGTCGTCGGTATGCGCCCACCGGGGTGTGTAGACCTGACGGGCAGGGATACCCACCGAACGCAAGGCGGCAACCAGCAAGGTAGATTCCTCGCCACAACGCCCGTATGCCGTGCGTACCGTTGCCAAAGGCGAACTGGTACGGGCATCGGAGGGAGTATAGATAGCCTTCTCGTGGCACCAGTGGTTCACCTCCAGAATGGCATCATAGAGGGACAGAGACTTGACACGATTCTTCAGTTCTTCGTAAAACACTACCCGTGCACTGTCCAGATGCTCATTGTTGACCCGCACCGGAAGCACAAAATGACGAAACAAATCCTCAGGAATAACTTTTCCCCAAGGCATCTCATCGGCAGCCTTTTGGGAGGCGCGCACGTTCATCAGATGAAATTCTCCGGAATAATCGGCAATGTCTGCCAAAGGCATATAGGCATAAAGGAACTCCAAAGCTTCGCGTTCGTACGACGTCAAGTCCGTATCGAATATGGCAAACAAATCGCCCTGCGGCAACCTTTCTTTTTTTTGATTGAAGTCTTGCTCCACACGTTGGCGGTAAGAAGTGTCTGTAATGAAAGAACGTTTGCCGCAAGAGGCAAGCAAACATACCAGTCCGAGAAATCCCAGAAGTCGTGCAACTCGTTTCATAACGCAATTATTAAGGTTGAGCCACAAAAATAGTGTAAATCGTCCGCAAAAGAAAATTAATTCCCGTTTTACTTACATAATCACTCTACTTCAGATGTATCACCAAAGTCGTGTCTCCGGAAAAAGTGAAGCTGCATTTGTCATAAGACGGCAGACCCATAACGCCTTGAGCATCATTGCTGAACCCGTACTTCTCTGTAGGAATGCCGAAAACGGCAGTATCCAGTTTCCCGTTTCCGTTCTCGTCTTGAAACAACGAAATGGCATACGTACCCGTAGGTAACCCCTGGCAAGGAATGGAGAGCGACGTATCTTTCACATCTATCCGGAAGGCGGTCAAGGGTTTCTTCATGAATGTTTCTTCCGAATTGTAGATGGCGACATAGAGATGCCCCTCCACCTTTTCAATGTCACACACTTCAATAGTCAGGTTCTGGGCAAAGAGCAGCTGGGCGGCACTTTGCATTACAAATACTAAAAAAATAATCATTGCTTTCATCTTTGTTTATTTAAAAAGGGTTATTGTCTAAAAATTGGATACATCGTAGGCGGCCTTCTTGCCTAAAGTCACATATACTCCTACATAGAAAAAATGGTCGCTGGAAGCCAGGACAGCCTTGTTATCCACCTTACCGAACTCATTCTTCCGGCAAAGGATATTGCTGGTGGAAGCATGGATGATTACCTTCTTGCTTGCCAGGAAGGTCACACCCAAATCCAGACTGTTATAAGGCTTCACTTCATCGTTCATCAGGCCCGGCAGCATGGGGTTATGATAAGGACGTCCGCTACTGAAACGGTCGGTCACGCTGACAATGGAACGCAGGCGAGGCAAGGAATACTTCACCACCCAGGCTGCATTATGCCGTGTAGCATACTGAGGAGTAGTCAGTTCCAGATACTCCCGATATTTACGTTTGGCTATATTATAGGTATAGGATAACTGGTATTCCAGATTCTTGAAGGACGCTCTATCACGGAAGAACAAGTCTATGCCTTTGCTGTGTCCATAACCGTTGGAGGTCAAGAATACAGCTTTCGTATCGGCATCCGTTTCCTCCAATGCCAGACGGTCATAATCCTTATAATAAAGTTCAGCTTTACAGAAACGCCCTTCATAGTCGTACTGAACGCCCAAATTGTACTGCATACATACTTCCGACATCAACTGCGGCCGACGCACCAGACAGTTGTTCTCGGGCAACTGTGTGTATCGCCCTACAATCCCCGACAGCATCATGTTTCCCCAATAATAGTTCGCCGCCAGCCGGGGAGAGAAATTCATCTTACGGCTCGGAGAAGTGTATTCCGTGCGAAAAGAAAACTCCATCTTCAATTGTTCCATCGGATAATAAGCCATCGAAAAGAAACCCGCACCAATGGTAGGCGACATGCGATTGCTGTCATCCGTCCCGCACAACAGATAATGATTCCTGTAATTGCGGATATAGCTCTCTATCCCCATATCCAGGCGGAATACCGATGACAGCCGTTTGGAAACTTTAGCCTTCAGATGCGTCTCTTGCTGACGTTCCAGCCAGTTATCACCCGAAACAACTGCTCCTCCGATTCTCCGGTTATAGTAAGAATAGGCCGCCCCTGCAAACCAACTCCACTCTCCGGAAGTATGCCTGCGAAAGGTTGCATTTACATAGATATTGTCTTCACCCAGCCCGAACAATCTGCGGTTATCCCCTTCGTAAGTGGAAAAGTCCGTCCGGTCGTATTGTGCGTAAACCTTCCATACCACTCTTTCATCAAGAGTATAACGGAACTGGACAGCTCCGGAAAACATCCGGTAAGGCTTCTCGAAATCCCTCCTGCCCGAATAAACCTTGTCATACAAACCCAGGTTCTGATAATTCAAGTCAACAGACAAGGATCCTCTGTCAAAAGTCTTTGTGCCCCCTCCACCAACACCGACAACGGAAGCGTTCACTCCGACTTTATCGACCTTGCTGTAATCTTTTGTTTCCAATGGCAAGACTGCCGAAAGCGCTTCTCCATATTCTTGTGAAGCGCCTCCCGAAGCAAGGTTTACCCCACTGAACATAAATGTAGAGTAACGGCTGCGAGCAGGGGTATTTATTCCGTTCGAAGTATAGGGATTCAGTACATGCATTCCATCAATAAAAGTCTGCGTCTCGTAACTGCCTCCACCACGTACCAGCAATTCACCGGTTTCACCCTGCACTTGCGTACCGGGCAAAGTCTGCAATGCCTTGTATAAATCACCGTTCGCACCGCCCACCGTGACCAGTTCCACCGGATGCATATCGCTCCAACGGCTGTTGGCAGCAGGAGTTCTGGCTCCTTTTACCACTACTTCTTCCAAAGCGACACTGTCTATATTAAAATTCAGACGTACTGTATCGGTCACTGATTTCTGCGCTACGGAAGGCTGTGTATAAAGTAATACACCCAATATCCCAAAGACTGTTTCCCGTTTCATATCTTTACATTCGTTGTGTTTCCTGCCGCAAACATAAAGGAAGGGTATAAGACAAAAAAATATCCGGGACAGACAGCCCGGATATGTGACAACCAACAAACTCTTTGTGACGAACAACGTATTTCTGTGACGAGTGACTAACTCTTTGTTCGGTTTTCAATCAATGCTTTCACCTCTTTGGCGTATGCGCGTGAAACCGGAACCTCTTCTTCGCAACCCTCCAGATTCAGCTTATATCCCTGAGAGTTTCCATCTACTTTCACCACCATCCGGATGTTTACAAGAAAGGCCCTATGGCAACGGATAATAAAAGGGCAAGCAGAGACAGCTTCCTCTGCCTGCTTCATGGTGGCACGCAACAATCTCCATGTAATTTTCTTTTCTTTATCCGAATCTGAACGGTAACCTACTTTTACGTAATTCCCCTTTGCCTCTGCATAAAGGAAATCTCCGGCCTTTACTTCCAGCATTTCTTTGGTGCCACCGGCAAACGCCAACGCTTCTTCCGAGGAAAACACCTTGTCTTCCAAGCTCGCTATCCCAACTTCCGGGGATATTCTCCTTGAAAGGTGACCGTTCATCTCCATAGCTTCTTTCAGATTGCGGGTCAGTTGCAAATTGCGGTTCCACATCAGAAAAAATATGGTAGGAAAAGGTGCCAGCACCATTACCCAAGACAAAGCCAGAAAGAACAACCGCTTGTCCAACCACATTCCCATCAACCATGATTGATAGGCCCAAATCCCCACTGCTATCAGCAACAACATCAGCAGCAAATTCAACACATGCTTACCCAATGTCCAGTTCTGCTCCTTGTAATAAGCAGGAAATAATGCCGGAAGCAAATAGGTGAAAACTCCCGAAGCACCTGCCGCAATCAATGCAGAACCGGCAACCACCCCAAACACACTTCCCTTTATCCGGGAAATACCGAACGGCTGAAGTATATATAATATCAGAAAAATAATGGCCGAAGGTATCACTACTGCCTTCCAGCGTTGATAAAACGTAGGATAAGGACTCCGCCAAAGTTCCACCAATTTCCCCATAAGTATATAGTCTCTCTTGTTTACATGGTAATATATGCAAAGATAATACATTTACTC
>ENA-UADK01000244-UADK01000244.1-human-gut-metagenome-genome-assembly--contig:-NODE-244-length-14382-cov-4.136386_pt1 | contig 14382 bp, 9 predicted proteins | sample MGYA00244259_ERZ654255 | MGnify/ENA primary metagenome ERZ654255 (study PRJEB26926, sample SAMN06165057) | human gut metagenome | biome: ENVO:00009003; feature: ENVO:2100002; material: ENVO:00002003...
GGCAGCGGATCGGTAAATTCCGGACGCTCCTCGACCGCCAGCCGCTGCTGCCCGGCCGTAGCCCCGGAAGGGATGAACTCCAGGGCACTCGTCCCGAACCCGGCGCCGGACTCCACCTCGAAACTGCTCCCCGAAACGAAATCCTCGAACCCGTCGACTGTCGAGGAAGGGATGGTGAAGTCCTCCCCCGCCGGCGGGGTTTGCGGAAGGGTAAATCCGCTGCCGGCGCTGCGCAGCCCGCCGGGCAGGCTGCCACCGGACGCACTGTCCCCCGACTTGCCGCCGCCCATACCGGCGCGCGGGGCGAAGCCCGTCCCGGCCGTATCGGAAAGCGTCTGTCCGCGATCGTCGTACGGGACGTCGAAGCCCGTGAAATCGACATTGGGATCGGGCGCCGTAGGGTCGATATACTCCTCGCGGAACGGATTGTAGTCGCCGTTGGACATGGCGCGGGGCTCGCTGTAGACGGCCCCTTTGCTCAATGCCGGGATCTCGACGATGCCGTCGCGGTCGAAATCCATCAGCGGCACGGCCCCCGTCTTGGCGAGCGTCTCACGCACGGCGGCGTTGATGATCTGCCAGACGGCCTCCTCGTCGGCGAATTTCACTTCGGTCTTCTGCGGGTGGACATTGACGTCGATGCGCGAAGGGTCGATCGTCAGGTAGAGGAAATAGGAAGGCGAACTGCTCTCGGGGATCAGTTTCTCATAGGCCTTCATGATGGCGCTCGTGAGGTACGAACTCTTGAAATAACGTCCGTTGACGAAGAGGTACTGCTCGCCGTTGCGCCGCTTGGCGGCAGCCGGACGGCCGATATAGCCCCCGATGCGGGCGATCGAGGTGTCGGCATCGACCTCCAGCAGGTTCTGCTTGATATGGCGTCCCACCACGTCGACGATACGTCCCGCCAGCGACGTGGCACAGAGCGTATAGACCGGGGCGTCGTTGGCGTAAAGTTCGAAAGCGATATGGGGGTTGCACAGCGCAACACGCTGGAATTCGGCCTTGATCTGTGCGGCCGAAGCCGTACTCTTGTCGAGGAAACGACGGCGGGCGGGCACGTTGTAAAAAAGGTTGCGCACGAAGAACTGCGCCCCCACGGGACACATCACGGGAGTCTGCCCGGCGAACTGGCCGCCGTTGATTTCGGTCTGGGTACCCACTTCGTCGCCCTCCTGCCGCGTGCGCAGTTCGACCTGCGCCACGGCGGCGATCGAAGCGAGCGCCTCGCCGCGGAACCCGAACGTATTGAGGGCGTAGATGTCTTCGACGGAAGTTATCTTGCTGGTGGCATGGCGGTCGAAGGCCATACGCGCGTCGATGGGCGACATGCCCGAGCCGTCGTCGACGATCTGGATCAAATCCTTGCCCCCGTCACGGAAGTTGACCTTCACGGTACGGGCGCCGGCGTCGATGGCGTTCTCCATCATCTCCTTGACCACCGATGCGGGACGGTTGACGACCTCGCCCGCAGCAATCTGGTTGGCGACGACTTCGGGTAATAATCTGATCTTATCTGCCATTTATTCCTGATAATCGTTGGGAACCACCGTGATAGGCTGCTCCTGCCACTCTACGTCGGAAATACCCGTCTGGTCGAGCCCGTTGCGCGGAGCGGATTCGGTGGCAGCGGATTCGGTCTGTGCCGGCGCCGTACGGGCGCGCAGGAACACATCGGCGAGCTTCGGATAAAGGATGTAGATGAACAGCAGGACGATAACTGCGGCACCGGCCATCTTCCAGATGCGCATACGCCCCTTGTCATCCTCCTTGGAACGGCGGGCGGCACGGGCATCGCGCTGCGTACGGATATATTGTCCGGGACGGTACTCACGATCCCCGTCTTCGGCCCTCTCGCCGCGAAGTTCGGCACGGCGCTGCTCGCGTGCCTCCTTTTCGGGATCGTAGTAGCGCGGTATGTAGTTAAACTTGTTGGCGTGTCTCTTGAACGGGGTGAAACCTAACATGGCGTGTCCTCCTAATTATTTTTGGTAAAGATACGAATTCTCCGGCAATTTTATTGCCTGTAAAACCCTTTTTTCCGCCTGCGGCGCCCGTAAAGTCCTGCCGAGGATGCGGTGCCAGACGTCCGATGCCCCGCAGCAGGGGAAACCCCCGGCAGCGGTACGGGTGGGGAAACACCCCTCAAACAGGCTGGCAACAGCCGCAATGGCCCCGGGAAAGGCGGCGGGGAATACGCCCGCAAACCTCCGTGCACCGCAGCGGAAGGGGCGCTGCGAACGACGGCGGAATGCCGTGGCCCGCAAAGTCCCCCGACATCCCGCCGCATATGCAAACCGCTGCTTCCCTACCGGAAGAAACTCTTCATCCGCTCGAAGATATTCTGGTTCTTGACCGATTCGGCATGCTGGAAACCGGGCTGCTGCGCCAGCTGTTCGACCAGCCGCTTCTCCTCGGCACTGAGCTTCGAGGGGATCGTGATGTCGACCACGACCAGTTCGTCGCCGCGGCCATAGCCGTTGACGTCGGGCAACCCCTTGCCGCCCAGGCGCAGCACCTTGCCGGCATGCGTTCCCGGGGCGATCTTGATCTTGGCACGGCCATCGACCGTCGGCACCTCGACCGTACCGCCCAGCAGGGCTGTCGTAACGGTGATATTGAGGTTGTGGATCAGGTCGTTGCCGTCACGCACCAGCTCGGGATTGGACTCCTCTTCGATCATGACCTGCAGGTCGCCGTTGACGCCTCCGTGACGGGCGGCATTGCCCTTGCCCGTGACGGTGAGCACCATACCCTCGCCCACGCCGGCCGGAATTCGGATCTCCACGACCTCCTGACCGCGGAGGGTTCCCTCGCCCTTGCACTTGTCGCAGGGTGCGGTGATGACTTTGCCCGTACCGCCGCACGTGGGGCAGACGCCCTGCGTCTGCATGCGACCGAAGAAGGTGTTCTCCACACGCGTCACATAGCCCGTACCGTTGCAGGTCGAACAGGTCGAGTAGGAGTTGCTGTCCTTGGCCCCCGTACCGCCGCACTTATCGCAGGCGACGGTCTTGTTTATCTTGAGTTTCTTGGTGACGCCGTTGGCGATCTCGGCGAGGGTCAGCTTGACCTTGATGCGGATATCCGATCCCCGGTTCACACGACGCCCGCCGCCCGATGACGACGACGAGCGGAACCCGCCGCCGAAATGTCCGCCGAAAATATCGCCGAACTGCGAGAAGATATCCTCCATCGAGAAACCGCCGCCGCTGAACCCGCCGAAGCCGCCTGCCCCGCCACCCGCGGCACCGCTCATCCCGGCATGGCCGAACTGATCGTAACGGGCACGTTTGTCGGGGTTCGACAGTACGTCGTATGCCTCGGCCGCCTCCTTGAATTTCTCTTCGGCCTCCTTGTCACCCGGGTTTTTATCGGGGTGGTATTGGATGGCCGCCTTGCGGTAAGCCTTCTTTATTTCGTCAGCGTTAGCGTTTTTCTGGACGCCCAGCACTTCGTAGTAATCCCTCTTTTCTGCCATGGCATTATTCTCCTACAACAACTTTTGCGAAACGCAGCACCTTGTCGCCCAGCATATAACCCGTCTGGACAATGTCGACGACCTTGCCCTGCATCTCCTCCCCGGCAGCGAATTTGGCCACCGCCTCGCAGAGGTCGGCGTCGAACTCCCTGCCCTTGACGTCGATCTCGGTGACCCCTTTCTGGCGGAGCGTATCGGTAAATTTCTGTGAAATAAGCGTCACGCCGGCACGCAGTGCCTCGATGTCGTCGCTCTTCTGCATGGCATCGACGGCACGCTGGACGTCATCGCGCACGGGGAGCATCGCCAGCAGCACGTCACGGCCCCCGGTCTGCACCAAGTCCATCTTCTCCTTGAGCGTACGCTTGCGGTAATTATCGAATTCGGCCTGCAGGCGGATGAATTTATCCTGCCACTCGGCCAGCGCCGCCGTCAGATCCGATCCCGCTCCGGCCTTGTCGCCGCCTTCGGCAGCGTCTGCCATTGTGTCAGTTCCGTCCTGCGAGTCGTCTGACACATTGGCACAGGGTTCGCCGTCGCACGAAGGGTAACCTTCACCGGGAACGAATCCTTCGTCGCCGTCAACAGCCTCATTATAAGTTTTTTCCTTTTTCATATCTCGTGTTTTTCAGATTTTCCGTCTTATATTCGAACAAATTGTATACCAACCGCCGGGCCATGCCTACCCGATGATAAAAATCGCCGGGCGCCTGTTCATTTCCGGCAGCCGCACCGACCGCCACTCGCGCACGGCGAGCGTACGGATATATTCGCCGGGGGCGGTAATGTCCATCGCCAGCGTCAGGCGCGTCTCGGGGGCAAGGGTTTGCAGGAGCTGTTCCATCAGCTTCACATTGCGGTAAGGCGCCTCGATGAAGAGCTGCGACTGGCGTTCGGACTGCGCACGGCGTTCGAAGCGGCGGATCGCCTGCACCCGTTCGGGCGGCTTGACGGGCAGGTAGCCGTTGAAGGCGAACGACTGCCCGTTGAGCCCCGAGGCCATGACGGCCAGGATAACGGACGACGGCCCGACGAGCGGCACCACGCGGATACCGTGGCGGTGGCACGCCTCGACGACCAGTGCCCCGGGATCGGCGACGCCCGGCACGCCCGCTTCGGAAACAACCCCCGCCGAGCGGCCCTCAACGAGCGGTTTCACCAGCTCTTCGACCTCACGCCCGGCGACGGTATGTTCGTTCAGCTCGCGGAACTCCAGCGTGTCGATCGGCCGCGCGATGCCGGCCTTCGACAGGAACCGCCGCGCCGAACGGGTGTTCTCGACGATGAAATAGTCGAGCGAATCCATCACGGCACGGTTCGCCGCAGGCAGCACGTCCCACGGTGCCGTTTCGTCCGAAATCGGACACGGGATCAGATAGAGCGTTCCGTACATCTTATTTCAGTTTTTCGAGTTTGGCCCGGAGTTCCCGCTCCCGGCCGGCGGCCTTCGTATACAGCACCGCAAACCAGACGCTCAGCGCCATGACACCGGCGATCACCACCCCGAAAACACCGCTCAGGAAGAATGCGCTCACGACCAGCCCCGCAACCGAAAGCACCAGCGGGGATTTGCGGACATTGCAGCCGATAGCCACATAGCCGCCCGCCAGCACGAGCATCACGATTCCGACCATCAGCCTCACCCCGTTTCCCTGGGCGTTGACCAGTTCGACCACGCCGCTGGCGAGCGCCAGCAACGCCGCGGCGAACATGGCGCTGCGGGCCTTGCCCAACTGGTCGAGGGCCGATTCGGATTCGAGCTGTGCCGTCAGCAGCCGCGCCCCGAGGCACTCGGCGGCCTCATCGCGCCCGGCGGGGCAACCGCAGGAGGGACACGTTCCGGTTCCGGAAGCGATTTCACCGCCGCAATCATAGCATTTCATAACGTTATTCTTTGAGGTAAATCCGTTTTACGCGCCCCGAAACCGAGGTCATGATCTCATAGGGAATCGTATCGAGCACGCGGGCCATCGTTTCCAGGTCGTTGCCCGGCTCGGGCGAGAAGACCACGACTTCGTCGCCTTCCTTCACGCCGGGAATCCCCGTAATGTCGACCATGCAGCTGTCCATGCAGATGCGTCCGACGATGGGGGCGGGGCTCCCGGCCACCAGCACCGACCAGCGGCCGCAGCCCAGGTGGCGGTCGAGCCCGTCGGCATATCCGATGGGGATCGTCGCCGTCGTAGTTTCGCGCGTGAGTTTCCCGGCCCGGCCATACCCTACGGCCTCGCCCGCAGACAGGTGCTTGACCTGCACGATACGCGTGCGGAGGGTCGAGACGGGACGCAGCATCCCGTTATGCCGGTAGCCGAAGCCGTAAAGCCCCAGCCCGAGGCGGCACATGTCGAACTGTGCCTCGGGGAAGCGTTCGATGGCGGCCGAATTGGCCGTATGGCGGATGACCGGGTAGGGCAGCGAGGCGGCGACGCGGGCACTCATGCGGTCGAACAGGGCGATCTGCGCCCGGGTATAGGCATCCTCTTCGGGCATGTCGGCACAGTTGAGGTGCGAGAAGACCGAGGCGACCTTGACCTGCGGGGTTTCCGCCAGCGCCCTGCACAGCGCCCCGACTTCGTCGTCCGTGAATCCCAGCCGGTGCATACCCGTGTCGAGCTTGATATGGATCGGGTAACGGCTCTCGCCCGCATGCACCACGGCCCCGGCGAAGGCGCCGAGCGAATGGAGGCTGTATATCTCGGGTTCGAGGCGGTTGGCGATCATCTGATCGAAACTGTCGGCATCGGCGTTGAGCACCACGACGGGCATCGAAATGCCCCGCTCGCGCAACAGTACCCCCTCGTCGGCGAACGCCACGGCCAGGTAATCGACGCCCTGGTGCTGCAACAGCTGCGCGACTTCGAAATCGCCGGCACCGTACGAGCCGGCCTTGACCATCGCCACGAGTTTCGTACCGAAGCTGAGCTTCGAACGGAAGAAATTGAGGTTGTGCGTCATGGCGTCGAGGTCGACCTCCAGCACCGTCGTATGGCTGCGGCGCGCGAGGGCGTGCGCCAGTTTCTCGAAGCGGAAATCGCGGGCGCCTTTCAGCAGGATGGCACGCCCGGCCACGGCCCTGCGGTCGATGCGCGCGATGCACTCGTCGGTCGAGGCGTAAAACTCCTTGTCGCAGCCGAACAGACCTGCATGGCGTTTCAGGCGCGGGCCGATGCCGATCAGGAAGTCGACGCCCGCCCGTGCGACCATCCCCGCGACACGACCGTAGAGCTCGCCGTCGGAAAGCCCGCTCTGCGAGATGTCCGACAGGACGAGCGTACGGCGGCGGTTCAGCGCCACGCCGTGCAGGTAATCGAGCGCCAGCGCCAGCGAATTGAGGTCGAGGTTATAGGCGTCGTTGATCAGGATCGAATCGTTGATGCCCTCCTTCACCTCGAGACGCATGGGCACCGTGGGCGCCGAGGCGAACGACGGCGCGGGATAGTGCATCGCGGCGCAGAACGCCTCGACGATCTGGGCATTGCGGCGCGATGCGGCGTTGCCGATGACCGACTCCGGCACCTCGGGGAACGACGCGGCATCGAGGGGCTTGCGGTCGGCGAAACGCGCCGCGACCATGCCCCCCAGCGGCTCGTAATAGCTGTGGTAGATGATTTTCGAGGCATTGCGGGCCAGCACCATTTTCTCGTCGCACTTCTGCTCGAGATTGAGGAAATTCTCCTGATGCGCGTCGCCGATCGAGGTAAAAACAACCACGTCGGGACGGATGATGCGCTCCAGCCGCTCCATCTCGCCGGGCTTCGAAATGCCCGCCTCGAAGACCGCCAGCTCCTCGTCGCCTTCGAGCATCAGCACCGAGAGGGGCACGCCCAGCTGCGAATTGTAGCTTTTCGGCGAGCGGTAATATTTCATCCCCGCGGGCAGTTCTTCGGCGATCCACTCCTTGATGACGGTCTTGCCGTTCGAACCGGTGATGCCGACGACCGTACCCTTGAATTGCGCACGGTAGTGCGCTGCAAGGCGTTGCAGGGCGTCGATGGCGTTGTCCACACGCACGAAGCCGCAACCGGCGGGGCACTCAACGTCACGTTCGACGAGGAACGCACGCACGCCGCGCGCCGACATCTGGGCGACGAAGCCGTGCGAGTCGTGGTTGGCACCGCGCATGGCCACGAACATCGGGCAGCAGCCCAGTTCGCACGACAGCGAGCGGCTGTCGGTGACGACCGACCGCACTTCGGCATCGCAGCCTGTAAATTTCCCGCCGACAACGGCGGCTATTTCCGAGAGTTTGTAGTTCATCCTGTATCTTATCCGTTTTTCGCCGGGCGGATGGCATCCGGGGCTTCACGAAGCCGGCGGGGCAGGAACATACGCGGAGTATGCGGCTGCCGCGAGCGGAAGCGCCGGAGGCAGCCGTCCTCACGAAAGGTCAAATGTCACGATCGTAATTCCCGCCCCGCCCCGGTCGGCATGCTCGTCGCGGGCGCTTTCGACCTCGGGCACCGTGCGCAGGTAGCGGCGTATCTCCTCCTTGAGAGCCCCCGTGCCCTTGCCGTGGAGGATCGACACCGACCCCACGCCCACCATCAGGGCGTCGTCGATGAAATCCTGCACGGCGTCCAGCGCCTCGGCGGCACGCATGCCCCGCACGTCGATATGGTCTTTGAAGCTGAGCTTGCGGGCCGAAATGTCGGCCGACACCACCGTCCGCGCCGTCTGCGGGCGTGTCGCCTCGCGGAACTCGCTGTTCGAGACCACGGTCAGCATCTTCCGGTCGACCGTAGTCAGTATCTGGCCGAAGGCGACCTGCGCCTTGCGCCCCTTGACCGACTGCACCACGCCGACCATATCCTGCCCGGCCATGCGGACTTTCGACCCGGCCTCCACCTCGCGCGGTTTCGGAGCCTCGGCAGGGGCAGCCCCCGCCGCCTGCGCCTCGCCCCGCTGCGCCTTGCGTTCTTCACGCCGCTGACGGCGGCGCTCGATACGTTCGATCTCGCGGGCGACCTCGGCGTCCTTGTCCGCCGTGTCGGCCTTCGCCACCGCGTCGCGGAAATCGTCCAGTTCGCGGCGCGCAAGGCGCGTCAGTTCCTTTTCGGCCTGCGCCTCGCGGATCGTCCTGATCGTATTCTCGATCTGCCGGTTGGCGTCGGCGATCAGCTGCTGCGCCTCCAGCTTGGCCTTTTTGAGTATCTCCTGCCGCTCGGCCCTGATCTTCGACAACTGCCCGGCATAGGTCTGCTCCAGCTCCTCGACCTTGCGGTCGGTCTGGCGGATGCGGTCGCGCTTCTGTTCCCAATAATGCTTGTCGCGGGCGATCTCACGTAGCTGCTTCTCGATGTTGATATGGTCGCTGCCGGCCTTCTCGCCCGCCACGCGGATAATATCCTCCGGGAGCCCGATCTTGCGGGCGATCTCCACGGCGAACGAACTGCCCGGCTTGCCCATTTCGAGGCGGAACAGCGGGCGGATATTCTGCACGTCGAACATCATGGCGCCATTGGCGATGCCCTCGGTATTCGACGCATAGTACTTGATATTGGCATAGTGGGTCGTGATGACGCCGTAGCACCCTTTGGCCAGCAGGCGTTCGAGGATGGCCTCGGCGATGGCTCCGCCGATGACCGGCTCGGTACCCGACCCGAACTCGTCGATCAGCACCAGCGCCGACGACGAAGCCCCCGAGAGCATGTTCTTCATGTTGAGCAGGTGCGACGAATAGGTCGACAGGTCGTCGTCGATCGACTGCTCGTCGCCGATGTCGATGAAGATCGAACGGAACACGGGCAGTTCCGAAACCTCCGATGCCGGGACGGGAAACCCGCACTGGAACATGTACTGCACGAGGCCGGTGGTCTTGAGGCAGACCGACTTGCCGCCCGCATTGGGCCCCGAAATGACAAGGATATGCTTGCGGCGGTCGAGCTGCATGTCGAGCGGTACGACCTCGCGCCCCTGCGCCCGCAGGGTTTGCTGCAGGAGCGGGTGGCGGGCATTCTTCAGCACCAGCCGGTCGTCGTCCGAGATGATCGGTTTCACGCAGCCGTTCTGCGATGCCCAGCGTCCCTTGGCACGCAGCATGTCGATCTCGGCCAGGTAGTCGCCCGACGCGGCGATCAGCCCGGCATCGGGGCGCACCGAATCGGTGAACTCCGAGAGGATGCGGACGATCTCGCGCCGCTCGGCATATTCCAGTTCGCGCAGCTCGTTGTTGATCTCCACGACCTCGACCGGTTCGACGTAGAACGTACGCCCCGTGGCCGATTCGTCGTGAATGAAGCCCTGCAGCTTGCGTTTATTGGCCGCGGCGACCGGGATCACGGCCTTCCCTTCGCGGATCGAGATCTGGGCGTCGGCATCGACGATACCGGCCCCTTTGGCGGCGGCAAGCACCGCCTGCAACCGCTTAGCGGCCTGCCCTTCGCGTTCGCGGATGGCGCGCCGGATCTCCAGCAGGGCCGGCGAAGCATTGTCCCGGATATTGCCGAAACGATCGACGATGGCGTCGATCCGCTGCACGATCCCGGGGAATGCCTCGACGCCGCGGCTGCGGGCATACAGCGCCGGATATTGCCCTTCGCGGGCGAGGATGAACGCAACGACGCTGCCGACGAGGCTCAGCGCCCGGTGCAGGGTCACCACCTCCCCCACGTCGAGGAACGTCCCTTCGACACGCAGTTTGGCAACGACATGGTCGACGTCGGGATATTCCCCGCCGGGAAAATCGTGCTCCATGTCGAGCAGCAGGCGCATCTGGTCGGCAAGTTCCAGCCTCCGCCCGATCTCGCGCGCCGAGGCCGAGAAAGTCTCTTCGGCGAGCTTCCCGCGGGCGGCACGCATGGTGCAAAGCGCTGCAACCTGTTCCCGAAGCCGGTCGAAGCCGATCTTCTGCTCGAAGTTTGCAGGATAAATCATCTCTATGTCGGGTTGATGGGCTACTGCAGCCGCTTGAGCGAATCGCGCTCAGCCTTGGCAGCAGCCTTGGCGGCCTTCCTGTCGGCACGCTCCTTCATCTTTTCGGGGTTGCGCCCGAAGAGCGAGAGGTGGACGTAACGGCCGGGGTATTGTTTGACATCGGCCAGCAGCGCCGCGAGGTTGTCGCTGGCCTTTTCGAGCGAATCGTACAGTTCGGGGTCGCTGATGAGCTTGCCGACCGTGCCTTCGCCCTGCGCGATGCGTGCCACGAGGCCGTCGAGGTGCTCCACGGCCTGCGAAAGCTTGCGGGCAAACTGTTCCTCGGTGAGCTGCGAGGTGAAACGATCCACGTCGCCGATGATGCTGTCCACGCGCCCGGCATTCTCGCCGAGCATGTCGGAGAATTTCGAAAGGTTGTCCAGTGCGCTCTTCAGGCTGTTTTTCTCCGCCGAGAGTATCTCGGCCATGTCGCCCGTCACGGAGTTCAGGTTGCCGAGCGTCCCGGCGATGTTGTCCGCATTGGTTTCCATCAGGCCGTTCAGGTTTTCGAGCGTGCGCGAAAGGTCGGTGGTGAGCTGCGAAACCTTCTGCTTGAAGAAATCCAGCTCGGAGCCGGCCATGTCCATCAGATCGCGGTCGCGGCTCGAACGCAGCGTATCGCCCTTCTGGAGGTAGGTGTCGGCCGTGCCGTAGGTGATTTCGATCGCCTTGGCACCCATCAGTCCGTTGCTGAAAATTTTGGCCTCGGAATCGGACGGAATGCGGTATTGGCGCTTGATCGTGAATTGCAACACGACCTTGTCGCTGCGGGCGGGATCGAACGAAAGCCGTGTCACGGAACCGATCTTCACGCCCTTCATCATGATCGGCGACGCGTTCTGCACGCCGTTGATCTGGTCGTAGGCCGCATAATACTCGACGTTCCGGCTGAAAATGTCGAAACCTTTCAGAAACCGGATTCCGGCCCAGGCGACGCCGATCATCGCCACGGCGAATATGCCGATCTTAACTTCCCTTTTCATAGCTCGTTTATTTTCATTTCACAATCTGCGTGCCCCGGCAGCTCACGACGAAGGCATCGGGGAAAACCTTGCGTACTTCGGCCAGCCGTTTCTGGGCTGCGGCACGGGTGTCGTACTCGCCGACGCAATATTTATAGCGGAACCGCCCCTCGGCGGTATACTGTTTCACCTTGTTGCGGTAAGATTTGAAACGTGCGGACGAGGTCGGCACGGTCTGCGCGCTGGCCAGCACCTGCACGGTATAGCGCAACGGCCGGGCAGCTTGGTTAGGGGCAGCTTCGGCCCCGGCCGGTTTCTGCGGTTCCGGCTTTTGCGCCCCGGATTTGCCCGCAGCCTTCTGCGGCTCCGCCTTTTCCGGGGTGGCGGCCTTCCCGCCCGGCTTCCGCCCGGACTTCCCGGCAGACGTATCGGATGCCTTGTCCTGTCCCGCAGGGCGCACAGGCTCCTTCCCGATGACGACCTGCGTTTCGGGCTCTTTAACGGGCTTCGGAGAGGCCGCGGCCTCCTCCCCGGCTCTGCGCGTTTCGAGCACATAGGCCGAATAGTCCTTCACGCCCTCGTAAATCGAGCGGGCGATCTCGTCCTGCCCCTTTTCCGACTTCATATAGGCCATCTCCTGGGCGTTGGACATGAAACCGATCTCGGTCAGCACGCCCGGCATGTCGGTGGCATAGAGCACACGCAGCAGCTGGGGTTTGATGCCCCGCGAATGGCGCCCGGCCTTCAGGTAATTATTCTGGATACAGCGCGCCAGCGCCATGCTGTACTCGCCGTAGGTGAATTGCAGGTTCTGGATATATGCCCGCACGATGGCCGCCGTCCGCTCGTCCGACATGTCGATCAGGTCTTCGCGGTTGTTCTCGAACAGGGCGTTCTCGTTGTAACGCTGCTCCTTGGGGCTTTCGCCCATGATGAGCGTCTCGACACCCCGTGCCGCCGAGGATTTCGCAGCATTGACGTGGATCGAAACGAAGAGGTCGCCGCCGGCCTTGTTGGCGATGTCGGCACGCGCCTGGAGGTCGGTTGCCAGATCGGTGCCCAGCGCCTTGTCCGTCTTGCGGGTATAGACCACCTTCACGCCCGGCATCCCCTCCTCGATGAGCTTCCCGAGTTTGAGCGCCACCTTCAGCGTGAGGTCTTTCTCGTAGACATTGCCGTAGTGCGCCCCGGGGAATTTCCCGCCGTGTCCGGCATCGATGACCACAACTTCGACCCCGTGCGCAATATTCCCGGCCGTGGCACCGTTCATTAGAACGGTAACGGCCGCAAACGCGAATAACAGGAACAGTCGTGTGCGCATATTTAATGGAGCCAAATGTGAGCTTTCTGTAATTTTTTACCTATCTTTGTCGCGCCTAAAAAACCCGGCGGGAGTGCATCGAGGCCCCGATCCAGGCGTTTTTGCCGACATGTCGGCAAAGGTACGAAAAATTATTGGGATTTTGGATAGAATCAGGGTAAAATATCTGTTTTCGGCGGCGGCACTCCTACTCTTCGCCCAGTTGGTGTTCGGCTCGTCCGTACCCCGGGGAATGCTTGCCTCGGCAGCCGAAGACAGCCTCCGCCAACGCCTGTCCGATTCCCTCCAGACCCATTCCGAAGCCGCGGCCGAAGTGCCGGAAGCTGCGACCCAAAGCCGCCGCGACCGCCGCGAGCAGGCACGCGCCGCCCGGGAACAGGCACGCCGCCGCGCCGCATTCGAAGCCCTGCCGCAGGAGCAGCGCGATTCGCTCTTCGGCGCACAGCTCGATTCGCTCATCACGCAGAAAGGCGACTCGCTCGAAGGCCGCGGGGCGGACACCATCGCCCGCGACACGGTAAAAGAGAAAAAGCCCCAGAAACCGGGGGCGTTCCTCGACGACCCGATCACGGGCAAGAACAAGGACTCGCTGGTCTACGACGTGCGCAACAAGATGGTCTACATTTACAACGAAGGCGACATCACCTATCAGAACAGCAACCTCAAGGCCGACTACATGCAGATCAACATGGACACCAAGATGGTCTATGCATACGGCAAGCCCGACTCGCTCGAAGGCAAACCGATCGTCACCAAACCCGAATTCTCCGAGGGCGACGCATCGTACACGATGGATACGATCACCTACAACCTAACCTCGAAGAAGGCCAAGATCAAGGGCGTGGCGACGCAGCAGGGCGACGGCTGGCTGGTCGGAGGCAGCGTGAAGAAAATGCCCGACAACACGGTCAACATCCAGCACGGCAAATACACGACCTGCGACGAGACCGACCACCCGCACTTCTACCTGGCGATGACCAAGGCCAAGGTCATCCCCGGCAAGAAAGTCGTCACGGGGCCGGCCTACCTGGTCATGGAGGACGTGCCGATCTACTTCCTCGGCATCCCCGAGGGCTTCTTCCCGATCAACATGGGCCCCAAATCGGGTCTGCTGATGCCCACCTACGGCGAGGAATACTCCAAGGGGTTTTTCCTGCGCGACATGGGTTACTATTTCACGCTGGGCGACTATGCCGACCTGGCCGTACGCGGCGGTATCTACACGCTCGGTTCGTGGGAGGCGTCGGCCGCATCGCGCTATATCAAACGCTACAAGTACAGCGGCAGTTTCAACATGCAGTACTCGAACATCAAGACGGGCGAAAAAGGCGAGCCGGACTATATCAAGCAGAGCAACTTCCGCATCCAGTGGACGCACTCCCAGGATCCCAAGGCCAACCCCGGGTCGACCTTCTCGGCATCGGTGAACTTCGCCACGAGCGGTTACAGCAAATATTCGGCGACCAACCTCAACGACATCCTCTCGACGCAGACCAACTCGTCGATCGCCTACTCGAAGAACTGGGCGGGAACCCCCTTCTCGCTCTCGGCGAACATGTCCATCTCGCAGAACTCGCAGAACAAAAGCCTCTCGGTAACGCTGCCGACCGTGGTTTTCAACGTCTCGCGTTTCTACCCCTTCAAGCGCAAGGAGCGCATGGGCAAAGAGCGGTGGTACGAAAAGATCTCGATGCAGTATACGGGCA
>ENA-UADK01000271-UADK01000271.1-human-gut-metagenome-genome-assembly--contig:-NODE-271-length-13571-cov-6.430971_pt1 | contig 13571 bp, 9 predicted proteins | sample MGYA00244259_ERZ654255 | MGnify/ENA primary metagenome ERZ654255 (study PRJEB26926, sample SAMN06165057) | human gut metagenome | biome: ENVO:00009003; feature: ENVO:2100002; material: ENVO:00002003...
TCTGCGCATGTCTCGTGGGCTCGGAGATGTGTATAAGAGACAGGCGTAAGCTGTTCGTCGGTTGAATCTTCATTTGCAGGCATAGCGCCGAGAGTAGGAAGTGTTTTCGTTCTGTATCTCTGCGGCTTTGCAAATGTTCCCTCAACATACTCCGAAATTTCAAACAGTCTGTGACCTTTTTTGAGTTTCATAACCGCAACGCCCTGTGTCGAACGGGTTGTTTTCAGATTAATTGCACCCGAATGAATAAGCAACATTCTGCCTGATGACGCTTTCAACAAAAATTCTTTATCCTCTGTAAAGAATACCATTCCCGCAAGCGGTGATTTATCGGAATAAGCGCCCGTAAGTTTTTTTCGGTTTGTCTTTGTTTGATAAGCCTCAAGCGGCACTTTTGCAAGTTTACCGTTCTCAAACGCAAACAACAAAATACCCTTATAATCCTTTGTTGCAACCATATATACAGCGTTTTCGCCCTCGTCCATACCCAACTTTGCCGGTACATACTCGCCGAGAGCGCTTGCCTTTGTATCGGTGAAATCCGCCGCCTTTGCCTTATAAACCTGACATTTGTCGGTAAAGAACAGCAATTCGCCGTTATTTGAAAATTCGCAGGTCTGGGCAATCTCATCGCCGTCCTTGAGCTTATGGTTGCTGCTCATTCTAAGCGACTGCGGAGTAATCTTCTTGAAATAGCCTTCCTTTGTAAAGAAAAGATTTACGGGGTAATCAGGAACATCGTCCTTTTCCTCCGTATAACTTACGATATCTTCGTAAATTATAATACTCTTTCGTGGCTGACCGTATTTTTCGGCAATCTCTTTGAGTTCCTTTACAATTATGGTTTTAATTCTTGTCTTGCTCTTGAGAATTTCATCAAGTTCGGCAATTTCCTTTTCAAGTGCCTCAATTTCTGCCGTTCTCTTTAAAATGTATTCCCTGTTAAGATGACGAAGTTTGATTTCGGCTACATATTCAGCCTGCACCTCGTCAATGCCAAAGCCGATCATAAGGTTTGGTACAACCTCTGCCTCTTCATCGGTTTCTCTTACAATTTTAACCGCTTTGTCAATATCAAGCAAAATAGCCTCAAGACCCTTTAAAAGGTGGAGTTTTTCGGCTTTTTTGTTTCTGTCAAAATATGTTCTTCGTCTTACACATTCAATTCTGAACGCAATCCATTCTTCAAGCAAAGCCTTAACACCGAGCACCCTCGGCACTCCGCCGATAAGTACATTAAAATTGCAGGAGAATGAATCTTCAAGCGTTGTAAAACGGTAAAGTTTTGCCATAAGTCGGTCGGGATCGACACCGCGCTTAAGGTCAATCGTTATCTTAAGACCGTCAATACCCGTTTCATCTCGAACATCGGCAATATCCTTTATTTTTCCTGCTTTTACAAGGTCAATAATCTTTTCAATAATAACTTCGCAAGTGGTTGTGCTCGGAATTGAAAGTACATCAATACAGTTTGCCGATTTATCGTATTCATACCTTGCCCTGAGCTTTATACCGCCCTTGCCTGTTTCATAAACCTGGCGCAATGCACTTTCGTCATATATAATCTGACAGCCGCCGATAAAATCAGGTGCAGGCAATGTCTGCATAACATCGTGGTTCGGGTCACGAATAAGCGCCGCCGTGGTTTCGCAAATTTCTTTTAAATTGAAAGAACAGATATTTGACGCCATACCTACCGCAATACCTGTGTTTGTATTTACAAGTACAGACGGAAAAGCAACCGGCAAAAGTGACGGCTCTTTCATTGTATTATCGTAGTTATCAACAAAGTCTACGGTATCTTTATCTATATCACGAAAAAGCTCGTTACAGATTTTGTCAAGTTTTGCCTCTGTATATCTTGATGCCGCCCATGCCATATCACGGCTGTAGAATTTACCGAAGTTACCCTTTGAATCCACATAAGGATGTAAAAGCGCTTCGTAGCCTCTCGAAAGTCGCACCATAGTGTCATAAATCGCCGAATCGCCGTGCGGATTAAGTTTCATAGTTGCACCGACAATATTAGCGGATTTTGTTCTTGCACCGTTTAAAAGTCCCATTTTATACATTGTATAAAGCAGCTTTCTGTGCGACGGTTTAAATCCGTCAATCTCCGGAATAGCACGGGAAAGAATAACGCTCATTGCGTAAGGCATATAGTTTTCTCTGATTGTAGAGTCAATGTTCTGTTCTACAACTTCACCCGCACCGTTGATAACACCGTGTGTTTTTCCCGTTGCGGCAGGCTGTGTTCTTCTTCTTTTTGCCATAAATTCGCACCTCCCGTTAGCTTACATCAAGATTGTCAATGTACTCGTTACCATGAGCCACAATGTAATCTTTTCTGCCCTGAAGATTGTCACCGAGCAGAATATCAAAAATTTCCGCTGTTTTTTCAGCGTCTGTCGGCATAACCTTTATAAGTCTGCGAGTAGCAGGATTCATAGTTGTAAGGTTCATCATATCAGGCTCGTTTTCACCAAGACCTTTTGAGCGCTGAATTGTGAACTTCTCTTTGCCGATTTCCGCAATAAACTTATCTTTTTCCGCCTCGTCATACGCAAAATACACATCATTTTTAGCTGTAATCTCATAAAGCGGTGATTCCGCAATAAAGACTTTTCCCTCGTTTATTAGCGTAGGAGTAAGTCTGTACAGCATTGTCAAAAGCAATGTTCTGATCTGAAATCCGTCAACATCGGCATCGGTACAGAGAATAACTTTATTCCAACGCAGTGCGTTAAGGTCAAATTCGCTCAAGTTTTTATTGGCCTTTGACTTTACCTCAACACCGCAACCGAGCACTCTAAGCAAATCCGTAATTATTTCGCTCTTAAAAATTTTGTCATAATCAGCCTTAAGACAGTTAAGTATTTTACCTCTGATTGGCATAATCGCCTGAAAATCAGGGTTTCTTGCCTGCTTACAAGCACCGAGAGCAGAGTCACCCTCTACTATAAAAAGCTCTCTTTCCTCGGCATTTTTGCTGCGGCAGTCAACAAACTTAGCTACACGGTTTGTCATATCAAGACTGCCCGAAAGATTCTTCTTTATGTTAAGTCTTGTTTTTTCGGCATTCTCTCTGCTGCGCTTGTTTACAAGCACCTGCTGTGCGATTTTGTCTGCCTCAAGCGGATTTTCGATAAAATAAACTTCAAGGCTCTGCTTTAAGAAAGCAGTCATTGCGTCCTGAATACCCTTGTTGGTAACTGACTTTTTAGTCTGGTTTTCATACGAAGATACGCTCGAAAACGAAGAAATTACACACACAAGGCAGTCTTCAATATCATCAAATTTTATCTTGCTTTCCGATTTATTGTATTTATTATTTGTCTTTAAGTAATTGTCTATCTGATAAAGAAAAGCAGTTCTCACCGCTTTATCAGGAGCACCGCCGTGCTCAAGCCAGCTTGAGTTGTGGTAATACTCGGTAAGTCTTGTCTGATTTGAAAAAGCAACCGCCACATCAATCTTACACTTATACTCAGGCTTATCGTCACGATCCCTTGTTTTTACCTCCGTTGTCCAATGCTGAACCGAAGTAAAACCGTTTTCACCGATGACCTCCGCAACATGATCCTCAATACCGTTTACATAGCAATAAGTTGTGGTGTCAAAGCTCTTACCGTTCTGATTTCTGAACACAAATTCAACGCCCGCATTGACAATAGCCTGTCTTTTCATTATGTCAAGGAAATATTCAGGCTGAATGTCTATATCGGTAAATACCTCAAGGTCAGGTTTCCAACGGATTTTTGTACCTGTATCCTTTTTATTGTACGGCTCTTTTTTTAAGCCGCCGACATTCTCGCCCTTTTCAAAATGCAGGGTATAGCGGGTACCGCCACGGCGAATATCAACATCCATATATTCGGAGCTGTACTGTGTTGAGCAAAGTCCGAGACCGTTCATACCGAGTGAAAACTCATAGCTTTCTCCCTCGTTGTTGTTATATTTACCGCCTGCATACATTTCGCAGAATACAAGTTTCCAGTTAAACTCATTTTCCTTTTCGTTAAAGTCAACGGGAATACCTCTGCCGTGGTCCTCTACCTCGATAGAACCGTCGGAAAATCTCGTTACGGTAATTTTTTTGCCGTAGCCCTCTCTCGCCTCGTCAATAGAGTTAGAAAGAATTTCAAAAACTGAATGTTGACAGCCGTCAATACCGTCAGAGCCAAAAATAACCGCCGGTCTTTTTCGCACTCTGTCTGCTCCTTTAAGTGCAGAAATACTTGAATCACCGTATTCAACTGCTTTGGTTTTAGCCATTTAATCAATCCTCATTTATCGCCACGGAGCTTTTTGATTTTGTCACGCAGATATGCGGCGTGTTCAAATTCAAGCAGCTTTGCGGCAGCTTTCATTTCCTTAGTAAGGCTCTCGATAAGCTGTTGCTTTTGAGCCTTGTTCAGCTTTTTAGCCGATTTAAATTCATCATCTGTATGTGTAGAAATTTCAAGAATTTCACTGACTTTTTTAACAATAGTGGTTGGCGTAATGCCGTGTTCCTTGTTGTATGCCTGCTGAATTTTTCTTCTGCGTTCGGTTTCGGTAATCGCCTTGCGCATAGAATCGGTTACACTGTCGGCATACATTATTACAGTGCCCTCGCTGTTTCGTGCGGCACGGCCGCAAATCTGGATAAGTGAACGCTCACTGCGCAAAAATCCCTCTTTGTCGGCGTCAAGCACGGCAACCAGCGATACTTCCGGAATATCAAGACCCTCTCGCAAAAGGTTGATTCCGACAAGCACATCAAATTCGCCGAGGCGCAAATCTCTGACAATTTCCATACGCTCTACGGTGTCTATATCGTGGTGCATATAGCGCACCTTGATACCCATTGTTTCGAGGTATGCTGTCAAATCCTCCGCCATTTTCTTGGTAAGAGTGGTAATAAGCACTCTCTGCTTTTTGCTCACCCTTATATTAATTTCAGAAACCAAATCATCAAGCTGTCCCTCGGTAGGTCTTACTGAAATTTCAGGGTCAAGAAGTCCTGTAGGTCTGATAATCTGCTCTGCTATTGTCTGTGATTTTTCAAGTTCAAGGTCGCCCGGAGTTGCACTTACAAACACAACCTGATTTATTCTGTCGTAAAATTCGTCAAAATTAAGCGGTCTGTTGTCAAATGCAGACGGCAGGCGGAAACCGTAATCAATAAGATTTTTCTTTCGTGCATGGTCGCCTGCGTACATTCCTCTTACCTGCGGCAAAGTGACATGCGACTCATCAACAAACAACAGAAAATCCTTGGGAAAATAGTCAAGCAAAGTAAACGGCGAAGAACCGGGTTTTCTGCCCGACAAAATTCTCGAATAGTTCTCAATGCCCGTACAAAATCCGATTTCCTGCAGCATCTCCATATCATAGCGTGTGCGCTGTTCAATTCTCTGTGCCTCAAGCAATTTTCCGTTCTCACGAAAATACGCAAGTCTTTCTTCAAGTTCACGGTCAATTTCTTTGAGTGCGGTTGCCATTTTATCCTTAGAAACAATGTAGTGTGACGCTGGATAAATTGCCGCATGACGCAAAACCGCCTTTAGTTCTCCCGTAAGTGGGTTAATCTCGGATATACGGTCAATTTCATCGCCAAAAAATTCTACTCTTATTATAGAATCGTTAGATGCGGCAGGAAAAATTTCGACCACATCTCCCCTTACTCTGAACTTATTTCTTATAAAATTAACATCGTTGCGCTCATATTGCAGTTCAACGAGTTTTTTCACAAGGTCATCTCGGCTTTTTTCCATACCGGGGCGTAAAGATATTACCATATTTCGGTAATCAATAGGGTCGCCCAAGCTGTAAATACAGGAAACCGAAGCAACTATAATTACATCTCGTCTTTCAGAAAGCGCAAGAGTAGCGCTGTGCCTGAGTTTGTCTATTTCATCATTTACAGCGCTGTCCTTTTCTATATAAGTATCCGTGTTGGCAATGTATGCCTCCGGCTGATAGTAATCGTAATAAGACACAAAGTATTCTACCGCATTGTCGGGGAAAAACTCCTTAAACTCGCTGCAAAGCTGTGCCGCAAGAGTTTTGTTGTGCGCAAGCACCAGGGTAGGTCTTTGCGTTCTTTCTATTATATTAGCCATAGTAAATGTTTTACCCGAACCCGTTACGCCGAGCAAAGTCTGCTCTCTGTTGCCCGATTCAATGCTGTTTACAAGCTCGTCAATCGCAGCAGGTTGGTCACCCGTAGGCTTATATTTAGATTTCAGTTTAAATTCCATAAAATCAAACCTTATTACAATAAAAAAATACTTCCCGACATTTCACTTTCACGCAGGGAAACATAGTCAAACTCCGTCACAATATAATGGTCAACAAGGTTTACTCCTATGCTGTTAAGAGTTCGTCTTATGATTTTTGTAGAAGTCAGATCGCTTTGCGACGGCAATGCCGAGCCGCTCGGATGATTGTGTCCTAAAAAAGCGGTCTTTGCGTTGTGCCTTAGCGCAAGGTCAACGATTTTCCTAAGCGGAACATCCGACGAACTTAGCGAACCTTTGGCAATAATGTCAAAGAAAATCATTCTGCCCTTTGCATCTCCGAGCATAAGCGCAACTGCCTCGTTTGTTCTGCCTATAAACTTATTTATAAACATTTCTCCGAGATGTTCAAGCTCGATGACATTATGATTTTCCGTTTTTGATTCTTTATACACTCTCGAAAACTCGGGCAGCATTTTCAGAAAAATCGCACAAGACTGCGAAAGTGAAAATTCACGCATAAGCTCGTCAACAGGTGCGTCGCACACACCCGCAACGGTTAAATACCTGTCGAGCAAACGGTGTGCAAGCGCATTTGTATCTTTTCTGGGAATGGCATAGAAAAGGCACATTTCAAGTACCTCGTGCGGTTCAAAGCCGTCAAATCCGTTTTCAAGAAACTTTTTACGAACACGGTCACGGTGTCCTGTATGCTCATTTGCCACGCCATTCACCTCAGATTAAATTTCTGTTAAGTAATTATTCTTTTACACCGTACTGCTCATAGTACGCGTCAATTGCAGCCTTGAGCTTGTCGTCAATAATAACTTTGCCCTTGTATTCCTTATTGTAAAGGTGCTCAACAACCTCTGCCATGGTAACGATTGCGGTTGTTTTCAAGCCGTATTTCTCTTCAATTTCAGAAAGCGCACTCTTTGTACCCTTACCTCTCTCCATTCTGTCAACGGATACAACAAGACCGATAGGGTCAACATTGCCCTGCGCCTTGATAATCGGGAGAGTTTCCTCAATAGAAGTACCGGCTGTAGTAACATCTTCGATAATAACTACCTTGTCGCCGTCATTTATAGGACTGCCGAGTAAAATACCCTTATCGCCGTGGTCCTTAACCTCTTTACGGTTTGAGCAGTAGCGAATATCTGTATCGTACTTTTCGCTGATAGCAATAGTAGCCGCAACAGAAAGCGGAATACCCTTGTATGCAGGTCCGAAGAGAACATCAAAATCAAGACCGAATTTCTCTTTGATAGCCTCTGCATAGTAGCCGCCGAGCTTTCTAAGCTGTGCGCCTGTTCTGTAAAAGCCTGTGTTTACAAAGAAAGGTGTCTTTCTGCCGCTTTTTGTTACGAAATCGCCAAATTTAAGTACCTGGCAATCAACCATAAATTCAATAAATTCCTTTTTATAAGCGTCCATAGTAAAATCCTCCGATAAAAATACATAATTTAACATTTAACATCATACCACATATGTTCGGTTTTGTAAATGATAAAACGAAAATTTAACCGTTATTTAATCGTTAAAAAAATCCCTATATAAATTGTATAGAGAATTTTTACGAAAATCCGTGTTTAATATATAATTAAATTAAACTGTCTTTTAAGCAATATATCAACAAAATTATTAAAAAAGTTTTACAATCGGTACTGTTTTTTAATAAATCAAGGGTATTATTATTTTCAACAAATTAATAAAAAAAACGGCATAAAAACTATAAAAATGCACTTGCATTATTTTTACTTTCGGTGTACAATATTTGCTGTAATAATATTTTGCAAAATATTATATTTTGAATGAGGGAGAAAAATGAAAGAAAAAAGAACACCAAATTCACGCACAATCGTGCGATTTAAATCGTTAGTTCCTGCAAAAAAAATCAAAAGCAAAAAAGGCTTTACATTGGTAGAACTCGTAGTGGTAATTGCCATAATAGCTGTTCTCGCAGCTATAGCTATACCAATAGTTGCATCTACTACTACGTCATCTATAGTAAGCAAGGCAAAAACCAACGCAAGCACCATAGAATATGCCTTTAAAGAAGCCGATTCGGCTGTTGCGGGTGCAGATAACACAAAATATATCCATGCAAGCACAAATACTATACAAATTTCTGAAGTTATAGCCGCTAATAAACTTGAGCATATTATTCAGCCCGAACATCTTTTTGGCACACCGTATTATCCTGTTATCTGTAAAAGCAAGGTGTATTTTGCAGTTGATTCAAATAATGACGGCAAATTTGATGCAAACGACAAAACCATTGACGGTACAAAATTACCCGATGAGGCTATTGCTCTTTACGACCAAACAAAAGGGTGTATAATAGACGGAAATATTACAACGCTAAATCTTTCAAACAGAAAAAATTAATGGCACTTTTAACAATTTAACGCAGTAAAGTTTGTGCAATGTTATAAAAATGCGTTTTATTAACTTTTTTTGGTAAAAATATATTGCAAGACTTGCAAAAATGTTATATAATAAACTTGTTTAACGGGAACGGTAACGCAAAATCCTATCAGCAACCGTCGTTGCGGTTTCCACAAAACGGCTCACAAATTATTATTAAAAAGAGAGGTAAAAACAATGAACGAAATTCAGGCAGTAAAAACTGCAAAAATCGAAGAAGTTAAGAAGAACAGCAAAAAAGGCTTTACACTCGTAGAGCTCGTAGTAGTAATTGCAATCCTTGCAATTCTCGCAGCTATTGCTATTCCGGTTGTATCTTCAACAATCGCATCATCACAGAGAAGTAGTGCACTTTCAGACGCACAGACACTTGAGCTTGCTCTTAAAGAAGCTCACGCTCAGATTATTGCTAAAGATACATCTGTTTATCAGGCAACTGCAACAGTAGATGATGTTATTTCTAAGAAGTCACTCCAAGGCATCAAAATCACTGATGTACGCTCAATTGGCGGTACAGACTATACTCTTAAGTGGGATGCAACGGATGATAAATGCTATTGGTTAGATGCAAGTAATAAAAACCTTGATTCTTCAATTACTCCTGGTGGTGCTACATCTGCAGTAGCTTTTACGGGTAATGAGGCTGTTTCAACATTATTCTGATTTTGGTAAAAAATATGCAATCTCGGTTTTGCTGATGACCGACAACATACAAGCAAAAGGCTCGCCGAGTGCGAGCCTTTTGAAATGTATATAGGCTTTTCGGTGTATTAAACTCAATTTTTGTGTATTGTTAATAACTTTTAGAGGATATGCCCTGATTTGCCCTGTTTGATTATAAAATTATTTTAATTTATTCTTTAAAGTAATTTTATAATCAAATCAGTTTAAAATTTTTTAACGGTTTTGATGAGCTTAAACAAGCATAAAATTTCAGGTGGTGTATTAAATATGAATTATGTACTGGTGCAGATTGCCAAAAGATACCTTTGCATAACAGCCTGCGAAACTGTAGGCGAGGCAGCTGCTAACGGCACTGCAAATAAAGGTAACAGTAAAAAACAGGCTGACCCTAACGAAAAGAAAGCCTACTCTTTCTCCTCCCCTCTTATTATTCCTGTTGACAAGGCTGTATTAAAAGACAAAAGCTCCGTATGGGAAGACCCTGCTTTACTCGCCCGCCTTGTAAAAGACGGACTAAGCACAATGAACCACAGTGAGGTTCGTGATGTTATTCTTATGGTAGAAAGCTACGACCTTACCTGTCAGGAGTATCAACATATCAGAGGTGCCAAAAGAATAATTGAAGGACTTGCAATTGACAGAATCAGAGATTTTGTCGGCGAGGCGGTTTCCGACTTCTCGGTAATCTACAAGGATTACTCTACATACAAAACAAAGGAAGTAAACGAAGAAATTACTTCTAAGGCTTTTGCAATGCCAAAGGCACTTGCAGATGACCTTGTAGCAGGTTTTAAGTCTTTCTCTCTTAATCTTATCCAGATTATTCCGTCAGAGGCGGCAATGATTTATGCTGCTCAAAAGACAATCTACAGCTTTAACAAAACCGTAGCTCTCATCAGTATGGACTATTCGGCAGTCAGAGTTTTTATCGCCAAAAACGGTGTGCCTCTCTACTGTCACGAATTTACATCCCCTGTAGATGAAATTTTACAGGTAATTGAAGAAGACAGAGATTTAAGCACGGCTGCCGCTATTGATTACCTGCGTACCGCCGGATACGGATTTAAAAATGAATGCAGAAATGCGTCTTCAAAAAGAAAGATTGACGATATTGCAGAAAACCTTATAGATGATATCGTCCGCAATGTTCGCCTTGTTACAATGTCGCTCAACATCAGCATTGACCAGTTGTTCTTAAGTGACTTCTTGGCTTACATTCCCCACATCCGCAACTATTTTGTAGGTTTTGGACTTGCAGGCGAGGTTATGCTTGTATCTGATACATTCAATACAGGCTCTGTAGTTCCGGAACCGTCACTTAAGGCAAGAGATGACTTCTACAAAAACGGTTCATACTTCCTTATGAATGAACTTATGAACTGCGGTACAGTATTTGAGAACAACCTTATTTACGGACTAAAGGCTCAACAGGCTAAAACACTTGATGACAGTGCAAAGGCTGCAAAAGTCGGTTGTGTCGGTCTTGGCATACTCTGTGTTGCGGGACTTGCTTTCTTTGGTTTCTACTTGGGCAGAAGCGTTGTAGATGATATGATTTATAACAATACAAAGTACGACTATGCAAAAACTCTTATTCAACAGAGAGATGACATTACCCAGTCTTTGGCAAATCAGTCACAGGATGCCGAGCTTTTACCGAGAACACAGCTTTATTGTGAAGATGTAATTAATCAGCTTGACACACAGGTTGTTAAGAAAATGAAAAGCTTTGGCAGTTACAATATTACTCATACTACTGACGGTGATGAAAGCTACTCTATTCCGATCAGCGGTACAATCAAAGACTTCCCTGCCTTTATTGATTTACAGAACAGCATCAAAGAGGACGGATATTTTATAATGAATGAAACCTTCTCGGTTTCAGATGATCCGGATTCAGGTCTTTATCAGCTTTCTGCACAAATTACAACAGACAAAACAACTGTTGAAGCAAGAAACGCTGCTAATAAATCAACCAATAACAGCAATGCTGAAAATTAAGGGAGGGAAAAATAATGAAGAAAAATAAAATTCCGGGTTCAATTATCGCCTTTTTAGTACTTCTCATTGTTTTTGTAATTATATTGGTTGCACTTGTAGTACCAACTATTACAAAGCTTCCAAAATACAATGAAGATCATGCTACAATTTCAGCTCAAATTGCCGACTGCGACGATGTACTTGCAAATCAGACAAGTGTCGAAGCCAAAATTGACGAAATGACTCAGCAGTACAACGAGAATCAAGAAGCACTTTATATTGACGCAAAATCATCTGTTGAGGATTTACAGTCTATCTTTGCTGACCTCGGCATTGATATGTCATCACTTAACCGTGGTGAAAGTATTCAGGATGACCAGGGCAGAACATCAAAGGGCGGTGTTCCGCTTTTTAAAACAAATCTTTCTTTCAGCTACAACGGCTCAGAAGAGAACACACTCAAACTTGTTCATTACCTTGAACAGGAATCAAAGGGTTGTTACTTTATTAATTCACTCATAATGTCACCAATGGAAGACAGCAGTGATTACTCGACCTCATTCGATGTAACATTGTACTATTTTGACTCAACAAAGCAGGTTGCAACTACTGCACCAACAGAACCAACTACATAATTATAAGGACTTTACTATGGCTAATTTACTTCCAATCGACTTTTCACAAATTTCAACCTATATAACTCTCGCAGTAATTTTAATACTGTCAGTTGTACTCTGTATGCTCGCATACAGGCTTATGAATGTCGTGCCTGCAAAATGGCTGTGCGACTATGATGAAGAGCCGGACGAAAGTCTTTTTGGCACAAGGTATATTTTCAAACAAAGCGGAATTTACACTTCCGCTTTGTTTGCTATATTTAACTTAGGCATCTTTGCGTTTTTCGGCTATTCTTATTACACAATTTTCTTTTTATTAATTTCGATTACAATGCTCCTCATAGCTATGAGTGACTTTAAATATACAATTATTCCCGACCAATTCACAATTGCACTTGCAGTGCTTTGTGTTGCGCTTGCAATAACCGACCTTTTCACGCAGCAAATCTTTATTAAAGAATGGTGGAGTATTCCGCTTGGTGCTGTATGCGGCGGCGGTTCGCTTATGCTTATAAATTTATTTTCTATTGTAATTCTCAAAAAGAACGGAATGGGCTTCGGCGATGTAAAACTTATGCTTGCACTTGGTGCTTGCCTTGGTTTTCCTATGGTATTTTCAGGACTTTTAATCGCCGTATTTATAGCTTTCCTTTATATAATATTTTTGCTTATCAAAAAAATATTTTCAAAAAACGAAGTTTCAAGCTATTTCCCCTTTGGCCCGTTTCTCTGCATCGGTTCACTTTGCAACTTGTTCTTAGTCAATGTAATTAACTACGGTTTAGACCTTTACTTCGGTCTTTTCAGCCTTAGCTATTAATCTTGTCAATTCCCGTGAAAGGATGATCATATATGAAAAACTCTGTTTTTAACTTGAGTGACTATCTCGTTAAAAGCGGTACAGTAAGTTTAAAAACATTAAAGCGTGTTGAAATGCTTTATATGGAAGACAATACTCTTACTCTTGAACAAGCGTTAATAAAAGAAGGCGTTGTCACAGAGGATCAGATTTATGACCTTATGGCAAAGAAAATGCATTTGCCGCTTGTTGACCTTACTTCCTACTACATATCAGACGATGTAGCCCAGCTCATTCCGGAGCAGATGATGGAAGACCTCGGCGTTATGCCGCTTACCATTGAAGGCAATTATCTCTTAATTGCTATGACAAATCCGCTTGATTATAAAGCAATTTATACTCTCAACAACTATACAAAAAGAAAAATAAAAACCGCTATATGTACTCCTACACAACTTAAAATCAAACTTGACGAAATTTTCAGTGTGTCGGACAAAGAAGCGGTAATAGACGAGGCTCAGGAATTTGTACAGAGCCAGATGAAAAAAACCGAGGACACAGTATCCACCGAAGATCAAGAGGATATTGAAGATCAGCCTATCATTAAATTTGTAAACAATATGATAGCCGAGGCTGTAAGACAGCGTGTATCCGATATTCACCTTGAGCCTCAGGAAAAGAAATTGGTAATTCGTTTCCGTGTTGACGGTAAACTTATTAAATATATGGACTCAAGCAAGGAGCTTGCTCCCTCTGTAACGAGCCGTATTAAATTTATCAGCGGTATGAACATTGCGGAAAAAAGAATTCCGCAGGACGGTAGAATTCACTATAATA
>ENA-UADK01000276-UADK01000276.1-human-gut-metagenome-genome-assembly--contig:-NODE-276-length-13427-cov-7.283877_pt1 | contig 13427 bp, 12 predicted proteins | sample MGYA00244259_ERZ654255 | MGnify/ENA primary metagenome ERZ654255 (study PRJEB26926, sample SAMN06165057) | human gut metagenome | biome: ENVO:00009003; feature: ENVO:2100002; material: ENVO:00002003...
TAATTAAAATTGCAGAAGAAGCATTTGCTACCGGAAAACAGCACCCGAGCTTCAAGGCAGGTGACACTGTAACAGTAGCATATCGTATTGTCGAGGGTAACAAGGAACGTGTACAGCTGTACCGTGGTGTTGTTATCAAGATTGCCGGACATGGAGACAAGAAGCGTTTTACAGTACGTAAGATGTCAGGAACCATAGGCGTAGAACGTATTTTCCCGATTGAATCACCGGCTATCGACAGCATCGAAGTGAACAAAGTGGGTAAAGTTCGTCGCGCTAAACTGTACTACCTGCGCGCTCTTACCGGTAAGAAAGCAAGAATCAAAGAAAAAAGAGTTAACGGTTAATTCCAGACTCCTATTTCGAAATAAAAAAGGGAAACTGACAATGTCGGTTTCCCTTTTTTAGTGATATACACAATAGGCATACACACCATGCGATACTCTACTGCTACTCCCTCATTCAAAACATTGTAAGCCTGCGCTCCTTTCCTTTCACATAAGCCTTCCTTCTTGCTGATATGTTAGTTTATCAGCGCCCAACGGCCGTGAGGCGCTCTGCTAACGACCGTCAACAAAGCGCTTTATGGCCGTTAGGCGAACGCCTCACGGCCGTTAAACAGCTCTCATATGCATAGCTTGCCTATACTGAATACCTATCTTATCCATACCAAAAGCCTGACTTCCACCTATTATCGCACGGGCTTTTACGAAGTTAATACCGTGTTTGCAGGAAACCAATAGCTTGTTTACACGATATTGGCAAATCGCTCCATATCCTATTAATTTATTGTACTACAAGACATTAATAGATTCTTTGGCGTAAATTTAAGGTGGAAGCAAAAGTTGCTTCCACCTTTTCAAGTTGCTTCCACAGCATCCGCAACCCCGATGAATAAAGGGATACAGAGAATGGGTGGAAGTGTGGAAGCAACTTGTGCATAACTTTATTGCTGAGGAATATGTGCCACCAAAGAAAAAAAGGTGTGTCGAAACTCTCATAAACTAAAAATCACCCTCGCCACAGATAGGTGTAGCGAGGGTGACTTCGATAGAAGGAGAGTTTTGACATATCCCCTCCTTTATCAGTTTCCCTAATATTGATTACTTGATATCTCTCAGCTCCCAGCCCAACGCACTGGCACCCAGCACAGCAGCATCAGAGTCCTTCAACTCGGAAGCCAGCAACTTGGTCTTGCCTTTGTAGATATTCAATACATTGTCATCGATGGCTTTCTGGATAGGCTTGAAGATATAGTCGCCCGCCTTTGCCAGACCGCCGAACAGTACGATAGCTTCCGGGCTGGAGAAAGCGATGAAATCGGCCAAAGCCTCACCCAAGATAGTTCCGGTAAACTCAAAGATTTCTTGGGCAATCTTGTCACCCTTCACCGCTGCGTCATACACATCCTTGGAAGTAATGTTTTCTGCCGGAATGTCGCGCAACAAACTCGGTTCGGTACTCTTGGTCAGGAACTCACGGGCAGAACGTGCCACACCCGTAGCTGAGCAGTAAGTTTCCAGACAACCGTGGCGTCCGCATCCGCAGAGACGACCGTTTTCACGACGGATAATAGTATGTCCCAACTCTCCGGCAAAACCGTCATGGCCATATACCATCTGACCGTTAATAACGATACCGCTACCTACACCGGTGCCAAGAGTTATCATGATAAAGTCTTTCATACCACGAGCCGCACCGTAAGTCATTTCACCGATACCGGCAGCATTGGCGTCGTTTGTCAAAGCGGTAGGGATACCCAAGCGCTCTTCAAACATGGCAGCCAAAGGAATTACACCCTTCCAGGGAAGGTTCGGGGCAAACTCAATAGTACCGCTGTAATAGTTTCCGTTAGGAGCACCGATACCGATACCTTTTATCTTGTCTACTCCACCGTTGGCAATAATGAGCGGCAACAGATTCTTGCAAACTTCGTCTACGTAATCATTGACGTCCTCATAAGCTCCGGTTTTGATGGAACTGCTTGCAATAATAGTTCCGCGTGCGTCTACAATACCAAAGACGGTGTTTGTTCCGCCTATGTCAATGCCCACTACATAGGGCTTTTCCATGTTTGAATTCATGATATTACTTTTGTTTAAAGGGTTAGTTAATCACATTCATGGTTACAAAAATCACAAAGAAAAACGACACTGCAAAATCTTTTTTTAAAAAAGTTTGCAACTTTTGCAACTTTTCGTAGCATTGCTGCGTCTAATAGTGAAAATTAATAAGAGTAAAGCAATAAACAGGGAAAACAGTGATACAACTAAAAGACATTAACAAGACCTACAACAACGGAGCACCGCTGCATGTGCTCAAAGGTATCAACCTCGACATTCAGAAAGGCGAATTTGTTTCCATCATGGGCTCATCGGGTTCGGGAAAGTCCACTTTACTCAATATACTGGGTATTCTGGATAGTTACGACACGGGGGAATATTATCTGAACGGTACCCTCATCAAGAACCTCAGCGAAACGAAGGCAGCCGAGTACCGCAACCGTATGATTGGTTTCATCTTCCAGTCCTTCAATCTCATTTCCTTCAAGAATGCAGTGGAGAATGTGGCGCTTCCTCTCTTTTATCAAGGAGTGAGCCGCCGCAAACGTAATGCGCTGGCACTGGAATATCTGGACCGCCTGGGGCTGAAAGAGTGGGCACACCACATGCCAAATGAGATGTCCGGTGGACAGAAACAACGTGTAGCCATCGCCCGTGCCCTCATTACCCAACCGCAGATTATCCTTGCCGATGAACCTACCGGCGCGCTCGACAGCAAGACTTCCGTAGAGGTGATGCAGATTCTAAAGGAACTGCACGATACAGGCATGACCATCGTAGTCGTGACCCACGAAAGCGGTGTTGCCAACCAGACGGACAAGATTATCCATATCAAAGACGGTATCATAGGTAGCATCGAGACGAATCTGAACCACGATGCAAGCCCGTTCGGAAAAGACGGATTCATGAAATAATAAAGGAAGAGCCCCCTCCCCCTTTAATTTTTAATTCTTAATTTTTAATTATCAATGATAGACCTTTGGCAAGAAATATACGGAACCATCAAACGCAACAAACTGCGTACATTCCTGACGGGCTTTGCCGTGGCATGGGGAATCTTCATGCTCATCGTGCTGCTCGGAGCCGGAAACGGTATCATACATGCCTTCGAGCAAAATGCGTCGGAGCGTGCCTTGAACTCTATCCGCATCTTCCCCGGCTGGACCACCAAGTCATACGACGGTCTGAAAGAAGGACGCCGCGTCCAACTGGACAACCGGGACATGGATGACACGGAGAAGCAATTCACTGAAAATGTCATCAGTGCCGGTGCCACCGTGCGTCAAAGTAATGTAAACGTCAGCTTCGGACAAGAATATATCAATATCTCTCTGCTGGGCGTATATCCCAACTACACCGAAGTGGAAACCGTGAAAACAGCGGACGGACGTTTCATCAACTACAACGACCTGAAAGACCGACGTAAAGTCATCATCCTCCATAAGAAATCTGCAGATATCCTTTTCGGAAAAACGCATACTGAACCCATCGGACAATTTGTCAATGCCAGTGGAGTGGCCTATCAAGTAGTAGGCCTCTACAATGACCAGGGAGACCGCGAGGCAAACGAAGCGTATATCCCCTTCTCCACCTTGCAGACCATCTATAATAAAGGAGACAAGCTGAATAACATCATCTTTACAACCAAGAACCTGCACAGCATAGAAAGTAACGAAGCCTTTGAAAAAGAATACCGCAAGGCTATTGCCACCAATCACCGCTTTGACCCCACGGATGAGAGCGCCATATGGATATGGAATCGTTTCACCAACTATCTGCAGACACAGAATGCAATGGGTATCCTCCGGACTGCAATCTGGGTTATCGGTATCTTTACACTGTTGAGTGGGATTGTCGGCGTGTCGAACATAATGCTGATTACCGTGAAAGAACGTACCCGGGAATTTGGTATCCGTAAGGCATTGGGAGCAAAACCTTTCTCCATCCTTTGGCTGATTATTGTGGAAAGCGTGACTATCACTACGCTATTCGGTTATATCGGTATGGTGGCAGGCATCGGGGTGACGGAATGGATGAACTCTGCTTTCGGTAGCCAGACGATGGATGCCGGCATGTTCCAGCAGACCATGTTCTCCGATCCCACCGTAGACCTCAGTATTGCTATCCAAGCTACCCTGACCCTTATCATAGCGGGTACGTTGGCTGGGTTCTTCCCGGCTAAGAAAGCGGTAAGTATCAGTCCTATTGAAGCACTTAGAGCAGATTAAAGATTATGAGAATAGACATAGATACGTGTGAGGAAATCCTCATCACAATAACAAGGAACAAAACGAGAAGCCTGCTTACGGCGTTCGGCGTATTCTGGGGTATCTTTATGCTGGTGGCGCTTATCGGTGGCGGCCAGGGCATGCAGGAAGAACTAAAATCCCAGTTCGAAGGATTTGCAACCAACTCGGGCTTTATCGCTGCACAAAAGACAAGCGAGGCTTATAAAGGTTTTCGCAAAGGACGATGGTGGGATTTGGAGATGGAAGATGTGGACCGTGTACGCAATGTGGACGGTGTGGCGCTTGCCACGCCTTCCATTGCCTTATGGGGACAAGTGGCTGTCTACGGAGACAACAAGTACGACTGTAGTGTGAAAGGCTTGTATCCCGAATATGAACAGATAGAACATCAAGAGATGACCTATGGACGTTTCATCAATGATGTCGACATTAAAGAGTCGCGTAAAGTGTGTGTAATCGGCAAACGTGTTTATGAAAGCCTCTTCAAACCCGGTGAAGACCCCTGCGGCAAATATGTCCGGGTAAATGGTATCTATTACCGGGTTATCGGAATGTGTTCATCCGAAGGCAATGTCAATATACAAGGGCAGGCCTCTGAAGCCATTACATTGCCTTTTTCCACCATGCAACAGACCTACAACCTCGGAAAGAAACTGCATGTAGTATGTTTCATCATGAAACCGGGAGTAAAAGTGAAAGACGTGCAGCCCGAAGTGGAACGTCTTGTAAAAGCAGCGCACTACATTGCTCCCGATGACAAACAAGCCGTCATGCTTCTGAATGCGGAAGCTATGTTCTCCATGATGGACAACCTGATGATTGGAGTGCGCTTTCTAATCTGGATGGTAGGTTTGGGGACGCTGTTTGCCGGAGCTATCGGCGTATCGAATATCATGATGGTAACCGTCAAGGAGCGCACAACGGAAATAGGCATACGCCGTGCCATAGGTGCCCGTCCTAAAGACATTCTGCAACAAATTCTTTCGGAAAGCATGGTGCTGACCACTATAGCGGGTATGGCAGGTATTTCTTTTGCCGTATTTGTACTGCAAATACTTGAAAAGGCCGCCAATGACCCTGGAGTTATCAAAACCCACTACCAGGTTTCATTCGGACTGGCTATCGGAACCTGTATCCTCCTCATCGCATTAGGAGTGCTTGCCGGACTGGCACCTGCCTATCGCGCCATGGCAATCAAGCCAATTGAAGCCATCAGGGATGAATAAACTTATAGAGAGACCACTAACCGTAAGCCATGAAATAATGGCTATATCAATCGTAAATAATTAAATCGTAAATATAAGATGAAAACAAAGAAGTTTCTGAAAATCGCATTATTGGTAGTAATTGCTGCCTTATTCATTTGGACATTCGTTTTTCTGTACCAGAAGTCCCAACCTAAAGTAACAGTATACGAAACGATAGTTCCGGAAGTGACAGACCTTGAAAAGACTACCGTAGCCACCGGCAAAGTGGAACCGAGAGATGAAGTCCTTATCAAGCCGCAGATTTCCGGTATTATTGCCGAAGTATACAAGGAAGCAGGACAAAGTGTGAAGCAAGGGGAAGTGCTTGCCAAAGTAAAGGTGATACCCGAACTGGGACAATTGAACTCTGCCGAAAGCCGCGTACGATTGGCGGAAATCAACGCTGCCCAAGCCGAAACGGATTTCGCCCGTACCCAGAAACTGTACAACGACAAGCTTATCAGCGCTGAAGAGTACGAAAAAGGGGAAGTAAGCGTGAAGCAGGCACGCGAGGAACTGCAGACAGCAAAAGATAACCTGGAAATTGTAAAGGAAGGCATCACCAAGAACAGCGCCTCTTTCAGTAGTACCCTGATCCGTTCCACCATTACCGGTCTGATTCTGGATGTACCCATCAAAGTCGGTAACTCGGTTATCATGAGTAACACTTTCAATGACGGAACCACCATCGCTACCGTTGCCAACATGAACGATTTGATTTTCCGCGGCAACATTGACGAAACGGAAGTGGGCCGTGTGCACGAAGGCATGCCGGTGAAACTGACAATCGGCGCCCTGCAGAATCTTTCGTTCGATGCCACACTGGAATACATATCTCCGAAGGGTGTGGAAGAAAACGGTGCCAACCAGTTTGAAATCAAAGCTGCCATTGCCGCACCGGACAGCGTACAGATACGTTCCGGCTATTCTGCCAACGCAGAAATCGTATTGGACCGTGCCCAGAAAACGCTTGCCGTACCGGAAAGTACCGTTGAATTCAATGGTGACAGCACCTTTGTATACGTAATGACGGACAGCGTACCGGTACAGAAGTTCGAACGCCGCCCCATCCAGGTCGGCATGAGTGACGGCATAAAGATTGCCATCAAAAGCGGTATCAGTGCCCAGGATAAGATTCGCGGTACAGAGAAAAAGGATTAACAAACGGAATAGCTTAAAAAGATATACGATATGAATAAAAAGATATTCTTATACCTCGCAATATTCGGCAGTATCTCAGTGCAGGCGCAGGAACGATGGTCTTTACGCCAATGCATAGACTATGCCATCGAGCATAACATCAGTATCCGCCAGACAGCCAACGCTGCCGAACAGAGTGCTGTCGAAGTAAATACAGCCAAATGGGCACGACTGCCGAACCTGAATGCCAGTGCCGGCCAGAGCTGGAACTGGGGACGTACGCAAACAGCCATCAAAAATGAGGATACGGGAGACTATTCCACTGTATACGTCAACACCAGCAGCCACGGCACTAATATGTCTGTCAATACCAGCATACCTATCTTTACCGGTCTGGAAATTCCCCACCAGTATGCATTGGCCAAACTAAACCTCAAAGCTGCCATTGCCGACCTGGACAAAGCCAAGGAAGACATTGCCATCAATATAGCTTCGGCCTACCTTCAGGTGCTGTTCAATGAAGAGCTCCACCAGGTGGCGTTGGGACAAGTGCAATTGAGCAAAGAGCAATATGTCCGCATCAGCCGGCTTGCCGACTTGGGAAAAGCCTCTCCGGCAGAACTGGCAGAAGCCAAAGCACGTGTGGCACAAGACGAGATGAATGTAGTGCAGACAAACAACAACTATAAGTTGGCCCTGCTCGACCTTAGCCAGCTTATCGAACTGGAAACACCGGAAGGGTTCAATCTGGAATCTCCGGCAGTCAATCTGGATTTAGTCCCTCTCACTCCTCCGGATGAGATATTCCAAACAGCCATGGTGAGTAAGGCTTCCATACAAGCTGCACAGTTCCGCTTGGAAGGCAGTAAACACAATATCCGTATTGCCCAGAGCAACTACTACCCGCAACTGAGCCTGAACGGTAGTCTCGGTACGAATTACTATTCTACCATCGACCGTACTTTCAGCCAGCAGATGAACGATAACTTCAACAAATATGTAGGATTCAACCTCAGCGTACCTATTTTCAACCGTCTCTCTACCCGTAACCGGGTACGCACGGCACGCCTGCAACGTGAAAACTATGCCTTGCAATTGGATAATGCCAAGAAGACACTTTATAAAGAAATCCAACAAGCATGGTACAACGCCGCTGCTGCCGAAAGCAAATATACCAGTAGCCATACAGCCACCGTTGCCAGCGAAGAGTCTTTCAAGCTGATGAGCGAAAAGTATGAGAACGGAAAAGCAAATGCCGTAGAATACAATGAAGCAAAACAGAACCTTATGAAATCCCAATCAGACGAATTGCAAGCCAAGTATGACTATCTGTTCCGTACCAAGATTCTGGATTTCTATAAGGGAGAACCGATTGAATAAAAAAAGAAGTATAATTTTAGTTGTTGTGTTTGATTCTCCCCTCTCCCTGCCTCCAGGCTGACAAGAGGGGAGTTTTTTGTTCTTCTATCTCCTTTCCGAAGAGCGGGAAGAGCTACTGCCGGTAGAACTGCGGGTAGTGCTTGAAAAGCTGCTGCGACGGCTTTCGGAACTCCGTACGCCGGAAGCATTTCTTCTTTCCTTGCTTGCCGTCTTTACCCTGCTACGGCTGGGGCTCTTATCATTATTTTTAGTTCTTGTGGTTTCTATTTTCTCTTTACTCGACTTTCTGCCACTATCCACACTACTACGTCGCGTACTGCTGTTACGTGTACCTGTGCTAATGCGATTATTACTACCGTTGCTACGTCGCGTGGTATATACATCATCCCTGCCTGCCGGACGCTTATGCGAATTAGGGCGGATGTTCACCGAACCGAAATCTGAACGGCGGCTGGTGTGGTACGACTTATCATTCCGAATACTCCACGAACCGGTATAGTGCGGATGATGGTAACGACCGCGATAATAGCTGTTGTGATAGTGCGTACGATAATGCCCACCGCAATATGTACGGTAATGATACGGCCGCGGGAAATAGAAATGATTATGGTTGGTGTAAGTGATGTAAACCCTAAAAGACCAACGACCACCACTTACATAAACCGGACGGTAAAAATAGGCGGCCTGCATGAAACGGCCGTACTGCCGGTTATTCAGCACCCATCGAAGGTCGTCATTGCGCACATCCAGATAATCGTAATAGCGATTCAAGGCCCATTCCTCCCCCCGAAGAACGTCATCCATCAGATAACGTATACCGGAAATGAAATCATAGTTTATTTCGTACACGTCATTATACTGTTCTGTACTCAGGTTCAATTCATAGGCCATCTTGTCCGTAAGAAAGCGGGTCTCTTTACGCACTTTGCTGTTGCTCATTGCCGCACTACAAACAGCTGTACTCATCATAGCGGCAAAAAATATAAATATAATCCGTTTCATAACCCCTCCTTTTTTTAGTTATTCTTCTCATGATATTGTTTGATGAAGGCATTTATCTCGTTCTTGTCCGACGAGAAGGTCAGCTTGTCTATCGCATAATAGAAATTCGGTTTATCGGCTATTTTAGGATAAATCTTCTTCATCAACTGTTTCTTTTCACTGTCGAAACGATAAAAATCCATCAGACGGATACACTGGTCAGTAGTGAACCAAGAGGTCAGCAAGGCATGGTCGAGCACTTCCTTACGGTCTGAATCGAAACTCTGTTTTTCCATCAGCCCCATAAACTGTTCGAAGGCAGATGGTGACATCACCGGTTCATGCTGCTCGCCTCCTAACGGTCTGTCACCGGGTCTGCCAGGCTTGTGATGATTAGAAGTACCCCAGTTTCCACCAGGTCTTTTGTCCTCTGGAATGAAAATATCTTCCACTTCATTGATGGAGCAATGCACACGTTCATCATATAGGAGTTTTCCTCTTCGGGAATTCTCCCCACGGGATGGCGCTTCATAAACCTCTACCCGACAACTACCACGCAGATTGGCTACAAAACAACTGAAAGTAGGCAGGCAAACCTGCTGTCCGTCGACCAGTACCACCACTCTACGATATGGACTTTCTATACGGATTCCGTCTATGGGCGCCGCTTTTATTGCGGGAAACGCTACCAGAACTAGACAAACACTTAATATCAAATGACGTATCATGACTTTTCTTTTTTTATTGTACGACAAAAATAGGGAGAGGAAATTCCCCTCCCTAATGATTGTCTCTATTTACAAGTAGGGAAATTCCTAATGACTGGGACTAATTCCTAATCCTGATTCCATCTTCCTCCAATACAACCAGATGTTTTTTGTACAAATCTCCCACAGCCTTTTTGAAGGTTTTCTTGCTGACACCGAAAGTTGCATAGATTTCTTCTGCCGGACTCTTGTCATTCAAAGCTATCCGTCCGCCCTGTTCACGGATATAGTCCAGCAGCGTAGCTGAGAAATCTTCTACTTTAGCCTGCCTCGGTTTTTGAAGCAGCAGGTCTATCTTGCCGTCTTCACGTACCTGCTTCACATAGGCTTTCATCCTCATGCCCGTGTGCAGTGGCTGAAATATCTCGCTCTCATATAGCAAGCCGCTATATTCATCGTTGATGATCGCCTTGAATCCCAAATCCGTCTTCTGCCAAATCAGGATATCCACCTCCTGCCCCGACTCATAGGCGGCCTTCTCTTTGGAAAGATAACGGTCTACCTTGGCCGATGCCACGATACGATAGCTTTCATCATCCAAATGGGCATGAACCACATACTTCTTTCCCACCTGCATCTTCATTTTCTGTTCGCGGAAGGGGACGAAAAGATCCTTCATCAATCCCCAGTTAAGGAAAGCACCATACTGGTTTATCCACGCCACCTCCAAGCAGGCAAACTGCCCGACCTGCACTAACGGTGTCAGAGTAGTGGCTACCAGACGTTCTTCGTTATCAAGATATATAAAAACGTTCAGTTTGTCTCCCACCTTACAGTCTTGGGGGACATAACGCGACGGAAGCAGAATTTCACCTTCTTCGCCACCGTCCAGATACATGCCGAAGGCTACCTCCTTCACCACTTCCAGCGTATTGTACTTTCCTAACTCAATGCTCATAGTTTCTTACTTATCTTCATTTTCCCAACAAAGATAAGTAATTTAGGTACAATACAGCAGTTCGGAAAGAAGAAATAACTTTTTGCTCTAAAAGATAACTTTTTTCTATGAACAACTCTCTTCAAAAAGGGTTATCTTTGTATCGTGACAATCAGCAAGAAAAGATATTACTCACCTTTAAATAAAAAAGATTATGGAATTTCTGACAAATGACAAATTGACAATCGTCGGCGCAGCCGGCATGATCGGTTCAAACATGGCACAGACTGCAATCATGATGCATCTCACTCCCAACCTATGTCTGTACGACCCTTATGCTCCCGGACTGGAAGGGGTGGCCGAAGAGCTGTTCCACTGCGGATTCGAAGGAATGAACATCACATTTACCTCCGATATCAAAGAAGCGCTGACCGGCGCCAAGTATGTGGTATCATCAGGCGGTGCCGCCCGCAAGGCCGGCATGACCCGCGAAGACCTTTTGAAAGGCAATGCCGCTATTGCCGAAGAATTCGGCAAGAATGTAAAAGCCTACTGTCCGGATGTGAAGCACGTGGTTGTCATTTTCAACCCTGCCGACATCACCGGTCTGATTACCCTATTGTATTCCGGCCTGAAACCTTCACAAGTGACCACACTGGCTGCCCTCGACAGCACCCGCCTGCGCAGTGAACTTTCCAAGCACTTCGGCATCGCCCCCGACAAAATCGAAAATTGCCGTACCTACGGCGGTCATGGTGAACAGATGGCTGTATATGCCTCTACCGCCAAGGTGGACGGTAAACCGTTACTTGATATCATCGGTACCCCTGCCCTAACTAAAGAACAGTGGGTCGAAATCCAGACTAAGGTAACCAAAGGCGGTGCCAACATCATCGCCCTCCGTGGACGTTCTTCCTTCCAGAGTCCGGCATACGTCTCTATCGAAATGATAGCTGCAGCGATGGGTGGCAAACCGTTCCGCTGGCCTGCCGGTACATATGTACACAGCCACGGCTTCGACCACATCATGATGGCAATGGAAACTGAAATTACCAAAGACGGTGTACACTATAAGGAACTGAACGGCACGCCCGAAGAAGAAGCCAAACTGAAAGAAAGCTATGCCCATCTCTGCACACTTCGTGACGAGGTGATAGAAATGGGTGTACTGCCTGCCATCAAAGACTGGCACAGCATCAATCCGAATATCGACTGATGTCTTCGATAGCAAATGATTTTTAGAAGTAAGGTGCCTCGCTCCATAGAGCAAGAGGCACCTTTTTTAGATATTTTTCCTCAAAAAGCCTTGCGGTATAAAAAAAACTCTTTATCTTTGCACCCGCAAACGAAAAAGGTGCCATAGCTCAGTTGGTAGAGCAAAGGACTGAAAATCCTTGTGTCCCCGGTTCGATTCCTGGTGGCACCACTATCGATTCGGTAATTTCTCGGAACCCATTGAAATTCAATCATTTCAATGGGTTTTCTTTTATACTCCAATACGCAAATTCTAGCCGATTCGAGTATCTGGAAATGTCCCATTCGGTGGCTTTTTCAGAGTCCCTTTAAAAAACCACCGATTGCACTATATTTCACTCATTTACAATAATTTGCGCCAATCATTTTTAGGAGCAAAAACATACTTTTGCATACCTGCTTGAATGTAATGGAAACAGCGAAAAAAGAAAAGCAAAAAAGATTCTTCCTTTACTGACAAATATAAGATGAAGGAAAACAAAGAGAATCTTAAAACTAAAAAAAACGGTGGTTTTTCAGACCATGTCTACCAAAAAGCCACCGATTTTAACTTTTTTACCGACTTCCAACTCATCTTTCAAGTTGACAGAATAACTAATTGTATTTACCAACTTAAAGAAAAAAGTTATGAAACAAGGAACAATGAAGATTCTGTTTTTCGTTCTCAAAACGAAATTATTAAAAAATGGTGAAGCACCTATTCTAATGAGGATCACAATTAACGGTCAATACGAAGAAACACGAATCCAAAGAAGCGTTCCTCTCAAACTGTGGAACGCAGCCAAAGGATGTAGTAAAGGAAAAGACCGGGCTTCCAATGAACTCAACAGTTATTTATCTGAATTAGCCACGCGAGCATTGGAAAAGTATAAAGAACTTATACTGGAGCAGGCAATATCCACTCCCTCCTTAATACTAAAACGTGTATTCGGCAAGGATACGGAAATGCGTACCCTGCTTGGAACAATACGACAAGAAATCAAGGATATGGAGAAAGTTGTGAATATTGACTATGCACCAGTGACCATCAACCGTTACAAAAATGTACTGAAAAAACTCGAAAATTCCATTCCTACATTTTATGACAAAGAAGATATTACTTTCCATGAACTCACTCCGGAATTCATAAAAGCCTTTGACCTTCATTTAAAAACAGAAGTCGGTTTATGCCGCAACACTATTGTACGATATATGAAATGTTTCAAGAAAATCACAAATATGGCACTGGCAAAAGGTTGGATGAAGAAAGATGCGTTTTATGGATACAAAATGGAACAGGATGAAACAGCTCCTGTATTCCTCACATATGACGAATTACAGACCGTTATGAATAAGGAATTCACTATACCCCGACTGGCACTGGTACGGGATATTTTCATTTTCGCCTGTTTCACCGGTCTGGCATTTGTCGATGTGTCCACGCTCAAAAAAGAAGATATGGTGCCTGTCTCTTATACACATCTCCGAGC
>ENA-UADK01000281-UADK01000281.1-human-gut-metagenome-genome-assembly--contig:-NODE-281-length-13174-cov-5.117692_pt1 | contig 13174 bp, 10 predicted proteins | sample MGYA00244259_ERZ654255 | MGnify/ENA primary metagenome ERZ654255 (study PRJEB26926, sample SAMN06165057) | human gut metagenome | biome: ENVO:00009003; feature: ENVO:2100002; material: ENVO:00002003...
ATATAAAATATGGGGGATCAGTATTTAAATCAAATATTAATTCACTATTTAATAACTCTCACTCTGAGCACTCCGTCAATGGCAGAAAGCTTCTCAACGGTAGAGGCATCAATAGCTGAATCAAGATCAAGAAGTGAATATGCATAGTCACCCTTGCCCTTGTTTGTCAGATCAGATACATTGATATCAGCCTCTGCAAGAGCTGTTGTAATCTGTCCAATCATACCCTTAACATTCTTGTGAAGGATTCCGACTCTGCCTGAAGCTGTGCATGCACCCATGCTGCAGTCAGGGAAGTTTACTGAATGAACGATATTACCATTCTCTAAGTAATCTCTCAGCTCCTTGACAGCCATAACTGCACAATTGTCCTCTGACTCTGCTGTAGATGCTCCAAGATGAGGTGTTACGATGCAGCCCTTTGCTCCAACAGTTGTGTTGTTAGGGAAATCTGAAACGTACTTCTTAACCTTTCCCTTGGCAAGTGCATCTACCATAGCCTCTTCGTCAACGAGAAGATCTCTGGCAAAGTTTAATACGATAGCGGTTGGCTTCATCATTGCAATAGCATCAGCGTTTATCATCTTCTTTGTTGAATCAAGAAGAGGTACATGGATTGTGATGACATCACAGTTCTTGTAGATGTCCTCAACATTGCTGATATGCTTAACGCTTCTTGAAAGGTTCCATGCGGCATTTACTGAGATGTATGGATCATATCCGTAGACATCCATGCCCATATGTACTGCAGCATTTGCAACAAGTACACCGATGGCTCCAAGTCCGATAACACCGAGCTTCTTGCCTGAAATCTCTGTTCCTGCAAAGTTCTTTTTCTGCTTCTCGGCTGTCTTTGCAATATTCTCATCGTTCTGGTTTGCAAGACACCAGTCGATACCTCCAACGATATCTCTTGATGCATAAAGCATTCCGGCAAACACAAGCTCCTTAACACCGTTTGCATTGGCTCCCGGTGTGTTGAATACAACGATTCCCTGCTCGGCACACTTGTCAAGCGGAATATTGTTTACTCCTGCTCCTGCTCTTGCCACAGCAAGCACCTTGTCACCAAGCTCCATGTCATGCATAGCGGCACTTCTTACAAGTGCTGCATCTGCATCCTTAATATCATCAACCTTTTTATAATCGTCAGAGAACAGGTCAAGGCCTACTCCTGCGATTGGGTTTAAGCATGTGTAATTGAACATTATGCATTCTCCTCCTCAAACTTCTTCATAAACTCTACAAGCTTCTCAACGCCCTCTTTTGGCATAGCATTGTAGATAGATGCTCTCATTCCGCCAACTGTACGGTGTCCCTTAAGGTTTACAAATCCGGCTACAGTTGCCTCCTTTACAAACTTGGCATCAAGCTCTGCATCTCCTGTTACAAACGGAACATTCATGAGTGATCTGTCCTCTTTTCTTACTGTTCCCTTAAAGAGCTTGCTCTGATCAAGGAAATCGTAGAGAATCTTGGCCTTCTCCTCATTTCTCTCCTTCATAACTGAAAGACCGCCCATCTTCTTGAGCCATTTGAATACCTTGCCACAGATATAGATGCCGTAGCATGGTGGTGTATTGTAAAGAGAATCATTATCGGCCTGAGTCTTCCACTTGAGCATGGTTGGTGTGCCCGGTAGACAATCATCTGTGATAAGGTCCTCTCTGATAATTGCTATAACTACTCCGGCAGGTCCTACATTCTTCTGTACTCCGCCATAGATAACAGCATATTTTGATACATCTACAGGCTCTGATAAGAAGCAAGAAGATACATCAGCTACAAGGTTCTTTCCCTTTGTGTTTGGAAGCTTCTTGTACTTTGTTCCGTAGATAGTATTGTTCTCGCAGATGTATACATAATCCATATCATCTGTGATTGGTAAATCTGAGCAGTCAGGTATGTATGAGAAGGTCTCATCTGCAGACGAAGCAAGCTCTACGGCGTCTCCGTAAATCTTAGCCTCGGCAAACGCCTTTTTAGCCCACTGACCTGTGATAATGTATCCTGCTTTTTTATTTTTCATAAGGTTCATCGGTACCTCAGCGAAGAACTGTGAAGCACCACCCTGAAGGAAAAGCACCTTGTAATTGTCAGGTATATTCATAAGCTCGCGGAGATCCTTCTCGGCATCCTTGATGATGTCATCAAACCATTTAGATCTGTGGCTCATCTCCATAACCGACATTCCGCTTCCCTTATAATCCATCATCTCTGCTGCTGCTTCCTGCAATACCTCCTCAGGTAAAACTGCAGGTCCTGCTGAAAAATTGTAAACTCTACTCACTCTAATTTCCTCCTTGTGTCGCATTGTAGTCCTCTTCATCGAAAGACTCGTTGATAGGCTTGCCCGGTGCAACCATAGGCCATACCTTGTCATCTGAATCAATGATACAATCGATGACAAACGGTGTCTTGCTCTTTAAGGCATCTGCAAATGCTTTTTCAAATTCTTCCTGGGTCTTAACACGTCGTGCGGTGGCTCCCATTGCTTCTGAAAGCTTTACATAATCCACCCCATCATCGAGTACGGTTGCCGAGTAATGCTTCTCGTAAAAAAGAGTCTGCCACTGGCGTACCATTCCAAGTACATGGTTGTTTATTATAACCTCGATAAGAGGAAGCTTTTCTCTTGAAGCTGTTGCAAGCTCGTTCATGTTCATTCTGAAGCATCCGTCACCTGCAATATTGACTACAGTCCTGTCATGATTAGCTGTCTGGGCACCGATTGCAGCACCGAGACCGTATCCCATGGTACCAAGACCTCCTGATGTAAGAAGAGTTCTCGGCTTGCTGTATTTGTAATACTGGGCTGCCCACATCTGATGCTGACCGACCTCAGTAACCATTATAGCATTTCCTTTTGTCATTTCATAGATTTTTTCAATAACAAATGGTCCGCTAAGTCCCTCTTTGTGATATGTAAGAGGAAAAGTCTTTGCATATGCAAGCACATGCTCAACCCATGAATTGTGGTCAAGCTGTGTGAGCTTTTTGTTGATGCGTGTAAGTATTTCCTTCACATCGCCTATAACACTCGATGTAACACGGATATTTTTATTAATCTCTGCTGCGTCTACATCAAACTGTAATATCTTGGCCTGGTCTGCAAACTTTTTAGGATTGCCAAGCACTCTGTCCGAAAAACGTGTACCAATCGCAATCAAAAGGTCGCACTCTGAAACTCCAAGGTTTGAGGTCTTTGTGCCATGCATACCAAGCATGCCTGTGTAGTTATCACTTGTGCCGTCATATGCACCCTTGCCCATGAGCGTATCGCAAACAGGTGCATTCACCTTGTCCACAAATTCCTTAAGCTCTTTGCTTGCTCCGGAGAGAACCACTCCGCCTCCTACAAATATATATGGCTTTTTGGATGCTTTTATGAGTTCAATTGCATTATCAATGTCACTGTCTGTAATAGTTTCTGTCACACGCTCAGGAAGCTTGATTTCCTGTTTGGTGTACTCTACCAGATCTGCCGTAACATTCTTTGGAATATCCACAAGTACAGGACCCGGTCTGCCTTTTCTTGCTATATTGAAAGCTCTGCGTATTGTATCTGCAAGCTTCTCTACATCCTTTACAATAAAGCTGTATTTAGTTACAGGCGTTGTAATTCCGGCAATATCTATCTCCTGAAAGCTGTCCTTTCCAAGTAACGAGACTCCGACATTACATGTGATTGCGACGATTGGAATCGAATCCATGTATGCTGTCGAAATTCCTGTGACCAGATTTGTCGCCCCCGGTCCGCTTGTAGCCAGACAGACGCCAACTTTTCCGGTGCTTCTCGCATAGCCGTCGGCCGCATGGCTTGCTCCCTGCTCATGTGAGGTCAGCACATGCTTAATCTCCGGATGCTTGTAGAGCTCGTCATAGACATTAAGGATGGCTCCTCCCGGATAACCGAATACTGTGTCAACACCCTGTTCTTTTAAGCATTCTATAATAACCTGTGATCCTGTTAACTGCATCTTGTATTCCTCTTTTTCTTATACGAATCCTTTACGATAATAGGTAAAAGCCTTATTCGTACTGAATTTTCTATCAAAATTTATACTACGCGTTCTGCTCGCCCGGAAGTGCAAGGATGGCTCCTCTGTTTCCTGATGTAACAAGCGCTGCGTATCTCTTCAAATAGCCTGTTGTAACCTTCGGCTCCCTTGGCTGCCACTTTGCCTTACGCTCAGCAAGCACCTCGTCTGACACATCGAGCTCAAGCTTCATGTTTGGAATATCAATCTTTATGATATCTCCCTCTTCAACCAGGGCAATTGGTCCGCCTACTGCGGCCTCAGGTGAAACATGACCTATTGAAGCTCCTCTTGAAGCTCCTGAAAAACGTCCGTCTGTGATGAGTGCTACAGAGCTTCCAAGTCCCATTCCGGCAATAGCGGATGTAGGGTTAAGCATCTCTCTCATTCCAGGGCCGCCCTTTGGTCCCTCGTATCTGATGACAACCACATCACCCTCTACGATCTTGCCGCCCTTTATTGCTGCAATTGCATCCTCCTCGCAGTCAAATACTCTTGCAGGGCCCTCATGAACCATCATCTCATCGACAACTGCTGAACGCTTTACTACAGAGCCGTCCGGAGCCAGATTTCCTTTAAGCACTGCAAGTCCTCCGGTTTTTGAATATGGATTGTCTACCGGTCTGATGACCTCAGGGTCTCTATTGACTGCATTCTTTATATTCTCTCCAACTGTCTTTCCTGTAACAGTCATACAGTCTGTATTTAAAAGTCCGATATCAGCAAGCTCTTTCATGACAGCCCACACACCGCCGGCCTCATTTAAGTCCTCCATATATGTAGGGCCTGCCGGGGCAAGGTGGCAGAGATTTGGTGTCCTCTCACTGATTGGATTTGCAAAGCTGATATCAAAATCAAAGCCTATCTCATGAGCGATAGCCGGAAGATGAAGCATAGAGTTTGTAGAGCAGCCGAGTGCCATATCAACTGTGAGTGCGTTCATTATTGCATCCTTTGTGATGATATCTCTCGCCTTGATACCCTTGTTGTACATATCCATAACAGCCATTCCCGCATGCTTTGCAAGACGGATACGCTCTGAATATACAGCAGGTATTGTTCCGTTTCCGCGAAGTCCCATACCGAGTGCCTCTGTAAGACAGTTCATAGAGTTGGCTGTGTACATTCCCGAGCATGAACCGCAGGTAGGACATACCTTGTTCTCATACTCACATACATCATCCTCAGTCATAGTACCAGCAGCGTATGAGCCGACAGCCTCAAACATCGATGAAAGGCTTCTCTTTCTGCCCTTAACGTGGCCAGCAAGCATTGGACCGCCTGATACAAATACTGTAGGCAGATTAAGACGTGCAGCCGCCATCAGAAGTCCCGGCACGTTCTTGTCGCAGTTTGGAACCATTACAAGTGCATCAAACTGATGAGCGATTGCCATACACTCTGTAGAATCTGCAATCAGATCTCTTGTGACAAGGGAATATTTCATACCCACATGTCCCATTGCAATACCATCGCAAACTGCAATTGCAGGAAATACTACAGGCACTCCTCCTGCCTCTGCAACTCCAAGCTTTACAGCCTCAACGATTTTGTCTATATTCATATGGCCCGGAACAATCTCATTGAATGAGCTTACGATTCCGACCATAGGCTTTTTCATTTCCTCCGGTGTAAAACCAAGAGCATTAAATAAACTTCTTGCCGGTGCCTGCTGCATTCCGGCTCTTGCGTTATCACTTATCATATTTTATCTCCTTATTTATCTCCGACTATTTCTTTGAGTACTTCATCATTACTACTGTATACACAACAATCTGCCTATCTATAACCTGTTAGCTGTCTATTATAAGTCATGCAGCTACACACGCTCTGCGATGAGATCCCCCATCTGTGCTGTGCCTACCTGTGTGATACCCTCTGTAGTCTCACCCGGCTGTGGCATGATGTCGATTGTCCTGTAACCCTCCTTAAGCACCTGCTTTACAGCATCCTCGATTGCCTGTGCTTCCTTGTCCAGATCAAATGAATAGCGAAGCATCATGGCTGCTGAAAGGATTGTTGCGATAGGGTTTGCAATGCCCTTTCCTGCGATATCAGGAGCAGATCCGCCACTTGGCTCGTAAAGTCCGAACTTTGTATCGTTAAGGCTTGCTGATGAAAGCATACCGATTGAGCCTGTCACCATACTTGCTTCATCTGATAAAATATCGCCAAACATATTCTCTGTGAGGATAACATCAAACTGCTTAGGATCCTTTACAAGCTGCATTGCACAGTTATCAACAAGCATATGCTCGTATGTAACCTCCGGATAATCCTTAGCGACCTCCTCAACGATCTTTCTCCATAATCTGGAAGAATCAAGCACATTTGCCTTGTCTACGGATGTGACCTTTTTCCTTCTCTTCATAGCTATATCAAAGCCTCGCTTTGCGATTCTTCTGATTTCATTCTCATTGTATGTCAGTGTATCTGTGGCCGTAACAACTCCGTCCACCTCTTTTGTCTCTCTGGCTCCGAAGTAAAGACCTCCTGTAAGCTCACGCATAATCATCATATCAAAGCCATCTCCGATGATATCGCTACGGAGCGGACATGCTGCAGCAAGCTCCTTGTACAGGTATGCCGGTCTAAGATTTGCAAACAGATTGAGCGACTTTCTAAGCTTTAAAAGTCCTGCCTCCGGACGAAGCTCAGGGGCCAGCTTGTACCATGGTGATGTGGCTGTGTTGCCACCGATTGAACCCATCAGCACCGCATCTGAATCAAGCGCAGTCGCAATAGCCTCATCTGTAAGAGGAACACCTGTAGCATCAATTGAGCAGCCACCCATAAGAATGTCTGTGTAGTTGAAGCTGTGTCCATACTTGTCTGCTATTTTGTCCAATACCTTTTTTGCCTCAGTGACTATCTCCGGTCCGATTCCGTCTCCTGAAATTACACCAACTTTATATTCCATAATTTCTTACCTCTTTTACATAAAAATACATATTCTTATATTAAAGCATTAAAGTAGTTATTTCAATATGCCGGGATATTTTACTTTTTCATGCAATTTATAACTGCAGCTTATAATAACTGCATACTATAATAACAGTTTTTTATTATTATTGCAAGAGATGCGGATAATAAGAAAACCGCCACTTATGTGACGGCTTTACAAATTTGCATTATTTAGCTGAATCCTCTGCTTTCTCAAGGTCAGCGATAGCTGCCTTCTGCATTGGAATACGGCAGTTCTTGTTGTTACCAAACTCAACGATTACAGTATCGTCCTCGATATCGATAACTGTACCGTAAAATCCACTTGTTGTAAGAACTGTGTCTCCTGTTGCAACCTCTTTAAGCATTAGCTCCTTTTTCTTCTGCTCCTTCTTCTGTGGACGGATCATAAGAAAATACATAACTGCGAAAAGTACTACTAACCAGACAATCATTCCAATTGTTCCTGCTGCCTGACCGTTTGCTAAAATTGATGTCATCAATTGTTCCTCCTAAATATTCTATAATTGATGTGTTTTAAGCACTATTACCATAATACACGTTAAACGTGCTAACGGCAAGGATTTTTTATCATTTTCGAGATTTTTTATATTTATCTGCTAGCTCTGCTCTCCCTGTGTCATTCCATAGAGCTTTTCAGCCTTGTATGAAGCAAAACGACCCTCATCAAGTGAATCCCTTATCTCTTCCATCATGTTGTTGTAGAAATACAAATTATGGAGCACGCACAGTCTCATTCCGAGCATCTCCTTTGCCTTTAAAAGATGCCTGATATATGCACGCGAATATGTGCGGCAGGCAGGACAGTTACAGCCCTCCTCAATAGGGCGCATATCCTTCTGATACTTCTGGTTGAACAGATTAAGCTTGCCGTGATTCGTGTATACATGTCCGTGACGGCCGTTTCTGCTTGGATATACACAGTCAAAGAAATCGATTCCTCTCTCTACACCCTCAAGTATATTGGCAGGAGTTCCTACTCCCATCAGGTATGTAGGTTTATTAACAGGCAGATGAGGCACTGTTTCATCAAGAATATGGTACATCTCCTCATGGCTCTCTCCTACCGCCAGTCCGCCAACAGCATAGCCGTCCAGCTCAAGCTCAGAAATGCGCTTTGCATGGTCAATTCTTATATCATCATAAATAGCTCCCTGATTGATACCGAATAAAAGCTGCTCCTTGTTGATAGTATCCGGTAAGCTGTTTAAGCGTGCCATCTCCTTTTTGCACCTCTCAAGCCAGCGCGCGGTCCTGTTTACAGAGTTTGTCACATACTGTCTGTCTGCAACACTCGATGGGCACTCGTCAAATGCCATAGCTATCGTGGAGCCGAGGTTTGACTGTATCTGCATGCTCTCCTCCGGTCCCATAAAAATCTTAGCACCGTCAATATGCGAGTTGAAGTACACGCCTTCCTCCTTTATTTTGCGAAGACCCGCCAGTGAAAACACCTGGAATCCGCCGGAATCTGTAAGGATTGGTCTGTCCCACACCATGAATTTGTGCAGTCCGCCAAGCTCTTTAATGATTTTGTCTCCGGTTCTTACATGCAGATGATATGTATTTGACAGCTCAACCTGACACTTTATCTCCTTTAAATCGTCCGTAGAGACAGCGCCCTTTATCGCACCTACTGTTCCTACATTCATAAATACAGGTGTCTGTATATCTCCATGCACAGTATGGAATGTACCTCTCTTGGCACGTCCCTCTTGTTTTAGTAACTCATATTTAGCCATATTTCGTTTAATTCTCCTGTTTCTTTTACTTATCGCCATTGCCTGCGATTTTTCTGATTAATATTCCGTTGGTCAGCAGTGTGGTATCTATGCAATGCCTCTCAAAAAGCACTGCAAGCTGTGCAAAGTACTGGTCGAGATTCTTTATATCAGAGCGAAGGCGCTTTGTATCATGTGAATCAAGCGGATAGTTCATAACCGCATCGAACTCATCTCCACGCAGCCACGGAAGAGCATTATGCCATATTTCTCCCAAAATGTAAATATCCGGATTGATTTCCTTAAGCCTTGCCCTAAGCTCCTTGCAGAATCGGTGTGACACCTCATTTGCCACATCAAGGCGCAGTCCGTCTATATGATAATTTTCTACCCAGTTGGCACAGATATCGATAAAGTATTTTCGCACCGCCGGATTATTTGTATTGAGCTTTGGCATATTGTCAAAAAATCCAAACGTATAAAACTGACCCTTTTTAGCAGCTCCATGCTTAAAGTCAAGCGGCCATTCATTGATCATAAACCAGTCGTAATATTCTGAATCCGCTCCCTTTGCTAAAACGTCCTGCCACGGTGCAAAATAATAGCCACAGTGGTTGAACACTCCATCAAGCATTATTCTCATATCACGCTTATGAGCTTCTAGCACAAGCCTCTTAAAGGTATCTTCATCTCCAAAGCGCGGATCGATCTTTGCATAATCCGTTGTATCATACTTATGATTGCTCGGCGACTCGTTTATCGGTGTCAGGTAGATTCCGTTTATTCCAAGCTCCTTTAAGTAATCAAGCTTTTGAATGATTCCTGCGAGGTCTCCGCCGAAGCACTCCTCATTTTTGACCTTTCCCCTGTTTCTCCACGGAACAACATAATCAGGATCTATCGAGTGGTCTCCATTGCAGAATCTATCCGGAAATATCTGATACCATATAGTGTCATTTACCCACTTCGGTGTGACCGGAATATCACACGGATTCATCCACGGGAATACAAAGCACTGGCGGCTTCTGCCCTCAAGTGCCATCTGCTCTGCACTCACGAAGCCATCCTCAAAGTAAAACCATCTCTCATCCTCTGTGATGAGCTCAAAATAATATTTAAGTCTCTTGAATGGTGGCTTTACCGTGGTTGTCCACCATATCTGGTGCTTTAATTTCTTTTTAAATATAATCGGCTGCTTATCGCCATTCCAGGTCTCACCACCGCCTAAGATACCGGCTGCGAATGGGTCACCGAGTATGATATTTACTTCCTTCACATCATAACCGGTCTTTATATTTATGATTAATTCATCCTCATTTAAAGGATAGCAGTAGTTGTCGTATGCCTGGTGAAATACCCCATTAAATTCCATGTTTTCTCCCTCTTTTGCTGTCTTATTGTAGTCGTTGTTGCATTGCTTCATTGTGGTTCTGAGGACGGCACGTAAGTCGCGGCAAAATTGCTACAAATGATGCTGCTTAATTATACTTGCTTAAATTATGCTTCGCCTAATTTGCGCTTTGCATATACAGGCATGCAAGCATGCATCGATGATACCTTTTGACCCTTTAATCACATAATTATATACAAACATAGTTCGAAAGTTATCTAAATAAAATAATATCATAGTTTTCTTGACTATTCAACTTGGTATTACTTATAATATACCTATTATTGTAACTATAGGAGCTTCCGTGAGAACAAGAAAGACCGTTGCTATTACCGTTCATCATACCTAATAGTGTGTCCAGCAACGATTACAGCCCATTTAAAATGTCTTTTCGAGGCATGGGATGCAATCCCTCACTAATTAACACTATGGCGCATCAGCTTTTTTTATTCTCTATGGTTCTAAATAGTTATATACTATATAAAAAGGAGACCATCATGGCAGGTTCATCATACGGAAATATTTTTAGGGTAACAACATGGGGAGAATCACACGGAAAGGGCTTAGGTGTCGTTGTGGACGGCGTTCCTGCGGGGCTTGAGCTGTGTGAGGAGGATATTCAGATATTCTTAAACAGAAGAAAGCCGGGACAGTCTAAGTTCACTACTCCACGCAAGGAGGATGATACGGTTGAGATTCTCTCCGGTGTGTTTGAGGGAAAGACTACAGGTACACCTGTTTCTATGGTTGTGTGGAATAAAAATCAGAAATCAAAGGATTACAGTGAGATTGCTTCGTACTATCGTCCGGGGCATGCTGACTTTTGCTTTGATGAAAAATACGGCTTCAGAGACTACAGAGGCGGTGGTCGTTCTTCGGGACGCGAGACAATAGGCCGTGTTGCAGCGGGTGCTATCGCTGTAAAGATGCTCTCGGGCCTTGGCATAAAATTTCTTACATACACCAGATCAATAGGTCCTGTTACAATTAATGAGGTTAATTTTGATGCCCATGAGATTTACAACAATTCACTTTATATGCCTGATGCCGATGCAGCTCTAAAGGCTTCCAAATATCTGGAGGAATGCCTTAAATCACTCAATTCCTCAGGTGGTGTGTGTGAATGTGTCATCACAGGTCTTCCTGTCGGGCTCGGTGATCCTGTATTCGAGAAAATTGATGCCAATCTGGCAAAAGCTATTATGTCTATCGGAGCTGTAAAGGGCTTCGAAATTGGCGATGGCTTTGATGCAGCAACTGCTACAGGACTTACAAACAATGATGCCTTTATTATGAGGGATGGCGCTGTTTCAAAAGAGACAAATCACTCCGGTGGTACTCTCGGCGGCATGACAGACGGCTCACCGCTTATTTTCAGAGCTGCCATAAAGCCTACTCCTTCAATCGCAGCTACACAGCACACCGTAAATAAATCCGGTGAAGATATAGAGATTTCCATCAAGGGACGTCATGACCCGATTATCGTGCCACGTGCTGTTGTTGTTGTTGAAGCTATGGCTGCAATTACTATTGCGGATGCACTGCTTATGAATATGGGAGCACGCATGGACCGCATCACAGATTTTTATAAAAAATTATAACTTTGTCCAATAGTAAAAAGCATCTATCCGGTTTTTCCGGACAGATGCTTTTTATCTATTTCATTGGAACAATCTGTAATGTTTTTCCTAGTGAATTCAAAATATATTTTAGAATATATTTCCAAGAAGCAGCGGATTAAACAGAAAATACTGCGCATTCGTCACCCCAAAAGCCACAAGCGCCAGTGGCAGCACAATAAAAAGGACGCATGATATAATCACAGACATGCCGCTTCTTAAGTATTTAAACATTGCAAAAACAAACAGGCTGACCAGTAATCCCCCTATAAAGCGCATCAGCATTATGATAAGTATATACTGCCCTACCGATATATTCTGTGAAACACGCCACAGATGCTCCATACTTGCCGCCGGAGCATTAAGCCCCTGCGTGCCATATGCCAAAAGCACATTGCACAGCCGCACAATATATACAAGTGCAAATGCTGTGACAGCGCCTAAAAAACCAAGTATACATTTGATTCCCATATGCTGCTTCCTGCCACGACAGGTAGTCCTTAAAAGACGGATTTCATGGTTTGCATAATCCGCTCCACATATACCGCAGGCTATTGCTATTAGGAGAATAACATACACAAATGCCTGTGCTGTATCACGGTTTTTGAAGTCTGTTCTGTCGGTGAGGATATCATAGCCCTTTTCAAAAAACAGCCAGCCTTCATTTAACGTCTTAAGATAATCCACATGTGCTGTAAGCTTGTTGAATGCCTCCTGTCTGCTCAGTTCATCCTTGTACTTTATATTGATATAGCTTTCACTCTTCCCCTGCTCCATATCGTAAGCAATGTTATCTGACAGTCTGTCGTATTTTGCTCTTTCTTCATCCAGAAGCTCATTGGTTTTGGCAGTTAAAGGTCCATAATATTTGTCCATATATTCCTTGTAATACACCTCATCAACCGAGTCATAGGAAAGCTTCTCTGCCGGATTCCACCATACCACAAAAATAGCTGCTGCAATCAATATAAGTAACACTTTTCCCGGAACAAGTGCCTTATAGCATTCGTGCAAAAATAAAGATGTATGACAGCCTGTATTTTTGCCGCAGGCAAAGCCGGGCAGTAAAAGCAGCCTCTTTTCATGCACCGAATTGAGATAATTTGTAACCGCAAAAATACATACAGCTATACACACAAGCCAGAATAAGCCATACAATACCCCGGTATTAAGCGGATATCCAAACATATTAATATTGACATAATCAGAAAAAAGTCTGCCTGTCCTGACTCCATACATGATATTTATGTACTTAAGGAAGGCCAGGAAGCTGGTTCCTGATATCGTTGTGTAGCAGATAGCCTCAATAACCACGGTCACTGCAGAAGCAACGAACACAAATATAATATTGTCAAGCGCTGCGCATATCAGCATAAAAAACATGCCAAGCAATATAACTGTCTCTTATACACATCTCCGAGCCCACGAGACATGCGCAGA
>ENA-UADK01000324-UADK01000324.1-human-gut-metagenome-genome-assembly--contig:-NODE-324-length-12159-cov-5.698695_pt1 | contig 12159 bp, 10 predicted proteins | sample MGYA00244259_ERZ654255 | MGnify/ENA primary metagenome ERZ654255 (study PRJEB26926, sample SAMN06165057) | human gut metagenome | biome: ENVO:00009003; feature: ENVO:2100002; material: ENVO:00002003...
AGGTAAGAGGATGATTTATGATAAACGAAGAAAAAGTAAGGGAACTGTTTAATATTGCTCTTTGTGACAGCAAAAGCGATGACAGCCGTGTGCAGAAACAGTCCGCAAGCTACTACGGATGGGACTATATATGGAAAGAGGGCTTAAAAAGCTTCTTCACAGGTACATTCGCATTTGCAGGGCTTGTTGTGATGTGGGTTGCTGTCAATGCAGCAGAGCTTTTGGACAGAATCAATAAGCTTGATTTTAAGGCAATAGGTGTCACAATAGGCATACTGTATATTGCGTTTATGGCGGTTTACATTTTTGTCACAATTATGGTGTATACTGCAAGATATAAGGCCGGCAGAAGAGAAGTGCGCAAATACGCAAATCACCTGAAGGCAGTGGGCAGAATATATTCCCGTGAGGAAAAGATTAAGCGTTAGGGAGGCTTTATGAACAAGTTACTGGAAATTAAGGATAAGGCAGTCAAATTTTGCGGTGAGTATGAGCACTTTATACTTCCGGTTGTGAGATTTGCCGTTGCATTTATCGCATTTATAACAATAGATTTGAATATCGGCTATATGGCGAAAATCAGCTCGATGCTTGTGGCACTGCTTTTAGCGCTTGTGTGTGCACTGCTTCCGGTGAATGCAATACTCTGGATTGCTTCGATTATGATACTTTTAGATATGTATGCGCTGTCCATAGAGGTTTGTGCTATCACATTTGTACTTTTTTTAGTACTGTATTTTGTCTATTTTCGTTTTGCACCGAAGGATGGCATGCTAGTGATACTCACACCTATATGCTTTCAGCTTCACATACCATCTGTTATGCCGGTTGCAGCAGGTCTTTTAAGAAGAGCTTATTCGGTTGTTGCAATAATATGTGGCACACTGCTGTACTATTTCTTTGATGGAATCAGACAGAATGCATCAGCGCTTGCAGAGGTGGTAGATAAAAAGGGGCAGAGCACTACAAAGCTCAATGTGACAATGGGACAGCTTCTTGACAACAAAGAGATGTTTATAGTTATGGCAATCTTTGTTATCACCACACTGGTGGTGTATCAGGTCAGACGATTGAAAATCAATAATTCATGGACTGTTGCCACCATAGCAGGAGGGCTCGTACAGTTGGTTGCACTTGTTGTTGCTTATCTGGTGCTCGGACTGCCGGAGAAGATAATCTGGCTTGTGCTCAGCACTGTAGCTGCTATTTTTGCAGGTGTTGTCATACAGTTTATATTTATGAATCTTGACTATGCACGTACAGAAAACGTACAGTTTGAGGATGATGAATATTATTATTACGTCAAGGCAGTTCCAAAGAAGATGATTGCCAAGGAGGAAAAGGTTGTAAAGCACTTTGGCAATACAGGAAGCCTTGGAAAGAAGATTCCGAGACATAATCAGGAAAATATCAGCAAAGAGGCTATTGCAAAAGATCTCGAAATAGACGAAAATATATTTGAGGATGACAAATAGTTACATAGTATAAGAGAAAGGAGGGCGCTATGGATAATGTGAGTGGTGTATTGATACGCTTCAAGGATCAGTTCCTTACATTCACAAATGTGCCGGGCATCAAAATCGGTGTGATAGACATTATAGAGATACTTATTATTTCAGTGCTCTTCTATCATATACTTTTGTGGATAAAGACCACGAGGGCATGGAATCTGTTCAAGGGCCTTATTATCATACTGTTGTTTGTGCTTGTTGCAGCATTGTTCCAGATGGATACAATACTGTGGCTTGCTGAGAAACTCTTTAATATAGGTCTCGTGGCACTTGTTGTTATTTTTCAGCCTGAGCTTCGAAATGCCTTGGAGAATATTGGTGGAAAGACCTTTTTGGGTGATTTTTTCAATACCGGCAGAGGCGAGATTGAGAAATTCTCCGACAAGACAATCGATGAGCTGGTGCGTGCATGCTTTGCGATGGGCAGAGTAAAGACAGGAGCACTAATAGTCATGGAGGATGAGATAAATCTGGGAGAGTATATCAGAACAGGAATAGATGTGGATGCCATACTTACAAGTCAGCTCCTCATCAATATTTTTGAGAAAAATACACCGCTTCATGACGGAGCGGTTATCGTGCGTGGCAACCGTGTGGTGTCAGCTACATGTTACCTTCCGCTATCAGACAGCCTGGCACTCTCGAAGGATTTGGGAACCAGACACCGTGCAGCGGTCGGAGTCAGTGAGGTAAGTGATTCGCTTACCATCATAGTCTCAGAGGAGACAGGAGCAGTTTCTACAGCATACAAGGGGCAGATTGAGCACGATATAGATGCCGATCATCTACGCACACAGCTTAAGCTTCTGCAGAACAGATATAGGGAGCCGGGTAAGTTTGAATTAATTAAAAGGAGGTTTAAGAATGGGAAAGAAGCTTCTAAAAACCTTCACAAATAATATAGGCTTTAAAATACTCGCGATAGCATTTGCATTTATACTCTGGCTTGTGGTCTACAATCTCAATGACCCGGTCAAGACAAAGACATTTACCACAACAGTCACCGTCACAGGGCGCGATTCGGTTGTTGACAAGGGGCTATGGCCTACCATCAAGGATTCGGAAAAGACCATCAGCTTTTCGGTATCAGGTAAGAGAAGCTATCTGAACGAGCTTGATGATTCCGATTTTTACGCAAATGTTGACCTTGCAAATATCATAGTAGATAAGGATGATACGAATAAGGCAAGCGTAAAGGTCGATATTGGATGCACTAAGTACAGACATTCGATTACCTTCAACGGTGGAGACCATATGCTCCCGCTTTCAGTTGAAAAATATATGCAGAAGCAGTTTGAGGTAAAGGTATCAGTGGTTGGAAGTCTCTCAGGTGCGAAAGCACTGGGAAACAAGCCACAGGCAAATCCAAAGGTAGTAAAGATCGGAGGTCCTGAGTCAGTTGTTTCAACTATAGCATCGGCTAATGTAAATATAAAGGTCGATGACAATACCATAATATCAGATAATCAGATAACTGATCGCGGTGATCTCACTCTGATTGATGATAATGGCGATGAGATAGATATATCAAAGCTTGATGTGGACAGCCAGTATCAGTCTATAGCAGTGACAGTTGATGTCTTAAGTACCAAGGAGGTACCTATCAAGTGTACTACGACAGGCTCACCGGCAGGAGGAAAGAGCGTGCTCGGAGTAGAACTATCAGAGGAGTCTGTAATGCTCAAGGGTAATGCAGAAGCATTGAACAATATCACATCTATAGATGTGGGCCCAATCGATATATCGGGCGCAACAGACGATATAAGTACATCTGTTGACCTGACAGGATATCTGCCGGATGGAGTTTTTATAGTGAACTCATACAAGACAAAGCTCAGTATAGATATAAAGGTTGAAACAAATGCGACTTCAACCATGACGCTGAACAGCTCCAATATCACATATGACGGACTGGAAGATGGATATACGCTTACATTTGTAACAGATAAGAGCAGTGTCGTAGTAAGCGGCACCCAGTCTGATATAGATACGCTTTCGGGAACTACACTGAAGGGTAAAATTGATGTGACAGGCCTTGATGCAGGTACACATACAGTGACGGTAAAGCCAAATCTGGATGAGACCAAGTACACATGGGGCGAGATAAAGGTTCAGATAGTTATCGGAAGGAAAGGTGACGGAGGCGGCACAACGGGAACTGATGGTACAGGAACAGCCTCGGGCTCAATAACAGGCGGTACAACATCAGGCAACACCGGATCAGGCAGCACCGGCGCAGGTGGTTCATCATCAGCTGGTACGTCATCGGGCAGCACATCGTCAGGAAACACCGGAAATAACGGCTCTGACAGTTCATCACATTGATAGATATATAACCGAAAAGAGGTAATAAAAGTGGTAGCACAAAAAATAATAATCAAGAATCCTACCGGATTACATTTACGTCCGGCCGGCAATCTCTGCAAAGAGGCAATGAAATTTAAATCAAAGGTAACATTTATATATGACGAGAAAAATGTAGCCAATGCAAAGAGTGTACTTTCAGTGCTTGGAGCATGCATAAAGTCAGGCGATGAGATAGAGCTTATCTGCAATGGCGAGGATGAGAGTGAGGCGCTTGAATATCTTATACAGTACATTAAGGATGGACTCGGAGAGTAGTACACAAGGAAACAGGTATACATGGAGAAACATATATGGAGAAGCTTTTAACCATAGTCGTTCCGGCTTACAATGTTGAAAAGTATATAAAGAACTGTCTTGACTCGTTTATAGATTTGTCTGTGCTCAGAAGTCTGGAGATACTCATAGTGGATGATGGTTCCACAGATTCCACAGCCAGCCTGGCACATACCTACGAGCAGAAATATCCATACAGCTTCAAGGTGCTCTCTAAGGAGAACGGAGGCCATGGATCTACCATCAACTATGCGATACCGCGTGCAACAGGAAAGTATTTCAAGGTGGTGGATGGTGATGACTGGCTGGACAAGAGCCTTCTGCCACAATTTGTACAGCTTTTGAAGCACACGCACTCGGATGTCATATCCAATGACTTCAACCTGGTGGATGATAGGACAAAGAAGGTCACAAAGCGCAGAAAGGCAGTGTCCAACTCTTATCACTACAACAGGGAGTGGGGCTTTGCTGAGGCAGTCATGGACCCGCTGATCACTATACATTCCATGACCATCCGTACTGATGTATTGCAGAAGAATGATATTCGTGTGGATGAGCACTGCTTCTACGAGGATCAGGAGTATATACTCTACCCTATACCATACTGCACAAGCATCACGTTTTCACCTCTGCCGCTGTATCAGTACAGACTTGGAAGGAGTGGTCAGAGCGTGGACATAAAGATGATGATCAAGCGTCATGACCAGCATCTTAAGGTGCTTGATGCGCTGTTTGAGTACAACAACGTGCACGGCAATCTGCAGACCTACAAGAAGCAGTACCTTGAGCGCGGCATAGCCGAGGCAGTCGATGATGAGTACCAGATATTTCTGGCAAAGGGCAATGATACAAGAAACGTTGAGCAGATGAAGAAGTTTGACGAGATGCTGCGTGAGGAGCACCCGGGAGTGTACCAGGCGTGCAGCAGGAAGAGCGTCTGGATGCTTAGAAAAACAGGTTTTAAGATATTTCCGATGGCAGCATGGGTTTATAGCAGACTGCGTGGTAATTAATTTCATGAATAGGCGTTAATGAGTATACAATACTCTTTTTAATAATAGTAATCAGGACGGATAGAACAGTTAATGAGTAAAATATTATCAATCATAATACCAACATATAATGCAGAAAAGTTTCTGAATAAGGGGCTGTCGTCATTTCTGGTATGCAGGGATACAGATGCACAGACAGCACAGTACAACTGTAAAATGGCAACGGAGGGCCGCTTTGAGGAAATAGATATTGACAAGGCTATACTCGATAAGCTTGAGGTGATAGTCGTAAATGACGGCACACCTGACAGAAGTGTTGAAGTGGCGCAGAAATTTGTGGACTGGTATCCGGATACCTTTGTCATAGTAAATAAAACAAATGGTGGACACGGTTCTGCAATCAACACAGGAGTGGAGCATGTGAGAGGAAAGTATTTAAAGGTGGTCGATGCGGATGACTGGGTAGATACGCTTGCGCTAAAGCACCTGGTTGAATATCTCGAGCATGTAGATTCGGATGCGGTGATACAAAGCTTCAGGTATTATGACATATCAAAGGATGAGTACAGACCGGCAGATGTGAGTGTGCCTGATTTTACACGAGAGTACAATTTAAAGGATATAGTAAACATGTGGGATGATGTATTTGATGGACTATCATTTCACGGAGTGATATATAACACAGGGTTCTATAAAGCACTTGGATATAAGCTCACAGAGCATGTATTTTACGAAGACCAGGAGTATGCAACCGTTCCGTTTTCGTATGCAAAAACTGTCAGATTTATTCAGGAAGAGTTGTATGTATACAGAGTTGGAGATGTAAATCAAAGTGTTTCAGCAGCGAGTCAGGTGAAGCGTCTTCCGGATCTGGAGCAGGTTATATTTAATGTACTTGAGGCAGAGAAGAGCTTTGCAAAAATGCCACAAGGTGGAAAGGAACACTTTATCAGAAAGACGTCGGGCATAATCACAAGCTATTATCAAATAGCTTTGATAAAAAATACCGACAGACAATCCGGCAGAGCGATAGTAGAGCAGTTTAACATGAAACTCGCTCAAAAAAGTGCACTTATGTATGAGGCAGTACAGCGTAAATATAAAGTATTTCGTATGTTTAATAAGCTGCATGTGAGCAACAGCTTTTACGAGAATCAATTTGCAAAGCTGCTTGAGTTTGCAAAAAGGGTTGGCAGAGCAGACAGACTATACAGAAAATAATACTGACTACCATTGTCAAATATGGTGACAGACAGCGATATAAGTGGAAATTAACATATAGAAACAGGAATTAGATAGGATATGGAAACAGAAAATAAAAAGATACTATCAATAATAATACCGACATATAATGCGGCAAAGTTTTTGGATAAAGGGTTATCATCATTTATTATTGATGATAACTCTCTTTTAAATATGCTGGACATTGTTGTTGTAAATGACGGCTCTACCGATAATAGTGTGGAGATTGCACAAAAATATGTAAATAAATATCCTGACGTGTACCGGATACTGAATAAAGAAAACGGTGGTCATGGCTCGGCAATTAATGAAGGCGTAAAAATAATAAAAGGAAGCTATTTTAAGGTAGTAGACGCTGATGACTGGGTAAACACTGATGTGTTGAAAGAAACTATCTGTTATCTTAGAGATAATGAAAATAAACATGAGAATTTCGCAGATGCAGTGCTGATGAGCTATAGATCATATGTGCTGCAGAGAGAAAATACTGATGAGTATCCATACGACGATAAATATATAACAAAAAATGGTGGACCATATAATGCAGGATATGTGGATGAGCATCTGTATGATTTCTGGTGGGGGCTGAGCCTGCATGGGGTGATATATAATACGCAGTTTTATAGAAATACAGGACTGACACTCTCTGAGGGGGTATTCTACGAGGATCAGGAGTTCTCAATAATCCCAATGGCATATGCCGAAAGTATCTATGCATATGATAAGGCACTTTATGAGTATAGAGTCGGTGACGTAAATCAGAGCGTTTCGATAGAAAGCTCACTGAAGAGGCTTGACCATTATGAGAAGGTTATCATGAGGCTGATTGAGGCAGGCCGGGATGCGGAGCACTTTAGTATAGGCGGAAAGCAGCTGTGGTTTGATAAAACAAGCAAATTTATCAACGACTATTTGCAGCTTTGCCTGATTAGGAACACTGATAAAAAACAGCTTAGAAAAAGGATGAAGCTGTTTGTCAGTCAAATCGAAAAAAAGAATACAGATATGTATAAATGTGTAAATAAGAATTATAAAGTATTTTGTGCGTTGAATAAAATGCATATGAGCGATAAGGTTTATCAGAACTATTTTATACGCCTGTTACATATTGTGCGTCATTAGGAAGCTTTTTTGTTATCATAATGATGAATAATGTGTCTAAATAACCGGAAAATATGTGACAAATCTCACTTGAGGCATATATAAGAAAGTGATAAAATATGGTGCTGTGAGAATAATATAAAATTAAGATAAAGAGGACAAAGATGAAGAAGAAAAGTATAAAACTCCTGGTAGTTTTGGCCTGTGTGCTTATGGCATTGGGAATGGCAGGCTGTGGAAAGAAAGCATACAAGACATTCCCTGAAAAGTACAAGCTTGCATCAGTTGATATAGGTGGAATGACTGCTGACGAGGCAAAGAAAGCCATAAAGACTGCAGTAGGCAAGTATAAGATATCAGTGAAGCTTGACGATGCATCATTTGATATGACAGCTAAGGATTTGGGACTCAAGTACAATGACAAAGCAGATCTTCAGGAACTGATAAATGCGGCCAATAAGGATAAGAAACCGGAAAAGCAGGTGAAGCTTTTTAAAATGGATAAGTCTGATGAGCTGGAGACTGCTCTTGTAGACTCTTATATCACTGCAAAAACACAGTCACAGTCTGATGCTACGGCACAGAGTGATACGGATGCAGAGGCAAATGATGACGAACAAAAGAAGGCTGAGGCAGACACACAGACCTTTGATATAAGATCAATTGTGCCATATCGTGCTACAATAGCATACAATGCAGATGCAGGACAGTTTGAGGGTGTTGACGGTGTATCGGGAGATGCACCTGTATATGACAATGCAGCTACAAATCTGACAAGCGCTGTAAAGGAGCTGAAGGATAAGGTAGAGCTTACATCTGCAACAGGATATGTTGATGGAGAAAAGGCTGCGGACAGCGAGCTGGTAAAGAAGGCATTAAAAGAAGCCAATGCATATCTTGATGTGACGGTGACATGTAATTTCACACCGGCAACAGGTGAAGCAGCTACAGAGGCTGTAGGAAAGGATCAGATAGCCCAGTGGCTTATAGTGGGCAATGACGGATTGTCAGTTTCACTTGATGGTGAGAATATGGCTACATACTGTACAGAGCTTGCAAAAAAGCATGATGTGTCAAAGAAGAAAACAGGTCAGTTTAAGACTACAGGCGGAAGTATAATAAATGTGCCTGTTACATCATCAGGACAGACTGTAGATGGAAACAAGCTGTATGAGGCGATTGCTGAGGCAATAAACAATAAAAAGTCTGCAACAGTGGAAGCAGTTTACAGTGAGGCAAAGGAAGAAGAAACAGGTGAATATGTCACATATGGTGGCAATTACTGTGAAGTGGATCTTACCAATCAGATGGTATATGTATACAAGAATGGAGAGCTTGTTGTATCAAGTCAGTGTGTTACAGGATGTATTTCAAAAGGTCATGGAACACCTACCGGAGTGTATTCTATCTTCTCAAGAGATAAGGACAGATACTTAAGGGGAGACGGATATAAGTCATGGGTTAATTTCTTTATACCATTCAATGGTGGAATTGGATTCCATGATGCTTCGTGGAGAAGTACCTTCGGTGGAAATATCTACATGTACAGCGGCAGCCATGGCTGCATAAATATGCCTTATTCAGCTGCGAAGAAGCTATATGAGAATGTGACATTAGATGAAAAAGTAATTGTATATGGTGGTGTTGACAAGGTGGCCGGCAAAGCGCAGAGTTTTGGCGGAGCTGGCTCTTATAATGTGACAGAGGGTGACGGAGCATTCAATCTCGGTGTGACAGCAGAGGATAATGCAAAGCTCACATACTCAAGTGATAATGAGGGTGTAGTGAGAGTGGATGAGAACGGTAATGTGACGATAGTAGGTGTCGGAACTGCAACAATCACTGTCAAGTCTGAGGCTACTACAAGCTATAAGGCCGGCAGCAAGACAATTACAATCACTGTAAATGCAAAGCCACAGCCAAATCAGACACCATCTGTGACAATAGGTTGCGGTAATAAAACTGTAACAGAGGGAGATGCACCATTTTCTCTGGGAGCAAGTGCTTCAAACGGAGCAGGGCTTTCTTACAAGTCAAGTGATCCATCGATTGCATCGGTGGATGCTGCCGGAAATGTGACTATCCACAGGGCTGGTAGCGTACAGATTACAGCTATAGCAGGTGAAATGGCAGGCTGGAATAGCGCAAGCAGTTCAATAACCGTAACAGTAAATCCAAAACCACAGCCACAGCCGGTGGCACCGACTGAACCATCAGAACAGCCACAGCAGAACTAGAACAGCAACAATAGAACAGGAACAAATAAAATATAGCAAATGAAAATACAATAAAGAAAAGTGCCGGAAACGGCACTTTTCTATTATATGGCATAATTATTTACAAAATATGACATATTCTTAATACTTTTTTTGTGACTTCTAAAAATAGACAAAAGAAATGAAGTGTAGTAATATAGCATAGGATTAAACCGAAAAATAATGTTACAATATGTAAAGGGTAGGAAAATGGAAAACAACGAACCAATAAGAGATCAGGAAATTGAAATCGATTTAGTAGCGCTGTTTCACGAATTAGTGAAGCACTGGAAGGCACTTGTGGCATCAATGGTGCTTCTTGCAGCAGTATTTGGATTATACTCCAAGATTACTTTTGTACCGGAGTATGAGGCATCTGCAGAGATGTATGTACTGAGCAAGTCAACATCTATCACCAGTCTTGCTGATATTCAGGTAGGCTCGAGTCTGACAAACGACTATGAGTACGTTATCACAGGCAGGACAGTTTTATCACAGGTAATTGACAATCTGGATATGGACGAGACATACGAGCAGCTCAGTAAGAGGGTTTCGATAGAGAATCCGACAGATACACGTGTGCTCAAGATTGTGGTTACAGACACTGATTTAGAAGCTTCAAAAACAGTGGCAGATGAGATTGCAAAAGTTTCATCACAGTATATCGCTGACAATATGGATCAGTCACAGCCAAAGATTATCCAGACAGCATATGCTTCAAAGACACCGGTGAATAATAATATCCTTAAGAATACAGTTATCGGTGCTGTACTCGGACTGTTTCTTGCTGCCGGCATAGTTGTACTTGGATACATGCTTGACGATACAATTTCCAATGCAGATGATATGGAGGCCAGAACAGGCCTCAAGGTGCTTGCATCACTTCCTGTTGATGAGGCAGAGTATGATGGAGCAAAGTCAAAGAGAAGAAAAAACAAAAAAAAACAGTCATCTAAATCAGACGATAGCAAGAGTAAGAAGAGGGCAGTTTAATGGAAACAGTAGTTATTAATCAGATAAAAGACCAGAGCTATACAATGAAGGAGTCTCTTCGAGCTCTTAAAACAAGCATCAGTTTCAGTGGAAAGGGTGTGAAGTCCATCCTCTTTACCAGCAGTTTGCCTAATGAGGGAAAGACAACCGTAGTTATGGATCTGGCTCGTTCGATGGCGGACTCTAAGAAGTCAGTCCTTGTAGTAGATACCGATATGCGTAAGTCAGTCCTTGTAGGACGAATCAGAGCGAAGCTGGAGAGCGGTGGAAAGATATACGGACTCTCACATTATCTCTCAGGTCAGGTATCTTTGGACAAAGTGATATATGCGACAAACATCAAGGGTGTGTTCATTCTTTTTGCAGGACATGAGGTACCAAATCCTACGGAGCTTCTTGAGACAGAGGAGTTTAAAGAGCTTATCGAGTTTGGAGAGAAGAACTTTGACTATGTGCTTGTCGATACTCCTCCTACAGGAGCTGCGATTGATGCGGCCGTAGTTGGTAAGAATGTAGACGGAGCAGTAATAGTTGCTGCCCAGAATGCTACAAGCAGCCGTGCAATCATCAATACAAAGCGTACACTTGAGGACTCAGGCGTCAAGATTCTTGGAGCTGTGCTCAATAAGTGCAGGTTTGAGGAGTCTAAGTATGGTCATTACTATGGAAACTATTATGGTAATTATTATGGCAATTATTATGGCAGGGACGATGACGAAAATTAGCAGGCACAGACATATATGAATGACGGAGAATAGTGCAGATGAAAAAAAAGAAAAATATAATTATTACGGCAGTAATGATTGTACTTATTGCTATTATAGCGATAATACTTGTAAAGATTAACAGCAGTAATGTTAAGAATAAAGAAGCCAAAGACATAAAGCCGGGTACAGAGGCAGTTAAGACAAAAGCCGATACTCAGACTGAGGATGACAACATTACAGACAAATCAGGCATAGAGGAATTTGCACTATTTGGTGTTGACAGCCGCTCAGATCAGCTTGATAAAGGAACACGTTCCGATTCCATTATGATTGTCAGGGTTGATCATGATGCTAAGAAAATCCGCATGGTATCTATTTTCAGAGACTGTATGATGAATATTGATGGTCATGGATACCAGAAGGTGACACATGCACATGCGTTTGGCGGACCGGAGCTTGCAGTAGATACACTTAACAAAAATCTGGACTTAGACATAAAGAATTATGTTACAGTCAATTTCAATACAGTCGGTGAAATTATAGATGAGGTAGGAGGCATTGTACAGGATATTGATGCATCTGAGGCAAAGGTGATAAACGGATATATTGATGAGGTCAATAAGATTCGTGGAACAAGCTCATCCCATATTGATTCAGCCGGCACATATACACTGGATGGAACTCAGGCAGTTGCGTATTCCAGAATACGTTATACAGC
>ENA-UADK01000348-UADK01000348.1-human-gut-metagenome-genome-assembly--contig:-NODE-348-length-11678-cov-5.310935_pt1 | contig 11678 bp, 5 predicted proteins | sample MGYA00244259_ERZ654255 | MGnify/ENA primary metagenome ERZ654255 (study PRJEB26926, sample SAMN06165057) | human gut metagenome | biome: ENVO:00009003; feature: ENVO:2100002; material: ENVO:00002003...
GTGAGCGGCTCCCGGAAGGTGATGACGCCCGCCTCGGTCGCATCGACGGCCACGGTCTTGTACTGCGCCTTGTTGCGCGCCATCTCACGGTAATTGCCGTCGGTGTAGACCGCCTCGGAATCCTCTATCCAAATCAGGTCGGCCGTACCTGCCTCTGCATCGAGGGAGTAATGCAGTTTGAAATTCTTGTTGTCGTTGTCGAAGAACGTACCGTAGGGTTTCATGCCCTGCGCCACGAGCTGCGGCAGGAAGTTCTCGCCGCCCGGCTCCTCGCCCCCGCCTTCGGAGTAGAGGCCGTCGCGCACCTTCACCCAGAGGTTGCCCGTCTTGGAAATCAGGTAAAAGCCTTTACCGCGCGAATCGCTCTCCTCGATTACGTACAGGCCGTCGGCATGGAAATAGAAATCGGTGAACGGTTTCAGGTCGGCGGCCGCCTGGCTGATAGGGTACGATGCAATCTCGGAACCGGTCGCAATCTTCAGGAAGTCGCCCTGCACGCTGGCGTAGAAGCGAATCCAGTCGGCGTCGCTGTCGAAGCGTGCGGTCTTGGGATCGGTCGTATAGTCGTTCACGAAGAGATAGTTGCCCGTCGTGCCGTCGCCCGCATAAACTTCCACGCGCAGCGGAATGTCGTCCGCATAGGGATAGAAGAGGATGCTGCGGAACTTGTCCGAAACCAGCGCCGACCAGAGCGTCGGGTGGGCCGTGCCGCACTCGAGCTTGCCACCGAGGTTATACTGCTTGGACGCCTTGTCCACGAAACCGGGATGCGCCTCGGTTACGGCGGTGATTTTCGCGTCCGCCACGTTGAAGGCGAGGCTTTCGCCGGCAATCGTGTAGGTGAGCGAACTGTACCCCACACCGTTAATCGTGACGGCCGGCCACTGGATGCCGTACTGCGCGTCGGTCACCTCCAGCTCGAAGCCTGCCGACTCGTGTTTGGCGTCCTTGTTCGCAGCGTCGATCCAGGTGAACTCCATGCTGCGTGATTTCTTGTCGACGGCATAGCGGGCCAGGAACTTGTTCTCGCTGTCGCGCAGGACACCCTGCATGGCGTTTTTCTTCGACAGGGCCAGCCATACCAACTTCTCGCCCAGCTTGAGTACGTCTTCCGACGTGGCTTTGGTCAACACGACTGGCTTGCCCGACGAGGCGCCTACGCAGTTGATGGTCGTCTCGGTCGTCGACTCGACGATGAGTTGCCTTTCGCGGAACTCCGAATCGACGATTTCGTCGTTGAGCATCGTGGGCCCGTCGAACTTGATAATCACGCCGCCCTCCTTGAGCGCCGAAACGCTGAAAAGCGCCAGGTTTTTCTCGTTTTCCGAAACGGGCGAATCGGTCGCCACCGAACTGTCGGACAGGAAGTTGAACAGAATCGTATAGCTTTTTCCAGCAGCGGGGGCATATTCTGCCACCCAATTGTATTCCAGCGCGCTTTCGTAGGTCAGCGCCTCTTTCACGGCTATCGACTCGGCATTCTCGTCGGCCGAGGTGCCCTCCTCCTTAGTCTGGGACTCGAGTCCGTCGAGGGAAGCATCCTCACGGCATCCCGCAGCGAAGACGAGCAGCAAGGCCGCCAGAAATATCGTTATCTTTTTCATGGATGTCATTCAGATTTAGCGTTTTTGGTAATTGGTTTTATCGGCCTTGTAGAGCGCCCAAAGCGTCTGCTCATTGGCATCCTCGCCGAGCGCGTATTTGAGCGCCGCGTCCCAGCTCCACGGATTGATCGTGCGCATCGACGCGTTGATATTGCGGATGGCGTCCTTGTCCTGCGTCTGTGTCAGCCAGTAGCAGAAGAAGCCCGTCGTCTGGTAGCCCGACATCAGGCTGCCGTTGGTATTGCGGGTGGCATAGTCGTGGTAGCCCGCCACCGTGCGCACCGCGTCGGCCAGACCTTCGATTGCCGCCCACGACATGTTGCCCTGACTGTAAGCCGGAATGCCCTGCGGTTCGAGCTGGAAAGCGTGTACCATCTCGTGGAAAAGCACGCCGCGCGTTTCGAGGCTCAACTTGAGCAGCGACTCGTTGGCCGATTTCTGAATCCAGTCGGTCGAGTAATGGATGTTGATTTTGGGCGACGAGCCTCCCTTGTACGACACCTCGCCGGGCATCGGTTCGAGGAAATACTCGATGGTGTTCACCGGGAAACGCTCGTCCCGGTCGTTGAAGTAGAGGTAGGTGCAAATCTCCAGCGCATGCCACTTCAGGTAGGCGATCTTGTCCTGAACCAGCACGTCGTAGAGTTTGGAGCCCTTGTCCTCGGCCAGGTCGATGAACAGGATTTCGGGCGACTCAAAGTTCTTCCATGCGGCATACGGGTCTTCCGTGTGGAAAAGGATGTCCGAAAGAGTCAGCTTGTCGCCGCCGTTGGCCTTGAACACGAATTTGTATTTGGCATAGTCGGCCGGCGCCGCCAGGTAATAGATATGTTTCTGGAAACGGGCGATGAACGCGACCTCCGAACGGCTGTCCACCTCGTTCCACGACGCGCCGTCGTCCGACCCGTAGACCTTCCACGACACGGGGTCGTACAGCGTTTCGACGCCGTTGTCGCCCTGCTCCACCACGCCCGACGATACGAGCGTGTAGGCCACGATCCGCCCGGCGCTGCAATCCACGACCGCCTCGACGCTGTTCTCCGCGCCGACTTCGGCCTCGAAGTAGGTCGTAAGGTCGTCGTCAAGGAGCGCCGCCGCGTCGGACGACGGTGTGGCGCCGATGCCGCCGATCTCCACGGTGCCGCCCGGGGCCGGCAGGAAATGCGGCTTTTCATCGGCACAGGAGCAGAGGAGCGCCCCCGCTAAAAGCATATATGTTATCTTTTTCATCATTTTTAGGTTTTAAAGTCCGTTAATATCCGTAATTCTGGTCGCTCTCCGAGATGCCCGAGTTGGCGTCGATTTCGGCCTGCGGAATCGGCAGCGTCAGGCGGTAGTCGTCGGCGGAAATCGTCTTGCCCTCGCGCGTCATGGTCACTTACAGGCGTCGCGCGTCGAACAGGCGGTGCCCCTCCCATACCAGCTCGCAGCGGCGCTCCTTGATAATCTCGGCCAGCAGCCCCGGATAGGTCTGCGCCGTGTAGCCCTCGATACGTTCGGCGCGCAGTTCGTTGAGCAGGCGGTTGGCCTCAGCCAGATCGGGGTTCTCACGCATCATCAGCGCCTCGATGGCAATGAGCTGCATCTCCTCGGCACGGAACATTTTCTCATCGAGACGGCCGATATCCGACGCGTCGCCGAACCACTTGGTGACCATCCACACGGGCGCCCCAGCGCGGTCACGGCCGTATTCGAAGAAAACCGGCCCGCGGACGTCTTTTTCGGAAAACTGGGCGCGCAGTTCGTTGCTCGGGCGGAAAACGCTCGAATAGTCGCGGCCCACGAAGAGCGTCCCGATCGTCGACGAGCCTGCGGGACGCGACAGCTTGAAAATCGTACCGGCGTTCGACTTGTCCAGCCAGAGGTTCTGCACCTCGCCAAGCTTGGCGATGCCTACGGCACGCAGGGCATTGCTGGCATAGATGTAGGCGTGGGTGTACTTTTTGTGGTAGAGCGAAACCCGCGCACGGAGCGCATCGACCGCGGCCTGCGAAATGTATGCCGTCGAGTTGGTCGCCTTGTTGTCGGCCGCCAGGTCGGGAGCCGCTACCGTCAGCATGTCGTACGCGCGGGTGAGGTCGGTCATAATCTGCTCGTAGCATGCGCCGACTTTGTCGCGCGGGGGATTGCCCACCACGTGGTAATGGCTGACGTACGGGATGCCCAGCGCGTCGTCGTTCGAAAAATCGGAGAAGAAGCAGAGCAGCTCGAAATGCGCATAGGCGCGGAAGAAGTAAGCCGTACCGAGCGACACCTGCAGCGAGGTTTCCTCCTCGGCGTTGAGCGGCTTCACTTTCGGGCCGTAGTTAAGCACGCGGTTGGCCTGATTGATGATACCGTAGTAATGCGCCCACAAGCCGCTGACGTCGCCCGACGTGGCGGTGTAGACCCAGCCGGCTAGGTCGGTTCCGGCGCCACCCGAATCGCCGCCCTGCACGCAGTCGTCGGCGATATATTCCGTAACGGCAAGTTTCGAGCGCAGGCTGGCCTTGCCGTAGATGCCGACCACGGCCTTATGGACGTTCTGCACGTTGCCGAACGCCTTGTCGGGGCCGACCATGTCCGTGGGATCGAGGTCGGTATAGTTACATGACGTGAGCGCAAAAGCCGCCAGCAGCGCCACGATGCATATCGATTGTATTTTTTTCATTGTCTGGTTCATTTTAGGATTAGAAATTCATATCCACACCGAATGTGATGGTACGGGGCTTCGGATAGGACATGACGTCCTGCGCCCCGTTGACTTCGGGGTCGGCACCCGTATATCCCGTCCATGTCACGAGGTTCTCGCCCTGTGCATAGAGCGTCAGGTTGCGGATGAAGCGGGTCTTCCGCATCCAGCGGTCGGGCAGCGTCCACGACAGGCGCAGGGTCTTCAGGCGCAGGTAGGAGGCATCCTCGAGGAACTGCGAGGCCATCGGCGAGGGCTGAATGCCGTCGCGGAAAGCCGGCACGTCGGTCACATCGCCCTCTTTCATCCACATGCGGAGCATGCGCACGGGCTTGTTGCCGTTGAACTTGTGGTTGTCCATATACCAGCGCTGGCAGTTCATCACCGTATAGTGGTAGGCATAGGTGAACTGTGCGTCGAGCTGCACGCCCTTGTAGCGCAGCCGGGTCGTGATGCCGCCGAAGACAGGCACTTCATACGTTCCCAGATGGTCGGCCATATACGCCTGGTTGATGTCGGTCGTGAGCTGTCCGTAGTTGTCGTAGAAGACGGGCATGCCGTTAGCGGGGCTGACGCCTGCGTAGTAAGGCATGATCCACGTACCGAGCGGGCGGCCCAGTTCATAGAGCGTGTTGCCGTTTTTGTAGCGCCCCTCCTTGTTCGACCAGGTACCCAGATCGGTAATCTCGCTCTTGTTGTAGGTGTAGTTGAACCCGAGATCCCACTGGAAGTTCTGCGTCTTGACGGGCGTGGTGTTGACGCCGAGCTCGACACCGCGGTTGACGATGGAGCCCGCATTGGCCAAAATCGAGCTGAAACCGCTGGTCATCGAGATGTTCTTCGACATGTAGAGGTCTTTGGTCTTGATATTATAGAAGTCGAAGGTGACGTTCACGCGCGAATCCAGCACCGACACGTCCAGTCCGACATTGGTCTGGGCCGAGGTTTCCCAGCGCAGTTCGCTGTTGCCGAGCTGGCCGTGGCTGTAACCCGATTCGCCGTTGTAGGACGAGTTGTAGTAGCCGTCGAACGTTCCGAAGTCGCTCACGCCGTCCTGGTTACCCGTCGTACCGTAGCTGGCGCGCAATTTCAGCTGGTTGAGCCACTTCGCGTTGTCGAACCACGACTCCGACGAGATGAGCCAGCTGGCGCCGACCGACCAGAACGTGGCGCTGGCGTTGTCCTCGTAGAATTTCGACGAGGTGTCGTGGCGAAGCGAGGCCGAAAAGTTGTACTTGTTGGCGATCGAATAGCTGGCCTGCGCGAAGAACGACATGAGGTTGCTCATCGTGCGGCCGCCGCCGATCGAGGGCGGGAAAAGCGACGAACCCGACTTGTCGCCGATACCGGCCGGCGACTGCATCATGTCGGAATTCAGGTCGTAGCCCGTGAAGTTCGACGTGTACCATTTGCCCTGGAACATCTCCATACCGGCTACGGCGTTGAGCGAGTGTCCGTTGGCGAAATCCTTGTTGACGTTGATGGTATTGGTCCACGTGTAGCGGAATAGCTCCGATGAGGTCTGGCCGTAGTAACCGTGGTTCTGCTGCGCATTGGGATGGTCGCGGTGCAGCGTCGACACGTTGCGGTTGTACATGAAATCCAGTCCGAAATTGGTCTTTACGGAGAGCCAGTCTGTGATGGAAGCTTTCGCATACACCGAAGCGACGGTTTTCAGGCGGCCCGTTTCGCGGTCGTAATATTTGGTGATGAGCGTCGGGTTGTCGACGTTGTACCAGTCGTCGGGCGACTCGTAGGGATAGGCCAGCAGCGTAGTAAACCACGGGTTGCCCCAGTTCTGGCGTCCGGCACCGGCTTCGGGGTCTGCGAAGTTGGTCTTGCTGTAACCGACCGTGGCCTTCAGTCCCAGGTCGAGCCACTTGGTCGCCTTGTGGTCGATATTGAAACGTGTCGAATAACGGTCGAGGCTCGACTTCTTGAGAATCCCCTGCTGCGTCAGGTAAGAGCCCGAGATGAAGAACCGGGTCTTGTCGCTGCCGCCCGAAACCGAAACGCTATGCTCCTGCAGGAAACCCGTCTGGGTCATCAGGTCCATCCAGTCCGTGTCGGTGGCGCGGGCCTTGGCCAGACGCGCGAGGTCGGCCTCCGAGGCCGTGCCGTCCATTTCGCGCTTGAGGTACTGCATCATCGGATAGAAGTTGCTGTTGGGTTCCGACATCACGCACTGCAGCTGGTACTGGAGGTTCTGCTCGCTGTTCATCATATCGATGTAATCCACCAGGAACGAGAAACCGAACTGATTGCGGTAGTTGATGTTCGTGCGTCCGCTGCGTCCGCTTTTGGTCGTGATGACAATCACGCCGTTGGCGCCGCGCGAACCGTAAATCGCCGTGGCCGAAGCGTCTTTCAGCACCTGGATGTCGGCGATGTCGTTGGAGTTGAGCGCCGCGAAATCGGCCGATTGCACCATCACGCCGTCCATAATATAAAGAGGAGTGTTGCTACCGTTGATCGATCCTGTACCGCGGATGCGGATCGACAGATCGTTGCTGCCCGGTTGTCCCGAACCGCTGGAGATCATCACACCGGGCGTCTGGCCTTGCAATCGGTTTTCGAGCGTCGGCGACGACTGAAATTCGAGCTTCTCGCCCTTCACTTGCGAAAGAGCTCCCGTGGTTTGGGCGCGGCGTACGGTGTTGTAACCTACGACTACGACCTCATCGAGCCGCTGGGCGTCCTCTTCGAGTCTGACTTCGATCGCCGTGCGCGAAGCGACGGCTACCTCCTGCGTACTGTAACCTACATACGATACGGAGAGAACGGCATCGTCCGGACAAGCGATAGTTGTAACGCCATTGACATCGGTCGAGGCGCCCGATACGGTTCCCTTGATCACGACACTCGCACCGATTACCGGCCCCGCCTGGTCAACGACAATCACCGTACGCGCGGCGGTCGTCTTCTGCTCCTGCGCCGATACGGTCAATCCCGGCAACAGGGAGAGCAGAACCATACAAACAGAGTAAAAGTGTAATTTCATTAATTTTTGGTTTAGGTTGATAAAATGGTTTCCGTAGAACAATAGTTTCGTAAATCATGCGGGAGCGGTAATTTCGGGCCCTGAAACGCTGCCCGCAGTTTTGAGAGAATAGACTATTTCAAAGTCATGGGAAGTCAGTTGGTTCGGTTTGAGGTTTATACAAATTTAGCAAACAGCCCCGGGGAAAGGGATGCACCGCGGACAAAAAAAGTATCCTGATTCGCACAAGGTAAATCACCACCTCTTTTATGCGAATCAGGATACTTTCCCGCTCCCGGTGCAAACTACTGCTTCGTACGGTATTCCTTAGGTTTGAGCCCGTATTTCTTCTGGAATTCGCGGTAGAAATAGGACTTGTTCGAAATCCCCACGCGGTACATGATCTCCTGAATGGTGAGGTGTGTGGTCGTCAGCAGGCGGGCCGCATACTCGAAACGGTACTCCTTGATGAATTCGCTCGGCGTGCGTCCCGAAATCTTCTTGAACTTCCGGTAGAAATTGCGGGTCGTCAGCCCGAGGCGTTCGGCAATCAGTTCCATGCGCAGGTTCTCGCTCTCGATATGCTCCTGTATGGTGTCCACGACGGTGTCCATGAAAAGTTTGTCGGTTTGATGCATCTTCTGTCCTTCGACGACCGTATAGACGCTCTCGGGCGTATTGTAATAATCCTTCAGCATCCGGCGGCTGGCTATCAGCCGTTCGACCGTGGCGCAGAGCACGGGCACGGAGAACGGTTTGGTCAGGTAGGCGTCAGCTCCCGACACCAGCCCTTCGACCTGCTCGCTCTCGGTAATCTTCGCCGAAACGACGACGACCGGGATACCGCGCAGGAATTTATCGCTGCGCACGGCATTCACCAGCTCCAGTCCGCTCGCGCCCGCCATGACGATGTCGGTGATAATCAGGTCGGGCGTCATCTCGCCCAGGCGTGCGAGCGCCTCGGCCACATCGTGGCACGTGCTGACGCGGAACTGCCCGGAAAGCGCCGATTCGATCAGCCATACGATGTCCTTGTTGTCGTCCACGACCAGCACGAGGGGTTTTTCACCCCCCCCCGCGCGCGGCAGGGTCGGAGCGATACCGGCCGACTTCTGCACCGCCTCCGCACCGACATCCCCGTCCGTCACCTCCCGGTATGGCAAGCGCACCGTGAATTCGGCATACCGGCCGACCTCGCTATCCACCGAAATCTCCCCGCCGAGCGCCTGCACCAGCCCGCGGCAGATGAAGAGCCCCAGCCCGTTGCGCGACGTGGAGTCGGTGTACATATTGCGATCCATACTGTCCAGGATACGGTAACGGTCGAAGACATGTACCAACTGCTCGGGGGCTATTCCCCGCCCCGTGTTCCGGACTTTCAGCTCCAGCCCGTTCCCAGCTGCCGCCGCCGAAATGCGGATACATCCCCGCTGAGGCGTGTATTTCATCGCATTGGACATGAGGTTGAAGACCACTTTCTTCAGGAATGCGGCATCGGTGTTCCACGTCAGCTCCGGCGGTACCTCCAACAACAGTTCGATGCCGTTGCGCTCCGCAGCGTCGGCGAACGAGCGTACCTGCACGCAGAGCATCGCGGCGATATCGACGCTATGGATATGGACGCGGCCGAATCCCTCCTCCTCGATTTTCCGGAAATCCAGTATCTCCTGAATCAGGTCGTTCAGGCCTTTGACATTCTCGTGCATCACATCCGTATACTTGTGCAGCTGCGGATTCTCCGCGCTCAGTTGTGCGATACGCTCGTTCATGCCGTTGATAAGCGTCAGCGGCGTACAGAGTTCATGCGAAATGTTGACGAAGAAATTGAGCCGCGCCTCATAGAGCTTCTCGCGCTGTTCCTCCTCCAGCCGGGCTACGACACGCTGTTGCTGCCTGCGGTAATGCCTGCGCAGCAAGGCGGCAAACAGCCATACGAGCCCCACCGCGAGCAGGATATAGCACACGAGGGCTGCCGTCGTGCGGTACCACGGCGGCAGCACCGTCAGGGGCAGCGTGTAGACCTGCGTGGCACGATCCATGACGTTGCTCTTGTAGCGCACGTGAAGCAGGTAACTGCCCGCGGGAATATTCATAAAGGCGACGCGGTTGTTTTTCTGTAATTCCACCCACTCGTCGGAATAGCCCTCCAGCATGTAGGAATACTCGTAGTTATCGCCATTCAGGTAGTCGACAGCCACGAAAGAGACGGCGAAGCCGGTCGTACGGGGCGCAATACGCACCGGGAGGGGGTCGTGTCCGTCGCCCGTATAATCCGACAGCGGCACGAGTGTTCCGTCCGGCAGTTCGAGATCCATGAAGCGCAGCCGGGGTTTGTAGTTAGAGGGCGGCTCGGCCGCGGGGTCTATCCACACCACGCCGTTCACGCCGCCGAAAAAAAGCCGGTCGGTATAGGGACATTTCCAGTAAGCGTCGTCGCAGAACTCGATGACGCGCAAATCTGAGGAGGAGTAGTTGTGGAAAAAGTCATGGCCGGGGCTGTACTGCGCGAGGCCCTTGTTCGTGCTCAACCAGATGCAGCCGTGCGCATCCTCCAGCACGCCGTGTATCATGTCGTTGACGATGCCGTTGCGGCGGTTGAACTGCCGGATGTCACCCTCGGGCGTAAGCAGTATCAGCCCCGAACTGGCGCCGCAGTAGAGTCCCGACTCGCGGCTCTTGCACAGGCAGAGCAAATCGCCCAGGGCCCGGCTTTGCAGGCGGTGCATATCAACAAATACGTACTTCTTCGTCCGCATGTCGAAGCGTATCAGCCCGTAACCGCCGCGCATGCCCAGCAGCAGCGTCGAGTCGCTTTCGCGTATCAGGGCATAAAACTCATTGCAGTCGCGGCGCTCCAGCCGGAACCGGTAACGGCGCATCGCCGTCACGACGGGCCTGTCGCCCTTTCCGATTGTCAGTTCGACCAGCGCATCCGTATCGCAGGCGAGGTAGAGCGTCGAGTCGTTCACCTCGCACATCTGGTGGACGCCGCGTATCTCCGGCATTCCCGGCTGCAGGGGTAGCGTCCGCATCCGGTCGTCCCCGTATGAATAATAGGTAAGGCCCGGGCCCGAGGTTCCGAGCCATATGACATTCCGGGCCGGGCTGCTGCAAAAACTGAAAACTTCGTTGCTCGTAAGTCCCTTGCCGCGGTCGAAACGGGTCAGGTGGTCGACGGGAATATTCCCGCCGGCATAGCTTTCATAATCGCGGATGCGGATTACGCCGTCGCCCTTGGTGCCTATCCACAGGTTTCCCCTGTCGTCGGTATGGATGGCCCGCACGGGTTTGAGTACCTTTTGCGGCATGTCCTCCATGAGCAGCGTCGTGAACAGCTCCTCCTTGTCGCAGTACATATGAACCCCGTAGCCGTCGGTTCCGACCCAGAGGATATCCTGGTTGCAGTCGGCCCACAGGCAGAAAACGCGGTAGTCCGAGGCGATCAGCTCGCAGCGGCCTCCTTTCTCGGGAACACGGCCTAGGGCCCCGGCCAGGAAGCCCACATAAACCTCGTCCCCGAACGAACAGACCGTCGACACGGTAAAGCCCGTTTCGCCCAGCTGCGAAAGGTCGGATAGCAGCACCAGCGATTCGTCCTTGTACGTATACCGCCACAGCCCGCCCGAGGTGTCGACGAAATGGAGCCTGCCGCCATTGAAGAACGCCTTGCGCACCGGACGCGCGGAGAGCTGGCGCCCGGATACCCGCACGAGCCTTTTCCCTTCGCCGTCGTTGAGCCGGTAACGCACCAACTCTCCGTCCCGCCCCAAGGTGCAGAACACCCGGGGTGCCTCCGACCAGACGGCGACAATCTCCGCAGCGCGGACGCCCGGAATATACACGTCCTCGAAAAAGGCGCGCCCTGGGCGGTAGCAGGTGATAAAATCCTCACCCGAGAAAAGCACGGTGTTTCCCTCGCTGTCCGAAGCGATATTCTCCACGTCGACGTACTGCATATAGCTTTCGACGACGCGTCGCTCGCGCAGGGAAAATTTATTGATTCCCAGCGAAGTGGCTACCCATAGGTAGCCCTTTTCGGCCGGGGCTATCTCCAGCACGATATTGCTGCACAGCGAAAATTCGTTGTCCAGCTCCATGCGGAAAACAAAGGTGTTCTTGCCGTTGTAGAGGTGCAGTCCGTCGTAGGTTCCGATCCACATATTGGCATCCTCGTCCTGATACATCGCCAACACGGCGTTGTTCGCCAGCTGCACGTCCGCCTTGACCAGCGACCGCGCCGAAAGTCCCGCCGCCAGCGCCAAAGCGGGTAGCAACAGCAACAACCGGCGGCAGGCCGGCAACCATGACGAATGCGGGAATCGGAAAAGCATGCATTAAAGATAATAAGTTTTAAGGAAAACAGGAAACGGACTATATTAAAAATTAAAATGAACAAAAAAGTAAAATAATACAAGGTTTGACC
>ENA-UADK01000352-UADK01000352.1-human-gut-metagenome-genome-assembly--contig:-NODE-352-length-11595-cov-7.313085_pt1 | contig 11595 bp, 10 predicted proteins | sample MGYA00244259_ERZ654255 | MGnify/ENA primary metagenome ERZ654255 (study PRJEB26926, sample SAMN06165057) | human gut metagenome | biome: ENVO:00009003; feature: ENVO:2100002; material: ENVO:00002003...
GCACAAGGGGGCAGAATCGCTTGGTTTTAGGGGGCAGCTTACACTGGATTTTCCAGTTTCCAGTTCTCTATAAATTTGGTATATGTGTGAACGTGTGATTTCTAAGTAGTGGTTCAGTTCCACCGACATACGGTCTTTGCCTTTTGAATTTTCTTTTGCCTGATTCCATAGGTTTACAGGACAGCTTCTTTTGATAGAAATATCTACCATACAGCCGTTTACAGTGATTCTCATGCACACAGGTGCTTCTCCGTTCTTTAATAATTTGCCTTTCTTGATGAAGAACAATACAGAAAATGATTTTCGAGCCATTTTTACATCGTTTTTAAAGTTACAAAACTATGTATTCTCTTCTAAAGTAAGTCTATGCAAAAGACTATGAATCAGTGAGAAAGATGCAAGTTCGTGGGACTTTTTTGAACTAAATTTTAGTCCCACGATTTATCCACCGATAATATGCTTGAAACGGCTATTTTCTGCTACCTGCTAGAAAAAAGAAATCCCTGATAACGTCTGATTATCAGGGATTTGCTTGACTCTTCTTGTTGTTTCAGTGATCCGCCTGGGGCTCGAACCCAGGACCCCAACATTAAAAGTGTTGTGCTCTACCTGCTGAGCTAGCGAATCAGACCTTATTGCTGTTAAGCGGGTGCAAAGATAGGCACTTTTGTTTAAAAAACAAATGGATTAAGGGAAAAAGTTTTGAGAACGACTTCTGCTTTTACTCTTCTTGTTGATTATCAGTCTGTTCAAACTTGTGAATTTTTTCTCTGTTTATGATGAAACGTTGATAGTAGGAGAGCATAAGGGTGGTAAGCGGAAGTGCTATAATCATACCCAGCATCCCCATCAATGACCCCCAAATCGATAAAGACAGTAAGATGATGGCAGGATTCAGGCCCGTAATCTTCCCCATGACACGCGGTACGATGAATCCGTCTTGAATGGCTTGTACTATGATGAATACCGAAAGGGCCGATGCAATGATAATCCAGAAGTTTCCTCCCGTATCCGCTGCTTTCAGTATGGCCAGCACGATGGTAGGTATAAAGCCGATAATCTGCAAATAAGGTACTAGGTTTAAAGCGCCGATGAATAAGCCGAGTCCAATGGCCAGTGGGAAATCAATAATCAGAAAGCCTATACTGAACAGAATACCGACACACAATGCCACGAATGCTTGTCCGCGGAAGTATCTGTTCATGCCGTCTTTCACATCGTTCATTACATTGATTACGAAGGGCCGGTATTTCTGTGGTACCAGGTGGGTCCACCCTTCGGAAATGCTTTCGTAATCCAGCAATATGAAAACTATATAGAGAAGAATGAGGAAGAAAGTGAAGAAACTGAACAGCAGATTGACGGATTCTGACAACAAGGACCAGAGCCGGGGAACGGTTTCCTTGATGGCGTTCAGCATATTCTCTTCCTTGAACAATTGGGTGACAAACTGGGTGTCTATGTTCTCACGAAGGAATTCAGAGAGTGTTTTGGGCACATTGCCGTCGTGGGTTCCGTTGGAAAAGTAGTCTATTACCAAATCTTTTACCCTGACGAATTCGTCCATCATGGGAGGCACAAGCAGATAGAAGGCGGTTCCTCCTACAATCAGAATACTGAATAAGGCGCAGAAGATGGATATGACCCGGTTCTTGAGCCTTAATCTGTACTGGAAGAAGGTGACCAGGGGGTATATCAGATAGGCAATGAGCCATGCGATGAAGAATGGCAGCAATACGCCGCTTAGACGCTTGAAGAGCATAAGGATGCCGATAATAATGACACCGAGTATGACACCGCGGATAAAACTGTCGAATGTAATCTTTTTGCGTTCCATAATGCTCTGTTTTTTGTATTCGTTAATGACCGCTTTCCTTTTGGTCGGCTTGGATGGCTTGCTGATAGCACTCTCGGCATAGCGGTTCGTACTCTTCGGTTTCTCCCAGCAGTACTTGTTTGTCGTTCTTGACGGTACGGTGGGAGAACGAGGCAAGTTGACCACATTTCACACAGATGGCATGTACTTTGGAAACTTCGTCTGCAATGGCACACAGTCCCGGCATAGGGCCGAATGGAATACCGCGGAAGTCCATATCCAGTCCGGCTACAATGACGCGTATACCATTGTTGGCAAGCTGGTTGCATACATCAATCAGGCCGCTGTCAAAGAACTGGGCTTCGTCAATGCCCACTACATCTATCTCTGAAGTGAACAGCAGAATACTGGCAGATGAATCGATGGGAGTGGAGGCTATGGAATGACTGTCATGCGATACTACATCGGCTTCGGAATAACGGGTGTCTATGGCAGGCTTGAATATCTCTACGCGTTGTTTGGCAAACTTTGCCCGTTTCAGTCTCCTTATCAGCTCTTCGGTTTTGCCGGAGAACATGGAACCGCAAATGACCTCAATTCTTCCCCTGCGTTTGGTTTCCTGTATATGATCTTCTGAGAATAATACCATGCTTTCGAGTGTTATATTTAAGCGCAAAAGTAACACTTTTGTTTGCTTTCCGATATTTTTTCATTATTTATTTCTACATTTGTAGCGTTAACACGGACTGTGTAAAGGATATGCAAACCTTATTAAATGACATAGAATTAGATATTCAGGAATTGAAATGTTTGATGCAAGCCATTTCAAGTGATACCAATCCGACATTGAGGATTGTGGCAAAACGGAATATCCAGCAGATGAAGGTACGCTTGGAGGCGTTGCAAGAACTGCTTGAGGAGGCGCCAACGGCTGTTGTGCCGCCCCTGAAGGAAATCCCTACTGCTACTACTCCTTTGGCTGGACCGGTTTCTCCGGTTGTACCGGTCGTCCCTGATACAATGAAGATGGTATGTGAGGAACCGGAAACAGTTCCTATTTTGGCAGAACGCATCAAGCCTGCCAAGGATTTGAAACATGCCATCAGTCTGAACGATTCATTCCGTTTTGTCCGCGAACTGTTCGCAGGCGATGCTGCACGGATGAATGAAGTGGTACGACGTTTGGGTGAGGCCCCTTCTTTGGACAAGGCTATGGATATTTTCGTTTCGGAAGTGCAGCCGGATGAAGAGAATGAAGCCGCTGTCGATTTTATGGAACTCCTCAAAAAATATTTCAGCTAAACAACCGATAAGTATGGGAAAACTTTATGTAGTGCCTACCCCGGTAGGGAATTTGGAAGATATGACATTCCGTGCTATCCGGATTCTGAAAGAAGTGGATCTGATACTTGCTGAGGATACACGTACCTCCGGCATATTGCTGAAACACTTCGAAATAAAGAATGTGATGCAATCTCACCATAAATTTAATGAACATAAAACGGTTGAAAGTGTTGTTAATAGAATAAAGGGGGGAGAAACTGTAGCTTTGATTTCGGATGCAGGTACACCGGGTATATCCGACCCGGGCTTTCTGGTGGTCAGAGAGTGTGTACGCAACGGCATCGAAGTGCAATGCCTGCCGGGAGCGACAGCTTTTGTGCCGGCATTAGTGGCTTCCGGATTGCCGAATGAGAAGTTCTGTTTTGAAGGTTTTCTTCCACAGAAGAAAGGAAGGATGACTCGCCTGAAGGCATTGGCCGGGGAGCGTCGTACCATGGTGTTCTATGAGTCTCCCCACAGATTGGTAAAAGCTTTGGCGCAGTTTACCGAACATTTCGGTGCCGGACGTCAGGCATCTGTTTCGCGGGAAATTTCAAAGGTGCACGAAGAAACGGTGCGTGGAACGCTTACAGAATTAATAGAACATTTCACGGCGAACGAACCGCGCGGTGAAATTGTGATTGTAGTAGCAGGAATAGACGATTAAATAACTTCATTAACCAAACGTAAAACGAAAGCGTATGAAAAAGTTAGCAGTTTTAATTGTATGCGCGGCTGTAATGGCTTCGTGTGACAGCTTCTCTGGTGGCAGTAAGAACCAGCTGAAAGCTGAAAATGATTCTTTATTGATGGAACTGACTCAGCGTAATGCTGAATTGGACGAGATGATGGGCACTTTCAATGATATTTCAGAGGGATTCCGCCAGATTAATGCAGCAGAGAGCCGTGTGGATTTGCAGCGTGGTGCTGTGGCAGAAGGCTCTTTGAATGCCAAGCAGCAGATTGCGTCGGATATTGAGTTTATCCGTAAGCAGATGGAAGAGAACAAGGAACAGATTGCCAAATTACAGTCCATGCTGAAGAACAGTAAGAATAACTCTGCCCAGTTGAAGAGGGCTGTGGAGTCCCTGACTCAGGAGTTGGTGGCAAAGACCCAGCGTATCGAGGAATTGCAGGCTGAGCTGGCTTCCAAGAATATCCGTATCCAGGAACTGGATGCTGCCGTAACCGGTTTGTCTACTGAGAAAGAAGAATTGACTGCCGAAAATAAGGCGAAGGCTCAAACCGTTGCCGAACAAGATAAGGCACTCAATACGGCTTGGTTTGTATTTGGTACGAAGAAAGAGTTGAAGGACCAGAAGATATTGACAAATACCGGACTTTTCAAAAAAGGCCAGGTGCTGAAAGATTCTGATATCAACAAGGACTACTTTACACAAGTGGATATCCGTACGACAAAAGAGATTAAACTATACTCTAAAGATGCTGATATCTTGACTACTCATCCCGCGGGCTCTTATGCGTTGGAGAAAGATGATAAAGGACAGCTGACTTTGAAGATTACAAATCCGAAAGACTTCTGGAGTGTGTCCAAGTATTTGGTAATCCAGGTAAAATAACACTGTTATAGACTGATACAGAACGGACGCAGGTTATTGGAATTGATAATCTGCGTCTATTTTTATCTCTCTCTTTCCTTTAAATTATGGTATCCCAATATAAGAACCTGTTTTTTGACCTGGACGATACGCTTTGGGCATTTTCCCTTAATGCACGCGATACATTCGAAGAGATGTATCACAAGTATGATTATGACCGTTTCTTTCGTTCTTTCCAGCATTTTTATACGCTTTATCAGCATCGTAATGTAGAGCTGTGGGAAGAATACGGCAGAGGGCAGGTCAGTAAGGAAGAGTTGAACCGCCAGCGTTTTCTATATCCTCTGGAGGCAGTAGGGGCGGGGGATACTGCTTTGGCCGAGGCTTTTTCTGATGATTTCTTTTCGGTCATTCCCACAAAAAGTCGGCTGATGCCGCATGCGTATGAGGTACTGGAATATTTGGCAGAGAAATACAACCTCTATATCCTTTCCAATGGTTTCCAAGAGCTGCAATGTCATAAGATGCGTTCGGCGGGTATCGACCGCTTTTTTAAGAAGATTGTTCTCTCTGATGACATCGGTGTCTTGAAGCCCTGGCCCGAAATCTTTCATTTTGCACTTTCTGCCACACAATCCGAAGTGCGTGATTCTTTGATGATAGGCGATAGTTGGGAGAATGATGTGGCAGGAGCCAAAGGAGTGGGCATGCACCAAGTGTTTTATAATGTAACAGGGAAGGAAGAACTGCCTTTCCAACCGACTTATCATATCAGTAATCTGAAAGAATTGATGCAGATTTTGTGACATTGAAATTTTTAGTTGTACTTTTGTCTGCAGAAACGTATATTATACAGCTATGGACACAATCTTACCTTTCGCTTTACTTTGTTTTACCTCCTTCTTTACGTTGACAAACCCTCTCGGCACCATGCCGGTGTTTTTGACCATGACGCATGGAATGACAGACCGTGAACGGCAGTCGGTAGTATCGCGCGCCACTTTGGTTGCCTTTATAACAATTATGGTCTTTACGTTTGCAGGGCAGTTCCTCTTTAAGTTCTTCGGTATCTCTACCAATGGTTTCCGTATTGCCGGTGGAGTTATTATCTTTAAGATTGGCTTCGATATGCTGCAAGCCCGTTATACCCCAATGAAGCTGAAAGACGAGGAAATCAAGACTTATGCCGATGATATTTCCATTACTCCTCTTGGAATTCCGATGCTTTGTGGTCCTGGTGCCATAGCCAATGCCATTGTGCTGATGCAGGATGCCCATACCATTCAGATGAAAGGAGTTCTTATAGGAATGATTGCCTTTATTTATCTGATTACCTTCTTCATATTGCGTGCTTCCACGCGGTTGGTCAAAATCCTGGGTGAGACGGGAAACAATGTGATGATGCGCCTGATGGGACTTATCCTGATGGTTATTGCCGTTGAGTGTTTTGTCAGCGGAGTGAAACCGATATTGGTGGATATATTGAAAGAAGGAGGCATACCATCACTGGCACACCTCCTCTAAACACTTTATTTATAAAAACACATTGGGAAAATTCCCAAGTTTCTTTAGGCTACTATTGATTAATAGCCTGGATTTTGTTCTATGTTCGGATTGGCATTGATTTCACCGACGGGAATCAACGGGAGCGCTTTCTTGGAGTCGCGGTTGAATGTACGCGCTTCTTCGCTCAATACGTCGTGCCATCCTCTGTCATTAACGTCCGTGTAGCGTGTAACGGTTTCACCTCGGCGCATAACATCGAAGTAGCGCTGTCCTTCACCTACAAGTTCCTTGCGGCGTTCGATGTAGATGCGGTCTAATGTGATGTTTCCGCTGGTTACTTGTTTGCTTTCATCCGTTGTGCGGTTGGAGATGATATCGTTCAGCAAGTTGGCAGCCTTGTTCTTGTCTCCGGCTTGGAAAGCTGCTTCTGCTGCTGACAAGTAAACTTCTGACAAGCGTAGCAATGGGACATTGGAGTAACGTACATCTCCGTTTACAGCAGGCATTTTGTTGATGTAAACTTTGCGTTTGTCAAATCCTCCTGCTGCCGCAGCCAATAAAATGTCGTTACGGATGTCTGCCGGGTCGGATGTAAGCATGTCAGAGAAGTCTTTTGTGACAATTACATCTCCATATCCGGGAGAAGCGCCAGCCTTGTCGGCATATAAATAGGCAATACCTTCACGGTCTGTCCAGTCAGTATTGTTGTTGATGGAAATCTCGAACATGATTTCTTTTGAATGATTGGCATCACTTTTGCTCCATGCTGCAACATATTCTGACGGTTCCCAAAGTTTGTAAGACGAGTTTGATATGATGTCTTCTGCTACGAATAAAGCCTTGCTCCATTCGCCTTTTGTCATATATACACGTACCTGCAAGGCTTTGGCAGCCCAAAGGTTGACATAACCCACTTCATTGGTTTTGGGCAGTGCATTTGAGTTGATTGCATCTGTCAAATCTTTTTCAATACTCTTATAACATTGAGCTACCGTGCTGCGGCTTGGCTTTTCTGTCGATTCTAGTGGGGAGGTAGCGATGGGCACACCGAGTGAGCTGCCTTGATCTACCGTATAAGGTTTACCGTAGATACGTGTAAGGTCAAACAGTGCCATGGCGCGCAGAACTTTTGCTTCTGCATCATATTGGTCAATAGTGGCTTTTGCCTCTGCCGCATCGGTCAGGTTGCCACTTTCTGCTGCCTGAATCAGACGGTTGGCGCGTGCAATGACTACATAAGGCATCTGCCATACGGCTGTTGAGGTGGTGAAATTGTCTGCAGTTGTATATTCCATATAGTAGTAGAAGTTTGCTCTTCCACTTCCACCGTTATATTCATATTGGATATCTTCCCCTCTCATGTCACCGTATACGAACATGAGGCGTCCATAATAATTAATCAGGCTACTGTTACCTTTAACGGCAGCATAAAGTCCCGTCCGCACATTGGCCAAATCATCGCTGTTCTTGATTGCGGTTTCAGCATCTATTCCGTCTGCGGGTGACTGATCCAGCCAACTGTTGAGGCATGATGAAGTGCTGACTGCCATAGCTGCGCAAAGCGTTGCTGTGTATAATGTCTTTAATATTTTCATTTTCGTATCTTTATTAGTTAGAAATTCAATTCTATTCCGAATGTATATGTTCTCAATGCCGGAGTCTCAAATGTGCATAGTCCGTCTACACGCATTTCCGGATCTACAAATAAGTCTTTAGACTTCCATGTAAGCAGATTGGAACCAGAGAAGTAGATTCTGGCTTTGCTGAGCCCAAGCTTGCTGATATAGTTTTGCGGAATGCTTACACCTAATGTGAGGTTCTTCAGACGTAGATAATCAGTAGGCATCAGCCAGCGTGAAGACAGTGAAGCAGCGCTTCCATATTCAAATTTAGGCAATGTGGCATTCGTGTCGCCCGGGCCTGTCCACATCTTTGAGATGTCATAGTATGTCGGTACGGCACCACCGTATAGATATGAACCGCCATTGGAGTGCTGCCAAGTGGAGTAGTCAAAAGCATCACCACCCAATGAATAAGTGAAAGTGAAGCCCAAGTCGATAAACTTCCATTTGAGGTTGTTGGTAAGACCGCCTTCTATACTAGCCTGATGCTTGCCTACAATAGTTTTGTTGGCTTCAGAGATATTTGTAGTTGTCTTGCGGGCATTCTCTGTTCCGTCATTCAGATAGAACATTTCTTTACCGGTCTCTGCGTCGACTCCGGCGTATTCATAAACATAGTATGAATAGTAAGGTTCGCCTACACGGTGAATCAGCGGTCCTGATACGATTTCATTCTGCTGGCCATCCAATTTGGTCAGTTTGTTGCTGTTGTGTGCCATGTTCAGAGAAGTGGTCCACGTGAAATCCTTGTTTCTGAAATTGGTTGATGTAATGGTCAACTCAAAACCGGAGTTCTTCAGTGAACCGATGTTTTGCGGGGTGGTATACCCATAATTGCCATCATAATATCCGCCGACTTGTGATACGGGGAGGTCATATATAAGGTCGCTGGTTTTACGCTGATAGTAGTCGAATGTTACAGAGATACGGTCGATGAATGAAAGGTCGAGACCGATATTCCATGTTTTGTTCTTTTCCCATTTCAGGTCCGGGTTTGCAATTCCGACGATGGACATTCCTGACTGTCCATTGTATATGATTCCGTATTTATAAAGATTCATATAAGCGTAATAGTCTGATGGTTGCGTTCCGTTTACACCGTATGACACACGGAGCTTTCCATCTGTCAATACACTCTTGACAGGATTCAGGAAACTTTCGTCTATGAATCTCCATGCTCCGGAAACCGACCAGAAACTTCCCCAACGGTTTTCTCTTGCCAGACGTGAACTTCCGTCGGTACGATAGCTGAGACCGAGATAATATCTGTCTGCGTAGTTATAATTGGCACGTCCGAGGAACGAAGTCATGCGATAGCTCTGTCTGTTGGTTTCGGCACTTGTTGAACCGGCATTTGTCAATTCGTACAAATCACCCGGATAGTCTTGGCCTGCCATGTAGTTGAAAGCATATTCCGTATCTTGTGTTTCAAAACCAAGCAGGGCGTCAATATTGTGCAGACCGAAAGAGTTGATGTAAGAGAGCTGGGTTTGTGTATTCAGCTGGTCATTACGATTGACGATACGCTGCATGACACCACCGGGGGCACCATTGTTTGAGTGTCTGTCCCAAAGAACGTCATTGGTTCCTTGTGCGTAATCATAAGCAATCTTTTCACTTAAATTCAACTTGTCCCAAATATTGTAGGTCAACTTGATTGTATTGAATGCCTTCATCAGGGTATAAACGTCAGAGCTGTGTTCTCTTTCATACAAAGGATTGACTCCAAATACGCCGCAACCATTGTTTAATGTGCCGTCTTCATTATAAGGGGTTGATGAGGGGCTTTGGAAGAATGCGTAATTGGCCACAGGTCCATCATAGGAGGTAGCTTCATTAGTTTTGTTTTGTCTTACTTTTGAGAATTGGCTTGTAACCTGAACTTCAAAGTCTCCAAACTTATGAGTGAGGTTTGCATTACCAGTGAAACGTTCCAGACCTTGTTTGTAAATGATACCTTCCTGATTGGTATAAGCAGCTGAGGTGTAGAACTTGGTACGGTCGTTACCGCCAGATACGCTCAACTGGTAGTTCTGATGAGAACCGTTACGGAAAAGCAGGTCTTTCCAATCCGTCCATCCGGTTGAGGGTTTTGAAGCAAAGTCCTCGATGTTCTGGTCTGCAAAAGTTGCGGCATCTGCATCGGACATGTTTCCGGTGTATAACCCGTAATTCTTGAGACCGGTCCATAAGAGTTCGCGGCGCGAGTCACCGTCGAGCATAGGACGATAATCTATTGCCATGTTTGAGAAACCCCAGTCGGAACGGAAACTTACATTTGTTTTGCCTTGTTTTCCGCTTTTCGTCGTAATGACCACAACACCGTTAGCAGCACGCGAGCCGTAAAGAGAGGCAGCAGCCGCATCTTTGATAACTGTGATAGACTCGATGTCATTGGTATTGAGTGAAGACAAAATATCAGTTCCTGCATCACTATAAGTGAACTCGGATAAGTCTCCACTTGTGACCGGTGTTCCGTCAATAACATAAAGCGGATTGTTTCCGGCATTGATGGAACCCATACCACGTACACGGATACTGCTTACAGAACCCGGATTACTTGAACTTGAGCCAAAAGTAACACCAGCGACATTACCAGAAAGTTTGTCGGCAACAGAAAGAACAGGTACATCTTCCAAGGTGGAAGTGTTTACAGTAGAAGCAGCTCCGGTAAATGATGCTTTTTTAAATGTACCGTAACCGGTAACCACAACCTCTTCAAGCAGCTCAGAATCGGATTTCAAAATTACCTTTACATGAGGTTTAATCGTTACTTCTTGGGTTTGCATACCAACAAACGAAATCACCAGAGTTTTCGCGGAACTACAATATGTCTATATTGTTGATAATAAGCAATATAAAATAAATAAAAAGAGCTCCTGAAATAAAGTATTCCTCTAGAGAAGATACTCTATACATATCCACTGTAAATGACAATCTACTTATATGATACTATTTGTAATGGTAATATCCTGATTTGAAGGTGTCTAATTCTGTACTGATGTGCTATAATCATAACGTCAGGATCTTTTTTCTCAAAAACTAGAAGGGCTTTGTCAATATCTATCATTTAGTTGCTTTTTGTCAATTATTTACTCGTGTTGTTTATTCCATCTATGAGAATGTAAGCCCTTATGTAAAATACTATTGAATTTATAATGGTTACATAAACACTATCCTACCTATTTATCCATTTTATGCATAGAACACCATGTAATTGTCTCTATCTTATAAATGGAGATTATTCCAAATACAAAGTAATTGGAGTAAAGAATTCTATAGCTATGAAAAACTACTGTTTGGAGCATGTCAAAAACGTAATGAGGAGATTTTCTTGTAAGAGAATATAGTCTACATAGAATAACGAAGACTGAGTGGATATATTTTTTATTATAATTCAGGGGAATAAAGAATGTACTTTGTAATCCGCGCTGACTCTCGTGTCATGCAGACAATTCAGGTTTGCTGTTTATTGAAGAGAGGATATTTCTATCGTTTCAGCTCCTCTCCATAAAGTTTACGCAGTATGATACGTGCCGGTACACTTTTAATCTCTCCATTGGGCAAGCCTTGTATAATGCATTCATTGCGCAATGCTTTTTCTTCAAGCATACGACGTTCGGCTAATGCCAAACCGAAATGTAACTTTTCGCTTAGTTCTTTTCGTTCATTCTCTGACATAACTTTGTATTTTATTAAATCGTTCAATGTGATGTATATGCATTTTCATTCCTCGTCCACCTTCAGCAACAATTATACGGGGTGTTTC
>ENA-UADK01000360-UADK01000360.1-human-gut-metagenome-genome-assembly--contig:-NODE-360-length-11438-cov-2.893262_pt1 | contig 11438 bp, 9 predicted proteins | sample MGYA00244259_ERZ654255 | MGnify/ENA primary metagenome ERZ654255 (study PRJEB26926, sample SAMN06165057) | human gut metagenome | biome: ENVO:00009003; feature: ENVO:2100002; material: ENVO:00002003...
CTGCGCATGTCTCGTGGGCTCGGAGATGTGTATAAGAGACAGTCCGTGAACTCGTAGGCGATGTCGCACTTGCGGGAAGCCTGACGCACCAGCTTGTGCAGCTCCTGCCGGGCCTCGTCGTTGTTCACGGCTTCGGCGCGGTTGAACACGATCAGCTCACTGCGGGCGATCTTGTCCAGCAGCAGAGAGCGCATGGAGTTGTCGCGGGCGTAGGTCAGAGCCGTGGTGCCGTCGGCCGTGGCAATGCACTGGTAGACGATCCAGTTTTCGGGCAGGTTGTTGGCCAGATCCTGCAGCAGCCACATGCCGTTGTACTCAATGACCACACGGCCTGCGCCGGATTCTTTTTCGAGCCTGGCCAGATTCTGGGGGTTCAGCTCCGCCTTATCCTCGAGGACCTTCAGGGTCACGCCGGGGAAGGCGAACTTCTTCTCGTTATATTCTTCCTCGCCCTCTTCGCAGACCAGCAGCAGGGTCTTGTCGCCAGAGTCGAAATTGGGGTCTTCAAAGGTCTCCTGAATGAACTTGGTCTTGCCGCTTTCGAGGAAGCCCACAAACAGGTAAACCGGGATCTCGTTTGCCATAATCGGTTTTTCTCCTTACACAACTTGCAGCTCAGCAGCCAAACAGTGCGGCAATGGCCTTTTCGTCCAGCTTGGAGCCGATGACGACCAGCTTGCCGCCCACATCGGCACCGCGGGAGCGGACCTCCCACTCGCCGGGCACATAGTCGAACTCCAGCCAGCCGTCGGCACCGCCGTCCACGATGCCCTTGGAGCGCAGGATCATGCCGTACTTGCCGCCGTCCAGCTCGGTCAGTGCATGCTCGATGTCTGCCTTGCTGAACTTCTTGGCCGTCTCGACACCCCAGCTGGTGAACACCTCATCGGCGTCGTGGTCATGATGATGGTGGTGATGGCCGCAGCAGCAGTGGTCGCCGTGCTCATGATGATGCTCGTGCTCGTCCTCATCATCGTCGTCATCATCGTCATCGTGATCATGGTGGTGATGGCCGCAGCTGCACACACCGTTCTCATCGTAATGATGGTGATGATGCTCGTGCTCTTCTTCCTCGTCCTCTTCGGCGTGCTTCTCATTGGCCTTGGCAGCCATGGCGATCAGCTCTGCCTTGAAATCGTCCTTGGAGGACATGGCCTTCAGGATCTGCTCACCGGTCAGGGAATCCCATGCGGTGGTCACGATGGTAGCGGTGGGATTCTTCTCCCGCAGCATGGCGACCGCAGCGGCGATCTTCTCCTCGCTGGCGGTCTGGGTGCGGCTCAGGATGATGCAGCTTGCGTGGCTGATCTGATCATCATAGAACTCACCGAAGTTCTTCATATACATCTTGACCTTGTTCACATCGGCCACGGTGACAAAGCTGTTCAGCTTCACATCCAGATGCTCAGCCACACCCTCCACAGCGCGGGTAACATCGCTCAGCTTGCCCACACCGGAGGGCTCGATGACGATGCGGTCGGGGTGGTACTGCTCCACCACCTGCTGCAGAGCGGCGCGGAAATCGCCCACCAGAGAGCAGCAGATGCAGCCGGCGTTCAGCTCATTGATCTGGATGCCGGACTCCTTCAGGAAGCCGCCGTCGATGCCGATCTCACCGAACTCGTTTTCGATCAGGACCACCTTCTGGCCCGCAAAGGATTCCTTGATGAGCTTCTTGATCAGGGTCGTCTTGCCGGCACCCAGGAAGCCGGAGAAAATATCGATATTCGTCATAATGCTGTATGCCTCTTTCTTTTTCCAAAAGCCCGCAAGGGCTGTTCAGCAATCAGAGCCGCAGAGTGCTGGCTCAAAAATCTTACACTCCTATTATAACAAGGCTGTCAATGGGAAACCGCCTTTTTTGATGAGAAAATTGTAACTTTTTTTGCAGTTTGGCTGCGTTTTCAGAAAACGCTGCCTCCCGGACACAAAAAAGCCCCCGGAACGGGGGCAGAACGCATAGAACCCATACAAAAACACAGCCCCGCTTTGGCGAAGGAGAAGCCAAAGCGGGGCTGTATTCAATGAAGGAGAAATGATGGGAATATCAGGTTACAGATTCAGCTCAAACTGTTCTGCCGTAACAGTTGCTTTGCCATCGGCAGCAAAGGTAATGCCGTCGGCAGACTGGGGGGTGTAGATCCATACGGTCATGGTCTGCTCACCATCGTTGGCGAAAACTTCGATGCTGTTCTTATCCAGCAGGATGCGGAGCTTGAGCGCACCGTTCTGGCTGCGCACCTTGCAGCTGCGGCGGTGAACGATGTCGGCACGGGAACCGGCATAGCTGCGATCCAGCGTCAGCTCGGAAGTGTAGGGATCGTAGGTCAGGCTGGTGTGATGATCTGCATCGGCGGCCAGCTTCAGGGTGAAGGAGCGGTATTCGCCGGGCTGCACCGTGACGGTCAAATCGGCCACACGGCCCTTGATGCCTTCCAGAGAAGTTTCGCTTTGCACCGTCACATTTTCGTGGAAGGTGCGCTTGCCGTGGACGGAATCCAGCTCCCGCACGGGGGTCTGAAGAATGCGTCCGTCCTTGATGTGCAGCTCGCGGGGGCAGATGGTCTGCCCGAACCACTTGCAGCCCTTGGGCTTATCCTCGGTGTCCGACCATGTTTGCAGCCATGCAGTCATGATCCGGCGGCCATCCGGGGCAAGGGTGGTCTGGGTGGCGTAGAAGTCGATGCCGCCGTCCATCAGCTGCACATTTTCCTTGGTGAAGGTGTGGGTGGCTTGGTCGTAGCTGCCGATGAAGGCAATGACGTTGTGACCATTGTGGAACTCGCCCTTGGGCAGCATCTCCATGGGGCCGAGCATCAAGACCTGCTTGCCATCCAGCGGGAAGAAGTCCGGGCACTCCCACATTTTGCCGTACTGATTGTTGCAGCGTTCCAGCACCGTGACAAAGTGCCAGTCGAAGCCGTCCTTGCTCTGGAACAGTGCCGCTGCGCCGCTGCCGTCCTCGGCCCGGCAGACAGTGACGGCGGAGTAGGTGCCGTCGGTCTCACGCCAGATCTTGGGGTCCCGGAAGTCGAACCTGCTGAAGCCTTCCGGCAGGTCTTTCTGGGTCAGCACCGGGTTGCAGGCAGGCTTTTCGTAGTCGAGGCCGTCACCGATGGCAATGCTCTGGGTCTGGATATCCCGCATCTCCCCATTGGGCTGCTTTTCTGCAATCACGCTGGTGTACATCAGCAGCTGCTTGCCGTCATCCATCTCGGTGGCAGAGCCGGAGAAGCAGCCGGGGCCGTTGTCCACCGGGGAATCCGGGGCAAGTGCACAGGGCAGATACTCCCAGTGCAGCAGGTCGGAGCTGACCGCGTGACCCCAGTGCATGGGTGCCCACCGCACATCGTAGGGGTTATACTGATAGAACTGATGATACTTCCCTTTGTAATAAGAGAAGCCGTTGGGGTCGTTGAGCCAGCCCACATAAGGAGTCATGTGGTAAGCAGGGCGTTCCGCCGGGGTAATGGCAGCGCCGTGCTCGGCCTCGTAGGCACGGGCTTTTTGTAAAGTCAAATCGTTCATGGAATCCTCCAAAGGAAAGAATTCTTATGCGTAGTAAGCATCCAGATACTTCTGCATAATGCCCAGATAGTCGGACAGGCCGTAGGCTTCCAGCTTGCTCAGATAGTCGTTCCACTCTGCATCCTTAGTGCCGTTCATGATCCAGTTCGCCTTCTGCGTATTCATGTAGGTCTGCAGATCTGCCTGCAGGTTAGAGACCTGCTCGGTGTCCTCGTTGCTCATAAAGACATTGGGATAGACATAATCGTTGTTCATATCCGGGGTGTAGATGTCCTTGATCCAGTCCAGACGGTACTGTGCATCGTCCGGGCAGGTAACGTATACACCATAGTAATCATCCAGAACCGCCAGAGGCCCGCCGACACACTGCGCCTCACGGACTTCCACGGGAGAAGCATCGCCCAGAGGAGCGTGCTTCAGCATAGGCTCGCCCTTATCGTTGGTGGACAGTTCAAAAATGTTAAAGCCTTCCGCATCGCCGTAAGTACCCCAGTTGTTCTGAGGAGACTGGAGAGGTGCGTACATCTGATCCAGCCATGCGCAAACCAGTGCAGGATTAGTCGCCTTTGCGGTAACAACGCACTTGCCGCGGGCAAAGCCGCTGGTGAAAGAGCCGTTCTGCGGAGTGATATTTCGGGTATCGGCGGTCAGGGCAGGCAGCGGCTCCCAGTCGGTCAGGTTGTCAATGTTGGCAACATCCCAGCTGAAGCAGACACCATAGCGGCCAGCCTTGCCCTTGGAAACATAGGTGGACCACTCCTGCGTGAAGCACTCCGGGTCAATGAGCTTTTCGGCATACAGCTTGTGCAGCCAGTCCAGACCATCGCGGTAGCCCTGCTGGGTGGCGGCACAGATGACTTTCCGGTCGTTGGTAACAGCGATATGGCGGTCCTTGTCTGCATCGCCGTAGCCTTCGCCAAAGCCATTGATGAGGATGCTGGGGTCCTGATCGCCGTTGTTGACGATGCAGGACATGGGGATGATGTCGCCGTCAATGCCATACTCTGCCTTGATAGAAGCGGCGTTATCACGGAATGCCATCAGCACCTGTTCAAACTCGTCCACTGTGGTGGGCATCGACAGACCGAGGAAGTTCAGCCACTTGGTATTGATAAAGCTCATGTTGCCAATGGTCTGGATGGCGGTCTTTTCTGCGCCGAGCTGCTCGATCCAGGGCAGTGCCCAGATGTGGCCATCGCTGTCGGTGCACATGGTGCGGTACTCCGGGTACTGCTCAAAGACCTTCTGGAGATTCGGCATATTGTTGTCAATGTAGTCTTCCAGATTGAGGATGACACCCTGATCTGCGTAGCGCAGCAGATTGCTGTCGGTAAAATCAGCAGTAAAAACAAAATCCGTCAGGGTGTTGGGGTTGGACATATTCAGGGTGATCTTATCGCTCCACTGGTCGGACTGGATGGCGGTCCAGTCGATGTGCACATTGGTCTGCTCTTCCAGACGCTTGAAGATGGTGCGGTTGTTCGGCTCGGATTCGCTGCCCACAGGGAAGCTGGTCATACCGGTAAAGGTGACCTTTTCGGACAGCGGAAATGTAACGGCACCGGTCGTGTCCACAGCTGCGGCAGCAGAATTGCTGCCGCCGGTGGATTTGCCGCCGCCACAGGCAGACAGAGCAGCGGCAGAACCCGCCAGAGCGCAGACCTTGAGGAAGTTGCGGCGAGAGATCAGCTTTTTCATGGTATTTTCTCCTTTTTTGTGGTTCTTTCTTCGTGTAGCAGATGAGCGTACCGGCTCATAAAATTCTGGAATATCCTCAGCCTTTAATGGAACCAGCCATGATGCCGGCATCAAAATACTTCTGGAAGAAGGGATACATCACCAGCAGCGGCAGACTGGAAATAATAATGGTTGCATATTTGAGCAGCTCTGCCATCTTCGCACGTTCGGCAGTGCTCTGGATATCTGCGATCATGCCGGATTCCGGCTGGCTCTGGATCAGGATGGAACGCAGCACCAGCTGCAGCGGCTGCTTCGATGCGCTGTTCAGGTAGATCATGGCGTCAAAGTAGCTGTTCCACATTGCCACGAACTGCCACAGGGCTAGAACTGCCACCACCGGCATACAGACGGGCAGCAGGATCTTGAAGAAGTAAAGCATCTCGCTGGCTCCATCCACATCCGCAGCTTCACGCAGCTCACGCGGGATGCCTTGATAATAGGTACGGGCAATGATCATGTTCCACACGCTGAATGCTCCCGGCAGAATGACCGCCCACATGGAATCCAGCAGACCCAGATTGTTGATGAGCAGGTAGGTGGGGATCAGACCGCCGCTGAAAAACATCGTGATCACAAACAAGGTGTTGAAGATCGTTTTGCCTTTGAAGTCCGGCAGCGACATGGGATAAGCGGCAAGCATCGTCACAGCGACCGAGATGATGGTGAAGATGATCGAGTAAAGTACTGCGTTCTTGAAGCCGACCCAAATCTGCTTGTCCGAAACGACACGCTGGTAAGCATCCAGACTCCACTTGCTGAAATCAAAGGAGATGCCCTTGTTTTGCAGAGTGACCGGGTCCATAAAGGACGCGATGACGATGTAGATCATCGGAACGATGATCGCCAGCAGGAACAAGCCCAGAAGTGCGTAGCCGCAGTACAGGATGATCTTATCTTGTCTGGTGTAGAGGGCCATTTTTGATTTTTTCTGTTTTGCCATGGTAAACCCCTCCTTACAAGCCCTTGCCATCGTTCATTTTGGCAACGATCTTGTTCACTGCGATCAGCAGGATGACGTTGACAATGGTGTTGAACAGACCGACTGCCGTGGAAAAGCTGTAATCGCCGTCCAACAGGCCCTTTTTATAAACATACGTTGCAATGATCTCGGCAGTGTTCAGGTTCAGGTCGGTTTGCAGGGCATAGGCTTTTTCAAAACCGATGCTCATGATGTTGCCTGCCTGCAGGATGAACTGAATAACGACCATATCCTTAATGGCGGGCCACTCCACCGTCATGATCTGCTGGATCAGGTTTGCGCCGTCGATCATCGCAGCTTCCTTCAGATCTTTGCTGGCGTTAGAAAGGGATGCGGTGTACATGATGGATGCCCAGCCGGCACCCTGCCAGATGCCGCTGATGATGTAGATGGGGCGGAACGCTTCCGGCAGCGTCATGAAGTTGATGCTGGTGTGAAGCAGGCCGTTCACCGGGCCGGTGACACTCAGCAGCACCCGAACGATACCGCACAGCACGATGACCGAGATGAAGTTGGGCATATACAGCACCAGCTGCACCTTCTGCTTGATCTTCTTGCTCTCAATACGGTTGAGCAGGAATGCCAGCAGGATGGGGATCGGGAAGCCCCACAGCAGACCGTAGACGCTCAGTTTCAGGGTGTTGATCAGATAGCGCTGGAAGTCCGGCGAGGACATGAAGCGGGTAAAGTTTTTGAAGCCTACCCACTCGCTGCCCCAGATGCCCTTGAAGGGATTGTACTTCTGGAATGCGATCAGCACACCGCCCATGGGAGCGTACTTGAACACCAGCGTCAGCACCACGGCAGGCAGCAGGAACAACAGGTAAAGCTGCCAATGCCGTTTGATGTAGACCCATGTGTTGTGCAGCTTGCGTTCTGCTGCCAGCACAGCCGTTTCCGACGAGGCTGTCTTTGCTTTCATGAATCATTCTCCTCCTTTTTGATTTGTTTGCCGCTTGATTTGCATTTTACATTTGCACCTTTGAATTTTACGTTTTTCACTTTGATTGTGCAAATGTAAAACTCTGTAATTCATTTATACCACGCAAGCAAGCGAATGTCAACGATAATTCATAGTATATATCAAGAAATACTGTGGATTTGTACAGATGCACAAATTCGAAAGTGCGCAAATATGCAAAATGATGATTTGCATTTTTACGTTTGACTAATTTGTGCATTTGCACTATACTGGAGTCATAAAGAACAAGATCCGTCACCAGACTTTATCTATAAAAGAAGGAACATCCGCTCCTATATTATAAAGAAAGAGGATGACTTATGGCAACCAAGGTCACCATTCAGGATATTGCAAACGAACTGCAGCTTTCCCGCAACACAGTTTCAAAGGCCATCAACAACACCGGTGTGCTGGCAGATGCCACACGGGAGAAGATCCTGCGCAAAGCCGCCGAAATGGGCTATAAGCAGTTCGCCTATCTGCCGCTGTTTCAGGAAGACGCTGCAAAAGCAGCAGAGCCTTTCATTCTGCCGAGTGACAAACGGGAGATCGCCATGCTGACGACCCAGTTTCTGAGCAGCTCTCACTTTTCCTCCATGATGCTGGATCGTTTCCAGTCGGAAATCGACCATCTGCACAGCGGCATGACCATTCATCGCATTTCTCCCATAGAGCTGAAAGAGAAAAAACTTCCATCTTCTCTCAACATCCAGCGCACAGCCGGCATCATCTGCTTTGAAGTATTCGACTATGACTACGCACAGATGCTGTGCGATCTGGATGTTCCGCTGCTGTTTGTAGACAGCCCTGTGATGAATATGCGTCCTCCTCTGAAAGCTGACCGCCTTTATATGGAAAACCGCATTGAGATCCAGAATGCGGTGACCCACATGGTCCAGCGCGGCAAAAAACGCATCAGCTTTGCGGGGGATAAAAACCACTGTCAGTCCTTCTTTGAGCGTTACATGGCTTATAGGGATGCAGTGGAGCACTTTGGTCTGACAGAAGGCCTGAGCACCTGTGCGATGCCATCTGGACAGCAGAACTATCCGGTATCCCTGTACGAAACCATACGTCGGTTCAAAACGATGCCGGATGCCTTTGTCTGCGCCAATGACTTTGTTGCCATGGATCTGGTCAAGGCATTGAATGAGCTGGGGTATTCGGTTCCCGATGATATCTGGGTCTGCGGCTTCGATGACAGTCAGGAGGCTTCCTACTTTGCCCCCCGTCTGACTTCGATCCATATCCATGGACAGATCATGGGCTACACCGCTGCCAATCTGCTTATGACCCGCATCGAAGAGCCATCGCTGAACTATCGCACCGTCTATACGGAAACCAACCTGATCCTGCGCGAATCCACAGGAGATTGAGCGAAAGGAGAACCCCCATGCGTGACCTGTGCAATACGGACAAGCCGCTGTTTGCTGTGCTGACGAAATTGACTTACAGTGCTTACCTGAACATCTTATGGCTCGTGTGCAGCCTGCCCATCGTTACCATAGGGGCTTCTACGACCGCCTTGTTCTACGTCACGCTCAAAATGGCGGAAGATCGGGACGATGGTCTGACCCGGATGTTTTTTAAGGCGTTCCGGGAAAATTTTAAGCCTGCCACAAAACTCTGGCTTATCCTGCTGGCAGTCGGCAGTTTCCTAGCTGCGGATGGCTTTGTGCTGCGCCGAATGTGGAGCGAAAACATTTTCTGGACGCTGCTCACTGCAGTGCTTATTGGTGCGGCAGTTCTGTACGGCATCGTTCTGCTGTATACCTTTCCTCTGCTGGCACGGTTTGAAAACACCACCTTCGGCATCCTGAAAACAGCGTTTCTCGTGGGTGTCCGGTATCTGTTTTGCACCCTGCTGATGGCGGCGATCTATGGCATCATGGGGTACGTCATAGTGTTTGTGTTCACGCCTGCATTCCTGCTGGGCATGGGCTTCTGCGCCATGCTCTGCTCCTTTCTGATGCTTCGGATCCTCTATCTGATCGGTGGAGACCCTGATGCAGTACACGAGGAATACGACCATGACGAAAACTGACCGGGATACGCTCCGCTCCCTCCATGGGCGCAAAAAGTGGGAGCACATCTGGGCATATTACAAGCTGCCCATTGCGATCGTGCTCATTGTCGTCTATATCCTCGGGTATGCAGCCTACCGCCATGTGACGAAAAAAGAGGATGTGCTTTACCTTGGTCTGGTAAATATCACTGCCGGGTCTGATCTGACGGAACAGCTTACCACCGGCTTTGCCGAGGCACAGGGTCTGACCAAAAAGCAACAGGTCGATCTGCTGTCCGGCTTGCTGCTCAGCGAAAGCGAACGCGCAGAGGAGCAGTATGTATATGCTTCAGAGATGAAGCTGCTGGGTGCAGTCAGTGCCCAGCGGTTGGATGTTGTTCTGATGGACGAATATGCACGGGATCGACTGTTGGCAGATGATTATTTTCTCGATCTGCGGACACTGGATGCGTCTTTCCATGCACTGCCGGGTCTGAACGCCGGTGGGACCGTGCTGGATATTTCGGACACGCCGTTTGTCAGGCAGGCAGGTTTTTCTGGCAAGGTCTATCTTGGGGTGGTGCAGAATGCACCGCACCCGGAGCGTGCAGCCGCTTACATTCATTATCTGTTCCAGCGGTGATCGTTGGGTTTCACATCAAGAATAAGGAGAATTATCATGGACATTTTAACGATTGGTGAAGTTTTGATCGACCTGACCCAGACCGGCAAGGATGCGCGCGGCATCCCTCAGTTTGCCGCAAACCCCGGCGGTGCCCCGGCAAATCTGGCGGTGGCTGCTTCCAGACTGGGCGCACAGACCGCCTTTATCGGCAAGGTGGGTGCGGATGCCTTTGGCCGCTACCTGAAAGAGGTTCTGGCAGAGAACAAGGTGGACGTTTCCGGCATGGCGGTGGATGCAGACCATCCCACCACCATGGCTGTTGTTTCGGTGGATGCCACCGGCGAGCGGGATTTCAGCTTCTACCGCAGCGCCAACGCTGACGTGATGCTGAGCAAAGAGGACATTTCGGAGGGCGCTCTGAAAGCTGCCAAAATCGTCCACTTCGGCTCTGTCAGCCTGACCGCTGACCCCTCCCGCACCGCTACGCTGGATGCTGCTGCCCGCGCCAAAAAGCTGGGTGCTGTCATTACTTATGACCCGAATTACCGTGCAAACCTCTGGAAGAACAAAGAGGATGCCATTGCCCAGATGAAAGCTCCCCTGCCACTGGTGGATATTCTGAAAGTGTCCGATGAAGAGCTGCCCCTGCTCACCGGCACCACTGACTGCGAAAGCGGCACGGCACAGCTGGCACAGAACGGCATCCGGCTAATTTTTGTCACTTTGGGTGCAAACGGCGTATTCTACCGCTTTGGGGAGAAAACTGGCCATGTGGCGGGCGTGCCCTGCAAGGTGGGCGACACCAACGGCGCAGGCGACACCTTCTTTGGTGCGGCCCTGTCCAAGCTCTGCAAGGAGGAGCTGGACACCCTGACCGTGGACAAGCTGGAAGGCATTCTGGCCTTTGCCAACAAGGCGGCAAGCATCACCACCAGCCGCCACGGCGCTATCCCCGCCATGCCCACCCTTGCAGAAGTGGAGGGCTGAACCATGGCAGCGAAACAGGAATTTGCGTCCCGGTTTGCTAAGCACAAGGACGAGCTGGAATGGCTGTTCATGGAACTGTACCACAACCGGGAAGGGCTGGAGGTTCTGGAGCGGGAGATGGCAGAAGCCTACAACGCCCGCAGCGCCGAGCTGAAAGCACTGGACAAGGCACGCTCTGCCGACCCGGAGTGGTACAAGCGGGGCAATATGTTCGGCATGACCATGTACACCGACCTCTTTGCCGGAAATCTGAAAGAACTGGCAAAGAAGCTGCCCTACCTCAAGGAGCAGAAGCTGACCTATCTGCACCTGATGCCCCTGCTGCAGATGCCCCACCCCCACAACGATGGCGGCTATGCGGTGGAGGATTTCGATACCGTAGACCCGGCTCTCGGTACGAATAAAGACCTCGAAAATCTGACCCGCGAACTGCGCAAGGCCGGCATCAGCCTGTGTCTGGATTTTGTCATGAACCACACCGCCAGCACCCACCGCTGGGCCATGGCGGCAAAGGCGGGCGACCCGTGGTTTCAGGCCTATTACCACCTCTACGACGACCGCACCATCCCCGACCAGTACGAGCAGACCGTGCCGCAGGTGTTCCCCAACACTG
>ENA-UADK01000383-UADK01000383.1-human-gut-metagenome-genome-assembly--contig:-NODE-383-length-11014-cov-4.489826_pt1 | contig 11014 bp, 9 predicted proteins | sample MGYA00244259_ERZ654255 | MGnify/ENA primary metagenome ERZ654255 (study PRJEB26926, sample SAMN06165057) | human gut metagenome | biome: ENVO:00009003; feature: ENVO:2100002; material: ENVO:00002003...
CCGGACGTAATCCTTGTTGCTCTCGTCCACCATATAGCGGCGCAGCCACATGGCGTAGAACGCCACGTTGCCCAGACTCATGGAGCAGACGGGCAGCACCCAGTATTTCCAGTTGGAGGCGTCGAAGAGCAGGCCCACATTCAGCGCGGTGGTGCCGTACATCTGGATGTACAAAAAGTACACGGCAGCCGGCACGGCCTGGATGAGCACGATGAGGGCTGTGCCCAGTTTGTCGGGCCAGCGGTTCTTGCACCGGCCCATGACAAGCCCCAGCGGGATGCCCAACACAAGACTCAGCAGCATAGCCAGCACGCCCATCTGGATGGAGATGGGCAGCTTTTGGGCCAGGATCTCGGTTACCGGCACGTTGACCTTGTAGATGTGGCTCACGCCCAGGTCACCGTGCAGGGCGTTTTTCCAGAACCGGCCGATCTGCACCGGCAGCGGGTCCAGCAGGCCCATGGACTGCAGACCCGCCTGGATCTGGGCCGCGGTCATTTTTTCGTAGTTTGCAAAATAGCCTTCCACCGGCATCAGCCGCAGCAGGCAGAACACGAGCGTTACAATGACGAACAGCGTCAGGATGGAACGCCCGATGCGTTTTGCCAGATATTTCAGCATATCTGTGCGCACCCCTCTTTCGTTTGTGGTTCCTCCGCGGACAGTGGTCCTGAACAGCGGATAGGAATAGAATACATCAAAATTGCACTTTTGGAAAGTGATTTGCCCGGATTTTGAAAAATGTTTTTGTAAAAGCAGGGTAAAGTGAACGTTTTTCTTACAAAAACAACCCTCTCCGCCGGGTTGACGGAGAGGGATAAAAGTTTTTATAAACCTCTGCGCTTCAAAATCTCATCCAGAATGGCATCGGCCACATCGGCCTTGCTCATCAGGGGCAGCTCCCGGGTGCCGTCGGGGGTGATGAAGGTGACCACGTTGGTGTCCACCCCAAAACCGGCTCCGGCGACCTTCAGGTTGTTGGCCACCACCATGTCCAGATTCTTCCGGGTCAGCTTGGCCGTGGAGTTTTCCACCATATCCCGGGTCTCCATGGAAAAACCGCAGAGGAACTGGTGGGTCTTTTTCGGGCCGATGGTGCCCAGAATGTCGGCGGTGCGCTCCACAGGGATGGAGAGGTCGCCGTCCTTTTTCTTGATCTTGTCACTTGCCACCGTCACGGGGCGGTAGTCGGCCACGGCGGCAGCCATCACCAGCACGTCCATCTCCTCAAAGCGGCTGGTCACGGCATCGTACATATCCTGCGCCGTGGTAATGGGAACATCGGTGGTGAAGCGGACCGGCGGCAGGTCGGTGTGGCCGTGGATGAGGGTGACCTCTGCTCCCCGCATGGCGGCGGCCCGGGCGATGGCATAGCCCATCTTTCCCGACGAGTGGTTCGAGATGAACCGCACGGGGTCGATGGCTTCGATCGTGGCGCCGGCCGTTACGACGAAGCGTTTACCGGACAGGCGCTTTTTTTTTTCGGGGTTTTCCGCGGAGAGGAGTTTGCCGACATAGGCGGCGATTTCCGCGGGTTCGGCCATGCGTCCCTTGCCCGTGAGCCCGCTGGCGAGCTCCCCTTCGGCGGGTTCGACGATCCGCACGCCGAGTCCGGCCAGCCGGCGCAGGTTCTCCTGGGTCGTGGGGTGGGCGTACATGTCCAAATCCATGGCGGGGGCGACGACCACCGGGCAGCGGGCCGAGAGGTAGGTCGTCAGCAGCAGGTTGTCGGCGATGCCGCATGCCATTTTGGCCAGTGTATTGGCCGTGGCGGGGGCGATCAGGTAGCAGTCGGCCCATTCGCCGAGCGAGACATGGGAATTCCAGGCTCCGTTCTCGGGGTCGAAGAACTCCACGAGGATCGGGTTTCTGGAGAGCGTGGCCATCGTCAGCGGGGTGATGAACTGCTTGGCCAGCGGGGTCATCACGACACGCACCTCGGCGCCCGCCGTCCTCAATAAACGACAGAGCACAGCCGCCTTGTAGGCCGCTATGCTTCCCGTGATGCCCAGCAGTATGTGCCGTCCGGCCACTCCTTCGGCCGGGCAGGCAGCGCCTGCGCCGGGGCCTTGTATGCCACCTCCCTGCAAATCCATGGCGGTATCGTTAGGACTCCTTGACCTCTTTGTTCTCCTTGTAGAAGAGTTCGCCGTCGAGGAACTCCTCGGTAGCGATGATCGCGGGCTTGGGCAGGCGTTCGTAGTAGCGCGAGATTTCGATCTGCTCGCGGTTCTCGAAGGTCTCCTCCATGGTGTCCGTCGGCGAAGAGAAGTCGGCGAGCTTGCGGCTGAGCTCGGTCTTCAGTTCGGTCGAGATCTGGTTGGCACGGCGGGCGATGATGTTCACCGTTTCGTAGATGTTGCCCGTTTCCTTGTCCAGATCCACCAGCTTGCGCGTGATGGTGTTGTTGGGGATGTTCTTCTTGATTTCCATTGTTATATGTTGTTGTCTTTGTCTTCGTCCTTCTTGTTGCGGTCGAGGTAGTCCCGTGCGTGCTTGGCCATGCGGTCGACCTCCTTGGTGTATTTCGATTCGGGGAACTCCTCCTTGAACGAGAGGTAGGAGTCGAGCATCGAGAGATAGCGGTCGGTCTGCTTGTTTGCGACCGAGTTGTTGGCGAAGCGGTAGCTGGCGTCCACGATCATGTACATGATCTCCTCGCGGTGGTTGCTGTCCGGGAATTGTTTGAGCGCATTCTTCAGCGATACGATGGCCGATTTGTAACGGCCTATCTTATAGTAGGTGTAGGCGTTCAGGTAGGACTTGTCGTGCAGCCGCTGCGTCAGTTCGCCGTTGATCTGCTTGAAATTCTCGACGCGGTCGCTGTGGGGGTAGCGCGACATGAACTCGTTGATGGCGATCAGTGCCTGCCCGGTCATCGTCTGGTCGCGCGAGGGGCCGGGCGAGAGGTAGTAGAAGCAGAGTGCGTACATGCCTTCGGCGTCTTCGATGAAGGCGCTGCGGCCGAACTTGCGGCGGAAATCGTCGAACAGGGCCGAGGCGGTGTCATAGTCGCGGTTCTTGAACTTGCAGCGGGCGTTGAAGAACGAGACGCTGTCTTCGCGCGGCGTGCCGATGTAGTAGTGCTGGACGCCCTCGAAGAGCGTCGAGGCACGCGACCACTTCTCTTTCTGGTAGTACTCCAGCGCCTTGCTGTAAATCAGTTCGGGTTGTCCGCTTTTGAGCAGGGAGTTGATGCCTGCGCATCCGCTAAATGCGGTGACCAGAATCACCCCGCACACGGCGTATAAAAAAGTCTGCTTCATTGATAAATCTTTTACGGCGCTTTATCGCGCAAAGTTACGCATAAATTAACGATTTCCAAAAAAATTTATTGTGCGTAATAATAAGGCGCCGAGCCGTATTTCCCGTTCCCGTCCGGGCGGGAGGCCCGCGGGTCTCCCGGGATGTCGCACGGCGGCATCCGAATCCGTGGCCGGAGGTGCTTCCGGCGCCGGTGGCGGACGGAGGGAAGCCTCTCCCCGGCGGCGCGGACAGGCAGGCGGTAAGAGGGGAAAATTACGGAAATCAGGGGAACGGCGCGCCGGGCCCGGTGCGGAAATGTCGATCGGCGGCTTGCGCTACATCAGGGGCGAGACCAGCCGCAGCGCGTCGCCCAATGTGCGCCGCCATGCCGCAGGCCGCCATGTTTCCCGCGCGATCCGGCGGCACGAGGCAAGGTCGTCGTCGTAGGTGGCCGAGAGCGCCCGCACGACGCTCCGGTCGCGGATGAAAGCCGTGACTTCGAGGTTGTCCAGCAGGCTGCGGTAATCCATGTTCGCCGTGCCGACCGAGGCGGTGTCCTCGTCGACGATCAGCAGCTTGGCGTGCAGGAAGCCGTTGTCGTAGCGGTAGAGTTCGACCCCGGCGTCGAGCAGGTCGCCGATGTAGGAGTCGGAAATCAGGTCGGTGAACGGCGAATCGCTGCACGAGGGGATCATCACCTGTACCCGCACCCCGCCGCGTGCTGCCAGCCGGAGCGCGTCGAGCAACAGGGCCGGGGGCAGGAAATAGGGCGAGGAGATGCGTATGGTGCGGTGCGCCCGGACGATGGCCGAGGCAAAGGCGTCGGCGATGGTCAGCCGCGAGGGCCCCTCCTCGGCCCAGGCCAGCTGGATCGGCAGCCGCTGCCTGATGCCGTGCGGGGCGATGTAGCGGCGGCTGTCGAGGTATTCGCCGCGTACACGCGCCCAGTCGGCGATGAAGAGCCGTTGCAGGTCGGCCACGGCGTCGCCCTCCACGCGCAGGTGTTCGTCGCGCCATTTGCCCATGTAATCCCCGTCGAGGTAGTATTTGGCGATGTTTATGCCGCCCAGGTAGGCGACCTTGCCGTCGGTGACGACTATCTTGCGGTGGTTGCGGTGCGTGACGCGCGTGGTGAACCACGGGAAGCGGATCGGTTCGAAAGCCGCCGTCTCGACCCCCGCGTCGTGCATGCGGCGCAGTGTCTTGCGGCTCAGGCGCCACGAGCCGACGGCATCGTAGATCACCCGCACCTCGAGCCCCGCGCGGGCTTTGCGGATCAGTATTTCGGCGATGGTGCGCCCGATGCGGTCGTCGCGGATGATGTAGTACTCCATGTGGATCGAGCGCGTGGCCCGTTGCAGCGAGGCGATCAGTGCCGTGAAGGCGTTGTTGCCGTTGTGGAGCAGCCCGACGCGGTTGTACCGGGTGGGGCGTGTGCCGCATCCGTGGGCGATGATCTGTTCGAGGCGGTCGCCGCGGCAGGCGGGGCAATCCGCCGCGGGGCCGTTGCGGCGGTAGCCGGCCAGTATGTAGAGCAGCGTGCCGGCGACGGGCAGCAGCAGGATCAGCGCCAGCCAGGCTGCCGCCGAGGCGGGGACGCGTTGCTGGCGCGTGACGACGGGGACGGCCATGAGCGCCCAGGCTAAGTGGAGCAGGAGTACGATATACATATCCCGCGCGAGGCGCATACTCCGTGCCATGCGCCGCGAAAAAAGATTTGGAAATTAGAAAATAACTTTCTATCTTTGCTGTATACAATGGAAACAGGGTTCTGGCCTTCACCGGTCAGGATTCTTATTTTTTTACGTTGTTTGTTTTACAGGGTTCCCCCGCCGCAAAGGGGAATACAGGAGGATTTTGGATGTGGGACGGGCATCACCGGATGCCTAATGTGAGTTCGACGGGCCCCATGTTCGGAATCTTTCGCAGCGTTATGAAATTCAAGTACGTCGGACTCGTTTAATATTATGGCAAAAGAGATTATTTATCTGACAGCGGAGGGTTACAAAAAACTCAAGGATGAGCTCGACCACATGCGTTCCGTCGAGCGTCCGGCGATATCGGCGGCTATTGCCGAAGCGCGCGACAAGGGTGACCTTTCGGAGAACGCGGAGTACGACGCCGCCCGCGAGGCGCAGGGTCTGCTGGAGATGCGTATTGCCAAGCTGGAGGATTCGCTTGCCAATGCCCGGGTGATCGACGAGTCGAAGATCGACAAGAGCAAGGTGCAGATACTGAGCAAGGTGTCGCTGCTGAACCACAACACCAAGAAGGAGGTGGCTTACACGATCGTCGCCGAGCACGAGGCCAACCTGCGCGAAGGCAAGCTGGCGATCGGTACGCCCATCGCCAAGGCATTGCTGGGGCACAAGAAAGGCGACCGCGTCGACGTGGAGGTGCCCGCCGGGACGATCCATTTCGAGATCCTCGACATCAGCATCTGAGGCGCCCGATCCGCAGGGTGGCGGCGCCCATCGTCCGCCTCCCGGCAACCGGGTGCGAGGACACGACATATATCCCCATTTTCGGGTATTTTTGCAGGGCCGTTTTGAACGGCCCTTTTTTATTGCTATCTTTGGCCCGGAAAGATGATACGCTACGCACCCAAAAGACTCTATGCGGCTTTGCTGCTGCTGATCCTGCTCGCGGCCTACGCGGGGCAGAAGGTGCACATCTACAACGAAGACCATGCGCATTTCTCCGCGCACTGCGGCGACCTGGTGCCCGACAACGGCGCGCATACGATCATCGTCGACAGGTGTATTATCGACGATTTCTATTTCTTCCCCTATCTCGACATCGCGCCGACCGTGCATTCGTTCTATGCCCGGATGCTGGCCGTGCTGCTGCCCGAGGCAACCCGCTGCAAACTCTACGAGCAGGCGTCGGGCATTTCGCTGCGTGCGCCTCCCGTGGCGTAGCCCCAATCCCTGGGTTTTCTTCTCCGATCGGTTTACCGGGTGCATGCAGCCCGGGTCATACTATTTACTTATTATCTGACAAGCAATGAAAAAATATATTTTGCTGGCACTCTTCATGTGCCGGTGCGTACTGGTACTGGGTGTCGAGGCGCCGAAGAAAAGTACCGACGCCAATATCTTCGGCCATGTGGTCGACCGCGACACGCATGAACATATTCCCTATGCGACCATCGCCGTGACGGGCACGGCATTCGGTACCACGACCGACGCTTCGGGGCATTATTTCCTGAAAAACCTGCCCGAGGGCGCGCTGACGCTCGAAGTCCGCGCGTTGGGTTATGCCTCGCAGACGCAGCAGGTGACGCTTCGACGCGGACAGACGGCCGAACTGAATTTCGAGGTGGTGCAGAGCGGCATCTCGATGGACGAGGTGGTCGTGTCGGCCAGCCGTTCCGCCCGGCTGCGCCGGGAGGCGCCTGCTCTGGTGAGCGTGCTGGACGCCGGGTTGTTCGAGAAGACCAACGCCTCGTGCCTGGCACAGGGGCTGTCGTTCCAGCCCGGCGTGCGTGTCGAGGACGACTGCCAGAACTGCGGCTTCACGCAGGTGCGCATCAACGGTCTCGACGGCCATTATTCGCAGATTCTGGTCGATTCGCACCCGGTATTCTCGGCCCTGACGGGCGTATACGGCCTGGAGCAGATCCCGGCCAACATGATCGAGCGTGTCGAAGTGCTGCGCGGCGGCGGTTCGGCGCTGTTCGGGTCGTCGGCCATCGGCGGCACGATCAACGTCATTACGAAGGAGCCTTCGCGCAATTCGGCGCAGATGTCGCATACGCTCACTTCGATCGGCGGCAGCAATTCCTATGACAACAATACGATGCTCAATGCTTCGCTCGTCACCGAGAGCGGCCGGGCGGGGCTTTGCGTCTTCGGCCAGAGCCGCCACCGCTCGGGCTACGACCACGACGGCGACGGCTTCACCGAAGTGCCCGTCATCAACAGCCAGTCGGTGGGCATGCGCTCGTTCTTCCGTACGGGCGCCTATTCGCGCATCACGGCGCAGTACCACCATATCAACGAATTCCGCCGCGGGGGCGACCTGCTCGACCGGCCGCCCCACGAGGCGCAGGTCGCCGAGCAGATCGACCATTCGATCGACGGGGGCAGCCTTTCGTTCGACATCTCGTCGCCCGACCGCCGCAACCGTTTCAACACCTATGTCTCGTTCCAGAATACGGCGCGCAAGAGCTACTACGGCAGCAAGCAGGATCCCGATGCCTACGGGACGACGCACGACCTGACCGTGGCGGCGGGGATGCAGTATATCCACGAGTTCAGGAAGCTGCTGTTCATGCCCTCGGAGCTGACGTTCGGAACGGAGTACAGTTACGACGACCTGGGTGACCGTTCGGTCGGCTACGACATCCACACCGACCAGACGGTGCATATCGTGGGGGCCTACCTGCAGAACGAGTGGAAGACCAGGAAGTGGTCGCTGCTTGTCGGTGGCCGCCTCGACAAACACAACCTCGTAGACCATGTGATATTCAGCCCTCGCGTCAACGTGCGTTTCAACCCGTCGGAAGCGGTGAACCTGCGCGTGAGCTACGCCGGGGGCTACCGTGCCCCGCAGGCGTTCGACGAGGACATGCACATCGCCATCGTGGGCGGAGAGCGGGTGCGCATCCAGCTTGCGGACGACCTGAAGGAGGAGCGCTCGCACAGCGTGAGCCTCTCGGCCGACCTTTACCATACGTTCGGGAAAGTGCAGACCAACCTGTTGGTCGAGGGGTTCTATACGATCCTCGACGATGTGTTTGCGCTGCGCGACATGGACGATGCGGCCGACGGCGGCAAGGTCAAGGAACGTTACAACGGTTCGGGTGCGACGGTGCGCGGCTTCAATGTCGAGGGGCGCGCTGCCTTTACCCGTTGGTTCGAGTTGCAGGCGGGGGTGACGCTCCAGCAGAGCCGTTACAAGGAGCCCGAATACTGGAGCGAGGACGCAGAGGTGCCGCCCGTGCGCCGGATGTTCCGCACGCCCGATGCCTACGGCTATTTCACCGCGTCGTTCAAGCCGGTGCGGAATTTCACGGCCGACCTGTCGGGAACCTGCACCGGGTCGATGCTGGTGCAGCACATGGCCGGGTCGGGCGTCGGGCAGGACGTAGCCGTTTCGACCCCGTCGTTCTTCGACATGAACATCCGCCTGTCGTACGACGTGCGTATCTACAAGGAGATAACCATGCAGCTTTACGGTGGCGTGCAGAACCTGTTCAACGCCTACCAGAAGGACTTCGACAAGGGTGTAGACCGCGACTCGGGCTACATTTACGGCCCGTCGCTGCCCCGCAGCTGGTTCGTCGGCGCGAAGTTCAGTTTCTGATTCCCTCCTTTTGGGACTGCTGAATACGACAAACGTCCGAAGTCTGACTTCGGACGTTTGTGTTGTCGGGCGGTTCGAATTATTGTAAATTATCTACGAATCTTCCGAGGTTGGTGATGACACCAGCCTTTATTTCGAGCGGTTTGGTCGCTTTTCGTTCGTAGTAATCCTCTCCGAAATCGTAAACTTTCATGGTGAAATCGTTGTAGGTGCCGGGAGCGACGGGGATATAATACACGAATTCTGCGCCGATATTCTGCCCTTGCGGTTCGATGGTGATCGGAGAGGTGGTATGATCTCTTATTAATTCTCCGGTTCCGGTCGCAGGGTCGTAATGATATTCTCCGGTGAAGTCCTTTCTTTGGGCCATACCTGTGGCTTGGAAGGTAATCTGGTATTGTGCACTGCGTCTTGTCTGGATTGTCAACTTCATGACGCCGAATATATTTTTGAATGTCATGGCGTTCAGATCGGTGCCGTGGGCGACGGCAGGGTTACGAACTGCGAACTCATAGGAGTTGGGCGAAGGGTAGTTGAGCGATGGTTTGAATACGGCAGATGCCTCTCCGGGGTTGGAGAATATGAATTTCCCGTTTTCGTATTTTACCGTGTTGAGTACTTCGGGGCCATTGGCGCAATAGCATGAAACTGCGAGATAATCGGGTGTTTCCGCTTCGTCGGTGAAAGTGCATTCGCCGGTGAACGTAGTGCTATTGCCTTGGGACAGGGCGGCAAGTTCGCCTGCTTTTGCGTAGGACCCGTCATTTTTGAGGTACCACAGTTGGATCAGGTCACCTTTCTTCCAGACGACGCTCAGACCGTCCTTATCCAGTGCCGTGCGGGTTTTGTCTTGCGACGCGATTGTTTCGGACGTTGCGTTGAGGGTAATGGTACGGGTTTCGGGAGCGGGTTTTGCGATTTCATTCTTTTCGGCGCAGGAGACTGCCAGCACGGCGCAGGCGCAGGCCAGAATTGTTTTCATACTTCTCATGCTCATCATCATTTGTGGGTTTACCATTCATAATCTTCTTCGGTGAACGAGTCGTGTCCGTTTTCGGGTGTGGAGACCGATACCGCAAAGCCTTGTTCGGTGCGGATTTCCAGCAGTTCTATTGCCGGAGTTTCATACGTTGCTTTTTCCATATGGGATGAATTGATTTGAAAGTGAAAATTGATTCCGCGTAAAAAATGAAACGGGAACCGTATCCGCAGTACGCGGATACGGTTCCCGTTGAAAGGATATGTCGATTGTCTCAACTACATGGCAAAATTCCCCCCCCCCCGAACGTATTACGAATAGGGGCGGCGTTCATTTTTGCGCTATGTAGGCTCGTATTCTTCATAATTGCGCCGGCAAAGGTCGGCAATAATTCATAGTATGCAAAATTCTTTAATATGTCAAATCAGCCCGTTTGGTGAGCAAATGCGGTTCGAAATTGGCGGGTGCTGAGGTGTTTAGGCAATGAAAAACCCGCCCCAGATTGTTTGGGACGGGTTTGAAATCTGTTGTGTGTTCGCAGTTTAAATCGCCTTGATCTCGTGGAGCACGTTGTTGGTCTTGCGGACGGCGTCGGCCGAAGCTGCGAATTTCTCGGCCTCTTCTTTCGAAAGGTCGATCTTCACGATCTTCTCGATGCCCTTGCGGCCGATGATCGCGGGCACGCCGATGCAGATGTCCGACTGTCCGTACTCACCTTCGAGGTAGCACGAGCAGGGGATCATTTTCTTCTGGTCGTTGAGGATCGCCTCGACCATCATGGCCGAAGCGGCTCCCGGGGCATACCAGGCCGACGTGCCGATGAGTTTGGTCAGCGTCGCGCCGCCCACCATCGTGTTGGCTACGGCCTCATCGAGTTTTTTCTTCGATGCGAACTGCGAAACGGGTACGCCGTTGACGGTGGCCTTCGAGACGAGCGGAATCATCGTCGTGTCGCCGTGGCCGCCGATGACCATGCCGTCGACATTGTTGATGTTGGCGCCCGTAGCCTTGGCCAGGTAGCACTTGAAACGTGACGAGTCGAGTGCGCCGCCCATGCCGATGATGCGGTTCTTCGGAAGGCCCGACGCCTTGAGCGCCAGATAGGTCAGCGTATCCATCGGGTTGGCTACCACGATGATGATGGCGCGGGGCGAATATTTCACCACGTTCTCGATCACGCCCTTCATGATGTTGGCGTTGGTGCCGATCAGCTCCTCGCGGGTCATGCCCGGCTTGCGGGGAATACCCGAGGTGATGACTACCACGTCCGAATTGGCGGTCTGCTTATAGTCGTTGGTGACGCCCACGAGCTTGGTGTCGAAATCCATCAGCGTCGAGCACTGGTACATGTCCAGCATCTTGCCTTCCGAAAGACCTTCCTTGATGTCGATCAGGACGACTTCGCTCGCAACTTCGCGGCAAGCCATCACATTTGCGCAGGTTGCGCCCTGTCTCTTATACACATCTCCGAGCCCACGA
>ENA-UADK01000392-UADK01000392.1-human-gut-metagenome-genome-assembly--contig:-NODE-392-length-10949-cov-6.554158_pt1 | contig 10949 bp, 11 predicted proteins | sample MGYA00244259_ERZ654255 | MGnify/ENA primary metagenome ERZ654255 (study PRJEB26926, sample SAMN06165057) | human gut metagenome | biome: ENVO:00009003; feature: ENVO:2100002; material: ENVO:00002003...
TGATACATTTTGCAAAAGTGATTTCCCTTTCCTTTACGAGTACAGAATTGTAGATTGATGATTTTGTATGAATAAGGAGCGAACTGAATTGAACAAAGAGATATATGGATGGAACTCTTTCCAAATCGAAAGATGGATATAGAGCAAAATAATAGAAGAGGCGATCGCTAAAAAGTGATCGCTTGATGAACAACAAAATGTAATTAGTAGTATTATGCAAATGATACAAATTCCATGGGGACACAATATTGTTCTTATGGATAAGATAGCCAATCCAGAGGAGCGTAAATGGTATATTGAAAAATCAGCGCAAAATGGTTGGTCTCGAAATGTTCTTGTGCATCAGATAGAAAGTGGTTTATATCAACGGCAGGTTTTGCATTTTTGGGGAATCAGTATCATCTGAACGTGGGTGGCGATGATTTTTATATTACAAAATAATACACAGGAGATTAAGACATTAAGGAAACAATACGTGTAGTATTAAGCTAGCATCAAGCTTGAGTTTTGACAGAAACATAAATTGTAAATAAAATGTAAATTTTGCTTCTGAGAGATTGTTTTTTTCTTGAGAGATGAATATAATAAGCTAACAGAACCCAACACGCCTCTCAACGATGCGGACCACGTTGGGTCTTTTAATTTTAAGGAGAAATGTCAAATGGGAGATATGAAACAGCATCAGCCGCCTTTGACAATTGAGGAACAGATAGAAAATCTTAAGAGTATAGGGTTAGTTATCAAAGATGAGGAATATTGGAGAGGCACTATATGAAACCAAGGACAGCAAAGAGTATGGAGCTATATGATATATTGCTCAGGCGCGGGTATCCGGAGCCGTTTTGCGATGAGATAACGAAAAACCTAAATACCGACTGGACAGCTCAAAGGATGATAGGATATCTGTCACACTATAAAAAGCTTCCCATGGAAGAAATCGCCGATGAAATGCTTGCGATACTCAGCGACCGCAATCGCATAATGCAAAAGCATGAGCTTGAGGAGACAAATGCAAGATGGAATGACTACTTAAACAGATAAAGGCAGGAGGATTTACATGAGAGTACTGAATATCGAAGATGATACATTTAAACACAATGATATATGCAAAGCCCTGTCAGGATGTGGGATTAAAGATGTCGAATGGTCCAATAATCTCGCGGATGGGTGGAAACAGATTAAAAACTCAATAGATAGTAATACCCCGTATGATCTGATAATTACTGATATGTATTATCCCGACGAGCCGGGCGGCAGAGAGGAACAATCAGGAGATGTTCTGATTGACAGAGTGATTAAGAACAAAATCACAATACCTGTAATTCTCTGCTCCAGCGTGAATCTCAAATACCCGGAAATATATGGCTGTGTTTATTATAGCAGGGAAAGAAACTGGGAGGCAGATATGCAGAAGCTTGTAAATAGTCTTGTGGCAGGATAATACTAATAAATCTCAAGCTTCTGATCAACCAGTGATTCACCTTCATATACAAGCTTAAGTGTGAAGAAATTTTCTTCATTTTCAAGCAGGAGCTTTAAGAAGATAGCGTCGCCTTCCCAGGTAGGAAGTGTGGGCACGATAGTTTTATCCACCCATTTGAGGTCACCTTCGTTGCATGTTATAAGCTTGCCGGAAAATTCATCAGCGGTGAAAAGACACATCAATTCAGGCTCCTGTTTATCACTTATAAAAGTTATGAGTGCGCGGAAACGGTATGATGTGAGTGTGAGCCCTGTTTCCTCTTTGACTTCGCGGAGCAAGCATTCTTCGGGTGATTCACCATTCTCGGCGTGACCGCCAACACCAATCCATTTTCCTTCATTTATATCATTTTCTTTCTTAATACGATGAAGCATGAGATATTGTCCATCGTGTTCTATGTAGCATAGAGTAGTTATTTTCATGATGTACCTCCGTCAGATGATTATAACATAAAATGTGCGGGGGAGGACAGGAAAAATATCTATCTGCATAGCAGCCTAAATTTTTCCTGAAAAATTTATAATAAGCTTATTTATTCCCGAATAAATTGCAGGCACCCCCTGTAAAGTAGTATAATAACAACAATTAATACAGCTAATTGCACAAACTGGAATTGGCAATAAGCATGAAATGAGGTTTACACTATGGACGTAAGAAAAATGAGAAACGAATTACTGGGAAAGCGCCTTGTGGCGGCACTTGAGTTGCGCAACATGGAGGCATATTATGTCGAGACAAAGGAAGAGGCTGTTAAGAAGGCACTGGAGCTGATTCCAAAGGGCAGTTCAATCAATATGGGCGGTGCCACATCGGTGAAGGAGTGTGGTCTGTATGAGGCGCTCTCAAACGGAGAATATCAGTTTTATGACAGGGACAAGGTGTCTACGCAGGATGAGAAGCAGGAGATAGCATTAAAGGCATTTACATCGGATTATTTCCTTGGAAGTGTCAATGCGATGAGTGAGGATGGCGTATTTATCAATATTGACGGAAATGCAAACCGCGTGGCTGCATATGCTTACGGACCGAAGCATGTGCTTCTTATAGTAGGCATGAACAAGGTCGTAAAGACCGAGGCAGACGCTATGAGCCGTGCGAGAAATGAGGCAGCGCCAATCAATGCACAGCGCTTTGGCATCGACACACCGTGCTCTAAGAACGGTACCTGCTTTGACTGCAAGAGTCCGCAGTGTATCTGCTGTCAGATTCTGACCACACGCTTCTCAAGAGTGAAGGGACGTTTCCAGATTATTCTTGTGGATGAGAATCTGGGCTTTTAATATATTGACCCTCATATCATTTTTATGCATTATACAGAAACGAAACATACGGTCAGGAAATACACGGACAGGAAACATATGGACAAGAAACATACGAAAAGGAAATATACGAAATGGGATATTTAATTAGTGAGACAACAAAAGAGGAACGCGAGGCAATTGTGGCTGAGTCGCTTGGCAATATCGAGGCTACCTGCGATGGCTGCATGTCGGGGCTTGCCGAGATGTATCAGGACTATATTGACGGAAAGAAGGAGCTTCGTGAGATAAATATGGAGTTCAACGCCAGGTATGTACACGGAGAGGATATGCCGGGGCGAAGCGGCTGCGGATATAAATAAAAAACGTGCAACCCTTTTGGGCTGCACGTTTTTTATTATCCTAAAAGTGCTTTATCAGAAGCAAATTCCTCGCCGGAAACCTCCTCAAACTTCATGAGCAGATCCTCCACAGTGAGGTTTTTCTTTTCCTCGCCTGAGATATTAAGGACAACCTGTCCGTTATTCATCATGATGAGTCTGTTGCCGTGAGCGATGGCATCACGCATGTTGTGTGTGACCATCATGGCTGTCAGGCTGTTCTCCTTGATGATTTTGTCTGTGAGAGCGAGCACCTTTGAGGCTGTCTTTGGGTCGAGAGCTGCGGTGTGCTCATCCAAAAGCAGCACCTTCGGCTTCTGGAGTGAAGCCATGAGCAGTGTAACAGCCTGACGCTGTCCACCTGAGAGCAGACCAACCTTTGAGGTCATTCGATCCTCGAGTCCCAGGTCAAGCTCCTTTAAAAGCTCGTGGAAACGCTCCTTTTCAGCCTTTGTGATGCCCCAGCCAAGACCACGGCGCTTTCCACGGCGTGCTGCAAGTGCGAGGTTTTCATCAATCTGCATGGTTGCGGTAGTTCCTGTCATTGGATCCTGGAACACACGTCCCAGAAATGATGCACGCTTGAACTCAGGGAGTCCTGTGACATCCACTCCATCGATGAGAATTGAACCATCGTCCACAGGCCATGTGCCTGCAACAGCATTGAGCATGGTAGATTTTCCGGCACCGTTTCCACCGATAACAGTGACGAAATCGCCCTCCTCAAGCTTTAGGTTTACACCATTAAGGGCATGCTTTTCATTGATTGTGCCCGGATTGAAGGTTTTATGTACGTTTCTAATCTCTAGCATTTATTTGCCCTCCTTTGCGTTAAGTGCTGCGGCAGAGCGTTTGCCGGCCTTTTTGAATGAGGCCTTGCTCTTGCCCTTCAGGTAAGGCACCGCAAGGAAAATTGCCACGATGATTGCAGTGAAGAGCTTTAAGTCATCACTTGGCATCTGCAGCCACAGAACAATTCCGATTACAATGTAGTAAACAATTCCACCAAATATGACAAAGATAAGTTTTCCCATGAAATTCATGTGCTTTCCGAGGATTGCATCGCCGAGCACCTCACCGATGATAACTGCGGCAAGACCGATGACGATTCCACCACGGCCCATGTTTACATCGGAAAAGCCTGAGTACTGTGAAAGCAGACCGCCTGAGAGCGCTACAATTGCATTTGAAAGTGCAAGACCGATGAGCTTCATGTTGTCGATGTTGATACCCTGAGCCTTGCTCATTGCAGGGTTGCAGCCAGTGGCACGGATAGCAGAGCCCTGCTCTGTTCCGAAATACCAGTAAAGCACCGCGATAATTACAACCGAGAAAATCACACCGACAATTATCGCATGTGTCAGATTACGTGATGAAAGCACCAGATTATATTTATCTGCGCTAAGTGCCTGGTTGGCGTGGCGCTGCATGATATTTAAGTTGATAGAGTAGAGCGCTATCTGTGTAAGGATTCCTGCCAGAATCGGAGGAATGCCGAGCTTTGTATGTAAGAGACCGGTGCAGAGTCCTGCGAGCAGACCGGCAATACATGCGCAAAGCAGTGAAACCCAGATATTGTAGCCGTTAATCGTCATCATAACGGTTACGGCACCACCTGTTGCAAATGAGCCATCAACCGTCAGATCGGCGAAGTCCAGCAGTCTGAAGGTGATATAAACACCGAGTGCCATGATACCCCAAATCAGACCCTGGGCTATATTGCCCGGAAGGGCATTGGTGAATGCAACCGGATTTAAGGTTGCAAAATAATTCATTAGAATCATTTTATTAAATACCTCCATAGTGCAGCTGTTTATTCAGCTGAGATTTCCTCATAGCCGTCCGGAACTGTGATTCCAAGCTCCTTGGCGCGGTCCGGAAGGTACTCCTTAGTGAACTTAGGAGCGCTCTTAACTTCCATAGTTTTGACGTCTGTACCATTTACAAGGATATCGTAAGCCATCTCACCTGTTGTGTATCCAAGGTCATAGTAGCTGATAGAAAGTGTTGCCACACCACAGCCCTTAGCGATTCCTTCCTCGCCGGCGAAGATAGGTTTCTTAGCCTGTGAAGCTACATTGTTGATAGCCTCTGTACATGAAGCAGCAGTGTTGTCAGTTGGGATGTAGATTGCATCAGATGCATCACATGCGCTCTGTGTTACTGCAGCAACATCATTTGAATCAGAGAAGGTGTACTCTTTTACAGTGTATCCCTCGTCCTCAAGGTATTTGGTAATAGTTGTTGACTGGTAGATACTGTTTGGCTCAGATGAGCAGTAGATGATACCGATGTTCTTTGCATCCGGGAAGAGCTCCTTGATGCATTTAGCCTGCTCATCGAGTGGAGCGAGGTCTGTAGTACCTGAAATATTCTTTCCTGTAGTGCCTGACCAGTCTGACATATCAAGAGCTGTAGCGTAGTCTGTGATAGATGTTCCAAGAATTGGAATAGAGTCTGTAGCTGCTGAAGCGGCCTGAAGAGCTGCTGTGGCATTTCCAAGGATAAGGTCGTAGTCGTTGGTGACGAACTTGGTGCAGATTGTAGAGCATGTAGAAGCATCTCCTGCGGCATTCTGCTCGTCAAAGGATACCTCGTCTCCGAGCTTGTCCTTTAATGCGTCCTTAAAGCCCTTTGTAGCGGCATCGAGAGCCTCGTGCTGTACGAGCTGGCAGATACCTACCTGATATTTGGCATCTGAGTTCTTACCTGACTGTGTGCCACCGTTTGCTGAACCGGAATCTCCACATCCGGCAAGTCCAAGAACCATTGTTCCGGCAAGTCCAAGAACCATTGTTCCTGCAAGAACAAGTGAAGCTAAAATTTTAGATCTCTTTTTCATGATAATTCCTCCTTTTGTCAGCGCTTTAAAGCGTTGATGTATCAATTAGATAAATTATATTAACTTATTAATGAGAAGTCAAGGGAAGATGAGGAAAAAGTAGGGCTTAATGTATATAAATGATGGATAATAAGCTATATTTGACAATAAACATAGCATCAATAAAATGGTAAAGGAAGAAAACACTTTGATAAATATAGCTATATGTGATGATGATTTAGTCTTTGCGTCAAAAATAGAAGCAATATCTTAAAAAGTGGAGCTTATGGACTTTATCTGTTTCGCTGTGATTAGGGGAGCTGTTTTAGGGATTTCAGCGGTTTCAGCTACTTTTTTGGAGAATTTTCCGGCTGTTTTGCTGGGTTTGGGGAGCTGTTTTGGGGATTTCAGCGGTTTCAGCTACTTTTTTGGAGAATTTTCCAGCTGTTTTGCTGTGATTAGGGGAGCTGTTTTGGGGATTTCAGCGGTTTCAGCTACTTTTTTCCAGAATTTTTCCTGTTTTTGGGCTGGATTGGGGAGCTGTTTTAGAAGTTTTATGGATTACAGCTACCCAAGGCCTGCCTGCTATCAACCTATGGCTATTGTACATTATGTTAATTTAGTGTGGGGAATATTATGCTAAAGAATAAAAATGATGGTTCATACTGGATTTCCGCAGTAAAATTATTAAAAAACTTCGCATTAAAAGAAACCATCTTAAAATGCGAAGTTTTTTACATAATTATTCAGCTACAACCTTGGCAAATTTCTTTTTACCACGTCTGATAATGAGACCCTCGCCCTTGAAATCGTCGAGAGTGTATTTGGTAGAGATATCAGTTACCTTCTCATCTGCAACGGAAACACCGCCCTGCTGGATATTTCTGCGGCCGTCTCCTCTTGAATCGCAAAGTCCTGCTTTTACGAGAACAGAGATGATATCAAGCTCTCCGTCAGGGAAGTCCTCTGCTGTAACGGTAACTGTAGGCATATTTGCATTGTTGGCTCCGCCTGCGAAAAGTGCATGGCTTGCCTCTTTAGCCTTTGTAGCTTCCTCCTCACCGTGAACAAGCTTTGTAAGCTCGAATGCCAGGATTTCTTTAGCTTCGTTGAGCTGTGCGCCCTCCCAGCTTTCCATCTTGTCAATTTCCTCGAGAGGAAGGAAGGTGAGCATTCTGATACATTTAAGGACATCGGCATCAGAAACGTTTCTCCAGTACTGGAAGAACTCGAATGGTGTAGTCTTGTTAGGATCAAGCCATACTGCACCTGACTGTGTCTTGCCCATCTTCTTGCCCTCAGAGTTTAGGAGCAGATTGATTGTCATAGCGTATGCGTCTTTTCCCAGCTTACGTCGGATGAGCTCTGTTCCACCGAGCATATTGCTCCACTGGTCGTCTCCACCGAACTCCATGTTGCAGCCGTATTTCTGGAAAAGTGTGTAGAAATCGTAGCTCTGCATGATCATGTAGTTAAACTCAAGGAAGGAAAGACCTTTTTCCATACGCTGCTTGTAGCACTCAGCTGTGAGCATACGGTTTACTGAGAAATGAGCACCAACCTCGCGAAGCACGTCCACGTAGTTTAAGTCCATCAGCCAGTCAGCGTTGTTTACCATGATAGCTTTTCCCTCGCCAAAGTCGATGAAGCGGCTCATCTGTTTCTTGAAGCACTCTACGTTGTGGTTGATAGTCTCTGTTGTCATCATCTGGCGCATATCTGTACGTCCTGATGGATCACCGATCTGTGCGGTACCTCCACCGATAAGCACGATAGGCTTGTTTCCGGCCATCTGAAGTCTCTTCATAAGGCAAAGAGCCATGAAATGTCCAACGTGAAGGCTGTCTGCTGTAGGATCAAAGCCGATGTAGAAGGTAGCCTTTCCGTTGTTTATAAGCTCTTTGATTTCTTTTTCGTCTGTTACCTGCGCGATAAGGCCGCGGGCAACTAATTCGTCATAAATTGTCATGATTTTCCTCCTGATAAGATGAATCTGTATTCTGAAAAATAAAATATCCCCCTCATCCATTTAAGGACGAGGGGGATTTCTCGCGTTACCACCTTAATTTGCATCCTGCTCGCACAGGAATGCCTCCGTGAGTTGTCACACATTATTCGACATATATTATATAGTGAAAATAGCCGATTCTGCTAACACTCCGGCACTATAACGTGTGCCAATACGTTGCGGCTTATTAATCGAACCGGCGATATTTAACCATCCGGTATGACGTTCGGTGCAAAGCTCCGGGATGTATTCCAGATCTGTTTCCTTGCGCCTCTCACCTGCCGGCAGCTCTCTGTAAGTATTGCAGAAATGTACTTGTTCCCATCAAAGCCTGTTGAAATGTAATTGTGCTTCAATTGACGATATTATAGCTGTTTAAGAAGGGGTTTGTCAAGGGTGCAAAAAGCGGTGTATGAAAAGTATGAAAAGCTTTTTAATTATTGCACTCTGACCTGTGGTGATGTATACTTTGAATAACAAACAAACTTTGGTTATGAAAGGAAGAAAAAATGAGCATATATTATATTATTATGAGTATGATTGACGGCTTTGAGGCGTTTATCAATCTGGCAGTTATGGTACTGACAATTATTGCATCATGGATTATGTATGCAAAGGCAGGAGAGCCCGGCTGGGCGGCTATTGTACCGTTTTACAGCTCATACGTCAGATTTAAGATTGCAGGGAAAAAGAAGCTGTTCTGGGGATATCTTGTGGCTACTATCGGAATTATAGTGGGATGTATTATATTGATGTATGAGATTATTGCATCAGGACTTTCTGTTATGACATCCGATTATATGGGATCGTATTATGATTCTACCTATGGATATGGTGTAAGCAGTATCGGAAATCACATGGGCATGCTGATATTTGCGGTTATCCTGATTATTGCAGCAATGATTGTGGCATTGGTTATGAGTATCCTCTGCTGTGTCGGACTGTCACATGCGTTTGGCAAGGGAGCAGGATTTGCCTGTGGACTTATATTCCTCAATGTGATTTTTGTCTGTATTATTGCCTTCAACAAAAAAATTGTTTATGTGGGAGATGGATACAATAGTAATAATAACTACTATAATCCATACGGTTCAAACGGATACGGTCAGCAGTATGGTCAGAACATGTACGGAAACGGAACAAATCAGCAGTACGGCCAAAATATGTACGGAAATGGGGCAAATCAGCAGTACGGCCAAAACATGTACGGAAACGGAGCAAACCAGCAGTACGGCCAGAACATGTACGGAAACGGAGCAAACCAGCAGTACGGTCAGAACATGTACGGAAACGGGGCAAACCAGCAGTACGGTCAGAACATGTACGGAAATGGAGCAAACCAGCAGTACGGCCAGAATATGTATGGAAACGGCACAGCGCAAGGAGGAGATGCTCAAAATTCCTACGGTACATCAGAACAGCAGCCATGGAATGATGAGTATAACAACAAAGATTACGAATAAATAATAAGAATAAAGCGCATGAATAAAAGCTATAAATAAATGTTATAGTACAAATTTGTATCATTCTCTTGACATATAGAGTCAGAGGACTATAATACAAAACAAGATTTAAATAAATATGTTCACCAAAATTCGTTGATGAGAACAAGGTCCGATTTGTATTTATTTTCAGAGAGCCTGTGGGCGGTGCGAACAGGTAATGGTCAGATTGGAATATCCTCTCTAAGAAGCGGGCTGAAAGCATTAAGTGTGTCTGTAAACCTCGCCGGTGTCCACCGTTATATGGAAAGCATATGCTGGTATGCAGAGTGTCACAGTAATACACTGTGGAATCAGGGTGGTAACGCGGATTATTTCGTCCCTTTTCAGATTATGTCAATCTGGAAAGGGATTTTTTAATTCCATAAAAGAGTTTTAGTGAGCAGAAAAATGTTAAGGAGGCTTACAATGAAAGCATTACAAAAAGTAAGTAAATTTTTATCAGACTACACATCGATAGTTGTCATAGCAATCGCCGTAGTCACATTTCTGGTTCCGAATCTGATGGCCTGGGTAAATCAGATGCTGTTTGTGGATCCGGTATCCAACAAGTTCACATGTCAGTCAATCATTATCGGAATCATCATGTTTAGTATGGGACTTACACTTACGACACAGGATTTCAAGATACTTGCACAGAGACCATTTGATATATGTGTAGGTGCAATCGCACAGTATCTTATCATGCCGTTTCTCGCATTTGGTATCTCAAAGGCATTGAATCTGCCTGACGGAATCGCACTTGGACTTATCCTCGTAGGCTGCTGTCCCGGTGGTGTTTCTTCAAACATTATGTCATACCTCTGCGGTGGTGATGTGGCATTCTCAGTTGGAATGACAACAGTTTCCACATTGCTCTCACCATTTATGACACCGCTTCTGGTATCATTGCTTGCAAGCGGAACACATGTCTCAATCAAGGCGCTTCCGATGTTTGTGTCAATCATTGAGACTGTAATCTTTCCTGTAGCGGTTGGATTTTTACTCAACTACCTGCTTGGAAAGAAAAAGGCATTTGCCGAGGCTCAGAAGGTCATGCCGGGTATTGCGGTGCTTGGCCTGGCATTCGTTGTAGGTGGTGTTGTATCATCACAGGGCTCAAAGTTCTTTACATCAGGAGTAGTAATTTTTGCGGCAGTTCTGTTACATAACGGACTTGGATATCTGCTCGGATACGGTGCAGGAAAGCTGGTAGGCATGAACACAGCCAAGAAGAGAACCATCTCTATCGAGGTTGGTATGCAGAATGCAGGTCTTGCCACAAACCTTGCCACCACTACAGCACAGTTTGCTTCAACACCTGAATCAGCCATCATCTGTGCAGTGTCATGTACATGGCATTCAATCTCAGGCACACTGCTTGCCGGAGCCTTTGCATTAAAGGACAAAATGGCTGCTAAAAAGGCAGAAGAAGCCGCTGAGACAAAGACAGCATAAAGAGAATGAATACCTCTGTCTCTTATACACATCTCCGAGCCCACGAGACATGCGCAGAT
>ENA-UADK01000410-UADK01000410.1-human-gut-metagenome-genome-assembly--contig:-NODE-410-length-10656-cov-7.812754_pt1 | contig 10656 bp, 10 predicted proteins | sample MGYA00244259_ERZ654255 | MGnify/ENA primary metagenome ERZ654255 (study PRJEB26926, sample SAMN06165057) | human gut metagenome | biome: ENVO:00009003; feature: ENVO:2100002; material: ENVO:00002003...
TTTTATATTGGAATCAAGGGGGTAGGATTATTTTAGCACAAGGGGGCAGAATCGCCTGGTTTTAGGGGGCAGCTTACACTGGATTTTCCAATAACAAAAAAAACTATTATTATTAAGCATTAAAGAAAATCTCATTCTCACCGAACCCTGATAATTAATGATATGTGGTAAACACTTACTTTGAAATAATACTCCCAAAGGAAAATGATACCCATTACTGTTAGAACCTTGGAAATACAAAATCTGAGATTGTGTATCATATAGGAATTCAAGTTCTTTCCCCGTATGTGTAAAACAATAAAACCCTGTATGAATAACCTCTATACCTTCAGATAGATTACATTTCGAATGGATAGCTGTATTTACTACTTTTAGCACTTCATGTCTATTTTGCGAATACAGTCCTACTATTGTAATATATAAATCCATAATGATTACTTTTTTACCGTAAAAAAAGCTTTTTATTTTAAAACAACTAAAATAAAATCTATTATTTTCTCAAAATCCACTATAAACTTGTTCGATAATTCGATAGTGCAGCCGACAGAAAAGGCTTAGCTTTTAGAAGTTAAGCCTTTTTTATTTCATCCCTCCTCTCCTCCGGTTTCCCGACCATAAGAGAGGGGGGGGGCAACGTAACAATCTGGGACCAACGTAAAAACCTGAGGGATTTTATTTCTATGCATATAATTTTTGTACAGTTTTTGATTGAAAGGGTGTCAGATTTGACAATTGCATATCTATTCTATATTATATCAACATTTACCAAAGACATACGGAAACAATCTCCAATAACGTAAAAGAACAAACAAGACTCCAACAAAGAGAACAAAAACAACATATACAGTACACCCGATGTATAAAAAGAATAAAAAAGCTCTCTTTTTTGCATATTCTTTCCGAAATAATCCCTAATTTTGCACTACTCTTAGAATAATTATACAGAAAATGAAGAAAAAAGCCAATCGGTTAGACGCCATCAAGATGATTATCTCAAGCAAAGACGTCAGTTCTCAGGAAGAACTGTTGCAAGCTTTGAGCAAGGAAGGCTTTGAACTGACACAAGCCACCTTGTCACGCGACTTGAAACAGCTGAAAGTAGCGAAAGCAGCGAACATGAACGGTAAATACGTATATGTGCTGCCCAACAACATCATGTATAAACGTTCGAACGACCAGAGTGCAAGTGAGATGCTGATGACAAGCGGATTCGTTTCACTTCAATTTTCGGGCAATATTGCCGTCATCCGTACCCGGCCCGGATATGCCAGCAGCATGGCCTACGACATCGACAACCGAGAGTGTCCCGCCATTCTGGGTACCATTGCCGGAGATGACACCATCATGCTGGTGGTGCACGAAGCAGCGTCACATGACGAGGTACGCAGCTTCCTATCGCAAATCATCCCGAACATTAAATGATAGATAACAACAAAAAACAAGAAATTAAATAAGAAATGGATTCGAAACAAATTGATGTGATGGTGGCTGACGCCTCACATGAAGTTTACGTAGACAAGATTTTGGATACCATCCGGGAAGCTGCCAAGGTACGCGGAACGGGCATCGCAGAACGCACACACGAATACGTAGCTACTAAAATGAAAGAAGGAAAGGCCATCATAGCCTTGTGTGGAGATGATTTTGCCGGTTTCACCTACATAGAGAGCTGGGGTAACAAGCAATATGTAGCAACCTCCGGTTTGATAGTACACCCCAAATATCGGGGACTGGGGCTGGCAAAACGCATCAAGACCGCTTCTTTCCGCCTGGCACGCCTACGCTGGCCTAATGCTAAAGTTTTCAGTCTCACCAGCGGAGCTGCCGTCATGAAAATGAATACCGAGCTGGGATATGTGCCCGTCACCTTCAACGAACTGACCGATGACGAATCGTTCTGGAAAGGTTGCGAAGGCTGTATAAACCATGATATATTGGTAGCTAAGAACCGTAAATTCTGCATTTGCACAGCAATGCTTTACGACCCGAAGCTGCACGAAGAGGATAAAATATAAAAATACTAAGGATATGGAAAAGAAGAAGAAAGTAGTAGTCGCATTCAGCGGAGGTTTGGATACCTCGTTTACGGTGATGTATCTTACCAAAGAAAAAGGGTACGAAGTATATGCAGCTTGTGCCAATACGGGCGGTTTCAGTGCTGAACAGTTGAAGACAAACGAAGAAAATGCCTACAAGCTGGGCGCCAAAGAATACGTCACCCTCGACGTGACGCAGGAATACTATGAGAAAAGCTTGAAATACATGGTATTCGGCAATGTTTTGCGTAACGGCACCTATCCTATCTCTGTAAGTTCCGAACGTATCTTCCAAGCATTGGCCATTGCACGCTATGCCAACGAAATCGGCGCGGATGCCATCGCCCACGGTTCTACAGGTGCGGGTAACGACCAGATTCGTTTCGACATGACTTTCCTCGTCATGGCTCCGGGCGTGGAAATCATCACGCTGACACGCGACATGGCACTGAGCCGTCAGGAAGAGATTGATTATCTGAACAAACACGGCTTTGCCGCCGACTTCACCAAACTAAAATATTCCTATAACGTAGGTTTGTGGGGCACTTCCATTTGTGGTGGCGAGATTCTGGATTCCGCGCAAGGATTGCCCGAAAGCGCCTATCTGAAACACTGCACCAAAGAGGGCAGCGAGCAGTTGCGCCTCACTTTTGAAAAAGGTGAGCTGAAAGCCGTGAACGACGAGACATTCGACGACCCCATCAAAGCCATCCAGAAGGTAGAAGAGATTGGTGCGGCATACGGTATCGGACGCGACATGCACGTAGGCGACACGATTATCGGTATCAAAGGCCGCGTAGGTTTCGAAGCTGCCGCACCTATGCTGATTATCGGAGCACACAAGTTCCTCGAGAAGTACACTTTGAGCAAATGGCAGCAATACTGGAAGGACCAGGTAGCCAACTGGTATGGCATGTTCCTGCACGAAAGCCAATATCTGGAACCAGTAATGCGCGACATCGAAGCCATGCTGGAATCCTCGCAACGCAACGTAAACGGTACGGCTATCCTCGAACTTCACCCGCTCTGCTTTTCTACCGTAGGTGTAGAAAGCAAAGATGACCTTGTGAAAAACAAGTTTGGCGAATACGGTGAGATGCAGAAAGGATGGACGGCAGAAGATGCCAAGGGCTTCATCAAAGTAACCTCCACAGCACTGCGTGCTTATTATTCAAATCATAAAGACGAGAAAATCTAAATGACCGGCAGGAAGCAAAAACTGACACGTCCCCGGACTGGAAGGATGCTTTCAGGCGTATGTGCAGGACTGGCAAACTTTTTCGGACTCGATGTCTCATTGGTGCGTATCGTTTATACGTTCGCCACGATCTTTACTGCATTTGCAGGCATACCCATATACATTATAATGCTAATTGTTATACCACAAGAACCAAATAGATATTATCGAAATGATTAAAGTAGGAATCATCGGCGGAGCCGGATACACGGCAGGCGAACTGATACGTTTGCTGCTCAACCATCCGGAAGCGGAAATCGTTTTCATAAACAGCTCAAGCAACGCCGGCAACAAAATTACCGACGTACACGAAGGACTGTACGGCGAAACAGACTTGGTATTTACCGACCAGCTCCCGCTGGAAGAAATCGACGTACTCTTTTTCTGTACGGCACATGGTGACACGAAGAAGTTCCTCGAAAGCCACAACGTGCCCGAGGAACTGAGAATCATCGACCTCTCCATGGACTACCGCATAGCCTCTCCCGAACACGACTTCATCTACGGCCTGCCGGAGCTGAACCGCCGTGCCACCTGCAAAGCGAAGCACGTAGCCAATCCGGGCTGCTTTGCCACCTGCATACAGCTGGGCCTGCTGCCGCTCGCCAAACATCTGATGCTGAACGATGATATCATGGTGAACGCCATTACCGGAAGTACCGGCGCCGGTGTGAAACCGGGCGCCACGAGCCACTTCAGCTGGCGCAACAACAACATGAGCGTCTACAAAGCTTTCGAGCACCAGCATGTGCCCGAAATCAAGCAATCGCTCAAACAGCTGCAGAACAGCTTTGATGCGGACATTGACTTCATCCCCTACCGCGGCGACTTCCCGCGCGGCATCTTCACCACCATTGTGGTGAAGACCAAAGTGGCCCTGGAAGAAATCGTCCGCATGTATGAAGAATATTACGCCAAAGATTCCTTTACCCACATCGTGGAGAAGAATATCGACCTGAAGCAAGTGGTAAACACCAACAAGTGCCTCATCCATCTGGAGAAGCATGGCGACAAACTGCTTATCATTTCCTGCATTGATAACCTCCTGAAAGGCGCCAGCGGACAAGCTGTCCATAACATGAATTTAATGTTTAACCTGGAAGAGACCGTAGGATTACGGTTGAAACCTTCTGCATTCTAAAAAAAATGAATTTATTCGACGTATACCCTCTCTTTGACATCAACATCGTCAAAGGAAAAGGCTGCCATGTATGGGACGAGAACGGTACCGAATACCTCGACCTCTACGGTGGCCATGCAGTCATCTCAATCGGACATGCACATCCACATTATGTAGAGATGGTGAGTAACCAAGTTGCTACGTTAGGATTCTACTCAAACTCAGTAATTAACAAGCTGCAACAGCAAGTGGCAGAACGCTTGGGAAAAGTCTGTGGCTATGACGACTACTCATTCTTCCTCATCAACAGCGGTGCCGAAGCCAATGAAAACGCCTTGAAACTCGCCTCTTTCTACAATGGCCGTACCCGTGTGATATCCTTCTCAAAAGCATTCCACGGACGTACCTCACTGGCGGTGGAAGTAACGAACAATCCTAAAATCATCGCTCCCATCAACAACTGCGGGCACGTCACCTACCTCCCGTTGAACGACATCGAAGCCATGAAGGCCGAATTGTCCAAAGGAGATGTCTGCGCAGTGATTATCGAAGGCATACAAGGTGTAGGCGGCATCCAACTGCCGACAGACGAATTCATGCAGGCTCTCCGCCAGACTTGTACGGAACACAACACGGTCTTGATTCTCGATGAAATCCAAAGCGGCTACGGACGCAGCGGCAAGTTCTTCGCCCATCAGTACAACGGCATCAAAGCCGACATCATCACCGTGGCAAAAGGCATCGGCAATGGTTTCCCGATGGCAGGCGTACTCATCAGCCCAATGTTTACACCAGTATACGGGCAACTTGGAACCACTTTCGGCGGAAACCACCTGGCTTGCAGTGCCGCCCTTGCCGTGCTGGATGTGATAGAGCAGGAAAACCTGATAGAGAATGCAGCCCAAGTCGGCAACTTCCTGATAACGGAACTAAAGAAATTCCCTCAAATCAAGGACGTTCGCGGACGCGGACTCATGATAGGGCTGGAATTTGAAGAACCCATCAAGGAACTGCGCCTAAGACTACTGAAAGAGCAGCATGTATTCACCGGTGTAAGCGGTACGAATGTACTTCGCCTGCTGCCGCCTCTGTGCCTCGGCATGGATGAAGCAAAGGAATTCTTGGAACGCTTCAAGAAAGCACTTTAATATTTGACACAAATAATCAGCCAGCAAAAGAAACGACCGAAAAGCAGAATACCTTTCTCTCTCGGTCGTTTTTTGTAGAAAATTTATCTACCTTTGCCAGCAAAACAACTCTTTTAACAACAAAAAGATATGAAAACAGCAATTATCGGTGCAGGAAATATGGGGGGAGCCATTGCCCGAGGGCTGGCAAAAGGAACAATCATCCCTGCCGGTAACATCATTGTCTCCAACCCCACCCAGGGCAAGCTGGACAAGCTGAAGGCAGAATTCCCCGCATTGCAAGTGACCAATGACAACCAGGAAGCGGCAGCCGGTGCAGATATGATAATCTTTGCCGTGAAGCCATGGCTGATGGAGCCAGTGATAAAGGAACTGGAACTAAAAGGCACAGAGATTCTTATATCCGTTGCAGCCGGCATTCCTTTTGAAAAGCTGACACACTATGTAGCAGACAAAGAAATGACCATGTTCCGTCTTATTCCCAATACCGCCATCAGCGAGATGGAAAGCATGACACTCATCGCCAGCCGCAATGCCACCAAGGAGCAGGAGCAACTGATGCTGGACATTTTCAACCAGATGGGACTCGCCATGCTCATTCCCGAAGAAAAGATTGCGGCAACCACTGCCATGACTTCCTGCGGCATCGCCTACGTGCTTAAGTATATCCAGGCAGCCATGCAGGCCGGCGTTGAAATGGGTATCTATCCCAAAGACGGCATGCGCATGGTGGCACAATCCGTGAAAGGGGCAGCCGAGCTGATTCTGAACAACGACACGCACCCCAGTGTTGAGATTGACAAGGTGTGTACCCCCGGAGGAATTACCATCAAGGGAATCAACGAGCTGGAACATGAAGGATTCACCTCCACTGTGATTAAAGCCATCAAAGCGAGTAAATGATATTTAATGTGCTAATGTAACGATGTCCCGATATGCCTATGAGCTACGGTATAATTAAACATTGTGCAGCCTATTGGCACATTGCCACACTTTAATAACAACCCATTAAAAAAATATAATTATGGACGAACAAATCAGACAAATAGCCGAACGCCTGCGCGGACTGCGTGACGTATTGGAACTGACTGCCGACGATATCGCCCGCGACTGCGACATCTCTGCAGAAGAGTACCGTCTGGCCGAAACCGGAGAATTCGACATCTCGGTCAGCATGCTGCAGAAGATAGCACGGCACTACGGCATATCACTGGACGCACTGATGTTTGGGCAAGAGCCCAAAATGAGCTCCTACTTCCTGACACGTGCCGGAAAAGGAACCAGTATAGAACGTACCAAGGCATATAAATACCAATCGCTGGCAGCCGGTTTCATCAACCGCACGGCAGACCCGTTCATCGTGACCGTAGAACCGAAACCGGACAGCGAGCCGATACATTACAACAGCCATACCGGTCAGGAGTTCAACCTCGTACTGGAAGGCCGTATGATGGTCAGCATCGACGGCAAAGACTTAATCTTAAACGAAGGAGACAGTCTATACTTCAACTCCAAACTGCCGCACGGCATGAAGGCGCTTGACGGAAAGACTGTAAAATTCCTGGCAGTAATCATGTAATAAAGTTATGGTAGAAAGATTTTTATCTCAAACATCCTTCACCTCACAGGAGGACTTCATCAAGAACTTGAAGATAAACGTACCGGAGAATTTCAACTTCGGCTACGACGTAGTGGATGCCTGGGCAGCCGAGCAGCCCGACAAACCCGCACTGTTGTGGACCAATGACCAGGGCGAATGCCGGCAGTTTACCTTTGCCGACATGAAACGGTACACAGACATGACGGCTTCCTATTTCCAAAGCCTCGGCATCGGGCACGGAGACATGGTGATGCTGATACTGAAACGCCGTTATGAATTCTGGTTCAGCATTGTGGCACTGCACAAACTCGGTGCAGTGGTGATTCCCGCCACCCACCTGCTGACGAAGAAAGACATCGTATACCGCTGCAACGCCGCAGACATTAAAATGATAGTCTGTGCCGGCGAAAGCGTCATCACCGACCATATCACGGCAGCTATGCCAGAGTCTCCTTCTGTGAAACGCCTCGTAAGCGTCGGGCCGGAAGCTCCCGAAGGATTCGAAGACTTCCACAAAGGTATCGAGGCCGCCGCTCCTTTCGTGAAACCGGAACATCCGAACACGAACGATGACATCTCCCTGATGTACTTCACCAGCGGTACTACCGGAGAGCCCAAAATGGTGGCCCACGACTTCACCTATCCGTTGGGACATATCGTCACCGGCAGCTTCTGGCACAACCTGAAAGAGAGCAGCCTACACCTCACCATTGCCGACACCGGTTGGGGAAAAGCCGTGTGGGGCAAGCTCTACGGACAATGGATTGCCGGTGCCAACGTATTTGTATACGACCACGAGAAGTTCACTCCCGCAGCCATACTGGAGAAGATACAGGATTATCACGTCACGTCGCTTTGTGCACCGCCCACCATCTTCCGGTTCCTCATTCACGAAGACCTTACGAAGTACGACCTATCCAGCCTAGAATACTGCACCATCACCGGAGAAGCCTTGAACCCCGCTGTATTCGAGACCTTCAAGAAGTTAACGGGCATCAAGCTGATGGAGGGCTTCGGACAGACCGAAACGACCCTTACCGTTGCCACCATGCCGTGGATGGAACCGAAACCCGGCAGCATGGGATTGCCCAATCCGCAATACGATGTAGACCTGATAGACCACGAAGGACGTTCCGTGGAAGCCGGTGAACAGGGACAGATTGTAATCCGTACCGACAAAGGCAAACCGCTGGGATTGTTCAAGGAATACTACCGTGATGCCAACCGCACCCACGAGGCATGGAACAACGGCATTTACTACACGGGAGATGTAGCCTGGAAGGACGAAGACGGCTACCTCTGGTTCGTGGGTCGCGCCGACGACGTCATCAAAAGTAGCGGCTACCGCATCGGCCCGTTCGAAGTGGAAAGTGCATTGATGACCCACCCAGCCGTAGTAGAATGTGCCATTACCGGTGTGCCCGATGAAATCCGCGGCCAAGTGGTAAAAGCTACGATTGTGTTGGCAAAAGAGTACAAGGCACGCGCCGGAGAAGAGCTTGTCAAGGAGTTGCAGAACCATGTGAAGAAAGTGACGGCTCCCTACAAATACCCGCGTGTCATCGAATTTGTTGATGAGCTCCCCAAAACCATCAGCGGGAAAATCCGCCGTGTGGAAATCCGGGAGAACGACCGGAAATAACACTCGCCACCCAGCATCTGAATCATAAGACAACATCCGGGTAAATGAATAAGGAAGGGGTAAAACCGAAGTCTGCCATTCTATTGACGATTTCAGTTTTACCCCCTCTTTTTACAAATAGTTGTCTCATTGTGAATACCAAAAGGAGAAAAAAACTATATTTGCACGAAATTAAACTTCACTTGGAACATTTATAAACAAGAAAGACCGACACGGCATATGAAAAATAGAATGCAGATATGGAAAATACTGGCTTTCTTAGGAGCGGTACTTTTCTTGTCTGATACAATATACGCCCAACAATGGACATCCGATAGTCATTCGGAATACAAACGGGATACACTCCCTTTCTCACAGCGCTTCATCCACAGATTAGGCGTAGAAGGGCGTGCTGGCTATATTTTTCAGACCAACCCTTTTCTGGAGTACTCCAACCACCAATACAAGGCCATGAAAAATGCCTATGCCGGCCATCTGAAATACTCCTTCCAGCTCCGTCCCCACACCGTTGCCGACCAGGCTTATATAGGAGCCTATCAAGGGATTGGAGTCGGCTATTTCAACTTCGGCAATCCGGAAGAGCTGGGCAACCCGCTGGCGGTCTATCTGTTTCAAGGGGGACGCATCGCCCAATTCAGCCCCCGCATATCCTTGAACTATGAATGGAACTTCGGCGCATCGTTCGGCTGGAAACCCTACGATGAATATGACAACCCGGAGAACCAGATTATCGGCTCGAAAGTGAATGCCTATCTCAATGTGAACCTCTACTTAAAGTGGGCACTCTCCCCCAAGTTCGACTTGATGATAGGAGCTACCGGAAGCCACTTTTCCAACGGAAACACCCAATATCCCAACTCCGGTCTGAACACGGTGGACTGCAAAGTGGGACTGGTATATAACTTTAACCGCAGAGCGGATGAGCTTGCCCAGTCATGGCAACGCCCTATCGTTCCTCCATTCCCCCGCCACGTCAGCTACGACCTGACTTTGTTCGGCTCCTGGCGAAAGAAAGCAGTGGCCCATGAGGGCAGTAGTGGCCAGGTACCCGCACCCGGCACTTACAACGTGTTCGGTTTCAGCTTTGCACCCATGTACAACTTCGGCTATAAATTCCGCGCCGGTGTGGCGTTGGACGGCGTATACGACCACAGTGCGAACATGAAAGAATCGTACGAGGAAGAGAACGGCTTCTATACTCCGCCCGCCAAGAAACAGATGGCATTGGGCTTATCCGCCCGCGGAGAATTTGTCATGCCTTACTTCACGGTAGGTATCGGTCTGGGAGCCAATGTTCTGCACGGCGGCGGTGACATGAAGTCTTTCTATCAGATTCTTGCCCTGAAAATAGACGTAACACGCAATTCGTATCTCCATATAGGATATAACCTCCGGGAATTTCATGAGCCCAATTATCTGATGTTGGGTATCGGCTATCGGTTCAATAACAAACGCCCCAAGCTGTTCTGAACAATAAAGAGGAGGCTATTTATATAGATTCTTTTATTTCATCTGCAAGCACATATTAGTAAGTGCCACGCGCATATCATCTACTATAGTATTATAGTTAGTTTGTTAGTTCACAGCGATGAACACTTTGTTCAAGTATAGAGAAACAGTTTGTTCCAATAAGGAAAAACAGTTTGTTTTCATATGATGAAACGAAATGTTTTGTTAAGGGAAACAAAGTGTTCGCCATAATGAAACAACTTGTTCTATTAAGGGAAACACTTTGTTCGCTATAGAGAAACGGTCTTTCATATCAAGAGCTTATAAAGAAAAAGCTCTGCAAATCAATGATTCACAGAGCTTAATCGAGTACTCGAAGCGGGACTTGAACCCGCACAGCCGCAATGGCCAAAGGATTTTAAGT
>ENA-UADK01000475-UADK01000475.1-human-gut-metagenome-genome-assembly--contig:-NODE-475-length-9598-cov-8.156031_pt1 | contig 9598 bp, 10 predicted proteins | sample MGYA00244259_ERZ654255 | MGnify/ENA primary metagenome ERZ654255 (study PRJEB26926, sample SAMN06165057) | human gut metagenome | biome: ENVO:00009003; feature: ENVO:2100002; material: ENVO:00002003...
GAGAAGAAATCCAGTGTTTATGCGGGTTTGAAGCTAGGTGCTATTTATAGCACCTTAATAAAGAAAATCCCGGAAGTAATTCCTCCGGGATTTTCATATGGGTGTCTGCTTGACACTTATAACCTTTTAGCCAATGGCATTATAGCATATACAGTAGTCAAAATCAAATATGCTATATCTTATAAAAAGCAGACGAAAAACTACGTTGGTGATATGTCAAAAATGGGTGATTTTTTGAGAAGAAATCCAGTGTTTATGCGGGTTTGAGGTTAGGTGCTATTTATAGCACCTTGCCAGAAAATGATATAAAAACATATCATATGGGAAGGAGAATGCCCCAGGATAGATAAACTACCTGGGGCTGCGTTTGGATGAATATGCAATACAAATTGCATAAGCATATTCACTATATCATAAATGCTGTAAAGTGTCATGCAAAAAATGGGTGATTTTTTGAGAAGAAATCCAGCATTTATGCGGGTTTAGGGCAAGGTGCTATTTATAGCACCTAAGGGACAACTTACCTCAAAAAAGAAAATGTTATGTACTTATATTTTTTAAGTTGTTGACAGTATACCGCTAGTATGGTATATTATAGGTGTAGTAAATAATAGCATAAAGAAAGGACAAGAGCTTATGAAAGTAATTGCATTTATTAACAACAAAGGCGGTGTAGGAAAAACCGCAAGCGTAACAACAATCGGTCATATGATGGCTACAGTACATGGAAAGAAAGTCTTACTGGTAGACTTAGACCCACAGGGTAATACTTCCGGAAGATATTCCCAGACAAACTTCATAGATATATTTACAGCTATCATGGAGCGCAGACCTGTTGAAACAGAATTATCAATTGAAGATGTTTTGCTGAATCCGGATATGGATATTCATAAATCAATCAAACATACAGATTATGAGGGATTAGATATTATCCCATCCCACCTTACATTAGCAGAAGTAGAGGAAAGACTGAAAGCAGACATAACAACTCCGCAGCAGTTCAAGTTAAAGAAAGCATTGAAACAGGTAGCAGGTGAATATGATTATTGCCTGATAGATTGCAGTCCATCTATTTCAATTTTGAACATCAATGGATTAACTGCAGCAGATGAAGTATATATTCCGCTTAGATGTGATGGAGATAGCTGTATTGGACTTGCAATTACAAGAAACCTTGTAGAGACAGTATCAGAATATAATCCATTACTTCATATCGGTGGTACATTCCTTACACAGTATAATAACCGTAAGAACGTATCAAAAGAAGTATACGGATTACTGGAACAGATATTACCAAGATACGAGATTCCATTGCTGCCAATTTGCATAGGAACCACAAAGTATCTGGAAGAGAATACCTTTGAACAAAGACCATTACTGGAAGTTGATTCCGGAAAAAATAAGTGTTCTGTTACATTGGCATACATGAAACTGACAGAATATATTATTTCCCCAAACAAGAAAAAATTCATTGAAAAGTATCAGAGGGAACTTAAAGAAATCGAGAGGATGCGCCAGGAAGAAGAAAAGGAGTTGTAGATAGAGTTCAGACAATGAATATACCATTACCTTGTAGATTTGGAGATTATGCGGAATGCCATAATAGAAAGTTGCCATTTATAGGTGTAAGTTGGTTTGAGTGGGAAAAAGGAATGGAATACACTTATTTCTTTCAAACAAGTAATGAATGGCAGCCAGTCGATTTTTATACGACATTTAAGAAAGTACAGCCATACGAATTTAGTATTTCAGATAACCTTTTAACAGATGGTTCTATCAAAGATAAGGGGTATCCGTTAAAAGGCAAGGGATATGTAGAGGGAATACGTTACAAAAGTGGTAAACTGTATGCAGAATTTATTATAACAAGTAATTATTTCGAACATATCAAAGTTCAATGTAACAATGAGGGGATATATCTACCGGAAGGTGATATTATTTTCCCGATAGGCTGGGATGAAGAAAAAAAGAGTAGAGCTGTTTTTAAATCAAAAAAGTTTATGCAAAAAGGAGATACAATCATGGGAAAATTTAAGTTGGATAAAATAACAGGAGTTGGAGAAGGACTTCTTAATGCGCAGAGCAAGAACGTAGAAGTACAGAAAAGGACAGAATATATCCCGATAAGCAAAATCCATCCGAACCCAAGAAACGGATTATCATTGAATAATATTCCGGAATTGGCAAGTCAGATAAAAGCTGCAGGATTGGAGCAGCCATTAGTTGTATATCAGATGGATGATGGAGATTATATGCTTCTTACCGGACACAGACGTTTTAAGGCTATCAATTACCTTATCGAATCCGGAGATTGGGATGCAGATAAACCAGTAGAATGTAAAGTCAAAGATTTAGATGCAATGGATTTACCGCTGGACTTTGAAGATAAGGAAATGCTTTCTATCTTAACAACCAATCAGAACAGAAAGTATGAACATGAAGATATTGCCTTTGAAATCCGGGAATGGAAAAATCTGATTGCAAAATTAAGAGCAAAAGGTGTAACCATCATGGTTGTAGGCAATGATGAAAATGGTAATGACGTTACTAGAAACATTGCCGGAGTAAAGACCAGGGATTTAGTAGCGGAGCAACTTGGAATATCCAGCGCACAGGTGGCAAAGTATGATAAGGTTGAAAACAGAGGTTCAGATGAATTAAAAGCAGCCTTAAAAGAGAACAGAATAAACGTATCAAATGCAGCACAGGTTGCCAATATGCAAAAGCCGGTACAGGCGAAGTTCATTACAGAAATGCTTGAAAAGAAAGGTGAAGATGAACAGATAACCAGTGATGATATTGCAGTAGAGGAAAAGAAACAGTCCTCAAAAAAGAAAAATGAGAGGGAAGAAAAAGCAATATATGTTATATCCACCAATGTATTCAACAAGGATATGAGAGATATATCAAAGCTGATTGACGAGGGTGGAAAGCATCTTACAGACAGTCAGTATGCAGCATATTGTAGATATATAAAAGGATTGAAAAAGTTATTCTCATAAGCAATCTATCCCCGGATGCAGCACTTGGCATCCGGGAGCCAATCATAAGAGCAGGAGAACGGAAATGAAGAAAACATCTATTAAAGTGACGGAAAGACTAGCAGAACTGGAAGAAGCTATCAGTGAAGTAACTGGAATCCCAAAGACCATATTAATAAAAAGGGCAGTAGAACAGTGGAATAAAAACGGTCGGAAGTTTGACCCGGATGTATTGGTAACATCCCATAAAGACCCAAGATTTATTAATAAGCCGGTGAAACAGTCTATCAGCATGACGGAAGAACTATATGAAGAATTAAAGGAAATTTCAAAAGAAATAGGTGTTGGAGTTACATTTATTCTCCTGCAGGCTATCATGGATTACAGCATTGTAATGTCAAGCGTTCTTCCACAAGAAAAACTGGACGAGATAATGGAGAAGTAACATGACAGAAATAGATATGCTGATGCGTTTATTTGATACGATAAATGACATTTATTATAAAAGCGTAGTTCCACCAACATATATCAGATTTAGTTTCGCAAAGAAGCGGATAAACTGGTCACTAAAGAAATTGGCAAATGGAACATTATATATAAGCATCAACTGGCAGATGGCAGCATTGCCGGAAAAAGAGTTATACATGGAAATGATTCACCAAATGGCGCATTTATACAATCAGGCAAAGGACATAGAAGATACCAGCATGAACAACGTGTACCACAATGGTTCTTTTCGAAAAGCTGTTGAAATGTGCGGTGGCAAGGCAAGAATCGTAGATAGTCACAAGGGATATAGAGTGACGAATCTAAGCAAAAAAACCATGAAAACGCTGCAGAAATACTTTAATTATCAGAAGTATATTGAATTGATAAATAAGCGTGGTGAAGAGGTATTTGTAGGAAGTTTTGCAAGGTTCCGGTGTCCGCAGTGTGGAAGAGTAATTGAAGCACAGAGATTAGCAGATAACATAATATGTGGCTATTGCCATAGAAACTTTATAAAGATTGATTAAGCGAACAGGAGAAGGAAAGGGTGGTTTTAACATGGAAAAATTAAAAGAATTAAGAGAGTGCATGGACAAGCTGAAAGAAAGAACAAAGGAACTGAATGACAAGCACAACAAGGACATTGATTCATTTATCAATCTGCAGAATAATTATGATACATTCGAAGAGTTTTTCGAGAATGAAGATGTTGGAGATTGGACGGTAAAGGATATTGAAGGCTGGGAGTATCTTGTAGAACGTCAGACAATCATAAATAAGGCATTTACCATATGTAGGGAAGAATTGTACCTTGGAGAATTTCTTCCACCATTGTAGGAAAAATGTGCTATACTAGGGCAAAGATAATGAATGAATTGAATGAGAGATAGATTCAAACAAGAAGAAAAGGAGTGATTTATATGAAAAAGAGTATTGTAATTGCGATCGTTGGAGTATTAGTTGTAGCTGGTGTAGGAAGTGCAGTTTACTTCCAGGCAACCAAGGAACCAAAAGTTGGAAGTGCAGTAGCATCTACAGAGCAGGAAGTAGCAGTTCCATCCGCAGAGGATATGGAAGCACAGGTAAAAGAAGTCGTAGCTGCAAAGGAAGCAGAACTGGAAGCACAGAAAGCTGCAGAAGAGGAAGCTGCAAGAGTGGCAGCGGAGCAGGCAGCAGCAGAACAGGCAGCAAAAGAAGAAGCGGAAAAGGCTGCCAAGGAGAAAGAACAGGTTGCAGATAGTAATACTGGCAAGGGAAATACAACTGCAAAATCCAATAAATCCGGTAGCACTGGAACGAAGAACAACGGTTCTACTTCCAGTAATGGAAGCAGCAGTGCATCCACATCCAGCAACGAAGAGAATCCTTATGGATTTACCGAGGATGACCTTCCGGACTTAGCACCTGGTACAACAATTGATATTGGAGAACCAACCCGTTCTTATGATATTCCGGGTGGTGGAACTGCAAACGTATATGACCATATAAGTGATGATGAACTTAATGAGCATCTTAATTAATGACAAAAATTATTATAAAAAAGGAAGGACGTTTGCCCTTCCCTTTTTTGTTGCCGTATGGTAAAAAAGGGCAACAAAAAGGAGCGTTTTATATTCGCTCCTTTGTTAAAATTATAAAGTTAAGGCACTTGAAAAAAAGTATTTGACAAATTTTACAATAATTCGTATACTTTAATCAAGTCGTTGGTAGATTTGCTGCAAACACTTCTATCAACTAGAGACATATATTTCACACACAAATATATATCACTTATGCTGATTTTATCAATAAACACAAGGTTCGTCAAGTGTTTCAGGGCAAAAAGTTTTACATTTATTTTCAAATTGTATAATTGTAAAATGGATATAAATATTAGAGATGGAATGTATGTTGTGTGTATACGTTCTATCTCTTTTTTTGTGGTACAAGATATAGAAAAATGACAGTTATAAAATCTTTAAGAAAGGGGGTAAGCCGGATGGAAAAGATTTCAGTAGAAGTATTGGAAAAGATGATGAAAAAACGTCTTACAAAGCGTGAAGTAGACTTTGTATTGTATGTAGGACGGTTCCAGAACGAATATGGCATTGCACATGGCATCTATTATCGTGACTTGTGTAAAGAAGTAGGCTTATCATTTCAGGGGTTTTATGACTGCATGAGAGCATTGCAGCGTAAAGGTATTATAGCGTTTGAAAAACGGACGTACTTCGATTATGACATTGAAATACTGGATAATTCCTTTGCAGGAAATGAGAACTACGGAAGAGGTTATGTTTCACTGCATAACAAAATGGTTCGTTCTGCAGAGTTTAAGAAGCTGAAAGCTCCGGCAAAGCTGATGGCATTGTACCTGATGCGTGAATGGCAAATTAACAAGAAAAAAAGCCGGAAGCCATCTTATCAGATGTTGGTGGAAACATTTAATCAAAAATTCAAAGAATTGCTTGGTTTATCCCATAGAGCAGCAAGACGATACTTGGGAAGCCTGGAACCGTTCCTTAGTATCTACATGGAAGATAATAGAAAGTATTTCTTTACATTTAAGGCAGAAATGGTAGATACTGCAGAAGTTCAAACCGGAGAGAATGACGAGTTGAGGGAGCATGAAATCAATATTGCCATGCGCCGGAACCGGATCAAGGAAGAGACAGTGGAACGCATCCGGGAAATGCACACGATACTGCAGCAGCATAACAAAGAGATAAAGAAGGACAAGGGATTCTCTTTGAGCCGGATTGTAAAGGATAGCTTGGAATATCTCAACGAGGGCATTAAAAACCGGTACAAATGGAAGCGGTATTTAAGTCCCGGTATCGTACATAAACTTGTAATCGAAACATTATAGAATGAAAAATAGCTTGGGAGCAGTTCCAGGCTATTTGTAGTCGCATAAATTACTGGAAAATTGAAGAAGAGAGCAAAAACAGCACCGCAAAAAAGAAAAAGTAGTTCCTGCAGCACTGGCAGGAGCTTTTTTTATACACATAGCGAAAAAAGTATTCAAGTTTCTTTACCATTTCAAAAAGAGATATTCAAATTTTATCCGGACAGAATAAAAAATATTCAAATTTCTTTACAATAGAAAAGCCTATATATTCAAAAATCATGCAGCCATGAAATCGTGAAAAAGCCTGTAAAATCAATGCTTTTCGCTTATTTAAAAATATGAATAAATCATTTCTAAACTAAATTCTTTCTCTTTTATAACTATATCTTGTTTGGAAAATCAGAAACCAGCCAAACCTAAAAACCTATAATAGCCATGCTCTAACGAGCATCATGTTCCGATGTGAAAAACTTTTTATTACCAAAATGTGGTAAGAATTGCAAGCAATTCTCTTTATTCATGCCACCCGGAAAAAATATGTCCATTCAGGCTAAAAAATACATCAAAAAAGAAAAAAGAACGACATTTTATACTTTTACATTTATTTTCGACTTCCAGTAAAAGTTACGCTGCTAAATATTAATGGCAACAACGTGCCATTATCTGATGCCACAAAGGAACAGAAAGAAGCATACCGCAAAGGGGATATTGAAGGAAAGGTAATCTCACGTTTCAAAATTGGCACCGTATTTGATATAGGGCAGACCACATTCCCACCGGAAGATTATCCGAAACTTTTTTCAGTTGGTTATCCGTCAGAACTGCATGAGGATTTATGCAAGGGTGTAGCTGATTTTGCAAAGGATGTTATCCATTGTGATGTAAAGTATGAAGATTTATCTTCTGCAACCTTAAGAGGTTTTTATTCCAGGGATTTGAACCAGATAGTAATTAATTCAAGCCTTAAGGGAACACAGAAGCTATCTACCCTATGCCATGAGTTAGGACACGCTTTACGGCATAATACAGTAAGCAAGTTATCTACACATGGAAAAGAACTGGAAGCGGATGCAGTGTCAGTTATGATAGAATCCGGTCTTGGATTGGAATTGACAGATGCAAGAAAAGACCATCTTGCAGACCATTATAGGGACTTTAAAGCTGAAATCAAACAAGAGCTTGGAAAAGACTTTACAGATGAAGCTATGATTCAAAAGATAGATGATATGCTATCATCCGTTTATTCTACTTACAACGATATTGTAGATGATTTGAATAAAAGCATTGAGAAGTACGTTCCGCAGGAAAGATTACTGGAATATCAGAAAAATAATGAAGTTTCCCATGAGCAGCTTCCAAAGAAAGATATAGATGTTGCGCCGGAAATGGATATGGACTACGATTTAGAAATATAGTGGATATAACGAAAGAGGTACCAGCATTGCTGCTGGCACCTCTTTCTGTAAGTAAATAATAACATTTTTAAAAGTTGTTTATATTATAGCATTCTCTTTTTCTTTTTTCAAGTTTTTTCTCGGACAATAAAAAGAGGTCTAGTTAGAAACTAGACCTCAGAAAAGAGTTGCGTTCACCGTCTAAATGTGCTATTATAATGTCAATTTGTTTTTTTTATTAAAGAGCGGGAGTAGTGCCAAGGTCATTCGGGGGAATGATGGTACTATTCTCGTTTTTTGTAAAAAAATCCCCCACATCATCATGTATAATAATAATGTATGGTCCTATGTCAAGATTTAGTACAAGTTAAAATGAGTTTTTCCTCATCTTAACTTGCCAGTTGCAATTCGTCCTGCTGGAGTTTACGATACAATTCTTCATAATCATTTGGTGACATATAATCACAATGGCTATGAATTCTCTTTGTATTATAAAACGCTTCCAGATATTCGAATACCAATCGATATGCATGTTCGTAATCACGGATTTTGAATCGATTTAACCATTCTCGCTTGATTAGTGAATGAAACGATTCAATACATGCATTATCCCATGGATATGCCTTTTTAGAATAACTGCACTGCATATTTGCGGTTACACGTTTGTATTCTTTTGATACATACTGACTTCCACGGTCAGAGTGCAGAATTAAAGGCTCATCGATTTTTCGTCTTGCTTTGGCTTTGTTTATAGTTTCAATCACGCAGGATACTTCCAAGGTTTTGGAAAGTGTCCAGGCAATGATTTTTCTGGAATATAAATCCATAATACTGGTCAGATAAACAAATCCGTCTATCGTCCAGATATAGGTAATGTCAGAACACCAAACTGCATTTGGTCGTTCCGGGTTAAATTGTTCATCAAGGATATTTTTTAATTCGCTACTGAAGTCAGAATCTTTGGTTGTAATTGTCCATGGTTTTACCCACTGAGCTTTGATGCCCATTTGTTTCATATATTTTCCAACAGTACGCTCGGAGATGATCTCTCCTGTTTTACGTAGCTCTTTGGTGATTTTGGGTGCACCATAGTTTTGCTTTGATTCATCGTAAATATCCTTGATTTTTACTTTTACGGCTTCACGTCTTTTTTCTGTATTAGAAGGGACACGTTTTAGCCATGCACGATAACCGGAACGGGAAACGCCAAGATGTTTCAACATTCCGGAGACAGAAACTCGGCGTCCAGCCTTATGGGCAGTTTCTGCCATCTCCGTTACTTCGAGATAAATGGCTTCCGTCATTTTCCCAGAATGTTGATTGCTTTTTTTAATACTTCAAGAGCGTCCTGTGCATCTCGTAATTCACGCTTTAATCGTGCGATTTCTTTTGCTTCATCAGAAGCATAGTTACCGGAACCACGGCTTTCAATATCACCGGTATCTCGCAGTTCCTTCTGCCAACGTGATAATGTCTGTTGACTGATTCCTAAATTAGTAGCACAACCTTGCAGTCCTAAATCCTTGTGGTCATGATAATACTGAACTGCATCAAGTTTAAACTGTTTGTCATAGTGTTTTGCCATAATGAGCTCCTCCTTCAGTGCGGTACTTACATTGTACCATGATTTTTCTAATAAGGAATTCTCATTTTGACTTGTACTATTTATATTCTAACACCAGTATATTACTTTAGGTGGTGGTGGTTCTTTTTTGATTACATTTTTGAGGTTTGCAATAGATATTACACTTTTCAAAAAGACAGATAACACTAACAGAAAATTTTCAATGTTCGCGCTCATTGATAACACTCCTTTCTAAAAGGAGCACATTTTAGAAAGGCAGACATTGCTCTTTTCGCCAATATTTTATATTGCTGTCTCTTATACACATCTCCGAGCCCAC
>ENA-UADK01000483-UADK01000483.1-human-gut-metagenome-genome-assembly--contig:-NODE-483-length-9475-cov-6.920701_pt1 | contig 9475 bp, 7 predicted proteins | sample MGYA00244259_ERZ654255 | MGnify/ENA primary metagenome ERZ654255 (study PRJEB26926, sample SAMN06165057) | human gut metagenome | biome: ENVO:00009003; feature: ENVO:2100002; material: ENVO:00002003...
GCAGATGGGAAATCAGGCAAGTCATATGGCTGGTTACTTATTATTCGATGTACTAGCTGCGTCTCACGAACTGCTCCCGGCACTTCGGACAGGTAATACAGATCTTGCCATGTCCTCTTGGCACCCTGACCTCCTGCTTGCACATAGGGCACTTGAAGAACTTGTACTGCTTCCTCTGTGCAAAACGCTTTTTCCTGCGCTCTGCCTTTACGGTCCACTCATACCTGGCATTTAAAAACTTCTGATTCTCTGCATAGCGCTTGTTTATATTCCTCGAAAAAACGCGAAAATACATATGTATCATTAGTCCTATTGCCAGTATATCAAGTATCGCCGACCTTGTAAATATTGAAACCAAAAGTAATATCATTACTACCCATGACTCAGCCCTTGCAAGCTCGTCCATCCCATTTCTTCCATTCATAAATCTGATAAATTTTTCTCTCATATTACCGCCTCACCCTATATTTTCATTATAGCCAAATTCTTACCTCATACAGTGTCCACGCTATGCATTTGAGGTTTTAAATCGCTCTTTACATTATTAAGATAATATTGAAGATAAAAACCGTCAATAGACCTATCGTCTTTTAAGAAACATTTTATATTTCGTTTATTAAAGTTGGTAAAAGGGCTTGATTTTTGGAAAAATGCTTGGTATATTAAATAAATATGCAGGACAGGTGATCGCGGCTGCAGGTGTCGAAAGACCGCAGGTGAGGAAAGTCCGGGCTTCATAGGGCAGGATGCCGGTTAACGGCCGGTGGAGGAAACTCTAAGGACAGTGCAACAGAAATATACCGCCACTTTTGTGGTAAGGGTGGAATGGCAGTGTAAGAGACTACCGCCTCACTGGTAACAGGGAGGGCACATGTAAACCCCATCCGAAGCAAGACCGAAACAAAGCTTTGACGTGGCCCGCCAGCTTTAGGTAGGTCGCTTGAGGCGTCTGGCAACAGGCGTCCTAGATAGATGATCACTCAACGACATAACCCGGCTTATCGTCCTGCGTATTTTAATAATTTAAAGCCTATTGGCGTTTCGTAAAATAACTTATCAGTAACGTGCGCCGCAAGGTGCACCATTAAAAATGCAACTGAGATATCTCAGTTGCATTTTATTATTTCCCGGTAACTATTATTGCTGTTGTATATGATGCAGTCTGCCTTTTGCAGACCATAAATACTGCGAGCGGGATTTTTTAGTTTTAAACGTTAAAGCAGCTTCCTCCTACAAACTCACGAAGCAGTGAATTGTTTGGTATGCCGTCAGCCGGCATCGGAAGAAAGTAGTCTAAGAGCTTAAGCAGCCTCTTTGCCTCGAGATACTCCGGGCAGTCTCTTTCTATGCCAAAAAGCAACGGCTCCGCATACACCTTGAGTACCGCAAGCTCATACACAAGTGCAGAGTTGAACATCACATCCGCCTGTTCCTGGAAAGGAAAGATATTCTCCCTTTCTCCCTTTCTGACAGACGGCCACATAGCGATGGTCTCCATGGCATTGGTACCTCGTGTGCGCGCATCACGCACAATCCGGCGTATAAGTCTTTCATCTGTGGTGGAAAGAGGATTGTGCTCGTCAATATTGAGCTGTGTAAGCGCTGAGATATAGATTTTGAACTTGTGCTCAGGCGGGATAAGCTGTGAAAGCCTGTCATTTAGGCCGTGGATTCCTTCTATGACAAGTATATCATCAGCTCCCAGCGTCAGCTTTCTTCCGCGGTACTCTCTCTTTCCTGTCTTGAAATTGAAGGAAGGCATATCAACAGCCTCTCCTTTAAGAAGCCTGTTCATATCCTCATTGAACAGCTTTATATCAATAGATTCAAGGCACTCAAAATCAAAGCTTCCGTCCGGATTCTTCGGGCAAAACTCCCTGTCCACATAGTAGTCATCCAGACTTAACGGATGTGGCTTTCTGCCCTTTGCGATAAGCTGGATTGACAATCTGTTGGCAAACGATGTCTTACCTGATGATGACGGGCCTGCTATCATGACAAATTTCTTTTTGTCATCCGAAGCGATCTGCGCTGCAAGATTTCCTATCTTCTGCTCCATCAGTGCCTCCTGAAGCAGCATGATTTCCTGTCCCCTGCCTGCTGCAATCGCATCATTTAGCGAGCCTATCGTACCAATTCCAAGCATCTTGCTCCATTCCCTGGAATCATCCAGCGTGTGAAACAGCTTATTTGATGTCACAAGCGGCTCAACGCTCCTGCTGTTGGCACCCGGAAAAAGAAGCACGAAGCCACTCTCATACGGCACTATATCAAAGTATTTGAGCATGCCTGTCGAGGGTGCCATAAATCCGTAGAAATAATCCACCACACCATCCAGCTCATAGAGATTGACTCTGGAGCTTCTCCTGTAGTGCAATAACCTCTCCTTATCATGCTGCCCTTTTTCCTTGAAAAGCTGCTCCGCATACTGTGTTTTTGCACTGTGCTTGGTAATTGGGAGGTCTTTTTCCACAAATGAGTACATGCTGCATACTATCCTGTCGATATCATGCTCTGTCACGCTTTTCTCAAGCTGACAATAATAGCCTTCTCCGAGCGAATGCATCACATGAAGCTGTGTCATGCTGCCATATACATCGTATATAGCCCTCTGCAAAAGCAGCACAACACTTCTTCTGTATGTACGCCTGCCATCCCTGTCAGCTGTCGTCACGAAGCTAAGCTCACAGTCACTTTTTATTTTCTTATTCAGTTCACGAAGCCTGCCGTTTACAATTCCAAGGATTATGTCATCCTCATAATAATCCTTGAATCTGTCTGCTACGGCTTCTAAAGTATCACTTTCTGATGCTGTCACTGCCATGACCTGTCCGTCCGGCAAGGTCACCTTCACACTATATTCCTGCATTTCTTATTGCCCCCATAGTCGAATATGCTGCCTCATTGTATGCCATCATCTCGTTTATCTGCTCGATTCTGTCCATGATGGAATCACTCATCTCCTGTGTCCTTAGCTGCTGCATGATGGCAGCCAGCTTGTGGTGTTCCCTGACAAGAAACTTCCGAAGCACCGGATTACCGTTTTTGATAAGTACAGGTCCGTACAAATCGCATACAGTAACCGTCGTCTCGTCCATATTGTCCCATGCTGAATTGTCCGCACACGGCACACATCTGAACATCGGATAGTATTTTCCGTCCTCCAAAATCATATCCTCATCAACTATCTTATAGCCTGTGTTCCTTACATATTCACGGACTTTGCTCACTTCCGACTGTGGCTGCAGAATCAGCTCCTTTGCCGACCTGCACACTGTCTCCCCTGCGGTTAAAATGTGAATAACAAGCTCTCCTCCCATTCCTGCTATGACAATAGAGTCAACCTCACCGTCGTGTATCGCTTCAAGCCCATTGGAAAGTCTTGTTGTAATCTGCTCTGTCAGACCGTTTGCCCTTATATGCTCATTGGCGCGCTCAAGCGGTCCCTTATTTATATCAACAGCAATTGCCTTCGGTATTATATTACCCTGCACCAGGGCAATAGGCACATAGCCATGGTCGGTTCCCACATCACACAGCGTGTAGCCGGCCGTGACCATTGATGCCACTGCCTTCATTCTTCTGGATAGCCTAATCATCTTACTCTAAGTAGTCCTTAAGCTTTCTACTTCTGCTAGGATGACGAAGCTTTCTTAGTGCCTTTGCCTCAATCTGGCGGATACGCTCACGAGTGACGTTGAACTCCTTACCTACCTCTTCAAGGGTTCTGGCTCTGCCATCCTCTAAGCCAAAGCGGAGTGTGAGTACCTTCTGCTCTCTCTCTGTAAGAGTTCCAAGCACCTCCTCAAGCTGCTCCTTAAGAAGTGTGAATGCTGCCGCATCTGCAGGAACCGGTACATTATCATCCTTGATGAAATCACCAAGATGTGAATCCTCCTCCTCACCGATTGGAGTCTCAAGCGAAACAGGCTCCTGCGATATCTTGAGTATCTCACGCACACGATCTACCGGCATGCTCATCTCCTTGGCAATTTCCTCCGGTGAAGGCTCTCTGCCAAGCTCCTGAAGGAGCTGTCTTGACACACGGATGAGCTTGTTGATCGTCTCAACCATATGCACAGGAATACGGATTGTTCTGGCCTGATCGGCTATGGCTCTTGTGATAGCCTGGCGAATCCACCATGTGGCATATGTAGAGAATTTGTAGCCCTTCTTGTAGTCGAACTTCTCAACTGCCTTGATAAGACCTAAGTTTCCCTCTTGAATCAGGTCAAGGAAAAGCATTCCTCTTCCCACATATCTCTTTGCGATGCTGACAACAAGACGCAGGTTTGCTTCTGCAAGACGCTTTTTGGCATCTGCTCCCTTGTCCACATCCCTCTGCAGTGTCTTTATCTCTTCCTTTATCTCAGCCTTTTCCTCTTCCGATGCACCATCAAGGCGGCCCTTTAGTACATTGATCTTCTCGATTGCTACCGCTCCGTCCTCCATATTCTGGGCGAGCTCAATCTCCTCATCTGCTGAGAGAAGAGGTACCTTACCGATTTCCTTAAGATACATACGGACAGGATCCTCGACGCTGACTCCCTCCGGTACCGAGAGATCAATCTTTTCAACCTCTACCTCATCCTCTTCATCGAGTATGATATCATCATCCACGTCATCATCATTGCTGATTTTAAGCACGTCTATGCCGTTTTGCTCGAGATAATCTATTACCATCTCAAACTTCTCCGGATCCAGATTTAAGTCCTTGAAAAAATCTGCAATTTCCTGGTATTCGAGCATATTCTTTTTCTTTTTTCCAAGCTCAAGAATCTCAATAAGCTTCTGCTGGAATTTCAGTCTCAGCTCCTGCTCCTGTGCCATGTCTTTTTGTTCCTTTTTCTTTGCCATTTTATTTTCCTCTTTATTCTGGTATTTTTTGCAATTCTTCGAGTGCACGCTTATCCTCAATAATCCTCATCATGCCCTCCATATCTGTAGGTGCCAGATGCTTTGAGCGGTAGTCTATACTATTTTGCTTGATACGGATAACAGTCTCCCTGAGTGCGGTTGCCTTGTCATTTTTGCCCTCCACCTGATGGATTGTGGCATTGAAAAGCCCTGCCACCTCGCGCTGTTCGTCCTCATCGGTAAACATGCTTACTATCCTGGCCGGATTTACTGTATGCGTGGTCTCGTACTGTGAAAAAACCTCCTCAGCCACCTTGTGGTACAGCTCTTCGGTAAAGTCATCTGCACTGATACGCCCCTTTATCCTGTCAAAAAGTGAATTATCCTCTATGAGCCATGTGAGGAGAAGCTTCTGCGACTGCTTCATGCCATCCTCCTTTTTATTTTTCTCATTGATTCCACTTTTAAGCTTTGTCTGGGGCTTTACGATACCGCCCTTCATTGCCATACTGTTTACGAGCTTTCTTAAGTCGTCGTATGGTATGCTGTACTCTCTTGACACTGCCTGCGTATAGTTTGTCCGCTCAAGCTCCTCGGTAAAACCAAGCAGCTTCTTTGCGATTTCATTATAAAATGCGGTTTTTGACTCGGGATCGTCCATATCATAGCCTGCCTGCATGATCCGTATCTGAAACATAAAGCTGTTTTCAGCCTTTTTGATACGCTCCTCATACTCCTGTGCGCCAAGCGCCTTGATAAACTCATCCGGGTCCTTGTACGGCCGCATGTTAATGACCTTTGTTGTGATGCCTACCTCCTTGAGTATCGGAATCGCACGCAGCGCTGCCTTTACCCCGGCGCCATCACTGTCATATGTCAGATACACCTCATTGGTGTATCTCTTTAATAGTGAGGCATGTCCGCTCGTGAGCGCCGTACCAAGCGACGCCACCGCATTGTCAAAGCCCGCCTGATGCAGTGCTATGACATCCATGTAGCCCTCACACAAAAGGAGCTGGTTTTTCCTCGTGCTCCTTGCTATATTAAGTCCGTAAAGATTACGGCTCTTATCAAATATCTTTGTCTCCGGAGAGTTTAAATACTTTGGCTCTCCGTCACCCATCACCCGGCCTCCAAAGCCTATGACGCGGTTGTGCACATCCATAATCGGAAACATTGCACGATTCCAGAACTTATCGTGCCCGCCTCTGACCTCATCTATCGTCACAAGACCTGTCTCCTTAAGTATCTCATCATCATAGCCCTTGCTGCGCAGATACTTGTACAGATCATCACTGTACTGGTCCGAGTAACCAAGCCCGAACTTCTGCATTGTCTCATCGGACAGCTCTCTCTTTTTGAAATACTCATGCGCCCTTTGTCCTCTCGGTCCACGAAGCAGCATATAAAAATACTTTGCAGCCTCTTTATTTATCTCAAGCAGCTGTGTGCGCCTGTCTGCCTCCCTCCTTTGTGCTGAGGTCATCTCCTGCTTTGGAAGCTCAATTCCCACACGGTCTGCAAGCTCCTGCATGGCCTCTGGAAAGGTGAAGTTCTCATACTGCATGAGAAATGTAAATACATTGCCTCCGGCTCCACAGCCGAAGCAATAGTACATCTGCTTATTCGGTGAGACGGAAAAGGATCCTGTCTTTTCGTTATGGAATGGGCATAATCCAAAATAGGTACTTCCCTTTTTCTGAAGATGCACGTAGCTTCCTATGACATCGACTATGTCATTTCGCGAACGTACCTCCTCTACAAGCTCGTCAGAGTAGTACGGCATTTTATCATCCCCTTACTGTTCATCTTTGTTGGCGCCCGGTGAAAATCTTAATATCCATCTATTTCCCAGGCTACCGGTACGAAATACTCGTGGAATTTCGTGGTGGCATACTGGTCTGTCATGCCTGATATATAGTCGCATATGATGCGCCCCTTGTCATCCCCCTGACCTAGCATGGCGAGGTATTTCTGCGGCAGCTCCTCTATATGCTCCATATAATAGAAGTAAAGCTGCTTGAGCATCGCCTTGGCCTTTTTCTCCTCGCTTTTTGCGACTGGATTGTTATAGAGGTTTGCGAACATGAATTTACGCAAATCCTGCATTGCCTGCGCGGACTCTTCTGACATGCATATATCGTCCTTTCCCATGCTGTTTGTGATGATATTGTGCACCATATGATTGAGCCTGGCCTTGGTACTGTGTCCAAGCGTGTTTCTTATCTCAAGCGGTATATCATCCTCGCACAGAAGCTGTGCGCGGATTGCATCATCAAAGTCTGAATTTATGTAGGCTATCTTGTCTGAAAGCCTGACTATTTTGCCCTCTAAGGTGTGTGGCATGAGCGAGGTCTGGTGATTTAGCATACCATCTCTGACCTCCCAGGTCAGATTGAGTCCTGCTCCGTCCTTTTCGAGCTTCTCCACTATCCGCACACTCTGCTCATTATGCTTAAAGCCACCCTCGTATATCTCATTGAGGATGCGCTCACCCGCATGTCCAAACGGTGTATGCCCCAGGTCGTGTCCCAGCGCTATAGCCTCCACCAGATCCTCATTCAGTCTCAGTGCCTTGGCTATTGTCCTGGCATTCTGCGACACCTCAAGCGTATGCGACATACGTGTGCGGTAATGGTCGCCCTTTGGCGTAAGAAACACCTGTGTCTTATTTTTCAGACGCCTGAATGCCTTGCTATGCAGTATCCGGTCCCTGTCCCGCTGAAAAACAGGCCTGATATCGCACTGTGGCTCATCATAGTCCCTGCCTCTTGAGTTGATGTTCAGGCATGCGAACGGACTAAGTATTTCCTGCTCACGTTTTTCTATCTGCTCGCGAATAGTCATTTATCTGCCTCCTCGCTGTCACAGTCGTTATGTTCTGCTGCTATTCACACACAAATGTAACAAATAGCGTTACATTCCACTAATAGTGCTCTACACTAGTTATTATTCGACGTGATTTTTAAAAATCCTTTTTTTATTTCTTTTTACTTTAATTTTCTTTCGGCAAAAATTAAATGCTATATCAATTACCGCCGAGCACATGGCGCAGCATCTGAAGCTGTCCGCCTGTGATTTCATTGTCGTAGCTTCCATAGTAAAATTTATCGTCTTTTGCCAGTATGCAGCCCACCCAGGTGCCCACATGACTGTCACTCTCTACGGCATCCTTCATGGATTTGTAGCCCTCTATTGTAAAATAGGCATCATAGCCCTTGAAGTCTGCCGGATTTATTTTCACTGCACCAAAGGTATCCTCAAGACTTTTTATGAAATCCTCATCGCACTCCGTATAGCCTGTGACATCCTTGCTGTAGCGCGACTCTGACTGCCACTCCTCATCCCACATGAGAAAAACGCTGCAGTCCTTCCATGAATTGCTTTTTTCAACTACAGACAGCTTCTTGTATGAATTTGATGCGTTGCCCGCCATCTGTAAATATGTATCGTCACCATTCTTATTCATATATAAGAGGTTTGATGCTGCAAGCTCATAGTACCTGCTGCCATAGTCCTGATCCTTGTATACAATATAGCCAAGCGGACTGCCAGTCCCTGCATAGTCAAGCTCTATGTTTATCGGAATATACACCTGACTGTCATAAACCATAGGCCCAAGCCTGTCATCATTTGTGATACAGCTTGCAACCTTTTCATACTCAGCCGGCTCGTTTGAAGGCGACATGAAATATGTGTAAACAACAATAATTGCAATGACAACGACCGGCACAATGACTATTACAGCTTTTAATGTTTTCCTTCGAACCCTGCGTCTGTGAATGCGCACTTTCCTGTCTGCATGCTCATCGCAATACCTGTATTTTACCAGTCTATATACAACAAAAAGCTCCAGCACAAGCAAAAGCACAGCAAAGGCCATCATACAGCCGGCCTGCCACATCACCTTGTGATTGACAAATTTCTTATCTATAAACCTAAGCGGTATGAGTATTATCGTCCAAAAAAGCGTATTTCCCAACACATACCGTGCATATATTTTCCTGCTTTTTATTACGGTAAGCGGAAAAAGTGAAACAATCACTGTCAGCATGAGCACAATTGCAAAAAAATATCCCCATATCTCTGACAGGGTTGAGCCGTACAGTGCCTTAAAATACTGCGCCGGACCAAGCTTTTTGATATTGCCCCAGCCTGAGTATTTTGAGATAAAGAGCACTACCGTGCCGATAAACCATGTCAGTATATAGATGCCCATGTAGCATGCCATATTTTTCCTTGCAAAGCTGCCATATCTCATAACGGAATATGACACAAGCACCCCTGCAAGCACAGGAAATCCGCCAACTCTGCCAATCAAAAGATTTACATACTCCATAACAGCAAAGGACAAAACAAACACACATATTACATTAATATAAGATAGATTCAATCTCTTCACGCTGCAATCCCATCTCCAATATAATAATCAAATTCCTGTGACAGCTGTACCCCTCAGTGTGGCAGGCAACGGTTACAGACCATTAATAGCCAATAGGCTTTCAAAATTATCTGCACAAAATAAAATAGGAAGCCGTTCACCGACTTCCCTGTTAATGCAGGAGATGGGACTTGAACCCACACGATATTGCTACCACAGGCACCTGAAGCCTGCGCG
>ENA-UADK01000486-UADK01000486.1-human-gut-metagenome-genome-assembly--contig:-NODE-486-length-9463-cov-4.644026_pt1 | contig 9463 bp, 8 predicted proteins | sample MGYA00244259_ERZ654255 | MGnify/ENA primary metagenome ERZ654255 (study PRJEB26926, sample SAMN06165057) | human gut metagenome | biome: ENVO:00009003; feature: ENVO:2100002; material: ENVO:00002003...
GCCGGGAGACCCTACTGGCGGCGGGGCAGGACGCGTTACGTCGCCCTGCCCGAGGTTTCGGTGCTCATACCCGTCCGCAACGAGGAGCGGCATATCGGTCACCTGCTGAACGACCTGTCGGCCGGGAGCGCCGGCATCCGCGAGATTCTCGTCTACGACGACCGTTCGACCGACGCAACGGCCGACACCGTGCGCCGGTACGCCCGGAAGAATCCCAGGATAAGGCTGCTTTCCGGAGGTGACCTGCCTTCCGGATGGCTCGGAAAGAATCATGCCTGCCACTGTTTGGCGCAGCAGGCGGCGGGTGATTACCTGCTGTTCCTCGATGCCGACGTGCGTATTCGGGAGCAGGCTGTCGTCCGTGCGCTGCGGTATGTGCAGCGCACCGGGGTCTCCCTGCTTTCCGTATTTCCGCATCAGCGGATGCCCGACCCGGGCACGCGGCTTGCCGTGCCGCTGATGAACTGGGTGCTGCTGAGCCTGCTGCCGCTCGCGGCGGTGCGCCGTTCGCGCCACCCGGCGCTCTCGGCGGCCAACGGACAGTTCATGTTCTTCGATGCCGCCTCGTACCGGGCCCTGCAGCCCCACCTGCTATGCCGGATGTCCCCTGCTGAAGACATCGCCATCGCCCGGGAATACAAACGTGCGGGACGGCCGGTCGCCGTATTGCTGGGACGCTACGACATCGAATGCACCATGTACGACAGCCTGGGCGATGCGGTCGCCGGATTTTCGAAGAACTTTTTCGCCTTTTTCGGGGGCAGCGAACTGCTGTGCTATCTTTTTGCTATTGCCACCACCACGGGGCCGTTCGTCCTTTTCCTGGCTGCGGGAGCGGTTCCCGGCACGGTCTATCTGGCCGCCGTCGTGCTCATCCGCATTTTCGTCAGCTCGGCAAGCCGTCAGCCAGTCGTTGCCAACCTCCTGCTGCTCGTTGCTCAGCAATTCGTGCTGTGGCGGATAATCCTGGCGGCATCCCTTCAGAAACGAAAAAAGAACCTGTTGTGGAAAGGACGCAACATATACATCCGGGGATGACTTTTCCTTACTTCGGCGAACCGAGCACCCGCGACTTCGGGCCTCACCATGCGGAAAGCGACCAGATTGGCGTCGGTCTCGATGAACTCCGAGGCAGCACACGCTTGGACAACCCCGCGAACAACAGTTCGCGCACCTCTTCCACAAGGCCGCTGCCGACGCGCCCGGTGATCTGGTAACGGCCTTCGCGGGGCATCAGGGCCAGCAGCAGCGAGCGCACCTGCCCCCGCTCGGCGCCGGCTCCCTCAGAGAATCCGACCACCACGGCGTCGATCGAGTGGCGCGGCTTGATCTTGTAGACGAACGGCAGGTCGCTCCGGACTCCCCCCCCCGGATTTCTCCCCTACGACCCACTTTTCGTAAATCCTGGATACCTGCTGCGGTTTTTTGGCGACCTCCATGTCCACCTCGCGGATCAGTTCCCCGCGGCCGAACACCTCATGCAGTTTTTCCCATGTCCGGTCGAAACGCCCCCGCCACGGCTTGCCGTCCAGTTCGGCAATGTCATATACGGGCAGCCGGAGCGTTCCGATCCGCTTTTTGTCGGCCAGCGCCGCCAGCAGGTCTTTGAGCCGTCCCCGCCTTCCGCATTTCTCGGCGTATATCTCCCGCATATGGCGAGAAATATGTTCGTTGACCTCGCGGACAAAAGCCCTATACGCCGTGGCACGGCTCGTGGCCACGCCCACGCCTCTCTTTTTGTAGAACTCCTCGGGAAGCAACTGGCAGGGAGTGAAAAAATCCCCGCCGACGCTGGTGTATGACCTGCAGCACTAATGTGTACAGCTTTAAAACCTGCCGAACCCGTTTGAAAATATCCAATTGAATTCATGTCGGAATACCGGAAATACCAGGCTCTCGCAGTGGACGACTGCACCGCGGAAACCCATACGGACGGGCATAATGCGAGACCCGAAAAGGGCTAAAAAAAGAAACTCTCCCGGTATTTCGAAGGCGTCATGCCGGTATAGCGGCGGAAGTAGCGGCTCAACGTCGCCTGGTCGGGAAAATGCATCCGGATGGTTATGACTTTTATATCCAGTGAGGAATCCCGGAGCAGCGCCTTGATCTCGAAAATCGTGTAATAGACGATCCAGTCATGGGCGGACTGTCCGCTGACGCTCCGGATCAGGTTCGTGAGGGATTTCGGGGTAAGACCCAGTTTCCTTGCATAGTAAGCCACGTCCTTGTCGGGGGAATGCTCCTCGACGATATAGTGCATAAACAGGAAAGCAGTCTCCTCCTTATGCGTATACCGGGTCTTTTCCGCCGCGGGATCGCTGATGTAGACCGTATAAACCGTCCAGTAATAGGTTCTCAGAAACTGCACGATCGTCTCTCGCCTGCAGACCGGCGGGGCGTTATCGTTCCAGAAAGCCAGCAGGCCGCAGAAGTGTTTGAAACGCGCGATATAACTTTCGTCGGGTTCGGATGCTATATGCCTGCGCATGTAGGCGAAGAACCCCGGTCGCAGCCTGTACAATCCGCTCAAAATGTCCGTGAACAACGTAAGCCCTACGCAAAAAAAGGCCATCCGGAAATCGGCGCTCACATTTTTTATCGATACAAGTTGCCACGGCAGCAGCGTAACGACAATCCCGGGCGTGATCCGGAACCTTTCGTCAAATACATGGATGGTCGCCGTACCCGATATGCAGACAGCCCCGATCCCCTCCCGGAGATAGGAGGGACAATCAGATACGGGAAAGTCGGCAAGTTCCGTACTAATTCGAAACTCCTCCGGCAACTCCCGCATCGGTAATACCGTCCGCAACTTTTTGCTCATAGACATCCGTTATTTCGGTGCAAAATTACTCATTCCCATCGCCCTGTTTTCGACTGATTTTCCTCATTATCTGGCAATCATGGCCGTGTTGCGCCATAAATTATCGTTTAGGGTCTAACTTTGCAAAGCGGAAGCCCTATGGGGATCCGTGCCGCTATTCAACCCAAACCTGTGAAATATCCACTATATGTGTGCCACAATAGATAATGTGAACGAAGAAAAACCAGGAAAGACTCCTGACAATACGGGCAGGGGAAAGACTTTGTACGGAACCTGCTATTACTCCGACAGCCTGTTGGACGCCGTGCAATCGGGGCTTCTCTTTTTCGATTCGGACGGCATCGTTTTTCGGATCAATACGATGGCCCGCCAGGATCTTCACCTCCCGGACGACACCGAAGGACACAGACTCGTCGAACTGATTTCCACCGACTTCCGCGGCGGCGACATCCTCCCGGAGCTGCTCTCCCGCTTCGACGTCCCTGAAATCCGGCAGGTTTTACTACCGCAGGACACACTCCTCTGCACGAAGGACAGCAAGGCCGCATTTTTTGCAGCCGGCCAAATATCCCGGCTCGAACAGGGGTATTTCGTATTCTCGTACCGCAATGTCCTGAACGAGATGACCAATGAGTATATGATTAAAATGGCCCTGAGCGTATCCAAGATATTCCCTTGGTTCTATGACTTCGAGCAGGGCAAGATGATCATCGACCGGCGTTATTTCGACTACACGGGCATTCCGACCGAAGACAACTCGATGACGCTCGAAGCGTATTCCGAGAGGCTGCACCCGGACGACCGGGCTGCCATGGCCCATGCCTTCACCCTACAGCTCAACGGACAGCATTATCCTTACCCCGTACCGTTCCGCCTGCGGCGCGGCGACGGCACCTACGAATGGTTCGAAGGGCAATCGACTTACCTCGGACAGATCAAGAACATGCCCTACCGCATCGTGGGCATCTGCATGAGCACGCAAGCCCATAAAAATATCGAGGAGGCGCTGACGGCCGCCAAAGAGAAAGCCGAACAAAGCGACCGTCTCAAATCGGCTTTTCTGGCCAATATGAGCCACGAGATCCGCACGCCTCTGAATGCCATCGTGGGTTTTTCGAACCTGCTCACCGCGGGCGATGCCGACACCTGCCGGGAAGAAGCTCAGGAATATGCGGCTCTGATCAGCAAAAACTGCGACTATCTGATCACGCTGGTCACGGACATTCTCGACCTTTCGCGCATCGAGACCGGCGCCATGGAATACTGCGTCGCCGAGCACTCATTATTCCAGATATTGTCCGATATTTATAAGAAGTATGCGGACAGGCTGCCCGCAGGAGTAAAGCTCAATCTACTGCTGCCTCCGGATGACATTCGGATCACGACCGATGCCCTGCGCTTGCGGCAGGTGATCGAGCACTTAGTAGGCAACGCGGCGAAATTTACGGCGAAAGGTCATGTCGACCTTGGCTGCACGTCCACGGACGAAGGCGAAGGAATACGGCTTTTCATCAGCGACACAGGATGCGGCATTCCGACAGACCTGACCGAAAAGATATTCGACCGCTTTTATCAGATAGATTCATTCAAGCAGGGCGCAGGACTGGGCCTGTCGGTTTGCAAAACCATCATAGAAGGTATGGGCGGCCGGATCGCCGTCTCCTCCCGGCCGGGAAAAGGATCCCGATTCACCGTAAAAATCCCGGTAACTCCCAAAAAATAATATCCAAAACCATGCGAAACGACCATTTCCCCACGATTTCCGCCCTGTATGACCCTGTGCTCGACGCCAATCCCGACATGCTCGTCCTCTTCGACAAAGACCTGACGATCCTGGACATCATACACCCCAATCCCGAACTGACGGCAAACCGACCGGAAGACGTTATCGGCAGGCGTATGACGAAAGAATGTCTCGAACAGCTTGCCGGAATCGACACCGGTCTTCTGGAGACCGTCATCCGCACCCGGAAACCCTGCCGGTCGGTTTTCCGGCACGACGGATGCAAAAGCGGCAAGGTTCGTTATTACGAAGTGTTCCTCTCCTGGCTGGAGAGCGGACATGCGCTGGCCGACATACGCACGATTCACGAAGAATCGGTCGCACTGATGGAATCCGAGCACCTGCATTATTTCTTTACCGAGGTGCTGGAAAATATCGCCATTCCTATTGCGGTCAAAAGCGTGGACACCGGGCGCTACGTCTATTGGAGCCGGAAAGCGGAACTGTTCGGCCGCACGGCCGACGAAATGATCGGCGGCACGGAGGAACTTTTCATGCCGAAAGACCGTGCGCTCCAAGCGCAGCAGATCGGCAGAAACCTGGCCACGGGCAAAGACAAACAGTATCAGGGTGTCGAAAAATACACCATGCGTGATGGGAAAGAGCATACTTTTATCATTACCCGAACCTTGTTCTCGTTCGGAACCGAAAAACTGGTGATGACCAGCGCCCTCGATATTTCCGAGCTGAGAGCGACCAAAAGTTCTCTATTGAACGCTCAGGACGAACTGGCCCGCAAGAACATGACGCTCTCTTCGGCGCTAAGTCTGGCCAAAGTCATTCCGTGGGGCTGCGATCTGGAGAAGGGCATATTCTACTGCGATTACGATGCCTATCATCCCGACGATGCGCCGGGCCCCGACGAGCACGGGCGTTACGTCGTTTCAATGAACGATTATTTCGCAGGTGTCCATCCCGACAACCGGGAGGAAGCCGTCCGCATGATCGAGGAACTGACCGCAGGCCGCCGAACGGAGTTTCACGAAATATACCGGGTTCACTGGTTCAACGAACGGCAATGGGAATGGGTGCAGGTGCAGTGCAACGTCGTCCGGAATGGCGCGGACGGAAAACCCGTGGCGTTGATCGGTTCGGCGCAGCGGATCACCGAACAAAAGGAGACCGAACTGGCGCTGCGGCAGGTCAAGGAAGAGCTGGATGTCAAGAACGTCATGCTCTCTTCCGTACTGAACATCGCCCATGTGATTCCGTGGAGCGGGGATTTGAAAACATGCGTGTTCTCCTGCGCTTACAACGATTACCACCATGAGACAGCCCCCGGCCCGAATGAAAAGGGCGAATATACGCTTTCATTCGATCAATTCTTTTTGAGCATTCATCCCGATTATCGGGAGCATGTGGTCGAACAGTTCACCGGTTTGATCGAAGGCCGCATCTCCGAGTTCCTCGAAATCTACCCCATCCACTGGTACAACGACCGGGAATACGAATGGGTGGAGATACTGAGCAGCATTCCGGAATCCGAATCGAACGGCAACCTGCGGCAGGTGATCGGCTCGGCCCGCGTCATTACCGCGCAGAAGCGGATGGAAGAGTCCCTGCGCGAGGCCAAGGAGCAGGCCGAACAAAGCAACACGCTCAAAAGTGCCTTCCTGGCCAATATGAGCCACGAAATACGCACGCCCCTAAACGCGATCGTCGGGTTCTCGGAACTGCTGGCCGACACGGAGGATGCGGAGGAGAAAAAAGAGTACCTCGGGATTATCAAAAACAGCAACGCCTTGCTGGTGCAACTCGTAGGCGACATTCTCGACCTGTCGAAGATCGAGGCCGGAACGTTGGAATTCTCCTTTGCCGATCATGACCTGAATGAAATAATGGGGGAACTCGAACAGACCTCCCGCATGAAAATATCCGATCCGGCCGTAGAGGTAGCCTGCCGGGAACGCATCCCTGGCTGCACGATACATACCGACCGGGGGCGGCTGCTGCAGGTGATGCACAATTTCATCAACAATGCGGCCAAGTTCACCCGGCGGGGGCACATCCATTTCGGATACCGGCGGCAAACTGACGGACGCTGGTATTTCTACGTGGAGGATACCGGCTGCGGCATACCCGCCGACAAGATCGGGAACGTATTCGAGCGGTTCGTCAAGCTCGACGCAAAGGCCAAAGGCACCGGATTGGGCCTCGCCATCAGCAAAAGCATCGTCGAACGGCTGGGCGGCGAAATCGGAGTCTCGTCCGCGGAAGGCATGGGATCGACGTTCTGGTTCCTGCTGCCCGCCGGAGCCGTCACTGCCGCCGACCCTGTTACGGAACGCGTCTTGGCGGATATGTCCGGGGTATCCGGTACGGATCTCGACCGGTCGATCCTGCTGATCGCCGAGGACGATCCGGCCAATTACAAACTCTTCGAGGTCATGCTCAAGAAACACTACACGCTCATGCACGCCTGGAACGGGCGCGAAGCCGTGGAGATGTTCAAGGCGAACCGTCCCGGCATGATCCTGATGGATATCAAGATGCCGGAGATGGACGGCTACGAGGCGACGGCCGCCATCCGCAAACTGTCGCCCGATATACCGATCGTCGCCGTGACCGCTTTCGCCTATCCCGAAGACATGCGTCAGATACTCTCCAGCGGATTCAACGGCTGTTTGCCCAAACCGGTCAATGCAGATAGTCTGAAGAAAAAAATTTCGGAATTTTGTCCATCGCCATCAGCGGCAGGGAAATCTTGAAACGGATCCGGTAAATAAGGTAACAGCTGCGAATATATTTTTCAGTCGAAACCCTGACTGCCGATTTAACGCTTTACAGTGATGTCATGGGCATCTCGGGTTCCCATCCAGGCATGATGGCTATTGATAGGCACATATAACCCATCTGGCAGCGCCATTGCTTCCTCACTATGCGCGCGCACCGTAATTCTCAGCGGCCGGTCTCAGGAACTCCCCGGCACCGGCCATCCAATTTCCGGTATGCCCCGGAAAGAGAACAGCGCCAAAGACAATATCCACACCCCGATAGCGAATACGGCCTTGGTTGGAGGTATGAATAGCGTATGTGACAATGCCTGCTATCGGGCGATCCTGTGTCATACCGATCCCCGCAACGAGAGAATATAACCGTCCGCTTCGAGGCGACGGATGACGATCCCGGCCTGCATGCGAAAATCTTCGATGGTTTGCTCCTTGTGTTCGATACCGTGACGGGCAGCAAGAACGCCAAGTATGCCCTCCGATGCACGGCTGCAATGCGATTTACCGTTTTCAGGATCGAAATAAATTACATTATTGCCGAAGGAGAGGCTGATATAGCTGACAGCTATGGGCACGATGCAGGTTTCGATGCGAGCCTTGAAGAGTAAGGTCGTACAGGCACATATTGATGAGCATCATCAGGCAGCAGATCAGGGATATGTCGCTGCCGAAGAATTCCTTTCACGGCTCACCCTTGCCGCAGAAAGGATGAAGGCCCCGCTTCCGCAGCAGGGATCGAGCACCCGAATGCCTTCGTCCATGAGGTTGACGATCCCGGCCATAAGGTTAGCCAAGGAATCGGGAAGGGGAACTGCCGCTGTGCTCGTGGGATATATACTGCTTGAAATAGTCTCAAAAGGGTCTTCCAGAGGATAGTCCTCCATCCAAAGAGCCATAGCGGCAAAGGCTTCGGAGAAAAGAGAGAGTTCCTCCCGTATGTATTTATTCACGTCAGCCATATACACGTCCTCTTCCTGTAACCTTCTTTTTAAATAAATTATTGGATTGATTCCACATGCGCTTGTGCCGGCTTCCTGTTTCATCCATCTTTGCCGGACAAACCAAAAAACAGACCAAACGAATGATGTTGGAACAATGTGCTTTCAAAGTCGGAGAGGTATATCTTTTCCATACCGATAACCCTCAATGTCCGGATTCGGAATCCTTATGGGGCCTTTATGACAAACATGAAGGGAATTCAATCTGTCTGGAGTCATGCTCGCTGGATCAGAAGCACTTTTCGAAAGGCCGGTGTTTGCCGGCAGAATATCGGTTCTGCCGACTCTCTACCCGCGACGAATTACGTGATTATATAGCCAATAGTATTTGTTCGGAAATGAGCAACTTTAATTAGGAGAACGGGGATCTTATTAAAACTTATCGTACTATGAGCAGGGATAATTATAATCCGTACCGGATGGTCGGCGCCAAAAAGATCGACGTATGGTTTTATGAAGAAGGCGATCTGCGCAGGACGCATCATTATGTCTACGAGTTATTCATCTTACCGCTGTACGGCGTCTGTGAAAACAGTTTCCTGGATTACAGGCATCGTTCCGACGAACTGTTGGAACTGTATTTCCAGCCGCCCTATATCGAAGTTCCACTATGGCTGATGGCAATGATGGTCAAGAAGATGTCGATCCACGAAGCCAACCGTTTCTTTGAAATTATGAGGACGAGGATGAATCGTATATTCAAAAAAACATTTCAACCCCTGACCGCGGAGCAACTCCTGAAACTTCTCGTTGAATCGTTGGTAGAATCCGTATATTAGAAGAGTGACGCAACTCATTGTCGGAGGGGAGGCTGGTTTCGGCCTCCCCATTTTTCATGCAGTCGTGCATCCTTGTGCTTAGAATCCGAGATCTTGCAGTTCCGCAACCGGCTCGTTCACAAAAAAATGCTACCGGATCAGCCGTCATTCGGCGGACGTAAAAGCGACCCGAAGAGGGGCAAAGCGCAATGCCCCTCTTCGGGTCAGCGCTTGCGTAATCGCACCTTCGTCCGTTGAAATCCGGGTGTCCGTAAGGCATCGGACGGGAATAACCGCCCGGAATTTTAGATGCCGATAACATCTGTCTCTTATACACATCTCCGAGCCCACGAGACATGCGCAGATCTCGT
>ENA-UADK01000505-UADK01000505.1-human-gut-metagenome-genome-assembly--contig:-NODE-505-length-9246-cov-5.142640_pt1 | contig 9246 bp, 9 predicted proteins | sample MGYA00244259_ERZ654255 | MGnify/ENA primary metagenome ERZ654255 (study PRJEB26926, sample SAMN06165057) | human gut metagenome | biome: ENVO:00009003; feature: ENVO:2100002; material: ENVO:00002003...
TTCCTTTTTATTCCCCATATACTTTTTCATCTTTCAGTTTCTCACCCTGTCCTTTATACTTTATATTTTGCATTCATATGTTTTTTTAATTATTCCATAACTATACCGGAAATGCAAGCACCACGTTCCTGTTCACTCAGCACTGCGCCATGTCACGCAAAAAAGGGATTACCACCCATTTCGTGGTAATCCCCTGAAAAGAAAACTCAGATTGTTCCGGTTACGGTAAGTGTACCTGCCCCCGGTGTCACTGTCCACTCGCCGGTTGTGGCATCCTGCGTAAAGGTTGCTGCCGGTACGGTAATCTGCCCTTCCTGCGTCGCAAACGTACCGGTCGTGGCATTGTAGGAATAATTTGCCGGATCCGACCATGCCGTTCCATTATACGATACCGCAAGATTCGAAAGTACCGGATCGAATGTATCTGTCACCACTGCGCCGGTTGCCGCCAGTGCCGCAGTATTTCCAGTATTCTGGATAAGGAACGTATAGGTCAGTGTTCCATTTTCCGTAACCGGAACCGGACTGACGGATTTGGTGATTGTCAGCTTCGGACCACTTTCCGCGATGACGGTTTCCTTTGCGGTAACCGGTGTAATTCCCCCTCCGGAAACGGTCACCGTGTTGGTAATCTCCGATTCCGCCAAAAGAGGTGCAAACGCATTGGTTTCTGCCTCATATACAATGGTCACGTTTCCCCCCGCCGGTACACTGATCCCGGAAACGGAAAGGGGTGGTCCTGCCGTGACTGCCGGTGTTGTCTGTAAGATTCCATTGCTGTAATAACGCACGGTATCTGCCACATACGTCAGTGGCACCAGTGTGTCTGTGCCAAATGCATATGCCCCCAGATCATCTGCAACCATCAGTCCTGTCATGGCTGTATTTCCGGAATTCACTATGCTCACAACATAGGTGACACGGTCATTCTGCCCGTATGTTTTGCGTACCGCAGTTTTGGTTGCGGCAAGTACCTCAAGGATTTCTCCCACTGCAACGTTGGAATTGGCTACAGCGTTTCCATAGCGGAGCTGTGCCTGATTGGTAAATATTGCCATTTTTTTGCATCCTTTCATTTTATTCAGGTATGCTTTATCATATGACAAAAATTTTCCATATGTGCAGCCGCGCCGTCATTATTCTTTCAAATATATTTCCGGTCTTCTGTCCCGGAACAGCCCCCAGCTTCTTCTTTCTTCTTCTATTTCATCCAGATCAAACGTATGCAGGATAAAGCCTTCTGATACCCTGTCCATCTCTTCTTTCACTTCCCCTGTTGCGTCTGTGATAAAAGAGGAACCGTAAAACGTGAGGGCTGAGCTCTGCTGTCCATTTTCCGCGCACGGTTCCACGGTTTCTGTCCCGATCCTGTTTGCAGCAATGACCGGCATAAGATTACATGCCGCATGCCCCATCATGCACCGTCTCCAGTGCGGCATACTGTCGCAGCCAAGTATCGGCTCGCTTCCGATTGCAGTTGGATAAAAAAGGAGTTCCGCCCCTTTTAGTGCCATGCCTCTTGCCGTCTCCGGAAACCACTGATCCCAGCAGATTCCAACCCCAATCGTCCCATATCTGGTTTTAAATGCCCGAAACCCTGTATCACCGGGCGTAAAATAAAATTTTTCCTGATAATAATGGTCGTCCGGAATATGTGTTTTCCTGTAAATGCCGCGCACACTTCCATCGGCATCAATGACTGCCACGGAATTGAACATCTGTCTGTGATCCCCGGCTTCATAAAAGCTCACCGGAATCACCGTTTCCAGCTCTTTGGCCAGTTTTTTCATATGGATGACAGCATCATCTTCCTCTGGCGTTCTTGCATATCCATAATATTCATACCTTCTCTCCTGACAGAAATACGGTCTTTCGAAAAGTTCAGGAGGAAGAATGACCTGCGCCCCCTGTGCAGCGGCCTCCCTGATCAGTTCCGATGCTTTTTCTATATTTTCTTTTAATTTTCGTTTTAATTCTTTGGAAATAGGATATTTTTTTATCTTCCGCAATATTTCTTCCTTTGTTTCGCCTTTTCGATATAATTCTTTTATAACAGCAGAAAATATAGCATCCACTCCATATTGAGCTATGCCTTCTGAAATAAGACCAATTATACCTAATGTAGCTATTCCACCTAATATTCCTCCTGGCCCTAAAGCTGCCAATGCTGTTGTAATTGCTGCCCCTCCAGCAAGTCCAGTTGCACCAATAGCTGTTACCAATACTAGACCTGGTATTCCTAAAGCAGCAATCTTTGATACTAATTTATCCATTTACATTTCCTTCCACTTTAGTTCATTTTTGAATTTATCATATTTTAAAAGTAATTGTCTTTTATTACCTGCAGCCAGGTTAACCCAACTAAGCCACTCACGTTAGCCTTGCGGACAAATTTCCAAAATATCTTTATCACATTCATCAATGATATATTGGGGTACAGTATCGTATTCACATGGATTCAACTGGAATAAATAATCATTTTCAATATGAAACGCTTCATTCACAAATTTTTTAATCACACTGTTGGAACTATTTTCATTAAACATGATACGATATATTTGCAATTTTTCATAATTACTTCCACTATTTTGATATAATTCTTTCAATACCGTTATATCTTGCGTTTTTTGGTATTCCGTATCGTAATCAAAATCTGAAATATAGTTTGTTTTGATTTCATTAGTCGCATCCTGTATTTCTTCTGGCGTCATCAATCGGTTCGGTGTTCCGTTCGAGAAATGATACTCTGGCTTTTCTCTTTTATGAAAAATATTGGATAATAATTGCCATGCTAAACCACTTGCATTTTCTATTTCCAATAATCTTCTCAAATATACCAATTTATTAAGAGAATCCATATCCGATGATATATTTGCATGAGCAATCTCGCCAAAAGATTTTATATCTGCTTTTGTAATTTCTTTTTCTTGCAATATACCTTGTTTCGTTGTTAAAAATGCAGCTGTTGGGGTTGGATTAAAATTATACGGCATATTATAGATTGCATCAATAACAGTATTAAATTCATGGGTCAAAAGCAATACTGTTCGATTTTTCAAACTATGCTTTCCCATAAAAAGCATATTAATAATAGCGAATTTTTTATTTCCATCAAATGAAGAAATCGGATCATCTAAAACAACCAGATCCGGATTCTCTTTCAAAACACTATACATGAATAGCACTAATGCAAATGCATTCCTTTCCCCATAACTTAAATGTTCATTTACTGTTTGAACATTATCAGTTCCCTCAATATGTTTTAATACTAAATGATAATCTGTTGTATTTTCTTCCTCTATTGCAACTTGATATTTATATCCTGCATAATATAGAAATTCATTTATTTCCGAACTATACATTTCAATAGTCTTTTTAATAAGTTTTTTCTGCTGTGCAATTTCTCCTTGTAATTTGCCAGCTTTTTCCAAAACCTCATCTAAGGTTTTGTTTATTAACTCCACTTTTTCATTCGACAGTTCTGAATTCAAATGCGAATAATATGATAAATCTATTTTATATTTTTTCAGCTCATCTGCTATTTTTTCAGCATTTTTTAATGAATGAAATCCCATTTTTTTCAATCCATACAACTGTTGCATAAAACTGTCTGCTTGAGCTTTTATTTCCAATAAGTAATTCTTTTGTGTATTTGTGATTCCTGACACATTTTTTGTTATTTCTTCAATCTTAACTGCTGTTTCATTTGTAAAATACGGCATCAGCTCTTTAAAAACTTCTAACATTTTAGTTAACTGTTCTACCGCTTTTGCATCATACTCTTCACTTACTTTTAAGATTGTTTCTTTGGTTTCTTTTATAGATCCAGAACAGTACGGACACTGTTCTGCCATATCTAAATAATGTTTTCCTTCTAATTGCCATTTAATCCACTTGACATTATCATTATTCTTCAAATATGGCTCATAAACTTCCAAACCAACAGGAATATTATCAAGTTTATTACCTTTTCCAATTCCCTTTCCTATGGCACCAGCTGCAGAATATCCACTCTTTGCCTTTCCAAATCCATCGATGAATTGTTGGAAAACTTTTATCAATTCCTCCAATTCCGGATGATTTTGAAAAGTAATATTTATACTTTCCAACAGTTTTTCTATTTCTTTTATATGTGTATCATAATCCGGAGATTTTACAAATATTTCAAAGCTATTCTTAATCAATTCATTTTGCTGATATACATAGTCTTCAATATACTTCTCATTAAAAACTGAAACCTTTTTAAATTGATCATACCCTATTAATTCTGGTGAATTTTCTTCCTCCACACCATAATATTTGAATGGCAATAATAAATTCTTTTTTTCTTGATCATTTGTGACAAAAGCCTCTATTGCTTTTGATATTGTTGATTTTCCTGTTCCATTAATCGCATATTTTATATTAAGCCTCCCCTCAGTAATATCAAATTCTCCATTTTCAATGTTATTACAATTTTTTATCTTTAATTGCATCATCTATCCCCCTTTGATTTTGTTTAGTTTTCAATCTCCCGAATTAAATTCTACCAGCTTTTCCCAGTCAATACTTCCATCTTCTCTGCAGAAACTATTAGAAAACTCCCTAACAAGTCTATTAGCTGCTCTGTTATAACTTTCTTTATAATCAGCCACATATTTCTCCGGCATAGTTCCCATGTATCCGATAATCTTTATGTAAAAGTCCTCGTCTCCTGTTAATTCTGCCCAGAATCGTTTTCCAGCCAATTCCTGATACATTTTGGGCTTTCCTCTACCAGATTCTTTCTTTTTCCCATAACAATAACCGATATACGCTTCATACCTTGCCTTTGCTTGCTGTGCCAACTTAGAAGCAGCTGTAAAATTCTGTTCCTGTCGTTTCTTACTGTCTGCATTAAATACGGACGGCCCACTTTTAACAGCTATTGCAGAAATTGTATTTGTTTCATTGTTCTGGATCATAATATCAATACCTTCTGCCAGGGCTTTATTTCCACCACTTGCAGCAATAGCAATCGGTTCAAAAAAGCAATTACCAAAAATAGTTTCTTCACTGGAACTTACAAATGCAGTAAGAACCGAATCTACAATTTCAGTTGCACTCTGCATAGCCTTTGCACGGTATAAATACGGATTTTTACGTTTCATTACCTTCTGTATGTTTAATCCATCTATCTTCTCAATTAGTGTTCCATAAAATGTTTCTAAGGCAGAAGCAATCGCCTGGATTACAGCCTGTTCATCATATGCATTATTTAACGGCATATAAATTTCCTCCCAATTCTATTGCATTTCTAATCTTATTATGTACATTTGTACCTCTAAAACGTTTTGTCTGAACTAAAGCTGTCTTATTAGCCACAGAAAGCACAGCCTTTCCAATAGCTTCTGCTAATCCCACCGGAACAGCATTCCCTATCTGTCGATATTTTGCTGCTGTCGTTCCAGTAAATACCCAATCATCCGGAAATTGCTGAATTCTTGCATATTCTTTTACGCTTAATGGTCTATCTTGTGTAGGATGACACATCATTGTTGCTTTCTGTACTGGAGAAGTAACTACAGTTGGTGAAGGCTGATCATATGATAACCTTCTATAAAATCCAACTTTTCCACCTCCGGATTTATATGCACCTCCCATAGCAATAGGAATAATATTCTCTGGTAAATCTCTCCAATTCCCACCTTCCGGAACCATTTTCAAGAATTTCAATCTTTCTTCACTTAACGTTGCACATTCTCCATGGTCAGATTCCAAATCTTCAATCACACTTCTAACTGTCTGCCACTGATACTCCTTGCTTTGATGCATCTGAAAATGTGTAGGAATTGGTAAGAAAATATCTTCATTATCCCGACTACCAATTAACACAAACCTCTCTCTGAATTGTGGAACGCCATAATTTACAGCATCAAGTACGCCATATACAGTTTTATATCCCAGTTTATCAAATTCTGCTAAAATCACATCAAGCACTGTTCCTAATTTCTGATCAGGATCGCTTTCATCTCTTTCAGACAAAGGCACATGTTTCAATGGCGACGACATAATTCCTTTTACATTTTCCATCACGAAAAAGCGAGGCCGTATATAATCAATCATACGAATGAAATCCATAAACAAACTGCCTCTCGGATCATTTATACCCAATCTTTTTCCTGCTGTAGAAAAAGGCTGGCACGGCGGTCCTCCGCAAATCAAAAATGGCTCTCCTACAGATAAGCCTGTCATATCTAATAATTGCTGGGGCTGTATTTCCCTAATATCTCCGCCCAATACTCTATGGCCATTGGCCTGCATAGTTTTTACACAGGCTGCATCAAAATCCTGTCCAATTGCCACATTTAAACCTGCTTTTCCCAATCCAATGTCTAATCCCATTGCTCCAGAAAATAAAGAAATAACATCTCTATTGGCAGCATATCTACTATAATTATTTTGTTTTATATTTTTATGCATTAAACTTTCTCTCCGTTTTTTAATACGAATTTTCTTTCAAAAGAACTGTTTACCGCACCTGCTATATCTTCTAATTCAGCTATGGTAAAACTCTCCCTTTTCATTTTTCCATTAAAATTCTGTGGTGTTGTCCCTATTCGCCGTGCAAGCTCAGCTACGCTAATATCTGACCGCACACACAGTACCTTGATTTGTTCAGAAATCGTCATTTCGGGTACCTCGTCATTTAATCAACTCTTACTTTACAAGTATAAATCATAGCCTTTATACCGTCAATCAAATAATTCATGTCCAACAGCCAATGGTACTTGTATCTTTTCCTTTAACTTGTTAGAATAATTAATATTCCCAAAGGTGGTGACCCGTTTATGTCTCGTGATTCTGAAACTGTCTCTAAAAATATGCGTAGCATTCATAGCAAAGACACATCCATAGAACTTCAACTCAGAAAAGCTCTATGGCACAAAGGATACCGATATCGAAAAAATTATAAAGCCTTGCCCGGCTCTCCTGATATTGTTCTGACCAAATACAAAATTGCTATTTTTTGCGACAGTGAATTTTTTCATGGAAAGGACTGGGAAATCTTAAAACTCCGTCTTGAAAAAGGTAAAAATCCAGATTACTGGATTAAAAAAATTGAACGTAATCGTTCCCGTGATTTTGAAACTGATAAAAAGCTCTTGTTTCTGGGTTATACAGTTATACATTTCTGGGGTCAAGATATCAAAAAATATACCGACGAATGTATTCAAGCTATTGAAGAAGCTATATGGGACAGCACCTTTTCAGATTCTTCTTTCGATTCCTCTGACGAATAGTATAAAATTTATGGCTGCATCTTTTTTGATACAGCCATAATGGTTTTAAACATATATTATCTCTTTCAGTACAATTTCTTCTGCACTAACTTTGATATTATTCATCAATCTAACCCACCTCATCTGATCCTGCCTCTTTAAGTTTTCGTTTACACCCTGTTTTCCCACCATCTGCTTTACCAAGGTTTCCACCTGCTCTCTGGTCTCCTGATCGACTCGGTTCAGATGTGCTGTTAGTTCCCCCGTCATCAATAAATACTGATATCGTGCCGGTCTATGCATTTTCAGAAACTGTTTTCGCAACATTCCGTATTTACCATATGTCGGTTCTTCCTCATTCATTGCCAAATCCGGCAGATAATAATCTCCATGCAATGTGTAGCTTAATCCATTGCTTTCATCATAAATGTGCTTTTTCATCGTCTTATCTCTCCATTCCTCTATTTTTTGTTTTATTTTTCTTACGCTGTTGATTCTCCATTTCACTTTTACGGGCACCCCAAGCCAATCTTTCGTGAATACTTCCTTTGGGCATTTGCTCCATTTGCCGTTTTTCTTCTAATGCTTTCTGCTCCTGTATATCCTGTTGTACTGCATTTTCTACAATATTTTCTCCAAGAACACGCACTACCCGCTCATATCTGTCGGAAACACCCTGCAATTGTTGCTTTTCCTCAGATAACTGCTGTTTTTCTTCACATACTGTATCTAGCTGTCTCTGCACTCGGTTATATGCCTGCTTTGTTTCCTGATATTTGTGTTTCCATTTTTCTACTTCTTTGGTAAGTTCTTTGACCTGGGCTGCCATTGCAGCAATTTTATTTTTCATCTGGGTAAACAGTGGTTTTATCTTTTTATCCCGGTAAGTTGTTGCACGTTCTAATGTCCCAGCTTCCGGTAGAATTGCTTTCACTGTCCCATATTCCTTTATTTCTTTACTGACATTATCCATAACAGGCTGCAACCGTTCTCTGCGTTCTTCCAGGCTGTGCAGATCTTTCTCAGCTTTTTCCGCACGCTTCTCAGCCTCCTCTTTATATTTAACTGCCTGCTCCTCATCATCTTTTAAAAGCTGGATATCAGCTCTTACTTCCGCAATCTGTGCAATCAGTCCTTCATTCTCAGCAGTGAGATATTCTTTTTCCTGTTCCAGTGTCTGTACTTCCTTTTTACGCTCTTTCTTCTTAAAATTATAAACATCAAGATGCTCCTCATGTGTCCCTTTCTGCTCCCATTCAATTCCATGCTGTCGTGCAACCTCTGCAAGCACTTCTTTTTCATGGTTGATCCACTGATTCAACTCTGTATCGTGTTTGTTCCCGCCTTGAAATCCCAGGCTTTTTAATGCCTGCTTCAGTGAAACCCTGGTATCCATTCCTTTCCCTTTCCAGCCAGTTACATAAGGAACAAAATCAATATGCAGATGCGGTGTAGCTTCATCCTGGTGCAGATAACAGCTAAATACATGAAGTGTTGGATTTCGTTGCTGAAAATTCTTTACATACTCATCCAGTACTTTTACCGCCAGGTCTCCTTCTGTCGTTCCCACAGCCATATCTTCTCGATTTCCAATCTGGAAAATCACTTCATGGAACAGCTTTTCCTGCTTTCCCTGACGAATTTTTTCATAGTAATTTGTAATCTGCCGGTCCTTTCTTTTTCCCACATTGTACCGTTCCACAGAATCATCAAACAACTCTTTATATACTTCTTTCAGATTTTCATTCTGGTAACAGATATTCAGGTGTACTCTGTCTGGGTCTACATTTTCAGCTACAAAATCCCGTCTGTTATGAGCCAGCGATCCAGCTCCAATCATGCCGCTAATCGTTCTTCTCATCATTATGCTCCTCACCTCTCCTTCTAAAAAGCGTGCCAGATATGGCACATAATTTGTATTTCCGCCAATTATGGCGATTATAAGAAATCTTCGCCGGATACGGCGGTTTTGTTACTTTTGTCAAAAGTAACGCAAAAGCACTTT
>ENA-UADK01000538-UADK01000538.1-human-gut-metagenome-genome-assembly--contig:-NODE-538-length-8838-cov-4.962200_pt1 | contig 8838 bp, 6 predicted proteins | sample MGYA00244259_ERZ654255 | MGnify/ENA primary metagenome ERZ654255 (study PRJEB26926, sample SAMN06165057) | human gut metagenome | biome: ENVO:00009003; feature: ENVO:2100002; material: ENVO:00002003...
GGTCTGCAACGTCCCCTGGTCGGTGGTCAGGGGGCTCTGCGTGAAGGCCTCGCCCGCGAATGCCACCAGTCCGATCCGGTCGCCGTAGCGGTCGGCGATGAACGATCCGGCCACCTCCTTGGCCGCCGTGATGCGGTCGGGCCGGAAGTCGCGTGCCAGCATCGAGCCCGAGACGTCGATCGCCAGCATGATGTCGATGCCCTCGGTGTTCGTGTGCGAAAGCCGCTCCACGTCCTGCGGGCGCGCCAGCGCCACGACCAGCAGCGCGAATGCCGCCGCACGCAGCACGAACGGCAGGTGCCGCAGGTAATAACGTATGGTCTTCGGGGCGCGCACGACACCGTCGACCGACGAGATCTGTATCGCCGCCCCGCCCTGCAACGTCCGCCAGACGTAGTAGCCGGCCATCGGTACGAGTGCCGTCAGCAGCCACAGATAGTATGGTGATGCGAAATGCATAGTCCTTGTGTTTTACCAGTTTTTCGTTCCCCGGACGACGACGCCCTGTTTCTCCTTCAGCTTGTCCTGCGTGCGGTCTTCCTGAGCCTGGATGGCATCGAGCATCTGTTCCTGCTCCTGCGGGGAGATACCTGCCGGAACGGGCTGCTGCTGCCCCTCCTGGTCGCCTTCGCCCTCCTTGTCCGGCTGCGAAGGATCCTGCTGCCGGTCGCCCTGCTGTTCCTGGTCGCCGCCCTGCTGCTCCTTGTCATCGCCCTCTTGGCCCTTGTCGTCCTGCTGCCGGTCGCCGTCCTGTTTGTCCTGTCCGCCGCCCTGTTGCTGCTGATCCTGGTTCTGGTCTTTGTCCTGGTTCTTGTCGTCGTCGCCGCCACCGCCGCCGTCCTTGTCGTCGTCTAACAGGCGCTTGGTGTAGGCGTAGTTGTACTTGGCCTGCTGGTCTGCGGGATTCAGCCGCAGCGACTGTTTGTAGCTTTCGAGCGCCTCCTTGTATTTCTGCTGCTTGAACTGGGCGTTGCCGAGGTTGTAGAACGCTTCGGCACGCTCCCCGTCCGCACGCAGCGAGTCGGCCGCAGCTTTGCGCATGGTCTGCTCGGCCTTGTCGAACCGTTCGGCCTTGTAGAGGGCGTTGCCGAGGTTGTAAGTCGCCTCGAACGACTCCGGTGCGGCCTCCAGCGCCCGCTCGTAACGTTCGATGCTCTTCTCGTAGTTGCCCTTGTTGTATTGCCGGTTGCCGCGCCGCACCTCGCTGCGTTCGGGCATGTTCTGTGCCGAAGCCCCGAGCGCGGCCAGGAGGAATACCGCTGTGTATATGAGTTTATACATCTGTCACGCATTTTAGTTTTTCGCCGGCTCCTGCTCTTCTGTCTCCTCCTCCGCCTCGGCGACCTTGGTCTCCTCGACGAAATAGTAGGCTTTCAGGTAGTCGGCCTCGTTCTGCTCCGCTTCGGGCGTCGCCTTGGCGAACTTCACCAGGTCGGCGTCGCGCAGGATCGCCGTCAGATCCATCCGGGCCTTGTCGGGCAGTTCCTCCGCGCGCATCGTCTCGATGATCTCGTCCGAGGTCATCTCCATGGCGCCGAAGCCCCACCGTGCCGCGACGTAGGTGCGCAGGATGTCCGTCAGTGCCGAATAATATTGCTTGTGCTTGTTGTTCTGCCACAGCTTCTGGTGGTGCAGCGCCTCCAGCGCCTTGATCGCCACGACGTGCGGCGGCTGGGGCGGTGACGGCCTGAACAGGTCGCCGAGGCGTTTGCCGCGGCTCTCCAGGTAGCGCTTCAGCGCATAGGCCGCCGCCAGCAGCAATACGAGTGCGAGCGCGCCCCATTGGGCGTAGCCGCTGACCTCCCCGAACCGGAACGGCAGGTTCCACTGGGGTTTCACGTCGTAGATCGACTGCGATGTCGAGTCGATCTGGAAAGTGGCTACCTCCAGGTAGAGCGAGTCGCGCGCCCAGAGCGTGTCGACGATGTTCTTGTCGGCATAGAGCACCGCCGGGCGGCCGAGGTTCCACTTGCCCTCCTCGAACGCCGCCAGCGTGTAGCGCTTGCGGAGTTTGAGATGGCGGCCGTCGCGTTCGAGCGTGTCGACCGGATGCTCCTTGTAGAGTTCGATGGCGCTTCCCGGCTTATCCTCGAATTCGGGGAACTGCACCACCTGCACCAGGTCTTTCTCGACGTCGACCATCAGGTCGAAACGGTCGCCGATCATGACGCTGTCGGGCTGGATGTGCGCCGTGACCTGCGGCACGTCGGACTGGGCCCGCGCCGCTGCGCCCGCGAGGAGCAGCGCTATTGCAAAAAGTCGTTTCATCGCTGTTTGAACAGTTTTATCAGTTCCGACACATAGTCGCCCTCGGTCGAGACCATCGCCGTGTCGATGCGGTTGTGCTTGAGCGTCGATTCGATCTGTGCGCTGCGCTGCCGCCATTTTTCGGCGTAATGCTCCCTCACGGCGCGCGACGAGGTGTCGACCCAGACCTTACGTCCGCTTTCGGCGTCTTTCATCTCGACGATTCCCACGTCCGGCAACTCCGTTTCGCGCGGGTCGTAGACGCGTATGCCCACCAGGTCGTGCTTGCCGCCGGCGATCTTCAGCGCGTCGTCCAGCGCCGCCCTGTCCTTCGAGGAGTCCATGAAATCCGAGAGGATGAAGGTCGTGCAGCGTTTCTTGTTGACGTTGGTCAGGAACCGCACCGGCTCCGAGAGCTTCGTCCCCGCCGATTCGGGCCGGAATCCCACCAGCTCGCGGATGATCATCAGGATGTGGCTGCGCCCCTTCTTCGGGGGGATGAACTTCTCGACCTTGTCCGAGAAGAAGATGCAGCCCACCTTGTCGTTGTTCTGTGCGGCGGAAAAAGCCAGCACGGCGGCGATCTCGGTGATGATGTTCTTCTTCAGGCGTTCGGTCGTGCCGAACATGCGCGATGCCGAGACGTCGACCAGGAGCATCATCGTCAGCTCGCGTTCCTCCTCGTAGATCTTGATGTGGGGTTTGCGCGAGCGCGCCGTCACGTTCCAGTCTATATCGCGCACGTCGTCGCCCGCACGGTACTCCCTGACTTCGGAAAACGACATGCCCCGTCCGCGGAAAGCCGTATGGTACTTTCCGGCGAAGATCTCGTTCGAAAGACCCCGGGTCTTGATCTCGATCTTCCGGACGCGTTTCAGAATATCGTTCTCGGTCTGCTGCATCGTTAGGGTACGATTACGTTGTTGAGGATGTCGGTGATGATCTCTTCCGAGGTGATGTTTTCGGCCTCGGCCTCGTACGTCAGGCCGATGCGGTGGCGCAGCACGTCGTGGCAGACGGCGCGCACGTCCTCGGGGATGACATAGCCGCGGCGGCGGATGAAGGCGTAGGCGCGTGCGGCCTTCGCCAGCGAGATCGACGCACGGGGCGAACCTCCGTATGCGATCAGGTTCTGCAGTTTCTGCAGGTTGTATTCCGCCGGCTCGCGTGTGGCGAAGATGATGTCGATGATGTATTTCTCGATCTTCTCGTCCATGTAGACGTCCTCCACGACCTTGCGGGCCTTGATGATGTCCTCGGGCGAGATGACCTTGTTGACCTGAGGCATGCCAGCGCCCGAGAGGTTCATGCGCACGATGTCGCGCTCCTCCTGCTTCTTGGGGTAGGAGATCTTGGCCTTGAGCATGAATCGGTCGACCTGCGCCTCGGGCAGCGGGTAGGTACCCTCCTGCTCCAGGGGGTTCTGCGTGGCCAGCACCAGGAACGGCTGCGGCAGCGGGTAGGTCTGGTCGCCGATGGTCACCTGCCGCTCCTGCATGGCTTCGAGCAGTGCCGACTGCACCTTGGCCGGGGAGCGGTTGATCTCGTCCGCCAGCACGAAGTTGGCGAACACGGGGCCTTTCTTGACCACGAACTCCTCGTTCTTCTGCGAGTAGATCAGCGTACCGATCAGGTCGGCCGGCAGCAGGTCGGGGGTGAACTGTATACGCGAGAATCCGGCATCCACGGCTTTTGCCAGCGTGGTGATGGCCAGCGTCTTGGCCAGTCCGGGCACGCCTTCCAGCAGGATGTGTCCGTTCGACAGCAGCCCGATCAGCAGCGTGTCGACCAGATGGCTCTGCCCCACGATGACCTTGCCCATTTCCGTGCGGAGCGTATCGACGAATACCGATTCGCGTTCGATCCGCTCGTTGAGTTCTTTGATGTTGATGACTTCGCTCATTGTTTTATTATATGTTGAATTTCATGCTTCATACCCTGCGCCGGGCACTCTTGCCCGCAGCCTCCGCATCCGCCCGGCGCAAACGTTGCCGTATTGTCGTCGGATACGCAAGACTCGATTTATTATTGGGAACGATTCCCGAATGAAATTATTGCAAAATTAATAAAATTACGGATAAAATGTTTTGAATTGCCCCTTTTTTGCTATCTTGTAATCACTTACCCCTTGAATCCCATGCTATGCGAAAACTGTATTATTTAGCCTGCAGTATTGTCTTATCCGGCCTTACCGCCTGTGAAGTGCCTCCGCTGGCGGATGGAAGCTCTGCTGAAACTGCTGAAGGCGTTGCGACGGCTCCGATCTCGCACACGATTCCCGCGGCGAAGGCGCTGGAACATCTTGCCGGGGCACTGGTTGCCCTTGACGGGCCGACCCGTTCTCCGGGTGAATCGAGAACCGTGCAACGCGTTACGGCGGTTACGCGGGACGATCTGAGGGCGTCTGCGACCCGCAGCGGAGAATGTTCTGCCGACTCGCTTGTTTATTTAGTCGAGTTCGAAGATGGAAAAGGCAGTGCCATTCTGGCTGCGGACGACCGGCTCGAACCTGTTATCGTGATCTACGATACGTATAAAATGAAGAAGGAAGATTTGCGGGAACCGCCGGTCGATCCGGATGCTTGGCGGACACTTGAAAATCTTTATTGCGAAGAGGATGACGACTATTATCTGGGGGCAAGCGAACTCCCGGAGCTACCTGTCGAAAATACGCTTTTGTAACATCAACTCATCTACGATTATATCAATAAGGAAGTAGAAGATACGGGCGGTGCTGTTTATACGGTTGAGAGCGGTTGGAATCTGAGCCGATCCGTGAGTCCCATGCTGACGACTCAATGGCATCAGGGAGCCCCGTTTAAACTACGTTTTCCGATTAGTACTTCGTGGACTATCTGGGCTCCGCCCGGATGTGTCACGATCGCCGTGGCCCAGATTATGAACTATCACCAATTTCCGCGCAATTATTGTGATTGGTCGCTGGTAAATCAATATAATCCTAAAAAACTCCTTGAGGAAAATGACCAGGATGTGCTGGACGAAGTCGCGTTGTTGTCTAAAAAGGTGGCTGGCGGTTGTCGCGTGGAATGTAATTTTTTTGGCTCTGGGGAAACTTTTTCCACGCCGGCCAAAGCCAAGCGTTTTCTTCGCGATATGGGCTATACCGGGACCGAGAAACATCTCGGATATGACGCGGACGTGATTAAGACAACACTGAATAAAGGTTGTCCTGTCTTTATCGGGGCTTTGTCATCCAGCAATCATGGTCACGCATGGGTGATAGACGGATATCTGAATTACGAAAACATCATCAAAACCTACAACGGCCCTGCCACTTTGTTGGAAACAAAAACAGTGAATAAACTATTCGTACACTGTAATTGGGGCTGGCAGAGTACTCGTAAGAATGGATATTATGCCAGTAAGGTTTTTGATACCCGAAACGGGCCTGCGGATTTGAGCGGATATCCGGTGGCGACTCGTGGGATCGATACTAAAAATTACACATGGTGGTTCCGGATCGTTACTTATAACAAACCCCGATAGTTATGAAAAAACTGATTATATTGTGGGGTGCCGTATTGGCCTCCCTATTGTTTTGCGGATGTCCTCCGGGCTCTGCGCCTTACGAGGATTTTTACTCCCGGTCGTTCGTCTTGCTATATTGTCAGGTAAGCGATATCTCGATCGAACGTCGGTATTATCCCGAAGACGATCCCGATTACAACCTCGGCTATTTTATCTGGTTCGTTGCTGATAAACTTTATCAGGCAAACAGGAACGGTGAAGAAAAACAGGTCTACGATGCGCTTTGCGAAAAGTACAATGATGTGACCTACAACCGTAAGGTACGATACTCCTATGGCGAATACAATCGCCCGAGATGTTCCTGCTTTTTTACGGACTTGGAGATATGGAGCACTGCCGACTGGGATGCCGGTCATCCGGCGGGAACGCCGCTCGATGACATCGTGCGTTTCGAAAGCGATACCCCCTGGCCCTATATCCGGAGCGGTTATACGCAGCGGTATTCCGACAAGAAAAGGGGCGAGTACTATCCGGTTCACTGTTTGGTTTCGGAACTTACGGCGGACGACATGACCCTGTTGCCGGATTACTTTTTTATCCTGTTTACCTCGCGTCCCGCCCTCGACCTGCAACATACCATCCGTGTCCGGTTGACCGACGATGCCGGGAATGTGTACGAGGCTGGCATCGACGTGGATTTCAGCCTGTGACCCGAACCATCCGTGCGGAAACGGGTATTTCTGTCCCTGTCGTTGGCTGTGTTTTCGGATATCCCGACAGTATTGCAGCCGGCCGGCAGTCCGCTTTGGATTGCTGTGCCCCGAATCGGCGTGCGGGGCTTTTTCGGTAAATTTTATTCCGAAATCGGCAGGGCTCTGCCGAAGGGCTTGCGAAAAAGTATTAACTTTGCAGCCATGGAACCCAAAGAATCTCCGATACTGCAAGGCCTGAACCCCGCACAGCGCGATGCCGTGGTCAATTACGACTCCCCGTCGCTCATCATCGCCGGCGCCGGTTCGGGCAAAACGCGCGTGCTGACCTCGCGCATCGCCTATATGATCGAGCAGGGCGTGGCGCCCTTCAACATCCTGGCGCTCACCTTCACCAACAAGGCCGCCCAGCAGATGCGCGAGCGCATCGCACAGATGATCCCCGATAACCGCAGCCGCTATATCCGCATGGGTACGTTCCACTCGGTCTTTTCGCGCATCCTGCGCGAGAACGCCGAAAAGATCGGTTTCCCCGAGTCGTTTACGATCTACGAGCCCTCGGACTGCAAGAACCTCATCAAGACCATCGTCCGCGAACTGAACCTTCCCGACGAGAAATACAAGCCCAACCTCATCGCCTCGCGTATCTCCTACGCCAAGAACTGCCTGGTGACGCCCGGCGCCTACCTCGCCAACTCGGTCTATGCCGCCGAAGACCGGCAGGCGCAGATCCCCGAGTTCGGCAATGTCTACAATATCTACTGCCAGCGCTGCAAGCGCAACGGTGCGATGGACTTCGACGACCTGCTCTTGCAGACCAACATCCTGCTGCGCGACGCCCCGGACGTGCTGGCGCGCTACCAGGAGCTGTTCAAATACATCCTGGTGGACGAGTACCAGGACACCAACTACGCCCAGTACGTCATCATCCGCCGCCTGTCGCAGCTCCACTCCAAGGTCTGCGTGGTGGGCGACGACGCACAGTCGATCTACTCGTTCCGCGGTGCCAAGATCGAGAACATCCTCTCCTTCCAGAAGGATTTTCCCGCGGCCAGGGTCTTCAAGCTCGAGCAGAACTACCGCTCGACCCGCACGATCGTCGATGCGGCCAACTCGGTCATCGTCCGCAACTCCAGGCGCATGGAGAAACACTGTTTCTCGGCCGGCGACGTGGGTGAACCGATCCGCATTCTCAAGGCCTATACCGACCGCGAGGAGGCCGAAATGGTGGTCTCCGACCTGCGCGACAAAGTTCGCTCGACGGGCGACGACTGGTCGGAAGCGGTGATCCTCTACCGCACCAACAACCAGTCGGCCGTGCTGGAGGACAACCTCCGCCGCCGCGGCATTCCCTACCGCATCTACAAGGGCAGTTCGTTCTACGACCACAAGGAGGTCAAGGACATGCTGGCCTATATCCGGCTGGTGATCAACCCGCGCGACGACGAGGCGTTCAAACGCATCGTCAACTATCCGACGCGCGGCATCGGCGACACGACCGTGCAGCGCATCGCGCAGCTGGCCGCCGAGCGGGGCGTCTCGATGTGGGAGGCGGTCGACGCGCTGGTCGCCGAGCCGGCCGCCGATCCCGTGCAGAAGACCATCGCCCGCAAGGTGGCGGACTTCGTGGCGATGATCCGCTCGCTGTCGCTCACCCGCAACGAGAAGGGGCTTTACGACTTCGGGCTCGAGATCGCCACCCGCTCGGGCATCCTCGCGGCCTATCGCGCCGAGAATACCCCCGAGGCGACCTCGGCATTGGACAATATCGAGGAGCTGCTGAACTCGATGCAGGAGTTCAAGGAGCGGTGCGACGCCGAAATCCGCAACGGGGAGCGTCCGCAGGACGAAGAGGCGACCATCGAGGAGTGGTTGCAGAACGTCATGCTGGTGACCGACATGGACAAGGACGACCCCGAAGACCGCAACAAGGTGACGCTGATGACCGTCCACTCGGCCAAGGGGCTGGAATACAAATACGTGTATATCGTCGGGCTGGAGGAAAACCTCTTCCCCTCGCAGCGGGCCGCCGAGTCGCCCGACGGCATGGAGGAGGAGCGGCGCCTGTTCTACGTGGCGCTCACCCGTGCCAAGGTCGAGGCGACGATCTCCTATGCCGAGATGCGTTTCAAGTGGGGCAACATGGAGTTCTCGCGCCCGAGTTGCTTCCTGCGCGAGATCGACCCGAAATATGTCAGGGCCGACTTCGGTACCGGTACCGGCACCGACGACGACCGCCCGCACCGCTCGCCCGACGGATCCGCACCTTCGGCCATCGACGAACTGCGCCGCCGCTTCGACTACCGTTTCCAGCAGAAACAGCAGGCTGCGGGCGGGAACAATCCCTGTCTCTTATACACATCTCCGAGCCCACGAGACATGCGCAGATCTC
>ENA-UADK01000596-UADK01000596.1-human-gut-metagenome-genome-assembly--contig:-NODE-596-length-8196-cov-5.692790_pt1 | contig 8196 bp, 7 predicted proteins | sample MGYA00244259_ERZ654255 | MGnify/ENA primary metagenome ERZ654255 (study PRJEB26926, sample SAMN06165057) | human gut metagenome | biome: ENVO:00009003; feature: ENVO:2100002; material: ENVO:00002003...
GGACTTCATGGCCGTCGTCGCCACGCAGAACGAGCACGTCGAAATCGTCGCGCCGCAGGACGTGGATCTGGAAAAGGGAGATCCGGTACGCGTCACGGAGGGCATATTCGCCGGAATCGAAGGCCGCTACATCCGCCACAAGGGACACAGCAAGGTCGCCGTGGCGATCAAGGACATAGCCACCGCACTGACGGCTTACGTGCCGCTGAAGTATATCGAAAAAATAAATCAGCAGATCCTTCTTCCCACACATACGCAATCTGCGCAACGTTAATTCGAAAATTAACGCCTCTAAATTTTCGGTTATGAAACAAGTCATGCGGGAGTCTTTGCTCATAAAGCTTCCCGTCATCATCGGAGACCTATTCTTACTGAACCTGTCCTGGATACTGGCGCTCACGCTGTATCCGCAACCGGTCTGTATCACCCGCTCGCTGGAGATATTCGCCTGTCTCAACATCTGCTTCATCCCGGGCCTCTCGTGGTTCGGCGTGATCCTCTCCTCGCGGATCGTCCCCTACGAGGAGATCATCCGCCGCGTATTCTACGTCGTACTCTGCCACCTGGGGTTCTTCGTGCTCATCCAGACCGTATGGAGCTACGGGCTGCTGCCGGTGCACCTGATGGGGACGTTCTACATCGTGCTCACCGTACTGCTGATGCTGTGGCGCTACACCTGCCGCATCGTGGTCAAGATCACGCGCGGACACGGGCGCAACGCCCGCCGCGTGATCATCGTCGGGAGCAAGGACAATGCACAGGAGGTATACCACGAAATGGTCGACAACACCAGCATGGGCTACCGCGTACTCGGCTATTTCAGCAACCACGACGACCACACCCTGCCGGACAACACCCCCTGCCTGGGAAGCGTGGACGAGGCGCTGCCGTGGCTGGAGGCACACCCGGTAAACGAAGTGTACTGCTGCCTCTCGACGGATCGTTACGCGGAAGAGATATTCCCGATCATGGATTTCTGCGAAAACAACTTCGTCCGCTTCTTCTACGTGCCCAACCTGCGCAACTACATGAAGCGCACGATGAACCTCGAACTGCTGGGCAACGTACCGATCCTCTACATCCGCGAGGAGCCGTTGCGGCAGGCGTCGAACCGGTTTATCAAACGGGCATTCGACGTCAGCGTCTCAAGCCTGTTCCTCTGCACGCTGTTCCCCTTCATCTATATTTTCGTGGCCATAGGCACCAAACTGACCTCGCGCGGCCCGGTGCTCTTCCTGCAGGAGCGCAGCGGGGAGAACGGCCAGACGTTCAGGTGCATCAAATTCCGTTCGATGCGCGTCAACGCCGACGCCGACAGGGTGCAGGCGACCCGGGACGACCCGCGCAAGACCCGGTTCGGGGATTTCCTGCGCCGGTCGAGCATCGACGAGCTGCCCCAGTTCATCAACGTGCTCAGGGGCGACATGTCCATCGTGGGACCGCGGCCGCACATGCTCCAGCACACCGAGCAATACTCGAAACTCATCAACAAATATATGGTTCGCCACCTGATCAAACCCGGCATCACGGGATGGGCCCAGGTGACGGGATACCGCGGCGAGACCCACTCCCTGAGCCAGATGGAAGGCCGCGTACGCCGCGACATCTGGTACCTGGAAAACTGGTCGCTGCTGCTCGACATCCGCATCATCTTCATGACGGTATGGAATGCCCTGCGGCAGGATGAGAACGCATATTAATTTTATAAACCTATGAAAGGCATAATCTTGGCGGGAGGCAGCGGTACACGGTTGTACCCGATCACGAAGGGTGTCAGCAAGCAGCTGTTGCCTGTTTACGACAAGCCGATGGTCTACTACCCCTTATCGGCCTTGCTGCTGGCTGGCATCCGCGACATCCTCCTGATCTCTACGCCAGAGGATCTGGGCGGTTTCCGTCGTTTGCTGGGCGACGGCTCCGACTACGGGGTTCGTATCACGTATGCCGAGCAGCCGTCCCCGGACGGTCTTGCCCAGGCTTTCCTGATCGGCGCGGATTTCATCGGCAATGACTCCGTGTGTCTGGTTCTGGGGGACAATATCTTCCACGGCTCGGGTTTCACGGGTCTTCTTCGCGAGGCCGTCCGCACGGCCGAGGAGGATGGCAAGGCCACGGTCTTCGGCTACTGGGTCGACGATCCCCAGCGTTACGGCGTGGCGGAGTTCGATGCGGCAGGCAACTGCCTGTCGATCGAGGAGAAACCGGAACACCCGAAATCGAACTACGCGGTCGTGGGCCTGTACTTCTACCCGAACAAGGTCGTGGATGTGGCCAAGGGTATCCGGCCCTCGGCGCGCGGGGAGCTTGAGATCACGAGCGTCAACCAGTCGTTCCTGCAAAGCGGCGAGCTGAAGGTGCAGACGCTTCAGCGCGGCTTCGCGTGGCTGGACACGGGCACGCACGACTCGCTGGCCGAGGCCTCGATCTTCGTGGAGGTCATCGAGAAACGCCAGGGCCTCAAGATCGCCTGCCTGGAGGGCATCGCCTACCATAACGGCTGGATCACGGCCGCGAAGCTCCGGGAGCTTGCGCAGCCGATGCTCAGGAACCAGTACGGGCAGTACCTGTTGAAACTCACCGACGAACCCTTACAGTGAACCCATGAAAGTCATCCCAACCGAAATAGAAGGTGTCGTCCTCCTCGAACCCGATGTCTTCGGGGACGAGCGGGGCTATTTTTTCGAGAGCTATTCTGAGCAGTCCTTCGACAGGCTCGTACGCCCCGTGCGGTTCGTGCAGGACAACGAGTCGATGTCGAAGTACGGCGTTCTTCGCGGGCTTCACTTCCAGCGGGGGGCGCATGCACAGTCGAAGCTGGTGCGCGTTGTCCGGGGCCGCGTGCTGGACGTCGCTGTGGACATCCGCCGGGGCTCGCCCACGTTCGGGCGACACGTCTCTGTGGAGCTCTCGGGGGACAACAAACGGCAGTTCTTCGTGCCGCGGGGCTTTGCGCACGGCTTCTCGGTGCTGAGCGACGAGGCTGTATTCCAATACAAGTGCGACAACCTCTATGCCCCCGAATCGGAGGGCGCCATCGCGTGGGACGACCCCACGCTGGGCATCGACTGGCACCTGCCGCCCGGAGATGTCGTGCTCTCGCCGAAAGACAGCGGCCACCCGCGGCTGGAGGAGGCCGCGGAACTGTTCGACTACAATACGGACTACTATGCTTAATATCCTGATTACGGGCGCCCGGGGGCAGCTGGGGAGCTCCTTGCGGCAGCTTGGGAGCGTATCGCCCAACAACTACCTGGCCACCGACGTCGCGGAGCTGGACATCACCGACGCCGGGGCGGTGCTTCAAACGGTCAAGGAACAGCGTATCGACGTGATCGTCAACTGCGCGGCCTACACGAACGTGGAGCGTGCCGAGGAGGACGAGGCAAGGGCCGACCTGCTCAACCACAAGGCCGCGGCATACCTCGCAGCTGCGGCCCAAGAAACGGGTGCGACGCTGATCCACGTCTCGACGGACTACGTCTTCGACGGCACGGCCCATACGCCCTACAGGGAGGATACGGCGACCTCGCCGCTGGGGGCCTACGGTCGTACGAAGCTGGCGGGCGAAGAGGCCGTGAAGGCCTCGGGATGCCGCTACCTGATCCTGCGCACGGCGTGGCTCTATTCGGAGTACGGGAACAACTTTCTGAAGACGATGCTGCGTCTGACCTCGGAGCGCGAGACGCTGCGCGTGGTCTTCGACCAGGTGGGCACTCCGACCTACGCCGGAGACCTGGCGCTTGCGATCTTCTCCCTGATCGAGACGGGGCGCTACGCGGGCAACGAGGGGGTGTACCACTTCACCGACGAGGGCGTGTGCTCGTGGTACGACTTCGCGGCGGAGATCGCCGCGGCCGCGGGTCACGGCACGTGCCGCATCATCCCCTGCCACACGTCGGAATACCCCACGAAGGCCACCCGCCCGGCCTACTCGGTGCTGGACAAGACCAAATTCAAAGAGACCTTCCAAATGGACATCCCCCACTGGAGGGAGGCTTTGATCTACTGCATGAAACGACTCACAGAAAATAACCCATGAAACGCACTATCCTGATTACGGGCGGAGCGGGCTTTATCGGCTCGCACGTAGTACGCCTGTTCGTGACGAAATACCCGGATTACCGGATCGTGAACCTGGACAAACTGACCTATGCGGGGAACCTCGCCAACCTGCGGGACATCGAGGATTCCCCGAACTACGTGTTCGAGAAGGGGGACATCTGCGACCTGGATATGCTGCGGGCGCTATTCGGGCAGTATGACATCGACGGGGTCATACACCTTGCTGCCGAAAGCCATGTCGACCGCTCGATCAGGGATCCGTTCACCTTCGCGCGTACGAACGTCCTGGGCACGCTCTCGCTGCTCGAGGCGGCACGGGAATACTGGAACGGTGATTGGGCAGGCAAGCTGTTCTACCACATCTCCACCGACGAGGTGTACGGGGCGCTGGAGCTGACCCGTCCCGAGGGAGATGCTGCGGGCGGGGAGAGCGGCGGCGGGCCCTTCGGCGAGGAGTTCTTCACCGAAGAGACGAAGTACGCCCCGCACAGCCCCTACTCGGCCTCGAAAGCCTCGTCCGACCACTTCGTGCGGGCTTACCACGACACGTACGGGATGCCGACGCTGGTGACCAACTGCTCGAACAACTACGGGCCCTACCAGTTTCCGGAGAAGTTGATCCCGCTTTTCATCAACAACATCCGCCACCAAAAGCCGCTGCCCGTGTACGGCCGCGGGCAGAACGTGCGCGACTGGCTGTACGTCGAGGATCATGCACGGGCCATCGACGTGATCTTCCACAGGGGCAAGGTCGCCGACACGTACAACATCGGGGGCTTCAACGAATGGAAGAACATCGACCTGATACGGGTGATCGTCAGGACGGTGGACAGGCTGCTGGGCAACCCCGAGGGGACATCGGAGAAACTGATTACGTACGTCACAGACCGCGCAGGCCACGATCTGAGGTACGCCATCGACTCGCGCAAACTCAAGCGCGAACTGGGCTGGCAGCCCAGCCTGCAGTTCGAGGAAGGAATCGAAAAAACTGTCCGCTGGTACCTCCAAAACCAAAAATGGATGGACGACATAACCTCAGGCGAGTACCAGCAATACTATCAGAGCATGTATAAGGACAGGTAAAAGCGTCATTTGACGGATGTAGCGTTCGGCCCGAAATGCAGGAAATCTCCCCAAATAATAAACGAATAGCCAAGAATACGCTTCTGCTCTACTTCCGGATGCTTTTCACCATGGCGGTAAGTCTCTACACTAGCCGAGTGGTATTGAATATTCTGGGAGTCGAAGATTTCGGCATCTACAATGTCGTGGGCGGAATAGTTGCTATGTTCGGATTTATTAACGGCTCCATGGCATCGGCGACACAACGATACCTGACATTCGAATTAGGCCAAGACAACAGAAATCAATTAGCAAAAGTTTTCTCCACCAGTCTTTCAATACATGCCATTATATCTTTTTTCATTGTATTATTAGCAGAAACGATCGGACTTTGGTTTTTATGGAATAAAATGCAAATACCGGCCGACCGCATGAATGCCGCATTCTGGGTATTCCAGTGCTCGGTAGCGGCATCGGTTATTATGATTATGAGTGTACCCTATAATGCGGCCATCATCGCCCATGAAAAAATGAGTGCATTCGCCTATATTTCAATCATAGAGGTCTCTTTGAAATTACTGATCGTTTATTTTCTTCAATATTTTCATGTCGATAAGCTGATATTGTATGCCGTATTAATCGTTATTGTCCAGTTCATTATCCGTCTATGTTACAGTTGGTATTGCAACAGGCATTTCAAAGAGACAAAATATCGTTGGATATGGGATAAAACGCTGTTCTGCGAAATGACAGGATTTGCCGGTTGGAATCTTTTCGGCAACCTCGCAGCTATCACATTTACACAAGGACTCAATCTTCTGTTAAATATGTTTTTCGGTCCGGTTGTCAATGCGGCCAGAGGTATCGCCGTGCAGGCCCAAACCGCCATCGGTCAATTCAGCAGCAACTTCCAAACAGCCCTCAACCCACAAATAACCAAATCATATGCAACCGGAGACCGGGAATATATGCACAGCCTGATTTTCCGGAGTGCCAAATTTTCATTTTTTCTCCTGCTGTTCCTGTCATTGCCGATCCTCATTGAAACCAAGGCGATATTGACGCTCTGGCTGAAAATCGTCCCTGACCACACAGTCGTATTCCTAAGAATCATGCTATGCACAACATGGGTGTATGCGATCTCCAATCCGTTGATTACAGCAGCTTCGGCCACAGGTAAGATCAAACTCTACCAAAGTGTCGTCGGAGGTTTATTATTACTGATCCTGCCGATCTCTTATCTTTGTTTACGGTTGGGACTTCCCGCATACAGTGTCTTTATCGTGCATCTAGGCATGGAGATCACAGCGCAATTCGCCCGGCTGTGGATGCTGCGGCGAATGATTCGGTTGTCGTTGCGGGAATATTTCACCAAAGTGATCTGGCGTATATCCAAAGTTACGATAATTGCGCTTGCAGCGCCTCTGGCCGTTGCATACTGGCTGCCGGGAGAAGGAATATGGAACCTTCTGACGATCTGCCTGATTTGCGCCATATCGACAAGTATGTCCGTTTACTGGTTCGGACTTACATCCGGAGAGAAAATATATATATCCTCGAGAGTCTCATCTATCGTATCAAAATTCAGAAAATGATTTCCATTACTTCAAAGGAAATGTGCTGCGGCTGTGCAGCATGCGAACAGCGGTGTCCCAAGTCCTGTATTGTGATGCGCGAAGATGAGGAAGGGTTTCTTTATCCGCAAACAGACATGTCAAAATGTATAGATTGCGGCTTGTGCGAAAAAGTCTGTCCGGTACTCAATCAGGGCGAAAAGAGAAAGCCGCTCTATGTATATGCCGCAAAAAATAAAAATCCTCAAATTCAGCTATACAGTTCTTCAGGAGGTGTTTTTACCCATATTGCAGAACAGATTATTCAGAATAACGGTGTGGTTTTCGGAGCTCGTTTCGACGAGAATTGGACTGTTAAACACGACTACACCGAAACACTCGAGGGACTCGCAGCCATGCGAGGCAGTAAATATGTACAAAGCCGAATAGGCAGTACTTACCAGCAGGCAAAAGATTTTTTGGAAGCCGGACGTTTAGTGCTCTTTTCGGGCACTCCCTGTCAAATAAGAGGTTTAAAGCTTTTTTTGGCAAAAGAATATGAAAATCTATTGACCGTAGATTTAGTTTGCCACGGTGTTCCCAGCCCCGAAATCTGGCGACAATATTTACATGAAATAATAGCGACGGGGGGGGGCCGACATACAAATTCCGAGTTGCGGACCACATCCCAAATTACGGGTATCAATTTCAGGGACAAGACGACCGGATGGCAAAGCTACAGTTTGCGGTTCACACTCCGCAGAGAGACCGGGTTCGGTCTTCCGGAGACGGCAGACATATCCAGAATACACTATAAGGATCCATTCTTTTACTGCTTCCTGTCGCATGTGATGGAAAGATATTCATGCTACGCCTGTCCGGCAAAAGAACTGAAAAGCGGCAGTGACATCACCCTCGGCGATTTTTGGGGATTTCGCGGCACCAAAGACTTTCCGGATGACAACAACGGTATAAGTCTGTTGCTGATTAATACTGATCAAGGCAACAAATATATTACCGGCACATTACGTTCGGAGCAATCCTATGAAAAAGTCATCAAACAAAATCCGATGATCACCGCCAGTCTTATCAAGGATCCGAGAAGAGATACTTTTTATAAGGCGGTTGCAAAGTCTTCGCTGCACCGGCAGAGCAAAAAACTGAGGCTAATAAACAAAATCAAAAGATATGCGAATCGGCTTGCTGACATTACCCTTGGAAACGGGATACGGTAGCATATTGCAGGCATATGCGCTGAAAACGGTACTGACGCGGCAAGGGCACGAAGTCATACTCATTCGCCGTCTCGTTAAAAAAAAGCGGTTCGACGGCTGGAACATCTTGAAACGAAGCGTCAAGAAATACATATTCAGGAAACCGGCCTGTGTTTTCTACGATAAGAAAGTCTACGACGAATACCCCGTAATTACCCAGCACACGCAACCATTCATCGACAAATGGCTGCAACCCTTTTCACCGGTCTATTATAACACTGTCTCTTATACACATCTCCGAGCCC